>ERZ839489.72-NODE-72-length-120958-cov-4.216852_pt1 | contig 120958 bp, 111 predicted proteins | sample MGYA00519938_ERZ839489 | MGnify/ENA primary metagenome ERZ839489 (study PRJEB31850, sample SAMEA3708846) | human gut metagenome | biome: human gut; feature: human-associated habitat; material: faeces | place: China | collected 2014 ...
TTAACACATCGGTTTGTGGGTCCGACATGCGTGGGTTCGAATCCCACATACCGCCTCTGTTAAAAGATCATGTTCAAGTAAATTGGACATGGTCTTTTTTTGCATAATTTTATGAATAGAAATTTCAAATCTGATTCTGAATTAGTTGCAAACGGTTGCTTCAATTCATTACAAACGCTTGCAGCAAAAATTTTTTAACCGGCATGATAAGGTTCATCAGCACTTATTTTGCATGGCTTTAGAGAATCTTAAATGCAATTGAACGTTTTAATGGTACATTGTCAAATTGAATAAGAGGTGGTAATTTATATAAGAACGCGCTTACATGATATTGGTAAGTGGGATTTTTAAAAAGGGAAGTGATGAATATTTACTTCATGACCAGATGTTTTTATAAACTGTGGTCAGTGCTGTAGATCGATTTGGAATAATTTGATAGTGATAGAGGGATTCATATGGTAGGAATTGTATTAACAAGTCACGGTGGCTTTGCTGATGGGATCAATCAATCGGCGGAAATGATCTTTGGTCAGCAGCAGGATGTGGCGCATGTAATTTTGAAGCCGGATGAGGGACCGGATGATATTCATGCCAAGCTTGAAAATGCCATTAAGGACTTTTCAGATCAAGAGCAGGTTTTATTTTTAGTTGACTTGTGGGGTGGTACGCCATTTAATCAAGCCTCGAGTCTGTTTGAAAAGCATCAGGATACCTGGGCAATCGTAACGGGGATGAACCTGCCGATGGTGATTGAAGCATTGGCCTCGCGAATGACCATGAATTCAGCCCGAGAAATTGCTACACATATCGTTGAAACGGCTAAGGATGGCATCAAGACCCTGCCAGAAGAACTGATGCCAAAGACCAAGGCGCCAGCTGCACCAGCCAGTGCCAAGCCAGCCATCAAGGGAGCTATTCCAGAAGGTACCGTTATCGGCGATGGTAAGATCAAATACGTTCTGGCACGGGTTGATTCCCGACTTTTGCATGGTCAGGTGGCAACAGGTTGGACCAAGGCAACTAATCCCAACCGTATTATCGTCGTTTCTGATAACGTCGCCAAAGACAAGCTGCGCAAGAATATGATCAAACAGGCGGCTCCAACCGGCGTTCATGCCAATACGGTGCCCATTGCCAAAATGATCAAGGTCGATAAGGATCCGCGTTTTGGCGATACGCGGGCCATGCTGCTGTTTGAGACGCCTGAGGATGCCTTGCGCGCTATTGAAGGCGGGGTCGGCATCAAAGAGCTTAATATCGGCTCAATGGCCTATTCAGAAGGGAAGGTCAACGTAAACCAGGTCTTGGCCATGAACCAAGAAGACGTTGATACCTTTAGAAAGCTCAAACAGCTGGGGATTAAGTTCATTGTCAAAAAGGTTCCCTCCAGCAATGCTGAGGACATGGACGCTTTGCTGGACAAGGCTCAAAAGCTGATCGATGAACAAAAGAAATAAGGGGTTTTGATTATGTCTGCGATTTCAATGATCTTAGTTGTGATTGTGGCATTTTTGGCTGGTATGGAAGGTGTTTTGGATGAATTTCAATTCCATCAGCCACTGATTGCCTGCACATTAATTGGTTTAGTAACTGGCCATTTGGTTCCCTGCGTCATGCTGGGCGGCTCTTTGCAGATGATTGCTCTGGGCTGGGCCAACATCGGGGCTGCGGTAGCACCGGATGCAGCCTTGGCAGCCGTGGCCTCGACGATTATTTTTATTCAAAGTGGCGGTGAGATCAAACAGATCGGAACGGCGATTGCGGTTGCCATTCCTTTGGCGGTAGCTGGCTTATTCTTAACGATGATCGTTCGGACGATTTCTGTTGCAATTATTCATATCATGGACAAAGAAGCCGCTAAAGCAAACTTCCGCGGCGTTGATCTATGGCAGATGCTGGCCGTCAGTCTCCAAGGGCTGCGGATTGCGATTCCAGCAGCAGCCATGCTGTTCGTTCCTGCCAGTGCCGTCCGCGCCTTTCTGGGATCCATGCCGGCCTGGCTGACTGATGGGATGACGATTGGTGGTGGAATGGTGGTTGCCGTTGGTTATGCAATGGTTATCAACATGATTGCCAGTCGAGAAGTATGGCCGTTCTTTATGATTGGTTTTGCCCTGGCTGCCGTTTCAGAACTTACCTTGATTGCAATTGGGGCAATTGGTCTGGCGTTAACGCTGATGTACCTGTCTTTGGAATCCAAGGGCGGTTCTGGCAGCAATGGCGGCTCGGGCAACGATACCGGTGATCCATTGGGCGACATTTTAGATGACTATTAAAATTCAAGGGAGCGACTGATTATGGCAGATAAGACGGAAAACAAAATTAGACTATCCAAGCGCGATCGCTGGGACGTCTGCTGGCGCTCAACGTTTCTCCAAGGATCATGGAACTATGAACGAATGCAAAATGGTGGTTATGCCTACGCAATGATTCCCGCCATTAAAAAGCTTTACAAGAACAAGGACGATCAGGCAGCAGCTTTGAAGCGCCATTTGGAATTCTTCAACACGCACCCTTATCTGGCCTCGCCGATTATTGGGGTTACCCTGGCGTTGGAAGAAGACAAGGCTAATGGGACTGCTGTTGATGACGTTGCTATTTCAGGGGTCAAGGTCGGTATGATGGGACCATTGGCAGGTGTCGGGGATCCAGTCTTTTGGTACACGGCACGGCCAATTATTGCTGGTCTGGGGGCCTCAATGGCAATTTCTGGCAATATCGTTGGACCAATCCTGTTCTTCCTGCTTTGGAACGCCATGCGGATTGCCTTTATGTGGTACACGCAGGAATTTGGCTACCATGCCGGCTCTAAGATCACTGATGACGTTTCTGGCGGTCTTTTGCAAAAAGTAACGCGTGGCGCGGCGATGATGGGGATGTTTATCTTAGGGACCCTGATTGAGCGCTGGGTTACGATCAAGTTTACGCCAGTCGTTTCCAAGACGCCGCTGCAAAAAGGCGCCTACATTGACTGGAGCAAGCTGCCAAACAATATTCATTCGGTACAAAAAGTATTGACTGAATGGAACATGGGCAAGGGCCTGTCATTGACCAGCTATAAGGTTACGACGCTGCAGGATAATCTGGACCAGCTGATTCCTGGGCTGGCTGGACTGCTGCTGACGTTCCTTTGCATGTGGCTGCTTAAAAAACGGGTCTCGCCAATCGTGATTATCATTGGCTTGTTTGTCTTAGGAATCTTGGGTCACGTCTGCGGCCTGCTGTAAGGTGAGTGAAATGGTTGAATCAATCAATGCCAAAGTCGAATACGTAACGGACGGCACATCTTTTATGGGGCCCGTATCATATGGCAAGATTATGATTGGCGATCGTGGCTTTGAATTTTATGATGACCGTGACGTCCGCAATTTTATCCAGATTCCTTGGGATGAGATTGACTTGGTAATTGCCTCATTGGTATTTGGCGGGCATTGGATTCCTCGCTTTAAGATTCGAACACGGCATAACGGTGAGTTCATCTTTGCTGCCAAGAATACCAAGGCAACTTTGCGCGCTGTTCGCAAACACGTTGATCCTCAGCATATGGTCAGAGCGTTGACGTTTACGCAGAAACTAAAGCGCGGCTGGCAGGGGATGCACAATAGCCGCAAGCGTTCAACAAAATAAACGATTGATTGGCACAAGAGAAAAGGCGCCTCAGGACTGATTCAACGGTCTTGAGGCGCCTTATCGCAATCAAAAATCCCGACTTCAAATATCAAGCCGGGATTGAAATCAATTAGAATTTAAATTCGGGAAACCAGATCTTAATCTCACGCGCTGCGCCATCAACGGTGTCAGAAGTGTGAATAACGTTTCGCAAAACGCCATCTGGCCATTCACGACCGAAGTCACCACGAATCGTCCCCCATTCAGCTTGACCAGGATTGGTAGCCCCGGCCATATTGTGAATGGCTTCAACGACATTGGTTCCGGAAACGACCATGCCGACGATCGGGCCTTCCATCATGTAAGTAAGGATTTCCGGCCAGAACGGTTTGTCAGTCTTATCGTAATAGTGGCGCTCAAGTTCATCTTGGGTAGCGTTGATCATCTTCAACGCTTCAATCCGATATCCCTTGCGTTCGATGCGAGTAATAATGTCGCCGATGTGACGCGTCTTTACGCCATCCGGTTTTACCAAAACCAAAGTGTATTCATCTTCGACCATATTAGCGGCCTCCCTTTAACAAATTATGTTATTAGCATATCATATCGCCTACTTTTGTCAAGAAATCGCTTTCAAAATAAATGATTTTTCTTTTCGTGTGGTTAAACGATAGGCTTTCGAATTTTCAAAACGAAGATCTTATTTTCATGCCAAGGCTAAATACTTGAAAATAAGACGAGAATCAGTAGAATTAAACCAGCATAGTTAGTTAGAGAATAATAGCCGATTTTAGGACAGACTGGCTAAAATCGTGATTAGATGATTGGTAAAGAGAGAATCAGCAGCTGCCTAATACTGTTGAATTAATAACAGCGCATCCAATGTTCAGTTTTGAACGCGGATTCGCTGTTTTCTTTTGAAATAAACTAATACAATGTAAATGATGAATTATGAATAGTGAATTGTAAAAAATAAACAGTTAACAATAGGTATAATAATAGTGAAAATCACTGATATTAAGGCATTTTATCTATCGCTCAGTAACCTGTATCAATGTAAATAGTGAATTGTAAAGAATGAATTGTGAACAGTGAATTATGAATAGCAAATTGTTGATTGATGAAAAGACGTTTGTTAAGTTTAATGATTTTAACGGTTTCGCACTGATAACTTAGATCTTGAATATTTTGCCTATTTCTCTAGCCAGCAAATCTAATAATCGACTATAATTAAATCAAACCATGCGGAAGGTGAGACTATGACAAGTTTATTAATGATGTCTGACGGCTGGGGGCTTTTCTGCCTTTTAGTATTAGGCTTGTTTTTAATGCTGGCAGTTGGCTTTTTGTGGGGCGATTTTTGTCGGCGGATGCGGCGCCATCGGCTAGACGTGCTGTCGCAGCGGCATCCGATCTCTTGGCAGATTCTCCCGTTGGATTCGCCTGAGGCACTGCGCGGCTTGCGGATCTTTAGCGGTTTTCACAAAACGCTTGAAGCTGCCAGCGAGCATCTGGCCAATAATAATCGTGATGCAGCTAAGGGAATCATGGATCAGTACATGACGCCACTGGAATCCAAGGCCTTTTTGCGGGAATGCGAGCAGCGCGTGTATGAAAGTCGGCGTGAATTAGACATGCAATTAGATCTGGTGCGCTGTCGTGAAGTCAAGCTGGAAGGTCAAAGAACGATTTTTGAGCTGACGACGCGCCAAAATGGTCACGAGCAGCGTCCCGATGGCAAACCGGCTGCTGTTAGCTATGAGCGGGTTGATACGTTTGTCTGGGATGAGACTCATGAGAAAATGCTGCGAATCTGGCGAGGCGGGGCTACTGGTCAGGAACTAGAAATCTGGATCTCGCAGTTTGTCTACCCCTATGGCAAATACTGGCAGCGGATGCGCAATGCTGCTTTGGCCGTTGCTGTACTGCTGATCGTGGCTGCTTTTGTAGTCGGTATTTGTTTTGGCAGCTGGCCAATCAAGAGCTGGGAGCCAATCGTCTGGGCCTGCATCATGCTTTATGTTGGACTTGGCCTGTTGTTTTCGCCTTTGATTAATTCAGATCGAGATGTAGCGGCTGAAGAGTATGTTCGTTATTTCAATCGATAACCTAATATACGTTTTATTAAAATTTGTTTAACAGTTTCATGATGGGTTTTTAATAAACATTAAATATCGTATAATTAATTTATACTGGTAGTCAGTTAATAATGTCAAAAATGTCCTGCTCGATCAATGCAATGTCATTAAGCACTGAGCTTGACAATATTATTAGCCATTTGAGGTCATCTGATTAGTGAGGCAATCACTTTTGGATGGCCTTTTTTGATATCTTTGATAAATTGAATTGGCACCGACGATTTTATATTTTCGTAAAATGGGTGCAGAAAATCTTAGCATTCGCGCAAGATTCATCAGTTGCTCTGTGATGAGTTACGCCCGATTATGATTCAAACTTTTCGTAATGTTAAACTAAATAGCAACAGCATTAATTTACATTAACTAAAAATAATAGATCAAATTCGAACCAATAATTAAGTGAATATTTGGCGTCAATAAAATAATGACAGCGACCAAGAAAATGATGCTGATTATAATGAGAGAGTAAAAAAGTGGCAATTCATAGTTAGTGCCTCAAGAAAACTTGTGTTGGAAGCCTGATAAAACGATTTTAAGCAGATCTGGTAAGAAAGGCATCCATAATGATAAGAAACAAAGCCGCAATCATATCTCAAATGAACTCAGATAAAAAACGGCCTGACCGCAGGAAAATCTGCTGCCAAGCCGTATCAATGAATTTGATTTATCATGCAATTTTAGAAGAAAACAGTGCCTATAAAATGTTCAATACGGTACTGTTTTTTATTTAGCGTCATGGTGCTGTTGTTCTTTAAGCATCTGTTTGATTTCCAACAGTTCCTGATGCAGTTGCTTATTTTCGGCGTGCAGCTTGGCGATTTCTTTTTTGGTGACCTCATGCGGATTGGTTGGTTCAAAATAAGTCGTGATCGTGCTGGTCAAAAGTCCAATGATGCTGACGCCTACGACCATCAGCAAAACTGCGGCAATCCGTCCCCAGAGCGTAGTCGGCGAGACATCGCCATAGCCCACGGTTGAAACAGTCGTCAAAGCCCACCAAAAGGCCGTTGAAAACGAAACGTCCTCTGAGATGCTGTACATGCCGGCTGCGATAAACAGAATTCCACAGCTGAGGTAAAGGTAGTAGATCAAACCATCCGTGTGAAAGAATCGTTTTAAGCGGACCGTCAGACCAACCAGGCGTAAAAGCCGCAAGACACGCAGCATGTGAAAGACGCGGGCGACACGGACAAAACGGAACAGCGTGAAGATTGAGTTGGTCGGGATGATTGAGAGCAGATCCCAGATATTTTCCTTGAAAAATTGAATCTTGTCTTTTGCGATTACCAGACGTGCAAAGTAGTCAACCACGAGAATTGCCCAGATACCGCGATCGATCCAAACGTAAGGCGACTGGCTGAGATTAATGGCATGAGCGCAGTCAAACAACAGCAGCAGAATTGAAATTAAGGCGATCAGCGCGATAAATAGCTGATAGAGTAACAGAATTTTGTGTTTGCGAGGATTCATAGTTAATTTTCCCAATAGTATAGTAATTAATTAAATAATAATTCGTTTGTGGCAAGGTGACAATAGTTTGGTGTGATCAATGCTTCAATTTTGCGTTGAATTTTAGTGGTTTGTGATTATAATAAACAATATAGATATAAGAATCCCCATTAATTATAAGAATGTGGGGGTGACCCCAATATTGATATTAGGGATATTGCTCTATAGCTGGTTTTCCCCATGTATGTGGGGGTGAGTAAATGCTCTTTATGAAAATTTTTGTTATGGTCGAACGTTATAGTAATGAAGGGCGGCGATGAAATCTAGAATTCGGCGACTGATACATGCTTTATTCGATTGATTTTAATTTCATACCTAAGCAGAGATTATTCGAACCATTTAATATTCAATTCGAAATAGAAGGTGAAAAAATGGGAGAGCTAACGACAGAAGAACTTTCTTTATGGGGAAAGAAAGCAATTCGTGATGATCAAGAACTTTGGTTGCCATTGGTTATACATTTGATTGATGCCAAAAATGTTATTAATTGGCTGTACAATCATTGGCTGACTGATAATCAAAGGTCATTGCTAATGATTGAAAATTCAGAAAGTGTAACACAAAATGTAGTTAAATTTCTTGGCTATATTCATGATATTGGAAAGGCAACAACTGCATTCCAAACCAAGCAATCATATGTTCATAATGACTCGCTTGATGAAGACATTATGGAAAAAATGATTCGAGGTGGGTTCAAAGGCATCGATAAATTATCATTTTCGAAACGCAGTGCATCACCCCATGCATTGGCCGGTGAAGCGTTGTTGGAAGTATATGGAGTAAATAAATCTATTGCGGCCATAATAGGTGGTCATCATGGTAAGCCTTTAAGCAAGCCAGTGGCAAAAGATACACAGTATAATTCAGAAAACTATTGGCCAGAGACACCAGGAGAAGAACAGAATCGATGGAAAAAGGTTCAAGAGGATCTATTCCAATATGGTCTACATTTATGTGGGTTTCATACATCATCAGAAATTCCTCGGGTCAGTAAAATTCAGGCAGTACTTTTAGAAGGCCTATTGATAATGGCTGACTGGTTGGCATCCAGTGAGTATTTGAATGATGATCCATCAAAACCACTTTTTCCACTTATCGACATTAATGAATCTGCTGCTGATGTTAATACTGAAGAGCGTTATCAAAATGCCATCAATACATGGCAGATAACTGATGAGTGGAGTGCCGAGCGTGTCTCTGATATTGATGAATATTACGTTCGGCACTGGGGCTTTCATCCACGTGAAGTTCAATTGGCAATGTGTCAAGAAATTAGTAAGGCTCTTGATCCTGGCATAATGATTGTTGAAGCTCCAATGGGAATTGGTAAAACTGAGATTGCTTTAACAGTAGCTGAACAGCTGGCTAGCCGATGTGGCTGTAATGGCCTGTTTATGGGGCTGCCAACTCAAGCAACTTCTAATGCAATGTTTGATCGAGTTGAAGATTGGTTGGCAAAGGAAGCTAAGGAACAAGATGCCAATCTTTCAATAAAATTGATGCATGGGAAAGCCAAGTTTAATCAAAGAAACCAAGCAATACCAAGGGCAGAAAATGTACAAGGTTCGGGAGCAGTGGTTGTCAATGATTGGTTTACTGGCAAAAAATCAATTCTTGAGGAGTTTACTGTTGGAACAATTGACAATTTGCTGCAGATGGGATTGAAACAACGACATCTTTTTTTAAAGCATCTTGGATTGAGCGGAAAAGTAGTCGTTATCGATGAGGTTCATGGCTACGATGTTTATATGTCTTCGTATCTAGCAAAAGTTCTGCAATGGTTAGGCGCATACAATGTTCCGGTAATTGCCCTTTCTGCTACTCTACCAAAGGAAAAAAGAAATGAGCTTTTGAAGAGTTATGCGAAAGGTAAATTTGGTAGTGACCAGCTTGAAGCAGAGCCTGGTTGGGAAAACAATGAGGCATATCCATTACTAAGCATGTTAGATGGCAAACGCCTAAGGCAAGTAACAAATTTTGTGCCACAAAAATCTAAATACGTACAAGTTAAAAGAATCAATGTTGAAAATGATAAGCTGGTTGATATCGTAAATGCCAAGATAAAGGATGGTGGCGTAGCCGGAATTATTGTTAATACGGTTAAACGAGCACAGGAAATTGCTGACTTAATGCCAAAAGACATTTTAACGATTATCCTGCACTCTGCTTTTTTGGCACCAGATCGTCAAAAAATTGAAGAAAAGCTTCAAAGCATGATTGGAAAAAATGCTGCTCGGCCATCAAGACTGGTTGTGATTGGTACGCAGGTTTTAGAGCAATCGCTAGACATCGATTTCGACGTTTTATTTACTGATATCGCACCAATGGATTTGATTTTGCAAAGGGTTGGCCGATTGCATCGTCATAATATTAAGCGCCCTAAAGGTTTACAAACCCCTCAATTATATATTTTAGGGATTAATGACTATGGCGACTATGGAAAAAGCAATGAGTACATCTACGAAAAGTATTTGTTAATGAAAACGGATCATTTTTTAAAAGATAAAATAGCATTACCTGATGATATTTCAAAGTTGGTTCAGCAGGTCTATGACACAGCGACCGACAGCGAAGTTTCTGGCCTAAAAGAAGCTAGAGCAAAATTTGATAAAGATCAAAAAATTTCTGAGAATAAAGCAAAAGTATTTCAAATTGCTAAGCCCAAGCTTAAAGGGACAATTCATAAATGGCTTGATTGGAATCTTCCAGATGATAGGCGGGGTGAGATTAGAGCCCAGGCAGCAGTTCGTGATATTCAAGAGACTTTAGAAGTTATTTTACTTAAAGAAATTGATCACCAATTTTACCTGCTAGATGGAAGAAAATTGGCCGAAGTTGATGATAAGACTATCTCTGATCAAGTTATCCGCTTGCCAAGTGTAGTTACTCCAGAATGGAAATTAGATGAGATTATTAAAAAACTGGAAGACGTTACATCTAAAAATCTACCACAATGGCAGCAGAGCATTTGGCTGCACGATTCTTTAGCCTTGATTTTAGGACCAGAACAAACGACTGAGTTTTTTGACTTTAGGTTAAGCTATTCATCTGATAAAGGTTTATGCTATGAAAGATTGGAGGAGAAGCATGGCTGAAGAAAGTTTTAATCTGCTGACCAGTCCTTGGATAAAAGTAATTGGACTTGATTCTGATGAAGAAAAACAGATTTCTTTAGAGGATCTCTTTCAAAATGCGCAAAATTATCGTCGGCTGGCAGGAGAGATGCGGTCGCAGGATTTGGCAATTTTACGTTTTCTATTAGCAATCTTAACAACGGTTTATACAAGGTTTGATGCGAATGGCAATCCGTATGAATGGTTGGAACTTGATTCGAAAAGCTGGCGCCCGATTGAAAATTCATTAGATGATGATACTGATGACATCCAAGAAGATTTATTGGCAACGTGGGAAGATCTTTTCCAACGAGGTAGTTTTTCAGATATCGTTGTAAAGTATTTGGAAAAGTATGCAGCACGTTTTGATGTGTTTGGCAAGCAGCCATTTTATCAAGTAACGGCTGAGATTTATGATGATCTTACCAGTAAAAAAATTGCATCGGGGAAAGGTACTGTTGCAATTAAACAGATGAATCGATTAATTTCGGAAAGTAATAATTCACCGGATATTTTTTCGCCAAAATCCAGTTCACAAAAAAACAAAATTGGAACTGCGGAGTTTGTCAGGTGGTTGATTAGCTATCAGAATTTCACGGGAACTACTGATAAGACGAAAATTAAAGGCGTTGAAAAGTATTCAGCATCAGCTGGTTGGCTATATGGTTTAGATACCGTTTATGCTCAAGGAAAAACGCTTTTTGAAACCTTAATGCTTAATCTTGTCTTGATATCTGATTTTTCTGGTGAGTATGGAAACATTATTCAAAAACCTAATTGGGAATTTGCAAGCCAAGCAGACTATGTTAAATATTTGCTAGAAAAAAAGGCCCCTGACAATATTGCAGGTTTGTACACCAACTGGTCGCGTATGATTTATGTACGATGGGATGAGGAGCCGACTGTCTTTTCAACTTGTCTGCCAAAATTTGATGATGACGCAATCAATAACGAAATTGAACCTATGACTACTTGGCGCGTGAAGGATCGTCATCATAATACTAAACATTTAAGTGATCTGGGTAAGAAAATGTGGCGAAATTTTGGGTTATATGTTCCTACTGAAGCTGATACTCAAAATGCCGATATGAAGCCTGGAATAGTCAACTGGTTGAGTTTATTAAAAGATGAACAGCTGATTCCGGATACCCATTATGTGAATTTGGCAACGGCAAACCTAATCAGTGATGGAAATGCTACTTCTCAACTGCCGGCAGCAGAAATTAGCGATGACCTTTATATCAATGCCGATATTTTATTTGATTTGCATTGGACAACTAAGATTGAAGATGCTATTGAATATACTCAACAAATTATTAAGTACTATTGGGGATTTGCCAATGGGTTGGCTGAATTACGAGGCATAGGCGATAAAAGAGACTTTGCAAACAGATTGAGTGAAGATTTTTATAATCGCCTAAATGAGCCATTTAATAATTGGCTGATAGATTTGGATCCGATGCAACCAACGACTCCTCAAATTTTAAGATGGGAAGATGAGGTTTTGCTTAGACAAGTTGACGAACAAATAAATGCAGTTATGGCAACAGCATCGCCTAAAGAAATCATTGGTGATCATAAGGGTAAGGACGAAGGTTCGATTAAAAATATTTTTATCCTTGTCAATATCCTCCGCGCAAGCGTCAATAAGTATCGAAAGAAATTGAGGTAGTGAACATATGGCAAATGAAATCGCAAAGGTAACTGCGCAGATAATATATAGTCTTTATAATAACGGCAATTTGGATAAAGCGGTCTTAGCAAGTTTGCGGCATGCCGTAACAATTAAAGATCATCGTGCAGAAAATGTTTGGCCGATTATGTTTTCAAAAATGGCAGCAAGTGATATCAGCAGCGATCCGCAAGGCAGAGAAACACGACAAGAGACAGCTATCTACACTGCGCTTAGATGTTTTGCCATTTATCAGCAAGGCCTTACCCAGCTAAGTTACGCAAGTTCTAATCAAGTAAGTGCTGAGGATAAAGGGCAGCAACTGTTTGTCGCTTTGGCTGATCTAAGGAAAAATCAAGACAAGCAGGCAGCTCTTGATCGACGGATACAAAATCTCTTGTCTTCAACTAATATTGATAGTGTTGCCAAGAGTATTACTCAGCTGGTTAGAATTTTAAAATCTACCGATAAAAATTTATTATTAGATTTTTCGCAGTTGGCGCAGGATCTATTTTTCTTTCAAATGGGTTATGAATACTCAAGAAAGGTTTTCTTAAAATGGGGACGTCAGTATTATTGGCAATCAGTTTCAACTAATTAATACAAAAGATAAGGAAGGAAAAAACCATGACCAAAAATTTATATGTAGACATTCATGTATTACAAACGGTTCCAGCTTCAAACATCAACCGCGATGATTCGGGGGCTCCTAAGACGGCTCTTTATGGCGGAGTTACGCGAGCAAGAGTATCTTCGCAGAGTTGGAAACATGCAATGCGAGAAGCTTTTAAAAAAGATAGCGATGGTGCGGAATGGTTACTGAGTCATCGGACGAAAAAAGGTATTCAACTTTTGGCTGCCAAGCTTGCCGAAAAGGATAATACCCTAGATTTAGATGCAGCAACTAAAAAAGCAATTGAGGTTTTCAAAGCGGCCGGTATCAAAGTAAAAAAAGACGAGAATACTACTGGTGCATTGTTTTTGCTTAGTGATGGCCAGATTGATAAATTAGCAGACTATGCTTTACAAAATGATTCCTATGATAAAAAAGAGCTTAAAGAGGTGTTTAGTGATAAAAATTCACTTGATTTAGCACTTTTTGGTCGGATGGTTGCTGATAATCCTGAATTAAACGTTGATGCAGCTTCGCAAGTTGCTCATGCAATTTCAACTCACGAGATCGTGCCCGAATTTGACTATTTTACTGCCTTGGATGACGAACAAGATAGTGCAGGAGCTGCTATGATTGATACGTTGGAATTTAATTCTTCAACACTTTATCGTTATGCCAACGTTAATGTTAAAGAACTTTTTCACAATCTGGGTTCTGCGGAATTAACGCTGAAAGGAATTGAGCTTTTTATCAAGAAATTTGTTTTGTCAATGCCAACTGGTAAACAAAATAGCTTTGCAAATAAAACAATTCCTCCATACGTAATGGTAACAATTCGAAACGATACGCCGGTTAACTTAGTTTCAGCCTTTGAAGAACCAGTTCGTTCAAATAATGGTTACATTAAAAAGTCAATTGAAAAACTTGAAAATGAGTATGATGTAACCCAGAGCTTTGTTGAAAAACCAGAGACAACGGTTGTTTTGTCCACTAAAGAATCTAAAATTGATAATCAAGTTAAAGACATCTCATCACTACTTACCAACGTTGCAGAATGTTTAGAACGGATGATGAACGATGAAAACATTAGTGATTAGAATAGCTGCGCCTTTACAGTCGTATGGAGATCCGGCATCTTTTGAAAAAAGAACTACTTTTCGAGCTCCAAGTAAAAGTGCAGTTATAGGGATGATTGGTGCCGCTCTCGGTTTTCGCAGGGAAAGCGATGATTACAAAAGTTTAAACGATTTAGATTTTGCCGTTCGTGTTGATCAACCTGGCGAAGTGTTAAGTGATTTTCAAATTACCCACTATAGTTTAAAGAAACCAGGAAAACTTTCTCATCGAATATATTTGCAGGATGCGGTTTTTATGGTTGCACTTAGTAGCAAGCAAGACGCTTTGATGGAAAAAATTGAGTATGCATTACGGCATCCAAAATTTCAACTCTATTTTGGCAGGCGATCAAACCCGCCAGCTGGTATTTTAAAAATGAAAATGTGTCCAGATAAAACTGCTATAAACGTATTAAAAGAGTTGCCATGGCAAGCATCAGTATGGTTTCAAAGAAAGTACAAGAAAGATGTTTTTAATGCACGTATCTATGCTGATGCAAAATTAGTTCCAGACAGACCTAATCGCTTGATTAAAGATGCTGTTGGCTCATTTAATCAAAAAAGTCGATATTATGAGTATCGGTCAGTTGCCGAAGATAATGTTTTTTTAGAAAACAGTAATTACTTTCAACGAAAAAATACTGATCATGATATATGGGCATCGATTTAGATTGGAGAGAGATTGCGATGGTATATTTATCAAGAGTAGAAATCGATACCAAAAATCGTCGAAAAATTAAAGATTTAACTAATCTAGGCGCATACCATAATTGGATAGAGCAAAGTTTTCCAGACGAAATTCAAAAAGGTATCAGAAAAAGGCATTTGTGGCGTATTGATACGTTAGCCAATCGAAAATATCTGCTTGTTGTGAGTGAGGATAAACCAGATTTAACGATACTATCACGATATGGCATTGCTAATACGACGGCTACTAAGGAATACTCACCTTTTATCAATAGTATCAAAAAAGGACAACAGTTACGTTTTCGTTTGGTAGCTAATCCTGTATTACGAAAAGGTGCTGGAAAGAATGGTGAGCGTGAAAGGACTTTTCCACATATTACAATTAACCAGCAAAAAGAGTGGTTAATTAAAAGATCGGAGCGTGCTGGATTTAAGCTCTCTGAAAATAGTTTTGAGATTAAGGAACGTGATTTTGTACCACTTTATCATAAGGGAAATCGTCCAATAAGACTTAGTAGGGTTGCTTTTGAAGGAATATTGGAAGTCATAGATCCTATTGCACTTCAAAACACGCTAATTTATGGTCTGGGGCGTGAAAAGGCTTATGGTATGGGAATGCTAACCGTCATTCCTATCAACTAGCTGAGGTAATGGTATGAAAAAAATAGGAGCTGACAAGCCGAAACTACAAGAGCTTGGCAGAATTGACGATCGAATAAGCTTTTTATATTTAGAACACGCAGTTGTCAATCGCCAAGATAGTGCGATCAAAGTTGAAGACAGTACTGGAATCATATATATACCGGTTGCAATTATCGGTGTTTTGTTATTAGGACCGGGTGTTGATGTGACTCATCGTGCTATGGAATTAATTGGCGATTCGGGAGCTGCCGTTTTATGGGTTGGCGAGCATGGGGTTCGACAATATGCTCATGGACGGGCACTGGGACATTCATCAAAGTTACTAGAATTACAGGCAAAGTTAGTTTCAAACACCAGAACCAGGATTGCAGTTGCTCGTAAGATGTATCAGAAACGGTTTCCAACTGAAGACGTTTCACAGCTCACTATGCAGGAACTTAGGGGTAAAGAGGGTTCTAGAATCAGACGAGTCTACCGAGAATGGTCCAAGAAAACAGGTGTTGAATGGACTAGAAGAGAGTACAATCACGATAATTTTGAATCAAGCACACCGATCAACAAGGCTTTGACTGAAGCTCATCAAGCATTGTATGGGTTGTGCTATAGTGTGGTTGCTGCATTAGGTGCTTCGCCTGGGCTTGGTTTTATTCATACGGGTCATGATCTGGCTTTTATCTATGATTTTGCCGATCTGTATAAAGCTGAGTTTTCAATCCCAACCGCTTTTGAAGTAGTTGCCGCATATGGAGATGATAACATAGCCGATCGAACCAGATGGGCAATGAGAGATAAGATTCGAGATAGCAAATTAATTGTAAAAATGGTTGCCGATTTAAAGGATCTGCTCGGTGATGATGATACTCGCAATGCAGATATTATTAATCTTTGGGATGATAAAGAAGGATTGCAAAAATTTGGTGTTCAATATCATGAATTTGGAGATGACGATTCATGATTGTAATAACCCTTTCAAAAGTTCCAATGTCATTGCGAGGTGATTTGACTAAATGGTGTCAAGAAGTACAAACAGGTGTCTATGTAGGTAATTTCAGTGCCCGCATCAGAGATCTACTCTGGGAACGTATTACCAAGTCGATTGGAAACGGTGAAGCAACGCTTATCTATAGTACTAATAACGAACTTGGCTATACGTTCAGGACTACACGAAAAGACAAACAAGTTATTAATTTCGATGGGTTACCATTCATCAAGCATTTAAAAAATAGTCCAGGATCAGTCAAACACGGATTTAGTAAAGCTGCTAAGCTTCACAGAGCTAAAAAAATGCAGGAATCAAAGCTTTCAAAGGCAAATTCAACTTCGACTAGACAAAGCATCACAGAATTGGTTGCAATTGATTTAGAGACAACGGGCTTAAAGCCTACAAACAGTGAGATTATTTCAATCAGTGCAGTAAAAAGAACCAATGAACAACAAGTAGAGAAATTTAATCGATATATTAAAATAGAATCAGAAGTTCCAGCTACTATTCAAAAATTAACGGGGCTATCCAACGATTTTTTAAACTCAGAGGGTGAATCCTTAGAAAAAGTGTTGGAAGAATTTCAAGTCTTTATTGGTAATAATGTTCTAGTTGGTTATAATTTGCTTTTTGATCAAAGTTTTCTTAACGCTGCATTTATAAAAGCAAATAAGCAAATTATTTCAAATCGTATGATTGATTTAATGCCAATTATCAATTATAAAGAAGGATCAAAAGTTTTTAGATAATTATCGGTTAGCAACAGTTCTTAAGAATTATGGAATTGAGAATGAACATCCGCATAAATCTATATCTGATGCAATGGCTACTTTGGACCTAGCGCTTAAACTAATCAAAAATGACAAACTAAGGATCTAAAAAAGGCGTCATATAGGGATCTGTTTACTGTATTCCCCATGTATGTGGGGGTGATCCCTGTACTCATGTAAATCATGAACATTGATTTTAGTATTCCCCATGTATGTGGGGGTGATCCTTTTTACAGAGCCACAACGTCATACACGGTATAGTATTCCCCATGTATGTGGGGGTGATCCTCTGCCGGTTAACTTAGCCGATGAAGCACAGACGTATTCCCCATGTATGTGGGGGTGATCCCTGGAAGTCATTGGAATTAGCCAAGTCTTTCATGTATTCCCCATGTATGTGGGGGTGATCCTAAAAGTCCTGTACGGCAAAGGCAAACAGATAAGGTATTCCCCATGTATGTGGGGGTGATCCCTCGATTATCATGGATCATCAGTTTAACACTGTGATATAACAATCTAAACAAGGAGACATAAAAGATGAAGACTACACAAGCACAAAGACGGGCAACTGACACATATCGTAAAAAGAACCCAGAAAAGATTCGCTACCAAAACACTTTGGGAAGTGCTCGGTCTTTTATTAACCCTAAAACCGAAAAAATGAAAAACAACATTAAAGTTGCAACGGAAGATGGGCACTTCAATTATCTTGATGATTTAAAGTCATTAAGAGAATTGATTGATAACAGAATTAAAGAATTAGAAGTCAATAAATAAAATGTAATCCTTCCCTCATGTATGTGACTGAAACAGATTGATAATCAAAATAGCGCTATATCAAGCTTTGAAGCCTGGTATAGCGCTATTGGCAGTTTTAGACCTGTTGATTGAATCGTTATGCTGAAGCTTTGTTGGCATTGTGACGTTTGATCAGCCAACTGGCAACTGCAGCCAAAAGCATCCAGATCAAACCAAACAGACTGATTTTGCAGCCAAGAGCCAAACCTGGTACGTGGTAGTGCAGGACAACGCGATGAGTTCCCGCAGGCAGGCGCAGACCGACAAAAGCCTGGTTGGTCCGCAACAGAGTGGTCTTTTTGCCATCAACGGTTGCCGTCCAGCCCGTTGAATAAGGAATCGAAGAAGTCAGAATACCGACCCGCGAAGTCGTAATCGTTCCCGAAAGTTGATTGCGCTTGAATTTAACGTTTTTAAGCGCATGTTTTTGAATCTGGCGAACTTCTTGATTGTATTTGTTCCCCAGTTTTTCGGCAACTACTTGATACTGCCATTGATAGGTCCCCAGCTTAGAAGGCTTGAGAGTTAAAGAAGTCGGCATTCCTTTAGCAAAGTAGCCAATATTCATCGTACCGTTTTTAACCAGCTTGAAAAATGAAAGCTTGCTTTGCTTAGGCTGTTCTATGGTTTCGGAACCTAAACGACTGGAAATCTTGACGGCAAAACTCATATCAGGTGAACCGTTCAGAATATGGTAGCGCCAGAATTTATACTGGTTAAAGCGATGATTGACGATATCGCCTGGATTGGTGGACTGCTGCTCTTCATGCTTTTGCTCATAGGCAATCTGCTGTTTCATTGAAAACGGCTGATACTTGATCGAGGCAAACTCAACGTGCAGTTCGCTGTCTTTGAGCTGTTTTTTGAATGCCTTGCTGGTCAACTGTGGCAGCTGCAGCTGATAGGTTTCCAGACTGTCAGTATATTTAAGACCGGTTGACTTGATCTTGTTCAAACGATTTGAAACCAGCTGCGATTTAAGTTTGATGACGTTGCCTTTCAAATTGGCGGTCTTCATTCCGTTGGTAGCGTCGCTGTTTTTAGAGCTGACCGTAACCCCACTGGCCAAGGCACGTTCCTTGGCAGTAGGCGACAGCTTCTGGTAGGTTTTTTGGCTGATGTAGGAATCCTGCCAATAAAGCAGCGGAAAGGCATTATTCGTCCGATAGCGATTAGTCGTGGTTGGAACCAGCTGCGTCTGATCGGTCGGGTTGGTAGGCTGCCCGACGTCATAGTTGATTTTGGGTTCGGTAGTAGCATCAAGGAAATAGCCGCCTGGAATTTTATTGGCGTTCTCGCTGTTGCTTTGCACGAACAGATACTTGACGCCAAAGAAATTATTCAAAACGGTTCGGTCATCAACCTGACGCAAAGGGACGTTGGCTTGATACTGAGTGTTTTGCAGCGAGGTGCTGAACTGTCCCAGGTACTTGTTTTGCAGGGAATAGTATGAATCGATATTGTGCATCCCTGAGGTCAGATCATTATCCAAAAGCCCACCAGAAGTAATTTGATTGTTGGAGATCGTGGAGACCCGGAAAAACGAGCCGTCGTTTAAGCCTTTTTCCAAGCCGCCATAGCGATTTTGGGCAATCGACTGATACTGGCCGCGCACCAATGTACTGTTGGCGAAATTACCGTTATAAGGCGTACCGACATACAGCGCGTTGCAGGCAGCGTTGGCCAAAATAATCGTAACCAGCCAGCGATCAGGATGCGGCGTGCCATGCAGGTTAATAATCCAAAGCATTAACAGCGACATGATCAAAAAGATGATCGGCATAAACATGGTTGTATCGTTTTGGAAAATATAGGTTGCCACCAAGACGACCAGATAGATGCCGGTTGCGCTGGTTAAGATCCAAAGCGTATGCCGATCAAGACAGGTCGCATTCTGCAAAAGCAGGCAGACCGTCATGGCAATCGGCAGATAGATCAGCAGCGTCCAGCGATTGGAGGCCGCCATCATGCCATTGAAAAATGCCCCCACTGCCGGAATCAGCAGCATAACCAATGCCAGTGCCAGACTGATTGATAAAAGCGGAAATTCGCGGGTTCGCGTATAAAGATAGACGATCGCGATAAAGGCAATGCTGACCAAGCCTAATGCCGACCAGAACATAAACGTCCACTGGTCACCATTGATCAGCTGTTTGGGCAGAAACAGATAGTAGTAGAGCGGATAGTGTTTAAGACCATTGGCAAATTCAGAACCGGCGCGAGTGGAATTCATAACGGCCATGATTTCTGGAACCAAAAGGCAGGCTGCGACTAGAATGCTGGTAATTGCGGCAAAGGCCAGCTTAGCCAGGGTTTTTCCGTAGCTAAGCGTGGTTCGATAATGAGTTGCCACGCGGAGTACCAGATAGATAAAAGTGCCGATTCCTAAAACATACGCTAGATAGTAGTTGTTGACCAACATCCACAAAAAAGCCAAGGTAAGCGGCCAGGCTGAGCCATTTTGCAGGACGCGCTCAAGCTGGACGACCAGAATCGGAAACAGGATAAACGTCGTCATGAAAAACGGCTGGGCGATGCTGGCATACAACAGGTATGAGTTCACCATATAGACTACGGCACCACCTAGAATAACGTGGTCGCGAAAATAAAAATGGCCAGCAAACCAGCAGAACGTCAAACCGACAAAGTACGTTCGCACAACGGTAATGACTTGATAGGCCAGCGTTAGTTTAGCTGCTGGGAATAATAGTGCCAGATAGGCGAAAACGTCACCAATCGTATAGTAGGAAAAGACCTGGAAAGTATCGGTGCCCAGTCCCATGTTCCAAGACCACCAGTTTAATGGCCGTGTTGGATGATGGAGCCAGCCCAGGACGATTTTACGATATTCGCCGAGCAGCGGTACGTGCTGATTTAAGGCATCTTTATTCCAGATCAACGTATGTCCGGTGATAGCATAGCTGCCGAACATGCACAGCGCGATCAAGGCAAACATTATCGTATATTTCAGATACAGCATGCGATGATCACGCTTTTCGAATGAGAAGTTCATTGAAATTGCTCCTTAAAATAAAAAGTACACCCTTCTATTCTACTATAGATTTTTGTAAACCTTGCCAATGAAAATATTAAGGTATTTTAACGAATTACTGGTTTTTAAATCGGGTTGGTCTGCAACGCTCTCAAACCAAGCTGATCGGCTGTTCAAAAATAAGGCTGCCGAAAGTACGTTCGCCTGTTAAAATATAAATAGCGAACATATGTTTTAATAGAGCTTAAGGAGGAATCAAGATGTCATTTGCCTTGCTGTATCGATCGCTTAGTCACACGCGCTGGTATTGGTCAGTCAGCCAAAATTTTACCCAAAAAAGCGAGCGGCAGTTTACCTGGGAGTCGGCTGCGGATCTGGCTGCCGACTATCCCAAACTGAGGTCCCACTATCCTACGCTGTTTGCTAAGAAACGTGCCGAGGCCTTTTGGATTTATGATCTCGCGCATGATGATGCAACGCGACTGTCGCTTGCTGCAGCTGACAGTGCTGATGTGCCAGCTGATGATGCACCCCAAGCAGAAACCAAAAATGATAAAACAATCGCCGTTGATTCAATGGCTTTGCAAACAAGCACGCCCAAACAGCAGCGGGGTGATCCCAAAACACCAGAGCATTTCGCATTGATGGTAGATGGCAAAAACAATGTCTCTTGCTACTACAGTCGGACACTAAAAAAATTCGTGGTCAAGGTCAATGAGCATGCCTCGGTCTGGGACCGGCGCGATTCTGCTATCGATGTGGGTAAAGAATTGGCAATCAATGATTCATTTTGGCTTGGTCATGCTGAATATGATCGTGCAACATTGCGGTTGGTTAGAGTCGAGGATGGTGAACGAATCTGGCCGCAATTTGCTGGGGATGGCTTACCGATGCCAGATCCCGAGCTTATTGATCAATTCCGCCAAAAAATCAGTGCCCATGTAGATGATGATGGTCCGGCAGCGTCAACGATGAGTCTGGCCAAGGCAGCACGGCATGAGGTTGAAACGATCGATTTTGAAAGATTCAATTTAAAGAAGATTCTCGCGGCCGTTGACTATTTGATCGATGCATTACGGCTTAAAGCAACTGCTGAACGCCAGCTGAAAGTTTTTGACCAATCGATTCTGCAGGACTATCTGCACGTAATTGAACTGACTGAGCTTGACCAGATCGATGCGCAGCGGCTGGTTGCCAGTCTGCAGTCAAATCGGCGGGCGCGTCGTCAGATTAAAGACCTTAAGATCATCTTATCGGCGCTGGCTAAGTCGTTTGATGTTCAGCAGTTTTTGAATATTCTGCTGTCAGAGCCGTCATTGGGCAGTCAATACTATTTTCGTGATCAGGCAGCGGCCGCACAGATAAAAGAAATGATTCATTAAAAGCTGGTGACCGCGGCGTTCAAGCAGAGAATCAGTCACGATAAAACAGCTCTGCCAACAAAAAAAGCCGCCTCTAAAGAAGACGACGTTTAGTTTAGCGTTCAAGGTAGGCAATCAACTGAGGCAGCTGCTGTTCCATTTCAAGCAATCCCTCATCATGAAAGCCGGCCAGTTTTTTGACGTTATTTTCAAATCGGCTGACCTTAACCGGTTTTTGTGGCGTAATGCAGTAAAGCTCTTGATTGGCAAAAGCAGCATCAATCTCATTGCATCGCTGATTATATACTTCTGGCCGGTTGATGCCTTCTTCGGCAAAAACCGGATAGTCTTTGTACTGGCGACGATAAAGAGCCTTGACCAGGGGACTGGAAGACTTTTTGCGATAAGTTGCCTCACGCGTTCTGACGACGACAATCTTATCGAATCCTTGTTCCTTAGCCAGATCAGTCGGGATCGAATCAGCAATTCCGCCATCTAGACAAGGTCCTTGATCAGTCAGCTGCGGCTCAACTAAAAACGGCATTGAACTGGAAGCCTTCAGAGCAGTTACCAAACCTTCCCGCCGGTAGTTTACAAAGTCAATTCGCTTGCCAGTTTCAATTGAGGTTGCCACCGCTGTAAAGTTCGATGCGGAGCGCTCATAGGCATGATGGTCAAATTGATGCCAGTCCCAGCCATGGTCATCAAACAAAAAGTCCAGATTGAGAATGTCTTCGTGATGCAGGCCGCGTTTGAGCGAAACATAGTCAGAATCATGACGGTAGCTGGTGTTGACGTGATTTACATACCCATACTGCTTGGCCACGTAACAGGCACCGCATAAGGCCCCGGCAGAAACGCCAATCACGCTTTTAAACTCGATGTGATGCTTGAGCAGGCAATCCAAGACGCCAGCGGTATACTGACCTCGAAAAGCTCCACCCTCTAAAACTAATGCCGCGTTGTAAAGCATTGCAATCCCTCTCTCTTCATGCATTTAATCGTATTGATTATAATAACACATCGCCTAATCAATCAAGGATCATTAAGCCGCAAAACGACCGCAAAGCCATCGTCATGAACAGCTTTACGGTCGCATAATTAGGATTTTTAATTTTGGCTGGTTCGCTTTTCCTGTTCTTCAGCCTGTTTTTGAAGCTCACGATTGACCAGTTCGGGATCAGCCTTGCCGGGGTTGAGTTCCGTGATTTTACCGGTTGCCGCGTAGATTACCCATTCGACCAGATTGACGATGTGATCGCCAATCCGTTCCAACAGATGAATTACGGTAATGTAGTGACTGCCATCCTTAATCAGTTCAGGATGGGCATGCATCTGGTCAATAATTTTTTCATGAACCTGTACGTACTGCTTGTCGACTTCCAAATCCATGTTGGCAACGGAATAAGCGGTCTGCTCATTGGTGTAGACGTAGGCATCAAGGGACTTTTCCAACATATGACGCACGGTTTCCGCCATCTCAGCAATAGCGTTTTCAATATCTGGCCAGTGCTGATCCATGTCCTTGATGCGGATGGCGTCTCTGGCAATATGAGACGCGTGATCAGCCATCCGTTCCAAATCTGAGCTGGCCTTGAGGATGCTCATGATTGAACGGAACTCATCTTCTTTAGGTCTTTGAATATTCATCAGCTTAAAGGCGTGTTTTTCTAGATAGGTTTCGCCATCATTGATCAGCCGATCGTTTTCGTTGACTTCTTTGGCTAGCACCACGTCACGATCAATGAACGCTTTGGTTGCCTTATAAATCTGTTCGGAGGTGTTGATCCCCATTTCCATAAACCGGCCACGCAGTTTTTTTAGCTCATCGTTAAAAATCTCGTTCATATGATCTCTCTCCTTTATGGGGCATTTATTCATAAATTACTATACTTGTCTAATGTAAAAAATACGTAAATTTGGCGTAAGAATTCTAGTTTTTTTTATAAAAGGCTAAATCCCAACGATTTCAACGGTTACAGATCTGTTAAAAAGCAGCGAGAGACATTGAAGGGGAAAATCATACGTCAAGACTATTAATCAGACCGCTGTATCGTTCAGCGGTCTTTTTTGTCACATGCAGATAGATCTGGCGCGTAATGGCGGAATCTTTATGACCTAACCGCTTTGAGATCAGCTCAATTGGCACGCCTAGCTCAGCTAATTTAGAAGCGTGGGTATGGCGAAAAATATGAGTCGACAGCGGTTTAGACAATCCCAATACTTTCTGAATTATGTCAAGCCGATTATTAATTGAAGTAGGGCTAAGAAAAATACCAGTTTTGGTTTCAAGGCTAAACAAAGGGTCATCAGGCTGCTTATTCAGACGATAACGACGATAAATTCTGACTGCCTGATCTGGCAGAAGAATGGTACGGTTGCTGCTTTGAGTTTTGGGAGTGCTGCTAATCGCATACTCGCTTTTGGGTTTGTCAGAATAATCCAAAGTACAGTTAATTTTGACAAACCACTTGCCTGTTTCTTGAAAAACTTTTTTGACTTGCAGAGCGAGAACTTCACCGATCCGCATACCAGTAAGATATTGCCACAACAAGACATCAGCATACACAGGCTTAACGGATCTAACGGCTTCTAGGACCTGTTTAACTTCATCATCATCAAGGTACTTATCTTCAATGCTTTTCGCCGAGTTATCGCGTTTCCAATTGATTTCAAGCTGACCAACTGGGGCTGCGATATAGTCGTGCCGGTACGCATAGCGCATCAGCTGATTGATTTTGGACTTGATTGCGCTAACGTAAGCATTGTTGTATCCGCGCTGATAGATCATGGCTTCTAAGGTGTTGGTCAGATATTTATTGGTGATTTTAGATACTAGAACATCTGAATTAAAGTTTTGTAAAATTCGGGCTTTGAGATTTTTCCAAGACGCAAACGTTGAAGGCTTAACCGTACGTTTGTAGTATTGATCAAATTCTTCAATTAATTCGCTGAATGTAACACCTTCTTTGATCTGACCGTCCTCAAGATAACGAAGCTTCTCTTCAATTCGCTTGTTTAAGGTCTGTTGCGCTATCTTCCGCGTGGTATTGGTTTCCTTGTCCATCGTGATTGATACGCGCGTGTACTTGAGCGTCAGAGGGTTTTTGAATTGTTCGACAAACTTGACTTTGCCGGTTTTTGTGGGTTCAGTCCACATGATTGATCCTTCTTTCTATGAATTTACGGCTGCCGGGCACGCGCATAGCTGAAGGATCAATCAAAATTCTAACGATTTAATCTAATGATACTACTTTTGCCGCAACCTCGTTCCAACCTTGGAACGAGGTTAAACGAAAAGAAGGCCATTGTTGCATTGATTCAATTATCGGGTATTTTAGTTTTTAGAGTGTGAATTCTCACATTCCTACTATATTTATAAAGAGGTGAACGATGTGTCAGCAACTACTGAGAATACAAGCAAGGTCAAGCTGGAACTGCCAGATGATTTGAAGCAGGCAATTTTAGAAATAGTAAAAGATGCAGCAGTCCAGGTGGTTGGATCGGCAACCCGGCGCGATGAACAAACGTGGCCGGAGTATATGAATAAGCAGCAGGCTGCAAAATACTTGAATATTTCCGTAAATACGCTGCAAAACTGGATCGCAGATGGCGATATACCGTTCGTCGTTGTTGGCAAAATGGTGCGGTTGAATCGCCACCAGCTTGATGCCTGTATGTTAAAGAAAACATTGCATTAAACAGTGACGCAAAGTCTTGCCGGGCACGCGCGTCAAAAGAAGAATCTGCAACCTCGTTCCAACCTTGGAACGAGGTTAACCACAAAGGTGACGAAACAATCGTTGCCTTTTTTTATATATTTTGGCGAAAGTTGAACAAAGTCTGATTTCAACTAACTTTATTAAGTACCGTTGAATGAAGGGAGTCCAAAATGGCAGAGTATATAATTTTAACGGAAAAAAAGTCAGCGGCTGACAATTTCGCCCAAGCGTTGGGCGGTATGAGTGGCAGCTTTGATGGTCATAGCTATCAGATCGTGCATGCGCAGGGACACTTGATGGAACTGGCAGAGCCAAAAGATCAGGTATCCAATGATTTAAAAGATCGCTACAGTTCCTGGGAGCCGGAGAATATGCCTTGGAATCTGGCTGATTTCAGTTGGAAAAAGGAGCCAAAGAAAGGATCCAATATCAGAAAGCTCTTAAGCCAAATTAAAAAAGTCAGCCAATCTTCGCAAGCAATTGTGATTGCTACTGATAACGATCCGTCTGGCGAAGGGGAACTGCTGGCCTGGGAGATTATTAATGCAATTGGCTGGCATGGCAAGGTTTATCGTGAGTATCACGATGATGAGACACCTAAGTCAATCGTTAAGGCAATGCGCAATCTTAAGGACGTTTCGGACCAGTCGCAGGACGGCGACTACTTGAAAGCCAATGTCCGCTCCAAGTGGGACTTTGCCTCGATGCAGCTAACACGACTGGCTACCAGCTACATTCGTAATGCCGGCTACAACGTCAAGGTGGTTAATCAAGGACGCTTGAAGTCAGTCATGCTGTCGATGGTCTATCAACGTGAGCAGGCAATTAAAAACTACGTCAAGAAGCCCTATTTCGAGGTTAAGTTTCAAGACGATCAAGGCCATGTCTATGCTCGCAAGGTAGCCAAGGACGATGAAGAGAAGCTGGCTAAGATTCGGCATAGCGACAAGGCAATGGCGGAACAGGAGCTGCAGCAGTATCAGTCGCCGGTGCATGTCAAGCGCTTGAAAATGGAAAATAAGCGGAATACGCCCAAAACACTGCTTGATCTGGCCAAAGTCGATGCGCTGCTGAGTAAAAAAGGCTATTCATCGAATCAGATCAAAAACGTCTACCAGCAGCTCTATGAAGCTGGTTATGTCTCCTACCCACGAACTGAGGATAAAGTGATTACCAGTGAGCAGTTCAATGAGCTGGTACAGAACTCAAAAGAGATTGCCATGCTGGTAGGTGTCAACGTTAAGCTATTGACGCATACAGCGCCACGCAAGGAACTGGTCAAGGATTCCGCTGCGCATGGTGCCAACCGGCCGGGATCCAAGGTGCCCGGCAGCCTCGATGAATTGGGAAAGGTGCTGAAGAATAAGAACGACTTGCAATGTGCCAAGGATATCTATTGTCTGCTTGGTCGGACGGCTCTGGCAATCCTGGGTGAAGACTATCTGTATCGGGTCGTAACCGCAGTTATCGAAGAATATCCGGCCTTCGGAACGCAGTACAACGTGCCAGCCAACTACAACTACAAGCAGATCTACTGTGAGGGAGAACTGCCTAAAGCGCCAAAGCCATTGGGCAAGCAAGCTAAGTCGATCGTTGCCGAGGGTGCCAATCCAAAGCCATCGAAACCAACCAAAGCCTGGCTGTTCAAACGGTTAGCTAACTACGGCAAGTATGGTATTGGTACTGGGGCTACCCAGCAGAGTACCATGGCTGACCTGACCTCGGCCAAAAGCAACTCGCACTTGCTGAAGGATACCAAGGGTATGCTGTCACTGACGGAAACCGGCTTGATGTCGGCTGTGATTGCGCAGGGAACCATGATTGCCTCGCCCAAGGCTACAGAACAGCTTTTCCAAGGTATGGATGCCGTTGGTGCTTTTAAGCTGGAACCGCAAAAGGTACTTAATTCCATTAATACGGTCATTACGCATGATAAGCCGCTACTACAGCAGAACATGGCATTGGTTGAACAAGCCATTGGCAAGCCGGAAAAGAAGCAATATCCAAAACGTGACAAGGTAGACGTAACCTACCAGGGAAAGCCGGTCCAGATCAATGCCAAATGGGGCGAACATACCTGGACGCAAGGGGAGCTAACAGAGCTTTCCGCAGGCAATACCATTACGTTTGACTACAAGAAGGGACAGATTACCGGCCAACTCGGCGAACGAGAATACAAGGGCCACAAATCTATCGCTTTTGTTCCTGATTTTGACAAGGACTAAGAAAATACGAGGAGTGAATCATTATGTTTAAAATCCGCGGACACTTTATCAAACAAGAACCATACTTCAACAACTTGATGCAGCTGACGTTCAGCACTGAATGCGGCGATCTGGATATCATGGTGCCACAAGACGACTACCAACAGTACTTCGTAACCGATACTGAACCGAAAATGGGGTCTTACTGGATTCTAAGACTCTTCCAAAAGAACTACGCTGATCTGGGAGGCGTCATGTTATTCCGGTTTGGAACGGCAGAACAGATCGCCGAGGCACCGGCAGCACCTGCCCCTACAGAAAAAATCGAAGAAAAACCAATGGCACCTGTATCTGCAGAGAAAATCGAAGAATCCCCAGCAGTCGAATCCGAAGTAAAATCAGCAATGACAAGCGAAGAATCACTGCCTGCTGATTCAGACGATCCAGATACAGCTGCAGATGAAATGCCGGCAACCAGTTCAAACATTGAATCAAATGAAGCTGCTAGTGCCAAGAAAGCAGACGAACCTGAAGAAGTACCAGCAGAGCAACCAATTAAACTGGCGTCGGTTAATAAGGAAGCATCAACTACCGATACGAGTCTGATTGACGACTACGATCCTGCCAAGGAATTTCAGAATGACGACGATGATGAAGAAGATGAAGACGATGACGACTTTATCACCGATGAAGTCCAAAACGTCGATGGCTTTAACTGGGATTTTCAAGAGAAACAACCAGATGAATCTGCTGACGTTGTAGAAGCCAAAACCGTTGGGACTGGCGATGACGTGGCAGAAAAGTTTGCTGAACACGAGGCTGAAAAAACGGCCAGCGAACAAGCAGCCGAAAATGATCCAACCGACTTGGCCGGCAAATGGTCAGAAGATGCCGCAGACGACGATGATGAATGGTCTGATGATGGTGAAGCTGATTCTGATGAAGAAGATGATAATAACGAAAACCTTTGGTAAAAATTAATGCGGATGGGGGGTGAGGTCATGGAGCAGAAACATTTTCAGACGCTTCGTGCACTTAACCAAAGCGGGTATACAGCTGATGTTGTCCACAAGCTGAATAAAGACTCCCGTCAGAGTGCGCAACGCTGGTCAGATAAGTCAATTATGACTGACTTGACTACGCCAAACCGGCTGCCAATTGGCTGGCGGGAAGATGGTCTGAGTACACTGACCAGGCTGCGCATTTATGAACTGCGCGATGCGATGGAGCGGGCTGGTCTGAACAGTAACTACTGGTTCGTATCTAATCAGTTGACCAAGGATACATGGGAAATTGACAACCCTTTTTTAATGCGCCACTTTGAGGTCAGTTTCTGTCAACGGAACGAAATGATTGAGTGTTACTGGTATGACACGGGCGTTAAGCAGATTAAGACTTCCAATATCATTGAGGCAATTTTGCTTTCGCAGCCCTAGAAAGGAGGCGGTACAGTGACTGAGACACCATTGATGGATAAGTACACTGATGATCTGACGGCAGCCGTAGCGCTGAATCCTGATGCCTACCGGGCAATTGCTCGTGATGACGAGATTCGGCAAGTAATTTACAACCTGAATCGCCGTTCAAAAAACAATCCAATTCTGATTGGCGAGGCGGGTGTTGGTAAGACGGCTATCGTCGAGGGCCTGGCTCGGCTGATTGTCCTAAAAAAGGCCGGCCGGCAGCTTAATGACAAACGAATTCGGGTCCTGCAGATTGCTGCACTTGGTCAGAATGATACGGTAAGCAAAATGTTGGGCTTGATTCAGGAATTTCAAGCAACAAAAGGAAAAAATATCCTTTTCATTGATGAGGTTCACACTATTATGGGTGTGGATTCAACTAATGGTGCAATGGATCTGGGCGACGTCTTAAAACCGGCAATGGCACGCGGCGATATTCAGCTGATTGGCTCAACGACGCTTGACGAATACGATAAGTTTATCGAACGCGATCCAGCTCTGCAGCGGCGTTTTCAGCAGGTGCTGGTCAATGAGCCGACAAGGGCAACGGCGATCAGAATTCTGCGCGGCATCAAGGGAACCTATGAGAAGTATCATCAGGTTAGATATTCTGATAAGGCTGTAGTTGGCTGCGTTGATCTATCAATTCGCTATATTGCTGACCGCTATCTGCCTGATAAGGCAATCGATCTATTGGATCAAGCTGGGGCCATTGCTGCAACGCATGGCAAAGATAAGGTCGGACTAAAAGAGATTGCCTTGGTGCTTCAGGAAATGAAGGGTATTCCAGTAACCAACGTATTGCGCAATGATAACGTACGTCTGCGCAATATGCGGCAGAAGCTGGGCGAAACCGTCAAGGGGCAGCCTGAAGCCATTAAAGCAGTAGCTGATGCGATCACGATTGCCAAGGCCGGCCTACAGGCACCAAATAAGCCGCTCAGCTCGTTTCTTTTCCTGGGCACGACGGGAACAGGCAAAACTGCACTATCAAAGGCCCTGGCCAAGGTCATGTTTGACGATGAAGAGGCAATGGTGCGGTTCGATATGTCAGAGTTTAGTGAACGTTCCTCACTGGATCATTTTCAAGAACTGCTGACTGATCAGATTAAACGACAACCATACTGTATTCTGCTGTTTGATGAAATTGAAAAGGCATGTACGGCTGTGCATGATCGACTCTTACAGGTGCTTGACGATGGAGAGCTGCGCGATAAGCGCGGACGGTCAACCAACTTCCGCAACTCGATTATCATTATGACGACTAACTTGGGTGCGGATCTGATTGCGGATAAGGAATCCTATGAGCACGCCATTGACGAGGCTTCACTGGTTGACGAGACGCCACGGCAACGAATTCGCCGTCGGGACGCCTTCCGTAAGCAGGTACAAATGGAGCTGACCAACATTTTTCGGCCGGAGTTTGTAAACCGAATCCAGCACAAAATTGTCTTTAACATGCTGACGCGCGATATTATCGAACAGATCGCCAGAAACGACTTAAAGGTCATCAATCAGCGCCTGGCCGAACACGGCTTTAAGCTGGAATTTCAACAGGATCTGATTGATTATCTGGCAGATGTCGGCACTGACGTTAAGAATGGCGCCCGGCCGTTGGAGCGCGTTATCGAACGCGATGTCACCGCGCCATTATCCATGATCATTCTGCAGCTGGAAAGTACGCCGGATAATCACTATCACACGATTCAGACCGAGGTTTCTGACCATCGGACGCAATTAGAACGTCAGCCGCTGCAGCGTCATTTGATCAATGGCCGGCAAATTGTCTTTAAGCAGCTGCTGGACACCAATTCGACGAAAGAAGGCACAAAAGTTGGCTAAAGCTAAATTTACGAATAAAAAAACTCTCAATGCTCAGGAACAGTATGAGCAGGCCCTGGCCAAGCTGAAGGCAGCCCGCTCAAAACTAAACCGGATCAGTCAGGAAGAAGAGGCCAAGGTTGCCCAACAGATCGGTGAACGCGTTATGGAAATGTATCACCTTGAGTCCACGGACCAAGTTAAGCAGTGGCTGGCTAAACTGCCGGTAGTTATGCCGCCAGAAGCAAATTTTTTTGAAAGTGAGACGTCGGCGCCAACGGAAACTTTCCGTCCTGATGCGGGCGATTCTAAAACAGACTCAAACCAAAATTATTAACGTGGCGAAACTTAAACTAATGAAAAAAATGTTTATTCTGGGTAAAAGATCGTTTGTAGAAACGAAATTTACTAGAAAGGAGAATGAAAATGCCTACTTGGATGCTTAATCTCTGGGCTGGATACCAAACGCATGTGGTAAGTCCCCTGTACTTTAACGCGGACGTTGGTCAGAACACGGCCAACACGATCAAGACGATTGCTAATGACCTTAAGATCGCTGCGCTGGTTGGTATGGGTGCTTCTATCATGTGGGGCGCCGGCCTGTTTGGTATTGGTGGCGAAGAAGCTGCGCGGAAAGCAAAGAAACGCTGGATTCAAGCCAGTGTTGGTATTGTTGTCTGCATTGCCGCTTGGTTCCTGCTGAGCTGGCTGGAAGGCTACGCTAACCAAAACTTCTCAGAATAACTACTCAATAAATCTCCTAATATTATTTCACCAGTCGAATCTTCGGCTGGTTTTTTGTTTGGCGAAACTTGTCTAACTATAAAATCCGTTTAGGCTTACTCATGTATTAATTTTTAAAAATAAATAAGGAGATTTAGCGATGGGACTTTTTCATAGAAAAAATAAAAAGAAAAGCATCATGCTTGATGATAAATATACGATTCGCTTAGAGTTTGCCGATCAATTCAAACCGGAAAACAATACGCAGGTTGCCGAGGCAATTCAAAGCGCCTCTGAAACGGAAAAAAATAATGGTCTGCCAGCTTTGGATCAAACCTTGCCGTTTGCGACACTTAAGACGGCTGAGGATCTGTTTGATAATCTGCGTGACGTGGTTGCCGAAACCGCAGATCCGATCGAGTTTGACTATCTGGCTATTTGGCTGTTTGACAAAACTAAAAAAGCCAAAATGGGCAAGCCAAACTCTGAAGACGGCAATCCGCACGAATACATTACTTTGCCAGGCTTTAAACTTAACTACGACTACCAAAATCTGACTAAAGTAATTTTTGAAACGATCTTCAATCTGCCAGAAAACAGCGATGTTTCCTATGATGAAAAGATTGAGATCTGCCAAGACTTAAAGCAGGCCTATCTGGAGTCGGTGAACGTTGGTGAAAATGAAATTGCCCGCCTGCCAAAAAAGGCTGAGATTGAAAAGGGAGCTGTTACGCTTGACGTGCCAGCCTATTCAACCAGCGAACCGCCGGCGGAAGAACCCAAAAAACAGTATTATGACGCAAAAACGCATACCTTCAGCGATCATCCAATTGAAGATGACAAGCCAAGCACAACTGAAACAGTTGCTGCTGAACCGGTAAGCACGCCAGCACCGGTGTCAATTGAAAAGCCAAAGCCTACTGCCAAGCCAGCCACACCGGCTGCTCCAGTACATGAGACGCGCTCGGCTGTCAGAGCCGTAACCGATGCGGCGGACGATGAACAAAAACTTGCCCGTGAAAAGGGGCATGTATCGGCACCGCAGTTTGAGGTGGCAGAACTCGATCCGGTTGAACCAGGGCAGCATGGCTACGTTGAGTATCAGCTGAACCAGCGCAAGAAAACCTTTAATGCACTGCTGCAAAACAGCGCGGAAAAAATCAATGACAAAAATGAAAAAGCAATTCTTGATCTGCGCGAAAGTTATAAGACTAAGGTTGAAAAGGCCATTGCTAATTTCCGCAAGCAGCACAAAAACGATGCAGCAAATCTGCATGCTAAGATTGCTAATGAGCTGTATGCTGCAAAAGAACGTGAGTTAAAAGCCGAATATGTCAAAATAGATCGACAACGCGAAGATGACCTGGAGCAGGCTGAACGTGTCTATCACCAACAGCAAAGCAAAATCAATAGCGATTCCGAAAACAACAAACAACAGGCTGAACAGCGACTTAGCAAGCGTTACGAACAGCTAGCCAATAAGAAGTTTGATACGGAGTGGGCTGAGATCAAGCGACGGAATGACGATGCGGAAGCTAAGCTGCGTCAAGAGAAACAGCGACACTACGAATTGCAGGCTCGCGAAGATGCTGCCCAGCTGCGCGTCAATGGCTTGGATCTGCTCCAGCAGATGCTGACTGATGAAACGCAAGAATTGGACGATTATCGGACGCAAGTGACGAATGAGCATTTGAATGCTAAACAGATTGTCATTTCAGAAAATCGTTCGGAGACAGAAAAGCAGCGAATTCAAGCGCCATTTGAGGAACTGCGAGAAGCCAACAAGACGATCAGCGACTTAAAGGAACAGCTGTCTCGCACTGAAGCACTGCGGGCGACAGCGGAAAATGAAAATGCTGCGCTCAAGAGCGATAAACAGCTGCTGCAGGAGAAAAATGATTCTTTAATGAATGAAAAACTGGCAGCTGCCAAGGAACTGAGCACTAAGGATTCCGAGAATAAAAACGATGAGCTGAATTCAACGCTGTCCAACTACATTAAATTCAAGTTGGCCACCGAAATGCAGCCGCAACAACCAGCAACGCGTGTCGCTACAGTTGACTCTGCAGCAGTTGCCGCCGATGATCATCAAACGTCAAAAGGGCACGGCGAACAATACACTAAACAGATGGACGGCATGCTGCATGGAGTCAAAAGACTGGTTGTCATGTTCTTCCTGCTGCTGGTACTGATGATCTGCGGATTTAGCTACTACACTTACCGGCAGCATAAGGAAAACGCTGCTCACGTAGAACAGATTACGCAGACGATGAACAAGAAGGTTGCTAAGGCTAAACAAGCCAACAGCAACGTTGTGCAGGAATCCTACAAGACCAGCTCAACGACTGATGAGACTCAGGCTGCCTTGAATGCCCTGCATGCAAGCAACGGTACTGAACTCGACAAGTACAAGAACGAAAAGTACTACGCCTTGGATAAGGCAATTATCAACAACGACGCTAAGGCTGCCGATGCAGCGGTTAAAGCAATGGGAACCGACTTGGCCATGAACGATCGCTACCGCTCAACGCAGGCAGTATCATTGCTGAACCAAGCCGGCGATGCTGATCTGGCTAATAAGGTCAGCGATGCTAACAAGTAATATCCAATTAAGCGACTGTTGTCTTGCAGACAATGGTCGTTTTTGCTTTGATGGCGGAACTTGTCTGAACTGGAATTTAAACTAAGCTTTTGTCTGAAGTTACGAAAGGATGGTGGTGCTATTGGCCTTTAACTATGATAGGGAAAGACACCGTAAAGATGGAAAACAGGGACGCTTGATCGGACAACCAATCGTCCTGACGATAATTTGGATCTGCTGGGCGCTCTTTGTCGGCTGGCTTAACTGTTGGCTGACCGCGGGAATCCGGGCAACGATTGACTGGTTTCATTCGCCGGATAGCTATCAGTTTCTGAATGGTCAAGTCAACGCACAAGTATTTGCAATACTGAGCAACGGTTGGCAAACGGCCAACTTAGGCAATTATCAGGTCATGCGGAGCAATCCGCTGATTTTTGCAGTGATTGAACTGATCGGTGCCGGGGTAATGCTGCCGCTGGTGATCAAGACTTGGCTTAAATGGCGGCCGAATCATGGCAATCAGTATGGCAATGATCGACTAACAACGGAAGATGAGGTGCTGGTACAGTATCCGCAGATTCCAGATCGCGGCTTTGAATATGATGGCGTCGGCGGGATTCCCGTCTCGCATATTAAAGCCACGGCACCGGTTTTTCTGAAGCATCACCCGGTTGCCTGGCTGCGCTATTATTTCGCGCCGGAGGTCAGTCAGCTGGCAACGCGCTTGCCAATGCTCAAGAATGCTTTGCCATTTGTCGAACCGGCCAAAGGGTTCTACTCAATTGATCAGACAACGGTTAATTCCCTGATTGTCGGGATTACTCGTTCTGGTAAAGGTGAGACGCTGGTTATGCCGTTAGTTGATATTCTGTCACGCGGTTCGGAAAAGTGCTCTATGGTCGTTAACGATCCAAAAGGTGAACTGTACCAGATGAGCTATGAGACGCTGAGGAAGCGGGGCTACAACGTACAGGTGCTTAACCTTCAGAATACGGACTTCTCCATGAGCTATAATCCGTTGCAGCAGATAATCTCATTTGCCAAAGAAGGTTACTATGATGAAACGCAGCAGGCTGTCAATACCTTGTCGTCAAGTATCTATGTCGATCCGAATGCTAAGGATAAATTCTGGCAGAACTCATCAATCAACCTGCTGAACGCATTGATTCTGGCAGTTGTTGACTATGCTAAACGTAACGATCGCTGGGACGAGGTAACGATGGACAACGTACTGCATATGATGACGGAGCTTGGTTCTAAGCAAGTCAACGTCAATGCGAGTGGCGATATCGTACCAAGTGCAGAGGAATTGATGGCGGACAAAAGTCTCAAAATGCCTAGCGATTCATCGATTGCCGGGCAGAAAAACAAGCTGCTTGTCTACTTTGCACAAATGCAGAAACTCAACGAAAAGCACTATAGCCAGTTTCGGCAGATGGCGCTGGACTCGTTTGCGCAATCAAAATTTGCCGGTGATGAGACTTCAGGTAACATTTATTCTTCGGCAATGGAAGGAATCAAGATCTATCAGCAGTCCAATATTGCCAAACTGACCTCAAAAAATTCAGTTAATTTTGAGAGTATCGGTTTTCCACGGACGATGCGCTTTCGGCTGCCAGAACGCTACAAGTTTAAGACGGCGGTGATTGAGATTGATGATGATAGTGGCAAAAAGCTGGAGAAGCGGACGCAGATCGTTGATAAGGTTGGTATGCTCAACTACGCGATCAAGGCTAAGCTGCCAGATAATTTTACGATCAAAATTGATTTCGACTATCGCAAAAACGAACCGGACTATCGTGATGCCAAACTCGTGGTCACTGGCCGCAAGCTGTATCAGCGCAATGGTTTTACGGCGCATTCGTTTAAACGTGATCCATATACGCATCAGCCATTGCTAAAAGAGGTCAAGCTGACGATCAAGCAGAATGAGCTGGCTGGCGACGTTGCGGAAATGAAGATGGACTATTCAGAGTCGCCAGTGGCCCTGTTCCTGGTGACGCCGCCAAACAATCCATCGTACAACCAGCTGCCGGCATTTGCCGTTGATCAGATTTTCAACACGATCTACTCTACGGCGCTGGCTAACGGGCGTAAGTCTTTTACGCGAGTGCATTTCTTGCTTGATGAATTTGGGAACTTGCCGCCAATTTCGCATATGGATACTAAGGTATCGATTGGTCTGGGGCAAAACCTGCTGTTTGATATCATCGTGCAAAACCTGGAGCAGCTGCAGATCAACTACTCACAGCAGCAGGCAGATACGATTGAGTCCAACTGTGCCAATCTCCTATACATTCTGACGGAATCCAAAAAGACGGCAGAAACTATTTCGGCCAAAATCGGTAAGCGGACTGTCAACGTGCAGACCAGTTCCGGCAAAATGGGCGATGTGCATGGCACCAGCTTCTCAAACCAATTCATCAGCCAGGATATCATGTCAATGAATGATCTGATGAAGCTGATGGGTGGGGAAATGGTCGTCTTGCGGTCAGTCTATCGTCAGGATCAAAAAGGCCATTCGGTTGCTGCAATGCCAATTTTTGACCATGGTCAGACGGCCATGCCATTCAGATATACGTTCCTGCGGCATGAGTTCAATGATCAAATGACCTTATCCGATATTGGCATTAAATCGCCGCATCGCTCGCTAGACTTAAAAGCGTTGCGCATCAACTACGATAACGCCTATAATCAGCTGCTTGAGTTGATGGACGATGGCCAACAGGCAACACCGGTAGATCCGTTTGGCAACGACGATTCGATGGCCAGCGATCAGCCGCATGGAGCTAAGCCTCATCTGGGCGATGAAGATTTCATGAAAGAATTTCTGCAGCCTGATGATGTTTTTGGCACGAATGATCTGGTCGATGATGACGATCAGATTTTTACAGCGGACGAACTGCAAAACCAAGAACTGCTAGATGGCACGTTTCGAGTAGTCTATACGCTGCTGGCACAAGGCTTGCCAAGCGAACGACGGATGCGCTTCTTGAAGGATACGCATGACTACTGGTCGAAGCCGGAAAACAACAGCTGGAAAAGCTTGGCTGGCCTTTTTGATGGCAAGCCAGAGTTTTTTGACAAAGCAAAGGATCAAATATTGCAACTAAAAACTGAAACTTCTGAAGGGGGGAACGCTTAATGCTGACAATGCTTAAAAGCCTGCTGCTGCAGTTGGTGCCGATCATTGCAGTCAAGGCGCCAACAGATAGCGAATTGTCGCAGGCAGTCAGCAACAGTCCAATTACGGACGGATCTAGCAGCCAAATTGTCAAATTTTACCAGGAATGGGGACCGCATCTGCATCTAACCTGGGGTATGTTTCGCAAGATGGCCGGTTGGTTTCAATCCGTGCCGGTACACTGGATTTACGATTTTAACCGCGGTTTTGAAAAAATCTTTACGGCAACCTTCAGCCTGCTGGGCTGGGACGGTACCTTGTCCAGCAAGGGATCGCCACTGCATGGACTGTACGTCGTGATGTTTTCGATTGGCTGGGCTTTACTGGGAGCAGCATTAATCGTGATTGTGCTGCAGTCGCTGGGTCACGCTGTCAAGTGGGGCAAGATCTTGCCGAACGTCTTAATGGTTGCTTTGACGCTGACGGTTCTGCCATTGATGATGCGTACGGTCAGTGGCGCCGGATCAACATCAGGTGTTGGCAACGTCGCAATCTCGGCCCGTAAGGACTTAAATAAGGCTAGCGACAAAGGTATGACTGATGATCTGGCAATTCAGCCGATCAAAAACAATATCATTGATCTAAGTACCGTTGTCCGGCACGGCTGGCAGGAAAACCCAGATCGGCTGAATATCTCTAAACTTAATACGATTAGTGATGAAAACGATGTAAGCAATTTGGATTTTGGCGATTATCTGGATAAAGATACGCTCAAAAATCTGGGCTTGGATAAGGATCCTTACAAGAACTATACGGCACCGCTCCAGTATCACTTAAATGATGAGTCTAAGCAGACTGGCGGCGGCTATATTCTAGTAAAAAACGCTACTGGTGTTGGGGCAGGCTCTAACAACGATGACGTCTATGCGCGCTATGACGTTGACTGGATGGGACTGTTGGGACAATCAATTATCTTAGGCGTCATTCTTCTGATTGCTTCAATCCGTGTGGTCAAGGATATCTTTGAGCTGACGGCCATGAACCTGGTTGCGCCGATTCTGGCGTTCCAGTCAGTGCGCAGTCCGAAAAAACTGCGCGATCTGGTCAACTCGATCGTGGGACTGTATCTTTCTATGGTGCTGATCGTTCTGGTCCTTAAGATGTTCTTCATCTTCATTTCCGTAGCACCATCAAAGCTCCCAACTGATATGACGTGGATCACGCACGCTCTGGCCGTGATCGTGATCTACGCCGGTGCCGGCTATGCAATGCTGGCCGGGATCAGCTACTTTGAACGCGTTACTGGTGTTTCGCAGGGCTTTGCCGACGAAAGCGGGCATGCCCTGGCGGCCGGCGCGATGGGCGGTGCCATGGCTGGTATGGGTGCCAGAGCTGCTGGCTGGGGCTTCAACAAGGTTTCCAGTTTTGGCAAAAGCGCCAGCAAGGGAATCTATGGCAACAACGGTTCCAACAACTCACACAATCAGTCGCATGATTCCAGCAACAACACGGCACTGGGCAATCAATCGCAGAATAATCACGGTATCAACGATAACGATAATCTGCAGAATAACTCAGCCAACCATAACCTGAGTCAGAATCCGTCCAATAATCACAACGCAACCGGAATCAACAGCAATACTCAAAATGCTGACAATTCCAGTGAAAACAACAATTCTGGCCAGACTGACACCAGTGTCGACAACAACGCTGACAACAGCATGAACAATAATCCTTATGATGCTACTAACTATGATCAACAGGGCGACACGATCGATGGCCCGGCAACAGGAATTGGCGGCAGTGATGAGTTGGGCGAAGAAGCCGGCTATGGCAGCGATGGCCAAGGTGGTCAGGGAATTGGCGAAGTCGACGGTGAAAATATCGGAGATGCAGGCAGCGATCAAAACCTGGATGGTCAGCCGAGTGCCTATGAAGATCCAGCTGTGGACGGTGGCATTGCTGAACCTGGAATCGATGGTCAAGACGATCAGCCATTTGCTGACTCTGAAATGGGCAGCGGAATTGCCGAACCTGGAATCGATAGTCAAGACGATCAGCCATACGCTGACTCTGAAATGGGTAACGGTATTGCTGAACCTGGAATCGATGGTCAAGACGATCAGCCATTTACTGACTCTGAAATGGGTAACGGTATTGCCGAACCTGGAATCGATGGTCAAGACGATCAGCCATTTACCGGCTCTGAAATGGGCAGCGGCATTGCTGAACCCGGAATTGATAGTCAAGGCAATCAGCCATTTGCTGACTCTGAAATGGGTAACGGTATTGCTGAACCTGGAATCGATGCTCAGGAAGCATATGGCCATAGCGGCAATGCTCAGCCAGGATTAGCAGATCACGGCATTAATGGCGAGGCGCCGGATAAATTTGATATGTCGGAAAAAGCGCATCAATCAGCAGAACCAACCGGAACGTTAGAGCCAACGAGAGGCGGTGGCTATGAATATGATAACGGTAATGCTGGTTATGCTAGTCAAGGAACTGCACCGTCGATTAGTGACGAAAAGGCACCGGATACGAAGACGGTAACGCACGATACGCCGCAAACGACGGTTGAAAAGCCAAGCGTAAGCGAACGAATCAATCAGGCTGGTAAGAAACTGGAGAAGTCCAGTACCAGCTATCTCTCGAGTCGACGCTTCAACATGTCCCAGCGCGGGCACGTCAGCGGACGAGAATCAGCACCGTTTGAAGATGATGAATAACCACTAAAGAGTCAGTCGTAAGGCTGGCTCTTTTTTTAACCTCGTTCCAAGGTTGGAACGAGGTTGGCGAATGTTGAGTGATTGGCACTGCTAGGTATTATTGGTTGATGAATTAATAACAAGAAAAGGAGGCCGTCATATGGATTTTGGCGTTGTTCCTGACGTCCGATCGGAAATTAAGTTTTTTACCGGTGTTTTTCTTAAGGACGTTGGATGCTTTGGAATTGTAATTGGCAGCGCCTTTCTGCTTGGCAATCTGTTTCCAGCTGAGCAGACAGTGCAACAGACGCTGTTTATGATCACGTCAGTAATTTTGGCGATTTATCTGGATCTGCGTCCGCATACGAACCCAGGCAAGCGTAATTTTGAGGTGATCTGGATGCTGATCGTTAATCGGCAGCCAAGACTGTTTAAGTCATTCGGCTACTATGAATTTAAAACAGTAGCTCAGATGAGAGAGGAGGACCAGAACTTTGGCGATTAGAGGAACCGCAAGTGCAGACACGGTTGGTCAGCAGCGGCATGGAGCTTTTGCAGGACTTTTTGGTAAAAAACGTCAACAAGAGCAATTAGATAGCGAACACTACCGCGGATCGGAGAACGTACCCAGTGCCACGATGCTGGAATTGCTGGCCTATCGTGGCTTTACCAAGGACGCCGATCACTTTATCGTGCTGCGGGAAAAAGCTGATGGTTATGCCGATCTGTTGAATATTCGCGGGCAAGGCGTAGGTACGATGTCCGGCCGAGAACAGCAGCAGATTATTGACGGGTTTCATCATTTCTTACAGACCGCGGTCGACGATATGAAAATTATCATTAGTCCTTTTCCGGTCGATGCTTCCAAACAAAAGTCATACTGGCAGAGTCGGTACGTTAAAGTGCTGAAGGCAGTGCAGCGGGAAACCGATCCACGACGCCGGCAGCAGCTGCGTACACAACTGCGCTATATCGATATCAAACAGAAGCAAAACGTAGCCGTAGAAAAGAAGCTGGTATCTGAAGAGTTTATCTTGATCATTTTCGGCAAGCGAAAACAAGAGCTGCGCAACCTACGCGACGCGGTTATCAGTTGGGGCGGCGATTCGTTGATTATGGAACCAATGGATCTGGAACGCAAAGAAGAGACGCTGTTTCGGATCAACAACTTGAACACGCAGATTAAATAAAAGGGGAATAATCTGATGAAACGAAAAGAAATTCTACGCTTAACGCAGGCGGGCTATGATCTTGACTTTCTGGCGCGGATTCAGCCACAAGGCAATCTGAAGCGGCATGCGCGCTACCTGGAAATGGGCGACGGGTACGTTACGTGTCTGCGCGTCTACAAATATCCAGCACACGGACTGATGCCGTTTTGGGGCGTGCCACTAACCAACAATGACGCAACCATGGCCGTGATCAGTCTGGGTACGGAAGACCGGACGGAAATTCTGAAGCAGCTGTCACGATCTGCAACGGAACAAAAAATTCGAGTTTCCGGCAAAGCTAAGGAAATGGATAACGTGGAAGCGTCAGGTACTTACATGGACCAAATGCGGCTGATGAGCCAGATCTCGCAGGCCAATGAGGTCATGAAACGCGTCTACATGCGTATTTTTGTCTATGCACCAACACTAGCCGAACTTGAGAAGCGGACAAAACGGCTGATCCGAGAAAATGGCCAGTTTATGATGGCTCGATATGCTGATGAACAGCTTTCCGATTTTGAGTCGATTTTCATTCCAACGATGCAGGAGCAGGATATGCTTAATCACCCGGTTGGCGTACCAATTTCGGCTCGATCAATGTCAGGCTCCTATCCGTTCAACCACGTCAAGCTTGAAGATCCAAATGGTTCCTACTACGGCTATACACGGACTTCTGGCGAGGTCATGTTTGATCCGTTTCAGCGGGATCGACACCGGACGCGTTCCTTTTTCTTCGTGACGGGGAATGCCGGTATGGGTAAGTCAACCCTGCTGAAAAAGCTGAACGACGATGTTTTTGCAAGGGGAGCCTACATTCGCAACTTTGACGTCTCCAGCGAGTATACGGATCAGACGCGTGATCAGAACGGCGTCATCATCAAGCTTGATCAGCCGGAAAACATGATTAATCCGTTTGAGGTCTTTCCTACAGTGGTAAATGACGATGGCACGGTCGATGAGATCAACTCCTTTGCCCAGCACGTAACCAAGCTCAAGAACTTCTTCAAGTTTCTGAGCGAGGACGCTAATAGTGACGATATGACGATGCTGGATAGCTGGATTCAGGATTTCTACATTGATCAGAACCTCTGGGTCCGCAATCCGCAACAGAACGCGCAGTCGATCCACATTACTGGTCTGGATCATGATATGTATCCAACGCTGCGAGACTTCGTACTGTATGCCAATGAACGCCAGCGAAAAGCAGAACGTGATCCACGCATGCGGCTGACCAGCAACATGGTCACATCGATGAACCGGATCACCTCTACCTTTGCCAACATTGAGGAGTCCAAGGGCGATATGTTTGACGGCATTACGCAATTCCGTGATCTGACCAACGAACAGGTGGTAACGTTCAACATTCAAGGGCTACTGGCGCAAGGCAAGCCGATTTTTAACGCACAGATCTATTCGGTCTTGACGCTGTTATCCGCTGATATCATCAAAAACGGCATGAAGCTTCGCCAGCAGCTGAAAAACGGCACGTTGGATATGTATTCGATCCCTTGGTACTACCTGAATGTGGATGAGGTTGAAAACATCATCAATCCAAAGTTTACGTTTGGCGTTGAGTTTTTGGCATCGATGATGGAGCAGATGCGCAAAAACTTCTGCGCTATCACGATGGCCGCACCGACGATCAAGGACTTAATCATGAACGGCAACTCGCATGATCCGTATGTTTTGGCCGTGCAAAAGATTTTCTCGCTGTTCCAGATCCGCTTCTTCTTCCAGATTTCTGATGACGATTTACCGCGTCTGCAGATGGCGTTGGGCGGCTCAACCACCACTGATGAGCTGCAGGGGCTGACCAAGCTGGAAAAGACGGAGGTTCTGATGAATATCAACGGTGATCGCAACGTGCAGTTCAAGGTTGAGATTACGCATGATGAGGAGCGGCGGTATGGAGGTGGCATTTGATGGCAATTCGATCACGAGTCCAACTGCGTAAAGATGCCGAACACAAGCGCCAGTCTGAGATTACCGACAAAGCAGTGCGAAAAGCAGAGAAAAATCACCTGGTCAAACACCCGATCAATCGTTATCGGCGACTGCGCGATGACACCAATGCAGCCGTTCAAAAACGCAAGCAGCAGCTCCTAGATAATGAGCGCGTCCCCGACTACCAGAATGAGAAGCTGAAATTCATGCTGATCGCACTGGGCGTCATGGCGCTCATTATGCTGCTGTTGCTGATCTAAGGGGGCGGGATCTTTTTGAAAAAGAAAAAGTATTGGATCATTGGTGGTGTTGCTGCAGGTCTATTGCTGTTGCTAAGTATCATCATGGCCATGATGATGATGCTCAGCAATAAATCATGCAAGACCGGTGGCACTGCTGATATTGGTGGAGGCAGTACCGGTGGCGGCGGGGCCTGGACGCAGGTGGGAACCGAAGCCTATAAAAATGCAGAAGCCACGTTTAAATCCTGGACTGAAAAAGGTATGAGCGGTGCACAAGCTGCCGGCATTGTCGGTAATATTGGCGGGGCTGAAGACACTGGATTCGTACTTAATCAAGCCGAAATTGGTGGCGGAACTGGTGGCGGCCTTTATCAGTTCACACCAGCCAGCAAGTATCTCAATGATCCAAAGTCTGATAAGTCATGGTCCGTTGAAAACCAGCGAGACGTAGTGATTGACCTGGAACCGGCAACCGTTAAACAGTTTTTTGCCGACACGAAGGGCGGTTCGCCTGAAGATGCGGCAACTGCTTGGATGAATTACTATGAGCGGCCATCTGCTGCAGCCAGAGCAAATACGAACAGTGCACGACGGGCGGCCGCACGGACTGCCTATGAGCTGTTTGGTGGTGCCAACATTAGCGGTTCAGACTCAATCTTAGGCGATGCTGCAGCAACAGCTGATGGTGGCTCTAACGCGCAAAATGATGAGAACCAGTGCAGTTCTTCAAGTACTGGAGCTGGTGGTGACTGGGGCTGGCCGTTTGCGTCAATCAAAAACAACAATCCGGCAATTTCCGGTGAGCAGCTGTTTGGCCATAGTACGACTCGGACGGGCAATTTCCACGATGGCGTCGACTTTGGCGATGCTGCCTATGGCGGGCAGGAAATCAAGGCCATTCACGGCGGAACCGTCTATAAGATTGGTCACAAAGGGGTTACGCAAAACGATTTAGGCTACTACGTCTGTGTTAAGTCTGATGATGGTTATTACGAGGTCTATCAAGAGTTTGCCTTCTCAGATAGCCAGGCCGCTAAATATATTAAAGTCAAGGAAGGCGACACGGTTAAGACCGGCGACACGATTGGCACCTTGCCTAAGTCCGGTTCCGAAACCAGTCCGTTGGTCAATCACGTACATATCGGCGTTTCCAAAAAGGAAATTAGCGCTGCTGAAAGCTCAGCGTTCCGCAATGACGGTACGTGGCTGGATCCGGTACAGCTGATCAAGGACGGGCAATCAAAGTAGGGGGTTAGATTTTGAAGAAAAACGAAATAGTGCTCTGGGCAGTGGCGATTCTTTGTGCCGTCTTGGTGGTAGTCAGCATTCCTGATACTACCAAGCTAAAGACGGTTAACGCGCAGATTCGGCAGACGCAGCTGAAAAAGAAGGCCGTGGCCACGCAAGCAGCGATGAATTCACCGTATTCAAACGAATTTGATTTAAAAAGCGCCGAACAGCATGCCGAAACAACGCTGAAAGGCGCAATTGCCAAGGAACTTGGGGACCTGCACTCCAAAAAGGATTATCAGGCCAATAAAAAACAGCTGCAAGCCGCACTAGGCAAACAGCTGACAACGGAACTGGTCAATCTGAACGAGGATCCCAATACGAAAAAATGGGTCATTACCAAAAACGATGCCACAATGGTTGCGTTTGGCAATGCCGACAATATTAACAAGGTTTCAGTCTATATAACGACAGAGTTTGAGCAGCAGGACGGGACGAAAAAGCTCTATCTGATCACCTTAAACTATGATCTGGAAAATCTGAGCGTCAACTCGTATCAGATTCATGTCATTACCAGCAGCAAAACGAATGGAGGCAATTAGTATGGAACAAAATAAGAAATCCACACTGGCTGCCGTGCTGGTGATCTTTATCAGTCTAGTCTTGCTGGGAATCTTTAAGTATCAGCAGAATACTTATAATCAAAAGCTTCAGAAAGCGCAGACGGAGTTGACAACGGAACAAAAGGCGCTTAAAAAGGCGAAAAAGCAAGAGCAGCGAAAGCTCCGAGAAAAAGCAGCTACGGGTACGGCGGCGCAGCAGGATTCTGCCAAGCAGGCCAAAGCGGAAAACGATGCCAGCACGCAGGCGGCCAAACTGTTTAAGATCTTATTTACCTACAGCTCGCAAGCAGACTGGGCTGCACGCAGCACTCAGGCCAAATCGCTGGTGACGGATACGATTCTAAACGACAAGACGTATTTTAATGACGGAAAGGACGACACGGGCAACAGCATCATTGACACGATGAAGCTGCAGTCCAGCTTTATCAGCGCCGATACGCGCGTCAGCCTGATCAATGAAGATGCCAATACGGTTGACTGTGTTTCAGTCGTTAAATATGCCGCACAATACGGCTCAGAGCGTTCCGCAACGACTACCGTTGTCTATACCAGTACGTATGACTTGAACCAACAGAAGTTTACGAAAATGCAAAAGCTTGGTACCACGATGGTTGATGCGACAACGGATCAATAGGAAAGAGGGATTGATTGATGATCAACAAGCAATTGACACAGGTGCAGAAGGCTGATTCGGCTGTTTACGAAACGCCTTCCTGGCTGGGACGGCATATTTTCGGACTGCTGTTGGCGGCAACGATCGCTACCTTTGCAGGGACAATCACGGCTTGGGCACTGGGGGCGTTTAATTGATGACGGAAGATACGACTCGACGAACAGACTGGACGATCGTTATCAGCTATTATCTGATCTGGCTTGGTTCGTCACTGCTTGCCGGCAAGACTGCTTATCTCAGTTCATACACAATGGCTGGGCTGGATACGATCATGCTGATTGCCATATTTTGGCGCTCTAAGGAGCTTAAACGGCCAATTGATATAAATCTCCTTAAAGGCATTGGCTGGGGCTTAGTCGCGTGGGGAGCCGTCCTGCTGGTCATGCTGGGGATCAAGGCATTGACTAATAATACAGTTGGCAGCAGCAATACCGGCCTCATACTTCATATGATGCACAAGCAATGGCTGTATACGGTCTATATCGTGATCGTGGCGCCATTACTGGAAGAAATTGTGTTTCGGCAGTGTCTTTACCGACGAATTGATACCTGGATGACCAAACACTGGCCTGGTATGCTGCCCAAGGTACAATTTATCGTCGCAGCATTGGTCGTGGCACTGTTCTTTGCCGCCATGCACGGGGACACGTCGCTATGGGAATACGTGCTGATCAGTTTGGTGCTGCAAGGATTATATCAGCGATATGGCGATTTACGCGTCAGCATGGCAGCGCATCTGGTGTTCAACTTAACGACTCTGATTGTTCTGACTTGTTTATAATAAAACAAACAGCGTTATACCGGGGAATTCTTGGTATAGCGCTGCTTTTATTTCTCGCCAAATTCCTTCAACCTCGTTCCAAGGTTGGAACGAGGTTAGCTTGTAATGATTCTAAATGGCACGGAAAGAAAAAGGCCAGCACTTGGCTGGCCTAAAAAGAAAAAGCCTGCGAATTAATCGTAGGCTTTTGTTCTGCTCATTGAGTCGTGGAACAGAGAGGACGAGAGTATGCGCCGTATTCAGGTTATTGCCTGCTCATGTTTCCAATACGCAGACCCCGGGGCAGCCGGCTACCCGATCAAGTCTCCTTGATCCTTTAATTTGCAGGTCCTTCTTCTTTACAAATTAATTCTAACATACTGCATTCTGCCTTGCCAATAGATGAGTGGCGAAAGTCTGACTTTCTACTAATTCAATTTACCATTACGGAAAAAGCAGAAAGAAGAGAAGCAAATATGGACAGTCAATTCAAAATGAGCCTTGAAAAGACGCCACTCCGTACTTATGGTTATCATGTTGCTACCGCGGAAGACTTGGTGGAGTTAAACAAATACAAAAATTCTTTGATTAAGGCTGCAGAATATTATCGAGAAAATCTAGTTAAAGGACGAGTCATCTATTTGATTAAGAATAAAGATCAGATTATGGCTTTACCCGTACGTTTTGGGAAAGAAAATTTTGCTCATTTAACAGGAATTAGCTTTGATCGAAAAAAAGCCAGTCAACTGCTTGATGAGCTTGCTGATGGAAAACTTGTGCAAAATGCAATTTTTATAAAGAATGATGGGACAACGTTTGAAAAGCTAGCACGGATCAGTGAAATAACAAAGGTTACTGACTCAAATGTTATGGAATTAGGCCAGGTATCGGCATTTGTTCAGCAGGCAAAAAAACTAAATTTTAATAAAGCCATTAAGCCAAGTGACAAAGCGTTGCTTGCTTTAAAAAAGATTGAACCTAAAATCTATCGTCCATATTCTCTGATTAATCTAGAAACAGCTAAAAATTCATATTCCGACTACTCCAAAGTTCCTGAAAATACAGTTGTGGCGGTCCTTTCCTTAACTCGTAACCAGCTTAAGGGGTTTAGTATCGGGACGCTTTCAGTTAATTCGAAGTATGTTAAGGATGGTCGACAACTTACTGAACTGACTACAAAAATGCGGCAGATATTGCTAAAAGAGTATGTTGCTTTGCAAAGCCGGCGAAAACAAACAATTAAGCAACAAACAAAACCAACAAAAGAAAGATAAATCTAACCTCGTTCCAACCTTGGAACGAGGTTAATTTTTTTAGGTGGCGAAACTTGTCGACAACCAATTTTTATTTATAAAGAAGTCTGGAGGCTCAGCAGTCAAAAAACTTTCTTAAAAAATAATGATTCCGAAGCTTCCTGAATGTGTTGGGGGACCTGCGGGTGTCCGTGTGCAATTCGCATTCCTAACTGAATATTTACAGGCAAGAAGAGCAATCTTTTTCGATTGGCCATCGTTAATTGCCGCTCAGCAGCGACTCTGCGCCGTTAGCCACCCGAAGCGTCCGTGATTCCGAAGCACACACGGAGTGAAGTTTACCTAAAGAGCAAGCGACACTCGGAGCAGGAATTGTAGTCAACGACAGGTATGCGACACCTTCTGCCACAGCAGGCGGTAAAAAAGTGGCTGGATGTCTCGGAAATGCAACAGACCATCCTTTAGATCAAGCGCGTTTTTCATGGGTTATCGCGAAGTTTTGCTCGAAATTGTAGTAGAGCAATCGTACGAATCAACTGTATGATCTGAAGGAGCAAGGGCGAGATGCGCTTAAACGGTTTGCCGAAATTTAAATCTTAATTGCTTAATATTGCTAAATATTAAGATGTTATTGAGAAGTAAAAAATAGGGGTGTAATGGTGTGCGCACTTTTTGCCGCAGATAGGCAAGGTGCGCAGGTACCCCAGGGGGTGGCTTGAGGTCAAGCCATAACGGGGGGAGTTAAGGATAAGTGGGCCTAATGGCAGGCAAGCTGTAGAGGCTGCAGGGTGCCGATATTAAGGGACAAGGGAAATGCACACTGAATAAGCAATCAGGCTAGAGAGTAAACAAGAGGCCTCGCGACAAAGACGGACGCGGGGCTATTCTTAATTCTATATATGGATAATATTATTTTATATATCTTTTATTTAGAAATACCCTTGTAATTAAAACTGGTCGTATATATAATAGCTATATAAAATAATATAACAAATATACGTTAACTATTTTGAGGTGATATTTTATGGAATATATTTTGAACGTAGCAAATGATTTAGGGTATGGCTCAATCAAGGCAACCTTAAATGATGAAAAGGTCAAGATGCCATCAGTAATTGCCAGCGAGAAGCCGCAGGATATTACGGAACCGGTATCGTTTGATGATCAAGAACAGCAAGCAGCCTACATGAAGGACTTTATCAATAAGCTGGACGTGTCGGTCTCAAGCTCAGCCGTAACCAAGCAGGGCCGTTATCTGATTGGTCAGGCAGCAGTCAACAGCAATCTGCCATTGACGGCCTTTGACGTTAATGATTTTGCCGGTAAGAGTGATGACGATCTGGCGATGGTCCTGACGCTAAGTCTGATTGCCGGCAAGCGGGTCAAGGACGCCTTCTTCAACAGCGAAGACCTCGGCGAGACGCTGAAAGTTACGGTCAACATGGCCACGGCATTGCCTGTTGCGGAAGGGAAGAATACCGGCGTGATTGACCGCTATAAGAATAAGTTTCTAGGCAAGACGCATACGGTAACGTTCCATAACTTCAAAGATCCGATCACGGTAGCCATCAAGTTCCGATCGGTCTACGTAGCACTGGAAGGCGAAACGGCGCAGCTGTATATCAAGAACGCTGATCAAAAGTTCAAGGAAACGATGGTGGCCGACTTGAAAGCCAACTACGCTGATATGGCCGAAATTACAGCTGATGATATCGTCCAAACGCAGAACGTGCTGGGGATTGATATTGGTGAGGGTACGACTGATCTGGTCATGCTGGTAAACAACCTGGTCAACGCTAAGGCTTCCACGTCGCTGGCCAAAGGCTATGGCAACGTCTTGCAATTAGCCAATGACGTTCTGCAGAAACAGCAGATGGGCTTTGACAATCGGGCACAACTGCAGAGCTATCTGGCTCAGCACGTCAGCCCGTTCGCACGCAAGCATCAGCAGCGAGTGCAAAAGGTCGTTTATGATCAGCTGGAACCGTTTGCCGATGAGATCGTCACGGCTGTTTCCAAGACCATGCGGGCGGCCAATGCACGGGCAGAACTGATCTATGTCTATGGTGGCGGCTCGATTCCAATGGCTACGCAGTCCAGTTTGCGGGCCAAGCTGGCAGATAAGCTGCGTCGCTTTACCGGTGGCGATGAAGTGCCGATCATCTGGATTATGCCAGAATATGCTCAATTCTTGAATGAAAAGGGTCTGGAGTTGATCTTGAGTGCCATTGCGGAATAGGAGGTGATTGAATGGCTCGAAAAAACTACAGCTTCGGCTTTCCTGTCGGCTCAACGGCCTATGAATGGCTAGAAGCGCAGGACAACAAAACCTTGTCGCTAAGCCTGGCAATCGATTTTCTCGTTCAAGTGTATGGCAAGGGCGACTTCATGCAGGTCGTGATGGGTGCCATGGCCAACAACGTTACGGATCCAGCGGACCTGTTGGCAGAAAAGGTCAATCAGATGAACCAGCAGCCGGAACCAAAGCAGGCGGCTTCAGAGAATGCTTCTGAAGAAACCACAACACCGGTCAAACAGTCACCGGAAGCTAAGACGTCCAGTGCACCGGCGCCAGGCAAAAAGAAGATAGATATTAGCATGCTTTCCACTGAGCACGATTAGTTAATGGACAAGCAGATTTTGATAAGAATATCATGCAGTGGCAACCAGGAGACTGGCTGCCTTTTTAGAAAGAAGGTTTTTTAATGACTACTAGCAAAGATTACAGTCTGGCATTAAGCATTGCATCAGATCGCATCGGCTATGCCGCAATCGACAATAACTTTAAGGTGATTCATCGTGATCGCAAACGAGTCGTAGGCGTCAGCAAGTTCACGCCGGGCGAGACGGCTGAAGAAACCCGGCTGAAACGCACCAGTCGCCGCAATACGGCTCGGCGTCGCCGGCGCATTGGGTATCTAAACGATTTTTTCGCTCCGCACCTGGCCAAAGTTGATCCAGACTTTCTGCACCGATTGAAGTATTCCTTTATTAACAATGAGGGACTGTTCAGCGAACCTAAACTGACGGCTCAATATTTGCAGAAGTATCCTACGATCTACCACCTGCGCCAGGCGCTGATGACGGAGAAACGACAATTTGATCTGCGCTTGGTCTACCTGGCCATTCATCATCTGGTCAAATATCGGGGGCATTTTCTAAGCGATCTGCCAATGGCCAGCTTTGCACAAGATGACGCACTGGATCTCGATGTCAGCCTGCAGACGATCAACTCGCTGCTGGCCGCGGATCCCGCCACGGCAATGATTGAGCTGAATGCTGATACCAAAACCGGCACGCAGCTGAAAACGCTGCTGCTCGATAAGCAGGTGAAAAAGGGACAGCTTAAAAAAGCCGCGGTAGAGCTTTTGATCAACAGCAGTGAAAAAGGCAAACTGCTCAAGCTGGAAAAACAGGCGGCTACCGCAGTCGTCAATGCCATTACCGGCGACGACTTCAGTATTGATCAGCTGTATCGGCCGGAAACGCCAACTGGCATCAAACTTAATTTCGGCTCCGAAACGTTTGATCAGGACGTACTTGAGCTAGGCGATCTGCTCACGTCGGAACGGCAGGCAATCCTGCAGGTGCTGGAACGACTGTACAGCCGTTTAACCTTGGAGCGACTCGTTCCGGACGGCAAAAGCATTTCGCAGGCCAAGATCGAAGCTTACGATCGCTATGATCAGCAGCTGCACGTACTAAAACGCTTCTGGCTGGACGCTGATCTGAAAGACTATCGAATCCTAAAGGACGCCTATGCCCGCTATGCCGGCAAGAAGCGCAATGCCAGACCAGACAAGAACCTGACGCGCGAACAGTTCAATGATGTGGTCAAAAAGGTCTTAAAACAGCAACGCTATCAAGCAGTTCCGGCAGCTCAGCAGCTGCTGGCCTGGATTGATGCCGATAATTTTCTGGTTAAGCAGCGGATTCGGGAAAACAGCGCCATTCCACACCAACTGATTCAGCATGAGCTGGACCTGATCATTGACAATCAGCGGCAGTACTATCCATTTCTGGCAGAGCCGAATCCAGTTGAAGAACGACGTGACGAAGCGCCATACAAGCTGGATGAGCTGATTGCCTTTCGGATTCCTTACTATATCGGTCCCTTGACGGAAGCAGGGCAGAACCGCTTTGCCTGGATGATCCGCAAGCCGGACGAAAACGGCACGGTCAATCGGCAGGAAATTACGCCATGGAACTTCACGCAGATGGTCGATCAGGCCGCGTCAGCCAATGCGTTTATCCGCAATATGACGGCGCATGATACCTACCTGCTGGCCGAAGACGTGCTTCCCAAAGCAAGTCTGCTGTATCAGCGCTTTAAGGTCCTAGATGAGCTGAATACGATCCAAATCAACGGCCAGCAACGGCTAACCGTCGCGCAGAAGCAAAGCATCTATCGCGACTTGTTCATGCAGACCAAGACGGTTACTGTTAAAAGACTGGCCCGATATATGGTTGAGCAAAAGTGGTTCAAGGGGACGGACGCTGATAATCATGCCAGTCTGCCGACAATCAGCGGTCTGACGGATCCCAAACGGTTTGTCAGCTCCCTGAGCAGCTATTTGGACCTGCGGCGAATCTTAGGCAGTCAGGCAGACAATCCGCAACATTATCGTGATCTGGAGCGAATCATCGAGTGGTCAACCGTCTTTCCAAGCGGTCATATTTACAAGGCAAAACTGAATGAGCTGCACTGGCTGGGCGTCATGGAGCGCAGTCAGCTGGCGGGCCTGCACTATGCTGGCTGGGGACGGCTGTCGAACCGGCTTTTGACCAAGCTGTATGACAATGAAGGACGATCGATCATGGACCTGCTCTGGCAGACCAATCAAAACTTCATGCAGATCATTTCCAAACGGGTTTTCCAAGCGCAACTGCAGGCAGAAAACGCAGCCTATCTGAGCAATGATACACTGGATAGCGTGCTGGACCGGGCCTATCTTTCGCCGGTCAATAAAAAGGCAATTCGCCAGGCGCTCTATGTCATTAACGATGTGCAGAAATTTATGGGGTCTGCGCCCAAAACCATCGGCATTAATTTCGTCCGCCAGCAGCAGCCGTCAAACACTTCCAATGAGCGCAAAAAGAAGCTCCAGAAGCTGTACGATGCTTTGCCAGGGGAATTTATCAAACAGCACAAAGAACGCTATCAGAAGCTTAAAATGGCGCTTAAACAGGTGAAGACGATTGATGATCGTCTGTATCTGTATTTCCAGCAGTTCGGTACGGATCTCTATACCGGTGGGAGCTTAAACCAAGACGATCTTGATCTTTATACCGTATCGCCGATTCTGCCTATGAATCTGACCAACGATGACTCAATGAACAACAAGGTGCTGACGGCCCGTAAAGTTGATACTGCAGAGCGGGCGACGGTCCGTACTAAGCGCCGGCGGCTTTGGGACGATCTGGCACGGGCGGGACTGCTGCCGGTCTACAAGAAAAACCGCCTGCTGCAGGATTCGCAGCATTTAAGCGACGCTGAACGGCTGCACCTATTGAATCGCGCGCTGAGTGAAAAATCCACGGTGGCCAGATTTACGGCGGCGCTTTTGACCGATCGCTATCCGCAGGTTGAGGTCATTGAGGTACGGCAGGCAATGATCGATCAGCTGCGCAGAGGCTGGCAGATGCCGCGCATGCCATTGATCAACGACTACGATGCCGGTATAGACGCCTATTTAATTGGTGCGGTTGGTCAGTATCTGTATCAGGCCTATCCGAAACTGCGCAGCTTCTTCGTCTACGGCAGATATCAGCACACGCCGGCGGAAAGTGAGCTGAAGAATCGTCAGTTCATTCGCCGCTTGCGCGACTTAAGCCTGCTATATCCGCTCGTGGCCAAACGTAAGCCGGCCACATTAAGCAGGGAACGGGAAGTAATGGCTGATCAGATTGCAAGAGAAGCACGGATCGTCTACGGCTATCACTACATGATCGTGCACCAGATGGCCACGGAGTTCAAAGGCGCCCTGTTTGACGCCACCAAGGTTTCACACTTGAAAGCCACCGACAAGTTCATTCCGCTAAAGAAGGGCCTGCCAACTACGATTTATGGCGGATATGCTAAGAGCAACATGGGCTTTATGACGATTCTGCGGGTTGAGCCAAGCCAGCGCCAGAAACCGGCTTACCTGCGTGTGCTCGGGATTCGGCGGATCGATTCTGACCGCATTAATCAGCTGCTGGCAGACAACCGCCGGCAGGAAGCAGAACAGGCCATTATCAAAGCCGTACGGATCTATCTGACCAAGGGAGAACTGCAGAGCCGGCTAACGGTGGTCGTGCCTAAGGTGCTGCATGGTCAGGAAGTCGAAACGCTGGCCGGCAGTTATCAAATGAGCAGCTTTAAATACAAGCGCAGCAGCGGTCAGCTGATTCTGACGCCGCAGACGCGCTGGGAGTTGTACCAGGCAATGTCTGGCAAAATGACTGATGAGCAGGCCGAACAGGTGCTTTTACAAGCCTATGATGAGGTTTTAGACCAGCTGGATCATTTCACTCTGTTCATGCAGGCAGGAAACCAGCCCGCGCCGGCCGAACGCTTAAAAGCCTATCAGCAGGTCTTTGAGCAATTACCATTAAGGAATGGTCTTAAAGGATCCGACAAGCTTACGATCTTCCGGAACATCTTGATGAGCCTGCATGCAGATGCGTTCTTCGCTACACTCACGGATAAGCAGGGGCGGCCGATTATTAAGAATTTTGGCCTGTTTTCGACAACGGCAATCAGTCTGCCGATTGGGACCAAGCTCTGGTTCAGCTCGCCGACTGGCCTGCACCGCAGCTATAAGTCATTAGGATAACTCAAAATCAAAAAGGCGAATCGCTCCTGCTGGAACGGTCCGCCTTTATTTTGACGACAAAACAGCCGCTAGAATCATCTAACGGCTGCCTGGCACAAGGTTGATTGTATTCATTAATAGTTTGAGTATACGGTACTTCAGCTGATTAAGCAACCGAAAGCTAATGAAGCTCAGCCTCGATAATCTCAACGTCGGAATTCTTGCCGGCCAAAAAATCAAGGTATTCCTGAAGCGATTTTTCAATAATCGAAGTCATTATCATTCCCTCTTTTTCTAAACCTCAAGACTTATCTTAGATATAGGCAATTATAACAGGTTTCCAGCTGGGCAAATTAAACTGGTGTATAATGAATCACTGTATAAATATTTTACATTCGAGGTTTGATTTTATGAACAACTCAACTCAATTCAATTCAATTCAACTCGCTGATTATGTAGCTCAGCGCTTTTTTGCTGCCGCTAGAAAGGCGGTGGCATAAATGGCAGTAGAACCTAAAGTATTCGAACACGTTCGGGCTGTGCTTAATGGCTTTGATGATAAATACCTTAACAACGGCAAACTGAAGCGCAATAAAATTATTGAGGATCTTGATGCGTATGATGATCAGCTAATGACGGCATTATTGTCTGATCAGCTGATCCACCAAACCTATACCAAAAAGCTTGCCGGAGTAGAGATTTTTGAAGTTAATCAATTCATCCAAATGCTGGAGTTTAAGGAATACTGGGAAGACAGCTACACCAAGTACTCCAATAAGATTGGCCTAACAGCCGGTGGCAAGTTTATTGATGAGTCTGAGGACGTCGTATTGGATTTTCCATTTAAGGATACGGTACTAAAGGCTGGTATGAGCAAAGAAGACCTGGATAAAGGTGAAACCGCTGATGAGCCATTCTTAAACGAAGTCATTGCTAAGCCGGAAATTGACGAACTCCTAGAACCAAAAGTGTTTGTGAATGCCAAACGATATGATGCTGACGGTGAATACGAGGCAGATTCCTTTACTGATACTGATAACTTAGTCATCAAGGGTAATAATCTAATTGCACTTCATTCTATTAAGGAAAAATTCTCTAATAAAATAGATGTAATTTATATTGATCCTCCTTATAATGTTCCGTCTAATAATAATACTTTTACCTATAACAATAATTTTAATGGCTCTTCGTGGCTTGTTTTTATGAAAAATCGTTTAGAAATATCAAAAGAATTACTTAACTCTCAAAATGGTGTAATGATAATTGCTATCGATGAGAATGAGGTAAATGAATTAGGTGTACTGATTTCAGAGATATTTAGTGATTACGAAAAGCACTTAATAACCGTAGTTCATAATCCTCGCGGAATTCAAGGTACCAATTTTTCATACAATAATGAATTTCTCTATTTCGTATTTCCAAAAGGCAAGAAACTCATAGGTAATCGCAAACTTAGCGATAACGAAATCAGTTGGTCAAACTTAAGAAACTGGGGTGGAGAGTCCTTGCGTTTTGACGGGAAAAATACATTTTACCCAATTATTCTTAATGAAAAGGGTGAAATTATTGGTTTTGGTAATCCATGTAATGATAACCTCCATCCAAACCAAACCGAAAAAGTTGGAGATAAGTATTATGTTTATCCAATTGATAGAAACGGAATAGAGCGAAAGTGGCGTTATGCGTATAACACTGTTCCAAAAGTAAAGGAAATGTTGAAGGCAGAAAAAAAGTCTGATGGGCACTATGAAATTATGATCGGAAAAACATTCGGTCAATATAAGACCGTGTGGCAATCTCCTCTTTATGATTCAAGCATTCATGGTAAACAGTTATTAAAGAAACTAGTACCTGATGCTGAGTTTTCATTTCCAAAATCAGTCTATGCAGTTAGAGATGCTCTTTATGCAGTTGTGGGTAAAAGGAAAAATGCAATTATTTTAGACTTCTTTAGTGGTTCCGGCACTACTGCACACGCTGTTCAAATTTTAAATGATTTTGATAATGGCAATAGAAGATTCATTACTATAGAACAAATGGACTATATTAAAACAGTTCAAGTTCCAAGAATATTAGCAAAGGACGATAATAAAAAAATATCACCTTTTATCTACGCTGAGTTGATGGAAAAGAACGGCGGATTTGTCCGTGACGTTGAAAAAGCTGCCAATACAACGGAACTCTTAGCTGTCTTTGACCGAATGAAAAACACGGCCGATTTTGACTTCCGTGTTGACTTAGATAAATTCGAAGCTGAACTAAACACTTTTGAAAGCCTGGCGGATCAAAAACGTGAGCTGCTACGGATTCTGGATAAGAATCAACTGTACTACAATTATGCCAATATTGATGATGCCAACGTTCGAGATCTGATTGCCGATCATGACTATAAATTCAATCAAAGCTTCTATGGAAATGGCGGTGAAGAGTGATGGCAAAGAAAAAAGTGGTGGAACGCGTCTTTCCGCTCGTTGAAATGAGCCGAGAAAAACGGAATAAAAGCCTGTTTGAGAATCCTAAAGATGATGAAGTTTATAACTTTACCATACCAGATTATGTCAGCGACAACCTCAAGCACAAGCTACGGAGTTATCAAGCAGAAGCCCTGTTTAATCTGAACTGGACGCAGTTAGATGACCAGGCCGACACGCTGTACAATCAGCTACTGTTTAACATGGCCACTGGTTCTGGTAAAACGGATCTGATGGCAGCGATCATGCTGTATATGTATGGAGAATTTGACTATCAGGAATTTTTATTCGTTGCTAACAGTAATGCAGTGGTTTCAAAAACCAAGGAAAATTTCTTAAATGAAAGCTCGATAAAGTATCTGCTGCAAGGACCAATTACGATTGCTGGTCAGCGAATTCTAATTAAAGGCGTGGACCGTTTCCCGCTACATCCGGAAAAGGGAACCATTTACCTTCGACTGGCAACGATTCAAACATTGGCCAATGAGCTGGGATCATATCGGGAAAACGGTTTGACGTATGAAGATCTGGCAAAACGCAAGTTAGTGATTCTAGCCGATGAGGCCCATCACTACAACGTCAGCACTAAAAAAGAAAGAGCTGATGAGGCATCTTGGGAGTCGGTGCTTGATAAGGTACGAGAGGCCAATACGGATAATCGGCAGTTTGAATTTACGGCAACGATTGACGTTGATAAAGCTGCCGTATACGAAAAATACAAAAATAAGATTATTTACAAGTATGAGCTGAATCGCTTTATGAGCGATGGCTACTCGAAACGCGTTCGGCGGCTTGAATCCAATCAAAATGATCAAGAGAAGATGATGAACGCTGTCCTGCTGAGCCAATTCAGAAAACGAATTGCTAAGGAAAACGGCATTGAGGATTTTAAACCGGTCATTCTGTTTAAATCAAACAAGATCCAGGATTCGCTGCAGGCCCGCGACACGTTCTTGGAAATGATGAAGAACCTGACGGCTACCGACTTAGAGAACTTCATCAAAGAACGAATGATTGAAACCAAAAGTGAAACTCTATCGAAGACCTATGAGTATTGGAATGGCCAGGACTACGCACAAACGGCGGCTGAATTAAAGCGGGATTTTCAAGCCTTGACGACAATTAATGTCAACGATAAAGGGAAAAGCAATATCCTGGACGATGCGGCTGATTTTCAGAACCTGAACACGCTTGAGAATCCTAACAATCCGTTGCGTACCATCTTTGCGGTGGCCAAACTGACTGAAGGCTGGGACGTGCTGAACCTATATGATATTGTTCGCTTGGGTGAAAAAGTTTCAAGCGTCAATGAAACCAACCAAGAAGCACAATTGATTGGCCGCGGTGCACGTTACTATCCATTTGTCTATCACGGAAAATCTTCATATACGCGCCGCTTTGACAATGATCATGAAGGAAACCGCTGGCTTTTGGAAACCCTGTTCTACCATACGATCAACAATCCGGTTTATCTGGAACGACTGCATAAGTCCTTGAATACGATGAACCTGTTGTCTGAAAGCGATGATCTTGGCGACTATGATATTTATACTGCTACTGTCAAACCGGAATTTAAGCGGACAGCTTTTTATCGAAACGGAAACTTATATCAAAATGAATTAAAGCCAGTCCCAGATGAAGACTATAATTCAATCGGCAAGTATGATATCAATGGCTCAGAGATTACGATTGATATGAATTCGTCAACGAGAGAAGCCGATTTAAATGACGGGGCTTCGAAACCAGTGGCAACTGAAGAGCGAACGGCAGCATTCTTTGCGCTTGAATCTGATCAGCGATTAATCAAGAAGGCAATTGCAAGAGAAAGCTTCTTCCGTTTCGCTACTTTAAAGCAATATATTCCAACGCTTGAATCAATGGATCAATTTCTGCACGATTCCAACTGGCTGGGCAATTTAAGAGTCAAGGCAGTTGTTGCTTACAATGCACCAACATTAACGATTGAGCAGAGATGTAATGCAGTGCAGCGTGCTCTAGCCTGGATCAAGAAACAGCTGATCAAGAATTACAAGAAAAAGCGTGGGACCAGTACATTTAAGTCAATTCCAGTTCACGACGTGATCGTTGACTATCAAAAACAAGTTGCCAAGAATCCAACTGGCAATCATGGAACGTTGATTGAGCCTCATGATATGACTTCGGAAAAATGGTATGCCTATGACTATGCGATTAATGATCAGCTAGAACAAAGCTTGATCGGTATGATAAAGTCATTCATTAACGATACCAATTTAAAAGAGAAGTACAATAAGGTCTATCTCTTACGGATTGAGGAAAGGCTTGGCAAATTTAAGCTATATGATTATAGGCGGGAAGCAGAGACTCATTATGAAGCATATATGCCGGACTTTATTTTATGCGTGGGCGAAGGAACCGTTAGCTACCAGATTTTCATCGAACCAAAAGGGATTCAATTGGTTGAACAAGATAAATGGAAAGAGGAATTTCTGGAGAATCTGGACCCAGATAAAATTACGATCTTGGGCGAGGATAAAAACGTCAAACTGCTAGGGGTAAAGTTCTATACAAACGATAGAGATGGCCACCGTGATATTTATCATACTGAAAAAGAATTAAGAGAAAAGCTCAACGTTCAAGAAAAAGGCGTTGTCTTTAATTATGACTAGCCGAAAATCCCGTGACTTTAGTCATAGGATGGATAGGCTCACTATGATAGAATATTCGTAGATAGTAATTGACTTAGCAACTGTATCACTAAGAACCAAAGTGAGCGATTGCAGTATTATAAGGCTAACTATCTAACAACTATTGAGATATATTGTCCCTATGGCAACCTGGGGACATAAAAGGCATTGATAATTAGATGATCACTGCTCAAGCAACTACAGCTGTTTGAGTAAATCGTCCGTATCTATGCAAATTGTGGTTCAGACACTCAATACTGGGGTGTTTGCCCACAAGCCATCGACTTCAGCCGATGGTGGTTGACATAACAAAACGCCTCACGGTCAACGATCGTGGGGCGCTTCTTGTATTGATGATGCAATTAATTTTTGACGGTCTGCCGAATGCGGTGCCACTTGAGCGTGTCGCCCAGCAGGACGATCAGGGAGATACCGCAGGCAGAGGCGTATTGTCCTTTGAACAGCTGCCAGCCAACCAAGATCAGCAGCAGAATGTTCAGGCCGGTAAAGATGGCGTTGAGCTTCAGCCAGCTTTGATAGCGCGGACGGTTGAGCTGCTTGAGCTGATCTAAGAAGCGCTCGGTCTGGCCGGCAAGCGTATGATCCAGGGCCAGAATGGCCAAGAACAGAATGATTTCAACGATAATCGGCATGATGTTCTCCTTGTTTCAGAGTAAAAGAAAAGGCCAGCCTTGAGCTGACCCTGACCGCAAACCGAGTGCGGTACTACATATGAAAAGCTTGGGCATTCGCCCTTGCGTGATTTTTACTTTGGTATCACTTCAGCTATGTTTTACCTTGGTAACTATAGTAGCATGAATCAGATTGAATATCAATATGATATTGGTTAAAAAGCTAAAATATTATTTTAGCAATCAAATGAAGTGATACCCATCAAAAACTATACAAGATGGGAACGTTCTTAAAGAACGGGTAAAGATATAGCTGAAATGGTACCCATCAAAAACACGAGGTTCCGACTTTAATTGCATCTTGGCGGTAGTAACATAGCTGAAATGATACCGGTCAAAAACTCTTGAAAACAGAAATAGACACTTGGCTGTGGTAAAGACATAGCTGAAATGATACCGGTCAAAAACAAAGCGGGTATTGCCTTTAGAAGCTGCAGTGGTAAAGACATAGCTGAAATGACACCGGTCAAAAACTGAGCTTCACGGAATTAAATGATTGATATCGGTAAAGACATAGCTGAAATGACACCGGTCAAAAACATCGTTTTAGCAACTTTAATCACAGGCATGGGTAAAGACATAGCTGAAATGATACCGGTCAAAAACGGCGATAGCGAGATTGTCGAGCTATTATGGGGTAAAGACATAGCTGAAATGACACCGGTCAAAAACCAGCATGAAAGCCATTATCAGGATTTATAAGGTAAAGACATAGCTGAAATGACACCGGTCAAAAACGCTAAACCGGATTTTTAAATCAAATTCTGTGGTAAAGACATAGCTGAAATGATACCGGTCAAAAACCATCCAATGCTAATCAATATTTAATTTATAGCAATTATATAGCGTAAATATTAATATTGCCAGCGATTGCACTGATATTTTTGATTAAAATTCTTTAATTGATATAATTCGGCCATAAATGCTATACTATTGGTAATATTTTATATTGATGTTTAGAAAGGAGCAGAAAATGGCTAAAGAAAAAACGGAAAGAACTGCCTATTCGTTCCGCTTCATCAAGGACAGTCAGACGGTTGCCTGGCTGAACGCGCAGGAAAACCGGACCGTCTCGCTGGATCTGCTGATCAAGATGGCAGCCAACAAGTACGGCAACGTCGATCTGCCAACGCTGCTGGCCAAGTGGGCCACGGAGCACGAAGGTTCCGATACAGAATCTGATGAAAAGAAGTAAAAGAAAATCAGTCAGTCTTCAAGCGAGGGCTGGCTGATTTTTTGTCATATATGGATTGAATATAGATTGTACTGAATCATATGTATGAGGGTGGTATCAGAGTTAGGCTCATATATATGCTATATATACACTAAATATATATCGTACTGAATCGCATATATGAAGATGGCGGCAAGACGAAGACTATATATGTGTCATATATATACTGTACAGAATCATATATAGATTAAATATGGATTGTATTGAATTATATATATGAAGGTGGCTGCTAGGTGAGGTTCATATATGCGTCATATATGGACTACATATATAACATACAGAATCATATATATGAGGGCAGTGCCAAGGCAAGACTCATATATGCGCTATATATGTACTAAATATAGATTGTATTGAATCGTATATGTGAAGATGGCAGCAAAACGAAGACTAGATATGCGTCATATATATACTGTACAGAATCATATATACGGAGGCAACGCCAGATCGGATCCATATATACACCATATATATCTGCAGAAAACCTGCAGAAAAATGTTAATGCAAATGCCGATATACCAGGATTCTTTAAACTTTTATCTAAAAAACCTGCAGAAAACGTACTGAATCGCATATGTAAACATATGTTCTGTTAGAGGCTAAAAAATAAACCACCGATCGTGGCAGGAAACATTTTATTTCAGCAGCTGTACTCGATGCCAGAAGGCCCATTCCACGTCCAGAATAAATGACTGCGGAATGCCCAAGGTTTGCATCAGCGCCTCAGGAGTCTGAAAATGCCAGCCGTGCGTTCGACTATACTGCAAAAGCAGGCAGATGGCCGTGCGATTGCCGGAACTTTCGTACTTTTCGCAGACGCTGACGTACTCGCAGGCATAGGCAGGCGGATCCTGATCAATGATATGGCCGATCTCATGGGCCAGGGTAAAGGGACGCTCGTTGACCGGCTGCCAGTTTGGATTGTACAGCACGAGACGCTCCTTGGGATTCGCCTGCGAGGGCCAGTCATGAGGCCATTCGCAGCAGGTTACGACTGTAATGCCGTGGTGCCTGCAGTAGGCCAGCAGCCAGTCGATTACTTCGTCCATCGTCATCACTCCCTGCCTCAGTGGTTATTGATCGTCATTCTCGTCGTTTTTGATCTGCGTGTCCAGGTAGGCTTTCAAGATGGCCTTCATCGAAGCGCGCTGGGCATCAGAGATCTTAATGCCGCGGTAGCTGTGCATCTCATCAACTAGTTCGTCAACGCTTTTGGCTTTTTCTGACTTTTGGATATCAATGGGGAATTCATCGCCAGGTCGGCTTGGCCGTTTTTTGTCAGCGTCAAGACCCATCAACCATGCTTCATTAACGTCTAAGGCCTTAGCAAGAATATATAGATAATTTTGCTTGGCTTTGAAGGTTCCTCGTAAGTATTTTGAGATTGAAGTTCTGGTAATTCCAGTTCTTCTTGACAATTCAGCTTGAGATATTCCTTTTTCATCCATGGCTTCTCGTAAGCGTGACTGGAATGTAGCCATTATTTTCCCCCCAAGCGTGTAATTATGAATGTAATTTACTGTAAATACGATCCGTAATTATTTTAATTATGCTTTTTTATGATAACATAACGTCCTATTTTCAGCATGAATCGTAAATTAAAATTTACGTTTTAATTGATTTTAAGATTGATTTGTTTTATATTTTTTGTAAACATATGATTCATGGAAGGAGGGCCAGCTGTGCATGGGAGATTCTGAATTTTCTAATAGCATGCTTTACAAATACGACTATTCTTTTTTAAAAAAACGAATGAATGACTATCGGTATTCAGTTCAATCATTAGCGGAAAGTATTGGAATTACAAGGGTTTCACTGAGCAACAAGCTCAACAACCATTCGCCATTTTCGCAAGATGAAATTTTGAAAATCGCAAAGCTGTTGGACATTGATCATGACCAGATAGCTCATTATTTTTTTATTCGTGTTGTAAACAAAAGTTAACAAATTGTAAGAATTAAAAAGGGTGATCACTATATGTATAGGGATCAAATTAAATTTTACAAATTGTAAAAAACGAGGTGATCAAGATGATCGCAGAAAGGTGAGCGAGAAATGTATCGCAAACAGCTAACGCTCCGCTTTCCAGAAGAGCTGTATCAACAGCTGCAGCGGGAAGCAGAGCGTATGGGGATAAGCGTCAATGCGCTGATATCGATTATTTTGAATGACTATCTGAGCCAAGATTAATTTTGCCATGGTTGTTTTCGAATTCGTCAACATGTCGAATAATCAATTGCTCGATTTCTTTGTTCATTGATCGGCCATTGTAGTCGGCAATATATTTCAGCTTTTCTCTCAATTCAGTTGGAATACGCAAGCCAAACATTGGATATTTTGATGCCATGATGAATATCTCGCTTTCATTATCATTCTGTTAGCATTTTAGCATCAAAATGATGATGAAAAATGATTTGACACCAAAGTGATAACAAAGTATTATCATATTCATAAGGAGTGATAACACTATGATAACAAATAAAAAGCAAACAGGAATTAGGATCACTCAATCTTTATCGGATAAGTTGACCGAATTTTCAAATTCAAAAGGAATTAGTAAAAATGCTGTGATTATTATGGCGATTGATGAATTTTTGAAAAAACACGAAGAAATTTCTAAACAAGATAGTCGAGGTGATCAGGATGAATGAAGCGTATCAATATCAGTCATCGTTGCTAATTGACGAACCACCAATGTTGATGCTCCCCAGCTTGGCCAAAGCTCTGAAAAGTGCTGATAAGGCAATCATGGTGCAACAGATACACTACTGGCTGCAGATCAAACGCAAGGCTAATGACGCTAGAGCGTTTCACGACGGACGCTGGTGGGTATTTAACTCAATCCAACAGTGGCACGATCAGTTCATCTGGATGTCAGAACGCACGATTCGGCGGAATTTAGATGAACTTTCCAAAATGGGAATCATCATTGTGTCTCGTTTCAATAATAAAGCTTTCGATCGAACAAAGTGGTACACGCTCGATTATGATCTACTTGATCAATTGGCTCAAGGCCCTAAAAAGCCTCAAGCTGACGCATTTTCCGATTCTGGTCAATCGAACCGGCCAACTTGGCCTCAGCAACCGTCCAACATGGCCCCAACAAGCGTCCAGGTTGACCTCAACAACCGGCCAGGGTGGACTCAACAACCGGCCAAGGTGACCAAAGCTATACCAGAGACTACATCAAAGACTACGTCAGAGATTATTTCAAAGACTTCATCATCATCATCTGCTTATTCAGTTGACAGTGAATATATACATAACAGCACAACTGCTTCTTCGCAATTGGCTGATGATGATGCTGGGCGGACACAACCTGGTCAGTCTTTGACTCAATCAGCTCCTACTGCTTCACCTGCTCAACTGCAAGTTCAGCCACAACGGCCACAACGTCAGCCACAGCCAAGTGGCTGGACGGAGCCGGCTGATCCGACTGGTCCTGACTCTTTGGCTGACCCTAACGGCATGAACCAGATTTTCAAAATCTGGGCTGATCTTTGGGACTGGCCCAACTCAACGACAATCGCTGATTTGACCGCATGGGCCAAGGAGTTTGGGCCAGACGTCGTACTGTACGCGATCAAGAAGGCGGCGACGGCTGATGCCAGTCGGCCTCATGCCTATATGGCAGCTATTATCCGTGGCTATCGCACCGCCGGGATCAAGACCTTGGATGAAGTGAAGGCTGCTGATCAAGCGCGTGAACAGCGCAGTCAGCAGAAGCAGAGTTACGGCCGGCCACAATATAACAACAACCGTGGCAATCGGGCCAACGTTCAAGAGCAGCTTCCAGATTGGGCACAGCAGGACGATGATGAGGAGGCTAAGCCGAAAACCGCTGAACAGCTAGATGGCGAACGGCTAGAGCGCGATCTGCATCGGGCCGTCATGCTACAACAGCAGCTTTATGGCGTTGACCTGACTGCGATTTGCCACAATCTGGATCAGCCGGACGGCCATGGCTATTTGTCGGCAAAGGCACCGCAACTCTTTGAGCAGTACTGTGCACAGAACCATCTGGATGTTTCTGAACAAATTAAAAAAGCCCGCGAAACCGCGGACTTTGCTTAAAAACTTACGAAGTTTGATTTAATTACAGAATAGCCGAAAAAGACTGATAAATCAAGCTTCTAGCCATAAAAAGTGTTAGGAGATCTTAATAATGACGATGACTGTTACTCAATTTAACCACACTGCCGAAGCCAAGGGCTTCACGACTTCCGTTGACGCAGCACTAGGCTTGATTCTACTCAAGCACCATGACACGACGGTTTGGGCGATCGCCATCCACAAGGTTGGCGTGGCCAGTCAACTGGCTCCCCTGGAGCTAAACAAAGCTATTCAGGCACAAGATCTGGCGGAGGCTTTGGCTAACACCGATTTGGTTGACCGCTACGCTGATATCTTTGAGCTTTTCTAGGGCGGGAGGTGTGTCATGCAAGAACTTAAAAAGAGCGATGACGCGCGGCAGACCAAGCTTTATCAGCGGTTTGGCAATTTACCGGTGCCGGAAGACTTGGTTGACTTTTACCAACACTTGGATCCTGCGGACCTGGTTGACTTTGTTCAAGTCGAAAGCGAGTACGTCAACGTTATCCAGGGCACGCGGCTGCAGCTTGGCCGGGTCTACCGGGCAGCTCAGAAGCTGTTTGCTCACGCTGGAAGCCGATCAGACCTTCATGAGGCCATGACTTTCGAGAAGTGGGTGCGCGCTCACGGCCAGTCGAAACAGACCGCGCTTCGCCTGATTACACTAGCTGATCAGGTGGATCTGATTCAAGCACAGGCTTTGGATACCCACGACGATGGCCAGCTGATGGTTGACAACTATTTGACACTCAGTCAGAGCGATCAAATGGCGATCGCAGACGGCAAGGTCGACGAAAAGGTCGTTGGCATGTTGCTGCATGCCACGCCCGATATGCGTAGGTCGCCGATCTGGAAGGGTATGCTCAAGGAGTTGCACGAGAGCCGGCAGGCACTCGAGGCACAGAAAAAGCAGCTGCAGAACCAGACCGATCAAATTCAGCAGCTAACCCAGCGCAACAGTGATTTGGAGCGCTCCAGATCCGATTTTACGGACCAGCTGTCCGCCGAAAAAGAGGAGAACCGCCACCTACAGCTGCAGCTGGCCGAAGCGCAGGCACAAGAGCCGGAGCCAGTCGAGGTCCCGCCGGCTGACTACGATGAACTGAAAGAGCGACGCGTAGAGCTTGAGGCTCAGCTTAATGACACTGAGCAGACTCTTGAGGAGGTCAAAAAAGAGCTGCACGAAGCGCAGAGCACGTCAACGGGGAGCTACTCGCAAGAAGATATCGATGATCTGCAGGCGCAGCTGGCAGAGCTGACGCAACAGAATCAGGCGCTGACCAAACAGGTCAAAGCGCAGGCGGCACATGAAGATTCACGGCAGAAAGCCTTTCAGACGGTTTCGGCCCGCTCAACCGATATGTTGTCGGCGCTCCCACGGACGCTGGACGTAATGGCCTTGGCCGGCGATATTGAGCAGCTGACGGATAAAGAGCTGCAGCAGACTGATCTGCCCGCTTTAGCCAACGCGCTGGAGGACAAGGCTAGCCAGCTGCGAAAGCTGATGCACGAGAGTCAGCGCGTGGTTGAGGGCGACTTCTCAGAGATTGGGAAGGGAGATGATGGCGCATGATGTTTGCCAAAGGCAAGTATGTCAACGTTGACGGCCTCTCCTCGCAGGCGTACTACCTGCGGGTCCCGCCAGATAAGTTGCGTGAGTTTCAAACAGCCATCTTAAAGGCCAGTCATCATGACTATCTGGCGCTGGCCACCGATCAAGGCTGCCGGCTGCGTGCGGTCCTGCTTGAAGGTCGCTTGATCCGGCAGCTGCCTAAAAACGCGCGTGCGGTCGGGGACTGCATTGCCGTCCTGTATGGTGCTGATAGCCGGCCCTTGATGACCATTGATCTGGTCCAAACAATCCCACAGTCAGTCATGGAGCGTACGCTATCCAATTTGGCCGCTAAGATTTACCTGCCGGAAGCACGGCATCAGCTGCCAAAGTGAGGCGGTTATGATCAGAAACGGGAAGGATCAGAGGCCTACACGGGCACAAGTACGTGAGCAGCAGCTGCATGATCTAATCAAAGGCAGCTGGGAGACTGAAGAACAAACGGAGGCACGGTCAGACGATCGGCATATGGTCAGCGATTTCATCATGTCGCTGGTCGTGATCTTGATTCTGCTGGCCGCCGGCTGGATAGCAGCCGTGTTTTTAAGGGGGCTGAGCTTATGAAATTCTGCTATGTCGTGTCGCGAAAAGAGGGCAATGATGTGGAGCCAATTGCGGTTTTCCGTCGCCTCAAACCGGCACTGAAGTACGTTAAACGCCATGGCATGGAGCCGGAAACTGCGAGGCAGGACAACGCCTATCAAGGTCTGCTTGAGCAAGGGTGGGTCGTTGACTTTGTACCGGTGACGATTCCTGATCGAGCTGCCAACACGGCAATGGTTAAGGCCAAGCTGAGCATTGGCAAGGCCATTTTTAAGGAGTGACGGTAATGACTGAGAAAACCTATACGATGCGCGACGTCTATCAGCGCGTTTACGCCGATATTGGCATCGTTCCAGTCCATGCCATGTGGCTGGACGGCAAAACGTTTACGGAGTGCGAGTTTGAAGAAAAAGTCCAGGAGCTTGAACAGGTTCTGCTCAAAATCTTTGAAGACGTTGATAAGGAAATGGCGCAGAGAGAGGGAGATGACAAGCCATGAGCATTGCCAACGGCGAGTTTCAGATCTATGTTGGCCAGTCAATCTGGTGCAGTAAGCATGGCCCGGAACGGCTGATTGTTGGTCAGATCGTTGAAACGGCCAATGATTATGATGTTGAGCTTTTCTACGGTCCGCGGCGCTTGATTTTCTTCCAGTCGCTTCGGCTGAAGAAGAGCGCCGGTTGGCACCGCATTAGGCAAGAAAGAAGGAGATATCAGCATGTATAGCGACAATCCCATCAAAGAACAAAGGCGGCGCCGGATCACAATCGGCATTATTGCCGTTCTCATTATCAGTGGTGCGCTGTTCGGCTTTCACTTTTTCCATAGCTACCGCCGAACCGACACAACGGCTCAGGCAAAGCTGATGAGCAGCAGTACGCCTACCGTTGTGGTGTTCTACTCGAAAACCTGTTCAGACTGCAAACATGTTGCGGCAACGGTACATAAGGCTGACTATGAAAGCCGCCTGGCTGACAACGTGATTGGTCTGGGCGATGCGTCAAGCAAGCGGCATCATGTTGCGTATGTCGAGTGGCAGAACAGCCGCGACAAACGGCTGTTTGAACAGTACAGCGTCAAGTCGGTACCAACTTTCATGGTCTTTCAAAACAGCCAGCCGCAGGCACTGGAAACAGTCAATGGTCTGCCGGTCTATCAGTACAGTGGCACCGATAAGCAGAAGATCAAGCAGATCTTCCAACGGCTGACTTTGGAAGCGCAGGTGACCGAAAATTAAAACAACTAAACAACTTGCCGCAGAACGGCGGAATCGTCGGCGGCGAGATTGGGAGAACAAGGTTTACTTCAGACGGCTAATGGCGATTGGCAAGGCGCAGAAAAATCTTTCCGAGGCCATGACTGCAGAGGAGCCGGCGATTGCCTTTTGGACTGACCTGATCGGCATGCCCAGCGAACATGTCTGCGTTGAGCTGACCAGCCTATCCACGCGGTATAGTGCTGATGAGGTGATCGATTGGATCAAGATTGTTTATGCTAATGGTTTTTCAGATGCGGATAAAGCGATTGAACGGATCAGCAAAGCCCTGGAACTCGATTATAAATACAATCAATCAAATCTGTAGAAAATCTGTAGCGAGTAAAAACTAGCGCTTAAAAAGCCTTTTAAAACGTTTTAAATCAAAAGGAGGGGTTCAATGCCAAAAACATACAGCTTTCGCAAAGCCGCCAAGTATATCAATCAAGCTGGGGTCTTAGAGCAGACCTACACGCCGAAGATGCTCAAACGCCTGCGCGATGACGTGCGGCTGGTACCGAAAATTCGCCGGCGCCGCTATACGCAGGAACAGCTGGATACCTTTGTCAAAGAGGTCCGGCCACGCTAAAGGAGGAATCTTAAATGAATGAGGCAAAGAAAAAGGCAGCCCTGGAGCTGCAGCTGACGGACGAGATTAAAAAGGATCTCATGGACGATATCGACAAAGCGCAGACAATCAGTCACCACTGGGAGGGTCAGCTGGACGGGACCGATCTACTTCAAACGTACTATCCAGAAGCGGCCAAGGTCGGCACGACGCCGCTGATGGCCGACGTATTGGCATTGCATTTAACCTACTGGCTCAATAATGAGGGCATCTGCTGTGCCAAACCGCGCATGATGAAGTACCGAACGCGGATCTCGATCAGCGGCTATCCGCTGAATGAGATGGATTCAGCCTGGCTGACAAACTGGTTTGCTCAGCGTAACCAATATATCCTGGACGATTTGGACACGGCCAAGGCCATTGCAGAGCAGATCTTAGAGAACGAAGCAAACAGTGAAGAAAGTGAGGAAGCAGACAATGACGAAGGTAATGAAAACTAATGCGCGCGGGGAAAAGAAACAGTTTGACACTGTAGATGGCATGATGCCGTTTGCCATCAGCATTAATACGGACGGCTATGAGGGCGATGATGCACAAACGGATATCATCATCGAAAACGATGGCGCCGGTGTCCTGCATGACGTGGCCGTTGAAACCGACGGTGAGGTACAGTACTTCAGCAACGTGAAGCAGCTGAAGTTTACGACAATGGGCGGTCTAGAGCGTGAGGACCTGGCTGAAATGCTGCGCTGGGTGGCTGATCAGCTTGATGTCTAGGCCAGAAAGGAGCAGTCATGCTGGATAAGCTTAAACGTCTCCGAGAAGCCTGGCAGAAGAAGCTGGCTAAGTTTTACGAATGGCACACCGAACATGCCATGCAGCGCAAACTGATCGTCTCCGGTACACTGGTGGCCATCATGGCGGCCCTACTGATCGGTACGAAAACGGCTCCCAAACAGTCGCGCTTTACCAATACGCCGCTAAATACGCAGGAATCGTTTGGCCAAAACTCCAGCGCCACGATTGCCATGACTTCGCGGCAATATAACGCTAAAAAGCACTTCATGGTGATCAAGTTTCAAGTGCAGGCCAGCAGCGGTCAAGTAATTAATCCGCGCAACATCAAACTGGATGCCAGCACGCTTCAGCATCAGGACGCCAGCTATCAAGTCCTGCCCTTGGCCAACAACAGCTATGTGATGGTCATCAGCAATCTGAAACCCGGCTATCAGGCTTTGCAGATCGTGGCCACGAACAAGAATCCTGATCTGAGCCAGCTGACGACGGCTGATGAGGACTACGATGGGACCAGCTCATCTTCTTCATCAGCAGTCAGCAATGCCAACAGCAATCAGGCCAAGAACAAGTACAAGTTCATCATCAACGAGAGCAACAAGTTCATCGACAATACGCTGGTCAAAAAATCGCAGAAACAGTACGCAGTCGAATCGCTCAACGGCTCAATCAAGAACCTGAACAAGAGCATTGACAAACAGCAGGCTGCGATCAAGGACTATCAGGCCCAGATTACGGCTGACAAGGTGGGAATCGAACAGATTCAAAAGGATAGCCAGTACAAGGCTGACGACGATTCCGGCTCGGACACAATTCGCAGTGCGCAGTCTGATATCACCACTCAGCAGGCCAATATTGATCAGGCCAACAAAAAAATCGCCAAGTACCAGGAACAGATCAAGCTTTATCGCAAGCAGATCCGCGATATTAAAAACGGCAGCTACCGTTTCATCGCAACCAAGAGTACGGGCGAGTTGAAATAATTTATTTAAGACACGAAAGGGGGCTAGGCTCGGCAGATCATGGGTCTGTCGGGCTTTTTACATGAAAAAATACTTGATTCTGGCTTCAATCAGCGAACGCATGATGGTACCGCTTTGCTCGGACACGCTCAGTCCGGATATCCTGCTGGTTTTAATCGCAGGTGTCTGCAAGACGTTTACGGAACTTTACGACGATAAAATGCCATTGCAGAACGCAATTGTGACGATGGCTGAGTTTTACAACGTCTGGGATCCTACCAGCAACGGCACTGTCACGATGGAGTATCTGCTGAATCATGATGACGAGGTGCAATGGGCAAAGCTCGATGAGGCCTACGAAGTAACTGAGGACGTTGGGCCGTACGATCTGCTCGGCTACCCGGTTTATCTAAGCGTCCGCTCATATCTAAACGGCAAAGGATACGTTTCGGAGGAGGATATTGATGAGTACTTTAGAAATCACCCAGAGTCAGACGACTGATCCGCGGTGTTGGTCGTTTGCCAGACGGGCACTGGCAGAAAAACATAAGGAGGCCAAGCGCAAGCCATTCTGGTTTTGGATTGAAGTTGAGCTGCCTAACCGAGAAAAACAGTGGTATCAATTGCCAAAAGACCTGCAGTTTGCCATGCGGCAGTATCTGCATGAACAGCCGAAAAACTGGCCTGCTGTTTTAAAAGGAGCGCTGGTCAACGTACCACGATCTGATTATGACGATCAGGGCTATGCCAGCCTCACGCTGGGCATGATCCGGCAGGTTAAGATTCGGCATCGGCACACAAGCATCAGCCGGCAGGTGGCGCGCAGTCAGTTTATTATGCCGGAGTGGACTTGGTACGGGTTAGCCAACCGGACGCAGATCAAACGTTTCATGTTTCATGATCATGACACTGGCAACCGCAAGAACATCTTGGCTGCATTACGGCACTGGGAAAGGCGATTTTTGCTGAAAAAATATTTTAAGATGGGAGATTTTTAACATGGAATTTGAAACGATACACGAGATTCGCAATCGGTTCTTTATCAAGCACGAAGCGCCAGAAGAAATTGCTGATACGATCGACTATTCGGAGCTGCTGGAGGAATTTAAGAAGCTGGGCATTGTCTTTGACGATCACGGCACGCTGAGCTGGCACGGTCGCAAAATCGGTGGTATGAACAAGAGCTATGCCGTCAGCCTGCTGCGGAAAATGATGGTGCGGATCATCATCAGAGAATTCATGATTAACGATCAGGTAAGTCAATATGAGGCACTCGAAAAGCAGCAGATTGCACTGACGGTTATGAAAATCTCGCCAGAAATTATGGCCATGGATATCGACTTTCACGATCTAATCAGCGTCCTGATTGACCAGGAATTTACTTTTGATGCAACAAGATCGAAATGGATTGAACTTGAGTACGCCGGCCAAAAGCTGGGCGCGTTTGTCAATCCGTATTCCAGTCAAAGTACAATCGCTGATACAAACTATGAGGCCGTTGTGCAGATTCTAAAACTGCTGGTCACGCCATTTATGCTGAAGAACTATCAGCCGGTTGTAAAAGTCGTTTTGAATGAGGAGGACGAGTGAAATGAGCAATGGAATATTGACCATGGTTGCTACTAGCGGTTGTGTCGTAATTTTTGGAATCGAAACATTGCTTATGGCAATCCTAGGTGTCGATCCAGAAAAAGAGAAGGTAAAGAAAAATTTCTTTGATGAGGACTACAGCCAAGGATATCAAGAAATTCAAAAATTATACCTGAAAGAACTGAAATCAAAGGCAGAATTAGTCCAACTAAGGAAACAAGAAATGATTCAAAAGTCAATTCATTCAATTTCTGGGGAGAAAAGTTATCAACGAAACCCCGATAGCACAAAGGAAAAAGAATCTTTCAGTGCCAGTAGCAAATAAAGCTGGTCCGCAAAAAGAAAAAATTCCTATTAGTATAATCGCCATCACTAGATTGAACTCAGATAATAGATCTATTAAAGCATAGGTAATTCTAAGGTTATCTAGTTTGGCAGCTAAACAAGCTACAGCGATTAGGTAAATTCCAAACCAGGCAGCTATATTACAGACCGACTGTAATGGGAGGATGAGTAAGTCGTCGGGATTGATTTTGAAATAAGTTAGCAGTGAGACAAGATCAGATCGAATGAATAAGCTTGCAATGCCGACAAAAGAAGTAATGATGAATAGCATTTGCGTTGCATGAATTATTTCAGCCGAAGGTACTAATAGTTTTATGAGTTTTTCAAATTTCATAAAGGTGGTTCTCTTTCAATGGATAAAACGATATTTTTAATAACTCTAGTGTTAGCAGTATTAATGGCTTTTGGATTGCTAGATATCCTTTTGAAGATTCGAAATAGTTTAGAAAGTCAGGCTAAAAAGCTTGGTCGTGATCAAGCAATCAAAGATTATTTTCTCGACACTCCGAGAAAAAGTCAATCGCCATATAAGTTAGGAACAGGAGGATTAACCATGTGGGAAGTCATTGAAGTCCATCTGATGGAACAAAATATGAAGCCAATTGAGCTGGCTGAAAAAGCGGGCATCTCAACTGGAACGCTCAGCGATTTAAAGTCAGGCCGGTTGAAAAATCCATCGTTTAAGCTACTGGAAAAAATCGCTGACGTGCTGAATATCGATATGAATGAGTTCCGCGGATTGAGTTAAAAATTGGCAGGCCGGTCGGCAACGGCTGGTCTGTTTTTTTAAGAAAAAAATACGTGGCGAAACTTTGAAAAAATCGAAAAAAGGATAAAGTACCATTAGACGCGACACGGACGCGTTTTGGAAAGGCAAAAGGACGCATTGCGGACGCATAATAGGCGCAAGCCGAGGGTATTAGCGCTACTGCCCGGATCCCCGCCACTGGTGGGCCGCCGACTTGTCGGTGGTAGATCCCCCTTATGCTCTTTTAGACTTGTGAGATTAAGAAAGGAGATTTTTATGGCAATTTCAAAAATCGCGATCAAAATCGATACAAAAATCTACGAAAAAATTTCGAACGCAGCTAAACAAAATAATGTTAACAAAACAGAAATGCTGGAATTGATTGTGGAGGATTATTTTCACGATCAGACCATTGAACGAGGAAACGCAGAATTAAAATCGATCATACGTAATTACAACGAGAACCTCGCATCAATTTCAGAAAATCTGAAAAAGCTGGCTGGCGATTCAGAAACGACTAAGAATTATATTCGGATGTTTTTTGAAGAGCTAACCGGTGTATATGATCCGGATGATCTTGATGGCGATTTTAAAAAATAAAGGTGGGTGAAATTGCAATGACTGAAAATAAGATGACGGTTCGTTTTTATAAAAAAACAGCAGCCCAGTTGGCATATCTGGAAAAGCTTTGGGAAACTAAACCGATGCTGATTGATAAAATGCCAAGCACTAGGAACGCGTTTATCAATATGTTGTTACAAGATTATTTGGAAATTGTTATCAAGAACCTGGACGGAAATTCCAAAGTTAGTTATGAATCACTGAAGAAAAAATTGCTGACGCCAAAAAATACGCAGCTGGAACAAGTCAAACAAAACCAATTTAATCTGGCTAATCGACTGAATGAACTTTATTACTTGGAAATGATTGCGACGAAAGTTCTAATTGAGACTGGCGGCTTAAACGATCTTGAATCGATGTTTGAATTTGGCTCGACGGAGTACAAAACTCATCAGGCTTTGCAGCAGCTGGTTGATGAAGATAATAAGCGACTGTTTGCTAAAACTAAGAATCAAAAAGGGTGATCAGAATGCGAGTAAAAAACAATCAGGATTTCTATCGGGCGCTGCATGCGTTGGAAGAAGATCCAAAGTGGTTTACGCATGTAGGACAAGAGAGCGGGTTGGATCAATACATTGACGATGGCGATCCGCAGACTGACGTTAAAACAGTTTTAGAGGATCGAAAACGCCTAAAAAAAGTCCGCAAGATGCTGCAGGTTAATCCGCAAGCATGGCGCACTGGCAGCAAGCGCGATACGGTCCGCTTGATCGTAACGTACTATGCTCGGTTCGGTTTGAGCTACAAAGATATGTCGGGGATTTTACACATTCCGGTCAGCACGCTTCGGCATGGTTATCCGCCATTTAAAAAAGACGAGGTGATCAATTCTGACTTGCGCGTTGAGCTAAAGGATAAGTTTGGCAAGCACGTTCGACTGTAAAAAAAGAGGTGAACAGTTTGTATATGACCAAAGAAGGTGAGCAGTCGCCGGATATCATCTATACGCAGACGTTTCACGTGGCACAGGCAAAATATCTCGGCTATACGGAACGGAAGGAAGCCATTAATCCGGAGAAAGATTTTGAGCTGGAAAACAATCCATATGCTGACAAAATTCAAAAGGATCCTGATGAAAAATTTGCCGGCTACATTGGTTATACGGATCGGCAGGCCGCTACCAAACTTGAGCGGGGCGTTGACAAGAATCGCTATCCAACTTTTACGAAAGATAGCCTCAACATTGACAATCACCAGCACCAGGAACTGATCGATAATCTCAATCTGGCACAGAAAAATAAGACCATGCTCTGGGCCGGCGTGATCTCGTTCAGTCCGGAATTTATTCGCGAGGCGGGGCTGTATGACGAGAAAACCAAAACGGTTGATCAGCGGGCAATCAAGCTGGCGGTTCAAAAAGCCATGCCCGGTTTTCTGGCACAAGAAGAGCTGAATAATTCAGAAACTTTTTGGTGGGGCGACGTGCACTTAAATACGGATCACGTCCACGTACACCTGGCCATTAGTCAGCGGCAGAATACGCGTGAGCTGAAAAATGGAGAGCCGGTCGGCATGTTTCATACCAAGTCGCTGCGTCGGCTTAAATCTGATGTCCACCATGAGCTGGCACAATCAATCAATCGTGAGCGCGATGTAGAATTGGACAAAGAGATTGATCATCTGCGGAAGGATCTGGTGGAGAACGTGCAGTGGCTGGTGCGGCACGATGCGGATCAGCAACAGCTGCTGCAGAATATCTACTGGTCGCTGCCTCAGTATCGCGACAAACGCAAATGGCGGGCCAGCAACCATAGCAAAGTCTTTCATGAGTCGCATGAGCTGACGGATAAATTGGTTGATAATTTTTTGAACGATCAGCTGCATGATTCTTACCAGCAATTTAAAGTAGCCGTACACGAAAAGGATACTCGTAGCCGAAAAAAATACGGTCAGCATATCAAAGATACGGAAAAAAAGCGCGATAAAGCTTTGCGAGAATTTCTGGCCAACCGGGTGTATGACTATCTGCGTGAAGTCGATGAGCAGCAAAACGGTCAGCAGACACTGGAAAAAATTGCTGCGCAAGGCGTTGATGAAAATCTTAAGCAAATTGAGTTGGAAAAGCAGCGACTCAGCATGCTGAAGCCATCGTCAAATGAAGCTAAAGCACTAAAGAAACGTCTAGGGCTGCGTCGCCTCTATCTGCGTCAGGTTAATCTGGATGCACGGGCAAATGCCATTGATAATCAGATTGCCAAACTAAAAAGGCTGCACGACAAGTCGCCAGCCAATGAGTATTTTTTAAACGTGCTGAAAGAGCAGCGGGAGCTGGTTACGCTCAAAAAACTGCCGAAATTTGAGCGGACTAAGCAGGGAATGACCAAGCGCTATCGAGAGCTTTCAAAACGCTATGTCAACGTGGTCAAACTGCCGATCCAGGCAGCCAGTCCGGAAGTTGTCAGTAAACGAATTGATCAGCTAGGCAAAGAGTTAGGCGTTATGCTCAAGTATCCGGATTCGCCGACTGTACAGATGATGCTGCCGAATCCTGGCAGTCCTTATGGCTTACAGAATGCGGTCTACTATTATCAAATGCAGCAGCAGGTGTTGAAGCTGAAAGGGCAGATCTATGAGAACAACCGGCAGTATAAAGACGAATTTGCCAAACGAAACGCAATGAATCGGCCGCTGTTCCAGCGATTAAAAAAGAGCTATGCGATGCTTGAGAATAGTGAACGACTAGATCAAATGATTCTGCATCGGCAGGAGTTTCTGGAACGGACGCAAAAGCAGGCACAAGAAAGATATCAGACACACCGCGGCAGTCTGCGACTATTGTCTAATCTGGATCGCCTGATGAGCGGACTCCGACGTGACGGCAGAGCAGAGATGAATGCCATGCGCAAGCACTTGGACGATGATGATGAGATTGAGCATGCTGATAGAGAAGAAGAACGTGAGACGCGTGAGATTTGAAGTGTTAGTTTGTAAATCAACAAGATGTTGAGTGGTACAAAGTTGAGTATCGAAAAGCTGCCAACTAATTTTAGGAGGACTTAGTCCTAGCTGCGGCTAGGGCTTTTTTATTTTACCAAAAAGTATTATAAAATATCTAAATTAGTATTGTAAAATATACTATACATGTTATAATAAAAGCATAAAAAGGCTTGGGAATCGGAGGTACTTTAAAAATGGCAAAGAAGTTAACTGAAAAGCAAATCGAAACCCTTGAAAGCAAAGGCTTCAACCGCTGGACGAAGTATGGCAAAGACCGCCTGTACTTTGACCTTGAAAAAGCAGGACTGATGAAGGTGTCTCGCTACAAGACAGGTAACATTAGTTCCGCATACTACAAGGGCGAAAAAATTGCTAACTCACAAGCGGGTCGGCTGTTAAGCGTTAAGGTTTGGTTAGACCTTGACGAAAACGGTCGCTGCTACACAAGCAGCAATTCTGAAAACTCAGAAATTGTTGCAGACGAAGCAAAGAAAATCCGTCAAGAAGTCGCTGGATTTTAGGAGGTAAAAATCATGAACGATTTTGAAAAAGCGTGCGCGGTAATCGCGGAAAAGAAATATACTTTTGACGCCATGAGCCAAGCGTCTGGAGCGTCAATTCCAACGCTGAAAGCTTACCGAGCTAACCCCGATAAACTGAAATCGGCTAAGTGGGAGGTAGTCCACAAACTAGCTGATATGTACGGCAAAGAGCTGTACAAAACGATTGCCGATGAAACAGTAGTCGATTTAGTCCAACAATACTTTTCTGTCATAGGTGGCGGAGATGAAAAAAATATGGTCAATAAATGGAAAATGTTCTTCCAGTTTGACCGTATCATAATTGAATATCGTGGCGTGGTTGTCGCAATCGTTACCCCTAAATGCCAACTGGTAGGCAAAATGAGCTATGCTCAGGAAGTTGCAAGTATCATTGGCGAATACAATACAAAGGCACCATATGCCAACTTTGACGCCGAACGGGTTGAAAACATGGCTTTTGACGATTTGAAGTTCGTGAAAGAACTCGAAAAATATCAAATGATTATCTCACAGCACGGATAAAATAGTATAATAAGAATATGGTTCCCCATGTAACGTGGGGGTGATCCCGATATTAATATTAGATATTCTGATTTTTATTTTATTTTCCCCACGTACATGGGGGTGATCCGAATATTGATATTAGATATTTTGGGTCTTAATTTGTTTTCCCCACCACGAGTGGGGTTGCGGTCGTCAAATGACGGCCGTTTTTTGTTTGGCGAGACTTGCGTAAATCCTAATTCTGATGATGATTAAAACCAGACTTTATATGGGGGCCTTTTTATGGAAAATTACGATCTGGGCCTGATTACCAGCCTGGAGCATGGCGTGGCCAAAGGGATCATATTAGGCACGCAGGAGCCGTTTGCGATAAAGATCAAGACCGATGCGGCGGATTCCTTAATGCAGTATATGGTAGTGGCCATTAATCCAGACCATACTGATTTTGTTTATCAATAAAGGAGTGATAGATTATGTCTGCAAACGTTAGACGACAACCAATCAGTCAGGAATATTTTGAAGAAAAAATGCTTGATTTCTATGAAAGCTGTAATGTCAGCCGTCAGTTGGCGATGAAGATTCTAACCTTCTGCAAGGAGATGATTCCGCTAATGCTGATGGGCACGCCAGAGACGGTTGCACGTGTCTGTTATCGAGAATATACCGGCAAAAAGCTGTAGGGGGCGGTTAAGGTGCCCTATGTTTTGATGTATCAAGCGCGCAGCAAACAGCGCTGGTATTGGACGATCGATCAGAAATTTACCTCAAAAAAGAACCGCGAGTTTGTGATCTGGGAGTCCTTAACCGGCCTGCATCATGACTTTGACAACCTGAAACGAGTTTATCCAACACGGTTTCGATCCAAACGGTTAGATAGCTTTTTTGCTCTTGATCTACAGGATCGGGAAACGCTGCCCTTGGCTGCGATTACGGAAAAGGATCCGGAAGCGCAGGAAAGTTCTGCCCGCTACGTGATTACGGTCATGCGAAATAGCGAGATGTATTATTTTCGCAAGTCCACCAAGAAATTTGAGCAGACCGACGCGAAAGCATCAGTTTGGCAGGAATTGGCTGCACCAGTTGAGTTGGCCCAGAAGCTGGCTAAAAGCAAAACGATCTGGGCACACAATAAAAAATGTGATCCAGAAACGCTGCGCATTTTTGATCTGGCCAGCGATGAGTTCGTCTGGGAGCCTTCCAAAGAAAATCTGGCGACAGAGCCAAGCTACGTACCATTGTTTCAGACGATTGAAAAGCGCATTGATGCTCATCTGCAGAATCGTTCACGAATCAGTACCGATGCAGCAGTAAGGCACAATATGCCGACAATCGACTGTGATCTTTGCGAAATGCTGGCGGCAGTTGGTGTTCTGGTACAGGGACTGGCTAAGAAAACTGCGGTTGACCGATTGCTTAATGCCTATGAGAAGAGCATTCTTCAAGACTTCCTGCACACGATTGAACTGACGGATCTTGACCAGCTTGATCAATCAGCGTTCTTGGCCGCTTTTCAAGCATCGCGCCTGGAGCGGCGAAAGGTCAAGGATCTTAGCATCTTTTTAACAGCACTGGCAGAGTCGTTTGACGTGAAAAAGTTCCTGAATATTCTGCAGAGCAATCCATCATACGGCAATAGCTATTCCTTCAAGGATAAGGAAACGGCTGACAAAATCAGCAGTTTAATTAGAAAGTAATAATTCTAGCTTGCTGGCTAGAATTTTTTTATTAAGAAAAAGTATCATAAATTATATTCATGGTATTGAAAATTATACTTAAAGTGTTATAATTAAAACATAAAAGATAGGAGGAAAGGCATGGATGATTACGAAAAAGCACGCGCGGTCGTGCTTGATAAGAACAACAGCTTTGCCGAACTTAGCAAATGGTCTGGAATGTCAATCCCGCGACTTAAGCAGTTTCGGGCAGACCCCGAAAAATTAAAGACCGCAAAATGGATTGCGGTTCATAAATTGGCGGGAATGTACAGAGAGGTGAATGTTGATATGAATTTTGATATGAAAAATTTCATCAAAGTGCATGATAATGAGCACTCAGAAAGTGGCTGGGCGAAAATTTTGCCAGACGGTAAAGTGATCCTAGATAACAATCTTGAATACTACAAAGCCGGTCAGCAGCTGATTCTAAAAGATGATCACCATACTATTGACAACAAGGCAACTGATAATTTGCGACGGCAAAAATTTGCTGCTGAGGAAATTGCTGCTAAGAAAATACAAGCTGAAAAAGATGCCATTGGCGCGCAAATGATTGGTAAAACTATAACTACCAAACATGGTCAAGGTGAAGTTATCGCTTACGATGGCGCCCGAGTAATTGTCGACTATGGCAATTTTACTCGTGCAATGCCGATTGCTTTTTTCATGAAGGATTAACAACTAACAAAGCAGGATTCAATTTTATAGAATCCTGCTTTATGTATTGAAAGGGAGGCTCGTTATGGACAAAATCAAAGTTTTTCCAATTATAATTACTAAGAACGAGGATGACACTGACTTTCCTTATTTTGTTGAAATTCCTGATATTGACGGCATGACTGAGGGCAAGTCAATTGTTGATGCCATCGAAATGGCGAAAGATTATCTTGTTACTTACTCTCTGAAAGATCAATTGCCAGAATCTAATACCGAATTACCGGAAGTCAAAGATGGTGCCATCGCTATGCTTGTTAGTGTGAGAGTTTCAAAATAGAAAAGTGGTCGTTCAACGGCCGCTTTTTGCCTATTTATCATGCTGAGTTAGCTGTTGACCGTGACCCAGGCAACCTCCTGATTATCTTTCAGTTTCCACAACTTAGGGTCTTGTACCGCTGGATAATCGATACCATCTAGCATGGTTGCCATTGCGTCTTTCGCATGGGTAATGGTTTCAGTAATGTTTTTGCCATCAGTAACCATACCCGGAATATTTGGCGATGTTACGACGTAAGATAGGTCAAAATATCTTGTTTCATAATTTGCACTCCTTTATCTTTCCGTGATTATATCTCGAATTTCTGTTAAAATAAAAATAACGCAACTGTGAAGTTGCGTTATCAGGTTTATTTATTTACAAGAGGCGATCGGCTATTATTCAAAAAAGTAGTCGATTGCCTTTTTGTGTTCCTTGCGGCCTTTCCAGGCGTAGTACAGATAGGCAATCAAAGTGAAAATGAGTACAGCTGCCAGATCATACTTGTGATCGGCTAGTGTTACTCCTAGCAGAATTGACAAAAACGTAATGGTAAAATGGTCAGTCATAATTATATCCCCTTAGACGTTTATTTTATATAGAAAACGTTCACTACTATGAACATTTTCTATATTTTTATTATACTATCATTAGTACAAAAATCAATATATTTGAATAATATTGTTGAAAAACGTTCACTATACTGTACAATAATAATAAAAAACAAGAGGGAATAGATCATGATTTTTAATCGCTTGAAGATGCTGCTGAGCGAACGTGAGCTGAGCATTACACAAGTAGCTAAAGATACCGGCTTATCAAGGACAACCTTAACCTACATGATACAAAACAACTCCAAGGGCATTCAGCTGGCCACGCTAAACCAGTTGTGCCAGTACCTGCATGTGCAGCCAAAGGATTTGCTGGAATACTACCCGTTTGACTTACACTGCGAATTTAACAGAGAGCAGGATAAGATTACTGTTGCTGCATCGATTCTGGAAAATGGTCAGATCGTCCAGACGGCCAAGATAACCGGCAAGATGACTGATGACACCTGCAAGATTGCATATACAGTATTAGAGAAACAGTTTGCTGATTATTACGTTAAGATGTCGATCTTTGCTAAAACGCTATTGAAAAATCAATTTAAAGTGGTGGCAGCAGAAAAAACAGCACAAGACGTTGAATTGATTTAGGGAGAATATCATGAAAGAAAAATATGCTGATCAATTGAAGCGACTAACGAGAATGAAAGAGGAAGTGAATCACTACAGGCCACTCGATCCAAAGCAGGTAAGGCTCTTGGAGCAATCTGTAAGGGTTGAGCATGTGTGGTCTTCTAATGCAATCGAAGGCAGCACGCTGACGCGAAGCGAAACCGCCTCGATTATTAACAAGGGTATGACAATTCATGGCAAGTCGGTTAAGGAAACGCTACAAGCCATTGACCTTGCTGAAGCTTATGACTATGTGGCTGAGCTGGTCAGAACCCAGACTCCGCTTTCAGAAACGCTGATTCGGGATATTAACCGGCTGGTAATGCTGAAAACCACGGATCTACGTGAAACGGCAGGCGCATATAGAGTTGTAGATGCTTGGCCAGAAGGGAGTGAAGATCACTATTATACGGCTCCCTATGAGATTCAGCCGGCGGTTCATGAACTGGTTCAATGGGCTAATCAGGCAGTCAGCCATTTGCACCCTGTTCAATATACCGCGGACCTTCATCAGAAATTAGTTTCGATTCACCCTTTTATTGATGGTAATGGTCGAACGTCGCGCCTAATGATGAATTTTGCGCTGACGGAAGCTGGCTACCCGGTTATCAATATTCAGCCTGACAAAAAAGCCAGGGATACCTATATGGATGCTCTGGCGATTGCTCGTAATACGGGTGATTTAGAACCATTTGAGGAATTGGTTGCAGGCTATGTTGAATCAACATTAGCTAAACGCTTGCATCTTCTTCGTCAAAACGAAAAAAACCTGCTTGACGCCGAACGTGATACTGCCTTGCCGAAAAAATTTCAGAAAAAGTCAAGGGAAAGATAAATAAGTACTGCTGGGATTGAGACAAAAGAAAAACGTCTCTGATTCTAAATAACCAGAAACGTTTTAAATGAACTATAGCGCTCTGAATAGGGCGCTTTTTTAATATGTGAGTCGCAGTTTACGTGCACGCCAGGCCTGCTGCTTGGCAAAATGATCCATCATTAATAATGGTGCCGACGTTGCGCCCGCTAGGTTAAAACGAAGCTGGCAGTTAAGCTGATTTTCCAAGATGTTAGTGTAGTTTTCAATAAAATCAATGCTAACCTGATTATCAGTGTAAAGTTCTACAATTCTTACACGAGTTCCTTTGGCTAAAATTATTTTATCGCTTACATTGTTGCTTCCGACACTGTAAGCGATACTTAAAGGGGTGGGGCGCCAATAGCTAAGATTACGTAACCCACCAATTAAGCTTAAGCATTCTTTATCACGGCTAAGTCGAAGCGGCCGGCTGAACATTTCTTCAAATACATGATCAATTTTTTTATTTCGTTTGAGTAATTTACTATCGAAGAATAGTAAATTAAAGGCATCGTATGTCCATTTTCTCTGCTGAAAACTTGTTAACAATTTTTTCCTATTCTTCTGAATTTGCTGGAACAACTGTCTTACGCTGATATCAAACTTATTAGCAAAATCTTCCAGCTGCTCTTGCGTCAGCGTAAAACCGATAACTCTTTTTTCATAATGATAGTATTCTTCATTTGAAAGAACATTGATTCCGGGATTCCAGATTGCTGCTTCCAGCCCCTGCTCTGTATTACAGATATAGGCCTCTAACAAATGATTTTTTTTATTGCTGGCAAAGGCCATATATTGCTGCAGTACTTTGCTTAGAACCGGCAGGTCGGGATCATTGGGTTTGATTTGATCCATTTCGCCAAAAAAAGGATCGCCATAATTATTCTTAGGGTAGACTTTGGTGAAAAACTTGCCTCTTAAAGCATTTTCTTCCTTAGCTACTTTAAATATTATCAGCAGACGGACTTTTCGCGTCTTACCGTCCTCATCTTCATCAGGTGCAGGAACGTAGGCTTCTTTAACAATCCAAACGTTATCGAGACTGTCAGGTAAGAAGCTTTTTGCAAAAGGAATAACTTGTTTTTGCATACACCAAGAAAGGAATAGGTCAGTCATTACGCCTCTAAGGTAATGAATCGATTTATTTTTACGAAGCTCTTTGATAGTAACGTGGTTAACTTTTTCACTGTTTAGTTCTAAATAATCATCGTTTCTGTCAGAGTTAATGCTGATCTGTTTCGGCGCTTCTTTTACTATTTGAATAATTGGTTGGCTAAAATCCAATGCTTCTGAGTTATCAATTATCGTAATTGGAGTATCTAAGGGGCTTATCTGTTCCAAATATTTTGCTGCTTTTTGAGCTGCAGGAAGATAATCAGCATTGCCAGCATATATTTGGATTTTGCATGGCCACAATGTTGAATCGATTTCAGACCACTGTTCGGTCAAACGCATTTTAATAAAAGCTGTTTCCTCTTGTGATTTCTTTTTTTCTTTATGTAATGCCGGTAGGTTAGTTACGGAGCGTCTGACAAATGTAAAGTGCTTGCCTGCAAGCAGATAGTCGCTATACGCTTCATTTAGTAAATCCATTGTTTGATGATACATTGTGTCTCTTGATGAAAGGATTTTAGACGATTTTGGGCCTTGTGATAGATACGGCCAATTGCTCATGTTTTTTGGCTTAGCGTTTCGGAAACGTGCTTTATGGATAAATACCTGGTCGTTGCTGATAAGATTTTTCTTATCATAGACGGGCACGAATTCATCATAATTGTAATGATAGAGGGTATTATCGCCGCATTCTTTTGAATCTGTAGGGTCTTTTACCCTTTTGTATTCAGTAAAGCTGAGTCGCAGGACGGGGTTATTCGTGAATTCGCTCTGCTTGTCGAATCTAATGACAAACATATCTACAAAATCTTTTGTTTTGGCTGGTGGGATTGTCCATAACTCCTCATTAGTACAGCTGGAATGATAGCCGAATGCGTTATTCACTCTTTTTGGCAGGGAATTTAGTAATAATCGTGCTAAAATCACTTGATCGCCGGGTGCTTGAGAAAATTCTCTATAGGAAAATTTCTGAATCTTCAATTCAATCTGCTTAGAACCCATTTGTTGAAGCATCTGATTCTTTAATGTTTCAGTGGTTAGGGTATCCTTGTAGGCCATAACATAGTGCTGAACAATTGAGTCTGGGTTAATTGCCATGCTTAGAATCTTATCAGCTACTGAGAGGCACAAGCGGTTAACGTTATTGTATCCATACTTTCCGTTGGGAAAGTGAATCTGGATCTTGAAAAAATCAAAATCATGATCCATTTTATTGCCATCTAAAAGTGTAGCAGGTGCAGCATTGAGAATGCTCAACGTTGAAATAGTTTTTGTATTTTCCATTATTTCAAGAACTCCTTTAATTGTTTGATATCAGAATCCTGATCCGTTAAGAAGCGATGATTTTTCAGATCATAGACCGATAGTGCCATAACCGGCTTCCCTAAACCAAGCTGTTTAGTAAGATCTTGAGTTACACCATACATTTTGTTATCCGGCTTAACAAAAACGTTGAGGTAAAGAAAACGTTTGAATATACCATGATTGAATTTTTTCTTGCGCCTATCAAAATACTCCTTAACTGGACTTTTACCGGTGTAGAATTTTGCATCAATGGCCAAGCCATCATTTTCAAACTTAGGCGATACAAAATCAAACATTAACTCATATGGAGCTAAAGTTTCATCTTGGCTAAAGGATTTTAGGTTCAAGCCTAAGGCGGTTTTAAACCACCATTTGATGATTATTTCACCATAGGCACCTTGTAGATATGTTTTTACCGCAAGCGGTGATAACTGATAATCATTGGTGGTTAATTCAGTTGCCCAATGATTTTGCTCAAAAATCTCCCTTAATTCAGGAGCAACCATTAGTATTTCCTGTAAATGAAGTACCTGGTCAATATCAGGAACACTGATCTTAAACACGTTGCTGTCAGCATCGGGATTATCTGAGAGTCGTTGGTACTCCATGTTTTGATCTGCTGAGAGAGTATAGCTATATGCAATCGGACTGCCAGCTGGCAAGGCTTTTTGTCGCATATAAAGATTTTGCAGACTTTGTGGTAGACGTTCATAGTCTTCAGAATTTAGTGAAGGATGCTCTAGCGCCTGCTTCCGTTTCATATGAATATCTTCAATCGCAGTTGCTTTCTGTTCAGCGTAGAATCCTTCTGCTGCAAGATAGTTAACAGCTCGGCCATCTTTTTTGTCGGCTCTTGAAAGTTTCTCAATGGCTTTTAAATTGTACCTTTCTTCTTGACCTATCTGTTGCCCTATGAGACTAGGTGCCTTCATAATTGATGAACCGGAAAGTGCTTTGATTAAGGCGTCCTCAAGTGGTGAAAACGTGGTGTATTGATAGCCGCTTTCGTTGGTGTTCTTCAAAACATCTATTGTATTGCAATAATCATCAGTAGACCTTTGAGAACAATAATCCTTTAATTTTGGATCCAGCATAATAAGGGGCTGCTGTACTTTATAGTAAGTTCGGTTCATTCGGCCAACTGCTTGCAGCAGCTTACTCCAAGTGGCGTTGCATTCGTCATTGGCAGGATTCTGAGACCAGACTGGCCCTTGTCCTTTACCATTAGCCTGAATATAACTATTCAGGTCTGCTATGTTCTTGGTAAAGTCTTCCGAAAAATACGCGCTGTCTACACTGTTGAACCGTCGCTGCATTTCCATATGTGCGGTTGCAAACTTAGTAGTAAGATCATCATTCGTTGATGACGCTACTTCGTTTGACTTGATTGACATGGTAATATACGTTGGCTTCTCAATATAAAGACAATCAAAATCCTTATGATGTATATCAGAACGGTCGCCAGGATTAACGTTCTTGAGATCCGGCTTTTTTAAGCAGGCTTTATCAAACGCATAGTCTAAGTCCTGACCGGTGCCAAGCGTATTATACATACTAATAATGATTCGGACGTTTTTTCCATCTTTGAGTTTCTCTTTGACTTTTGCCAACGCCTTACGCTGATTGTTAATATCATCAGCTCGCATGATTTGTATCATAGAGTTTGCATCGTAGTTTCTCCAACTTGAAATACTGATAACATTTGAGCCTTGATCTAAATAAGCTTTTAGATCCGGTCTGGTACTAAGATAAATCTTTATAATATCTGTTATTGCATCAAGGACTATTGAATCTCTGTCCGGATTAAAATTACTAAAAGAGTTAAACATCATTGCCATACTACGATTACTGTTAGCAGGGTCAACATTTTTTAAAAATAACAGAATAGCCAAGACAAGATTTAGCTTCTTAGCAGTGTCATATGATAACGGTTTCTGATGCGTTGCTGGAACTGCCAGCTCGGTATCGGTATCCAAAAATGAATCCAAGGTTAATGTTGTTCCAACTAACTTATTGTTAGAGCCAAGCTTTATAAGGGCTTTGTCTAAGGCTTTGAAATTTTTAAAATTTTTGGGAAAGAGTTCAAAATCTTCAAGTGCTTGCAGAAGTGTTTTACCAGTATATAAACTGTTGCCAGCTGGCATTACAGTCACCATTGGCTGGATGTTTTGCAATTCCCACTGCTGATTTTTTTGTTCAAGGAGATTAAGCTCTTTTTTAAAATCATCGGGCAAAGTTTTGGCATCGCAGAACCGGCCTTCCAATTCGCTCTTAATAAATGAAAAATCAAAATTACTCAACGTAGTCTTGATATCTGCTGTTGCAGAGCAACCAATTACTTTATAATGGTTAGTCATGTCCAATAAATGCTTTTCGGCAGTATGTGGAACATAATACCAGTAAAGTTTAGGATCATCGTTATGATAACGGCCTTCTTCGTCCTTTCGCGGGTGAATTACGTAGATATCAAAGCCACGATTATATACCGTGTCCTTATTCTTAATACTGTGTATGTTGAAACCATTTGGAACGCCAGATAGTAGTTTTAAAACACCCTGGACCTTAGTATCGCTACCGATTGATTCTAGGAAACGAATAACAAAATCTCTTTTTGATTCATTTTTGTTGCTTCGGTGATAATACAAGAATTCCCATAGTTTTCGATTTAACTTGTGCAGCAAGGCCAATAAAATTGTCATCGAACTAGCCTTGGAACCATTTTTCTCACGTTCTTGCTTCCGTTCTTTGGAAGAAACTGAGAATAGAGTCCGATTCTGATTAGACTTGGTAATATAGTCCCCATATTCGTACATGATTGATTTGCCAGATAATTGGTAGGTGATGCTTAACTGCTGCAGTTGCTCACTGGAGACGAAAAAGAATTGATCAGCGGCTTTGGTTAAATCTGGATCAAGTGAACGTCCTTTATCTAATTCATATTCGGAGTAAAATTGATCAAGCTCTTTAAAATCTTTACGGAGCGTTTCCAATCCTTCTGCGGATAATGAGATAATATCTGCTGGGAAGCTATCATCATTGGATGCAAAGAACACTCTGAGCCTTGTAATGACCGTCTTAGTTAGATCAATCAGATCGTTTGCATCGGTTGGATTGCTGCTTATGCTGCCCTTAACGGTATCTTCAATGATTGCTGAGTTAATAGTAGCGGCCAACTGATCAATCTCATCAATTACAAGCACTGGCGAACTACCGATTAAAGAGTCAACTTTATCGGTTTGGTAGCCATTGTTAAGACTTTCGACAATTAGATCCCAACTCATTGTAAATCGACTGGCAGACATAAGAATTACGTCATTATCAGGAATCTTCATTATCGGAAAAAGTTCTTTGACCCAGGATAAAGATTCAAAGGAGTTGTAAATTTTCAATTTCTCTTTCAAAGACGCTTTATCAAAGCCTGGTTCATTCTCTGATATAACAAAATAGACGTATTTTTTAATTCTTTTTTTTAGTATTCCTACCAGGTCAGAGATTTCCTGCCTTGTTGGTTTTAAGCTTTGATCAATATTCTTGTTATAAAAAAATGCTAATTTAGCAGCCAATTTCTTACCAGTGCTCAACATCTCATTAACAACATTGCCAAACGCTCTATCTTTTTTGAGGGTTCTGCTGATGCTTTGATGAATGAGCTGTTCGTTTAAACCGTTGCTGTTAAAAATGCCTTTAATAGTTGGATACCACTCGGATTTTTCCCAGAAGGCACGAAATGGTTTGTCAGTTGCAGGAATGAGCAGAATCTTCGTAGAATCAAGGTGGTTCTTTTTCCAACTATTTTGAAATTTTGTCTTAAAATTGTATAGGTTATTATTAGTTTGTGTAACGGCAAATACCTTTGAAACTGAATCAGGATTAGCAGCAATCTTACGGGCTAAGCCTTCCGGTACGTTGGTCGTTTTACCAAAACCTGTTGGCAGCGTAATTAAAGCTAAGCCGGTTCCCTCAGACGTACCGGCCAGATAATCGATGCTGTGGATAGTGCGTTGAACTAACTGTTCGCCTAAAGCATTTTTCTTCATTGCTTTATCTAAAACTCCTTTCGGTCACAAACTCGTCATTTTCGTGATGGGTTCTGTTAACCTCTTTAAATTTTCCACCTATCATAATCATATTGTATATTTCATATTTGTAAAAAATAGATTAGGAGTGGTTAACTGCCACTCTTTTTTTAACCTCGTTCCAAGGTTGGAACGAGGTTGGCCAAAGATTGAATCCTGAAAATTCCCGTTATCCTAGAGCCAAGAATCAAGGAAAGCGGTGAGAAGATGCTGAATCCAATTGGCTTGTCAATGCACGAACTCGGGCGGATTATGACCAGCCCGCCAGCAGCGGCGAACCAGGGTATCTACCTGGCTCATGATCTAAACAGCAACCACTATTTTGTTTTGGACCGCTTAAACAATAGTGATCTGAGTCAGCAGCCATTTGAGTTTGAAACGTTTGATGACGCTTATGCCTTCTCGAAACTAAGGGAGCGTGGAAACATGGATAAGGAAAAGAAACAGGGAAAAAAGGTCTCGCCAGCAGAAATTGAACGGTTTGCCGTCAGTCGCAAGGCGCAACAGCTACTGAAAGACGGAACGCAGACCATTGATGCAATGGAAAAGCTGGTTGATCGGGTCAGTCCAGTAGTGGACTATGGTCGGGTCAACAGTTTGCTGCTGACGCAGGCCAGTCCGGAACAGGGCTTTATGACGAAGCAGGCCTGGATCCGTCATGATAAGAAAGAGGATTTAAAAGGCGTTGATTTTGATCAGCTCGAAGGCGTCAAGGTATTCGTACCAAACGCTAAACAGCCTGGTCAACCCGTTACTTTTGACGTTGGTAAGATGTATTCTGCCGATGAGATTGCTGCCAAGTATCCTAATGTCAAAATGCCGGCACAAGCACTGGTCAGCCAGCGCAATCTCATGCACCAGTCATCAGAACCAGAACGACTGGGAGCAGTGGTTGATGCCCTGCGAGAACTGAGAGTGCCGAAGCCTGACTGGGTATGGGGACGCAATCAAATTCATGCCGTGCAGACGCATATGGCACGCCATATGGCTTTTGCCAGCACTGGACTGACGAATCAGTCTTTCCATTTCAGTGCTAGTGAGCGCAAGGCTATGGCCAACCTGCAGCCTGATGAGCTGCAGACGATGTTTGTCAAGTCGGTCAGCCTGGCCAGTAAGATCAATCGGACGGCCAGCCGCAAACTGTATCAGATGAAGACGCAGCAGAAAATGCAGCAGCCAGTTAAGACTAAAGCAAAGGAGCGCTGATTATGGCAGAATACGGAGAATTAAAGAATCTGCAGGCCTTTTTAACTTATTGGAATCTCACGGCCGACAAGTTTGAACAGCAGAACGATATTTACGGCCGGCTGACGGGAGCAATTATCCGCGACTGGGTATACGACTACACCAGGGAAGGCGACTTTTTGGTTGGAAATGGCGATCTGGATTGGTTAGTCAAAGGATCGGCGTCAGATGATCAGAAATTAGAGGCATTTGATCAGTGGCTTGGCCATAACACGGCAAACCCAGCAATCGTGCCGGCAATTCAGGACTATCTGGTTGAACACCGCCAGGAGATTGATCAGGAGGTCCAGGATCACCAACTGACCCTGGACAACGTAACTGATGATTCAGCGGAACGCTACATGGAAGTCCTGGAAAAGATCAATGATCAAAAAACGCCAAATCCGGAGCTGATGCTGGGCTGGGCTGGCAGCTATGCGATCAAGCAGGACGGCGAATGGCAGATCCATGGTACTCATGCGGCCTTGGAAGAACTTGAGGCTGATCAGGTCGGCTATAAGTTTGCCGGCGATTTAAGAGATGCGCCGGATGATGCACCTGTGCATGCGACGCCTGATATCCTCCTGGCGCCGGAAGAAATGTCAGTTACCACCAAGCAAGAGCTGATGGAATCGGCGCAAGAGGTTTTACGGAACAATGATCTGCCTGATACCGAGTACAACTGCTACTCAATGGCAGAGACCATCTTAGAAGCAACCGAATGGACGCACACTGGGATTTCAGCAGAAGAGGTCAGCATTGATCTGCGTGAAAATCCGAAAAATTATAATCTGGACGGTATGGCAGAGCGTGATGCAGTCGATAAATACAACGAACGCTTTGCAAAGCTTGCGAGTCACTATGGTCTTTTAGCGGCACCTTATGATGAGAAAACGAATTATTATACCAGAGAAGTCAAGACCTACTTATGGCTGAAGGATAAGTCATTGCGGGAAACTGATGATCGAATCATCGTTGCCGATTTTGACGAGATTATGAACGCCGATGCCAACGATACACTCGATCGGCTGGTAATGAAAAAAATGGCTGAATCTGCCAGAGCCATTGAATCATCGGCTGAATACGATCTGGATAAGGATAAGATCGATGAGCGCTATCAAGAAATTGCCAAAAAAATTGAGCACGATCTGAAGATAAGCCCCAAAGTCATCAGCTACGATATGGAGACGACTGGCTTTGATCCGCAGAACGATGATATTCTGCAGCTGTCAATCGTTGATGGCGATGGCAATGAACTATTTAACAAGCTGTTCAAGCCAACGAAAAAGAACGAGTGGCCAGAGGCGGCCGCCGTCAATGGAATCACTCCAGAGCGCGTGCAGGACTGCCCAGTATTTCAAGCCTGGACTGGTCAAGTGCAGGAGATTTTTGACCAGGCCGATGTGGTAGTCGGATACAATCAACGTAATTTTGATGATCGTTTTTTGAAAGCGAATGGCATTAAGATTGATCCCGCTAAAGAAAATCATGATCTGATGCTGGAATTTGCCGAGGCCGTTGGTGAACCGAATCCTTATCCAAAAGGCTTCAACAAGACGCCTTACAAGTGGCAAAAGCTGGGGCAGGCTGCCGATTTCTATGATTACGACTGGGGTAATGAACATGCTCATGATAGTCTGGCGGACGCACGGGCGACTGCCTACGTCTATCGGCAGATGAATCCAGAACGGCCGGTGCAGCCAAAAGAAATGGCCAAACAGTACCTCAACTATCTGCATCATGCCTATCCAAGCTATGAGAACGCACCAGCTGGAATCAGCAACAGTCTGAGCATGCTGCGCGATATGTCTGACTATCTGTACTATGAACAGCGGACGCCACGGTATACGCCACGCCAGCTGCAGTCGATGGTGCGTCAGGGCTTAGAAGAGCTAAAGAAGCAGCAGGAACGGACGCAGGAAGTTATCTATCATGATGAGCGGGTTGAAGCTGTAAAAAAGCTGACACTCACTGATGATGCCAGTGATCGGGGTGGCAAAGCCTATGCAGATGAAACAGCTGGCGACTTCATGCGGACGGCATTTGGCAACCGGGCCGATGTCGATTTTAAAGAACTGAATCAAGCATTGAAAGAGAGTGGAATTAAGCCGCTTGCTGAACCGCTGGCGCAGCAAAAGATTGAACGGGCAGCCAAGGTCTTGGCAAAAAACTATGCCCAGGATCAAACCAGCATGGCAGTAGCCGAGTATCTCCAGAATCCTAAACGGCCAATTGCTCAACGTTTGAAGGTTGCGAACAATATCATTGCTGCTCGCCGGCCGCATGCCAAGCCAATTTTCAATTCCAAAAAGCAAACCAAGGAACGTTAATCGAGGAACCATTACTCAATTGAGTGATGGCTCTTTTTTTAACCTCGTTCCAAGGTTGGAACGAGGTTGGCCAGAGGTTGTCCAAAGATTGAATTTTCTTCAATGCAGATAAGCTCAATGTAGAAAGGAGTGATGGCAATGGTAGAGGAGCCTGAAGTCAGCTATTTGGCAGGGGTCGATAACAGTTATGCTGAAAAGGTTGGTACCAGCTGGACTATCCATGGTGCCAAAGCAGTTGATCGGCAAGGAAAAAGCTGCCGCTTCTATAAGCTGCAGAATATCGATGATCTAGGCAGCTTGCCTGATGATGTCCCAATTTTTGCAAGCTGGAATGATAATACAGCGATTATTCCAGCTTCAGTCAAGCCAACCACTAAACATGATTTGGATAAGATGGCCACTGATGCCTTGACAACATATGCATATGGATTATATCCAATCAACCAGCACAATAGAGAAATTGTCGCGCGGAGTATCCTTAAACAAAGTGATATCAAGAATTACCGGACTCTCGACGTTGCCGATGGTTCCTGCTTGTATGACACTTATTGGAACGTCATCGATGATTTAGGAAAGGGCCAGAATGGCAGATTTCAAGCTCTGGATGGCTGGTTTCTTGATCCAAGAATCAACCAGGTAAAGTCCAAACCACTGGTTCGTGATGAGTCGATTGAAACCAAAACCAAAGAATTTAAAACGGTGGCCGACTATCTAAAGGACTACGGGTTCTATGCTGACCGACAACTGAATCCTGAGTTTCTAAATTGGAACTTAGAGTTGAATGGCTTTCAGCGATTAGATAGCAAACGTACCGTCCCGAAATATACTTACACCACGCCGGATGGAACATTGCAGACGATATCGGAACATAAGCTGCTGCAAAGGGCAATCGAACTGGTGGAAAATCACTATGCTGATGACGATATAAAGGCCTCTGCTTTAAAAGTATTAAAGCAGAAGCCTTATAGTGAGGATTACCAAGCTCAGCGATTAAAACTAGCCACGCGGATCGTCGAAAAGAATGATCGAATCAAACTGGTGCCAATCGAAAAAGGATTAGCAGATCAGGTAGAGCATTTGATACGAAAACCCATGGCCAAGCAGATTCAGCCAAAAGCAAAAGAACGCTAGTTAGTTGCGAGAAAGGAGCATTAAATCATGCAGAAAGATAGCCAGGATTTCGTAACCGAAAAGATGCTGACTGAATATGCCAATGATGTTTTAAGGCTTACGAATTTTCCCAGAACCGATCGCAATATAAGCCTGATTGCACAAGAATTGTTAGATGACACGAGTTCCGGCAATATTCAGACCGCTCATGACAACCTAATTAAAAATATGTACAAGGGTCAGACTAGGCAAAAACAAAATTCGCAGCTGGATGGCTTTTACAAGGATCCCAGAATTGATAAGCGCAAGAATAAGGTGCTTGAGGCAGATAGCACGGCTGCGGCGACACTCCCTAAAGGTGCCGGGCAGACCTTAAACGATTTTCTTTTGAATGCCTATACGCTTGAAGATGGTGATCTGAACCGTGGAATTCGGCAGCTGGACTACAAGAAACTGAACCAGAGCCTGGAAAAAATGGGCTTTGAGTGTTTGGTTAAAAAGCGCCGCAGGCCCAAGTTTGGCACCATTATCAATGGCCAAAAGCATATGCTATCCGAACATGACGTCCTCAGCTGGGCGCTGGACGCAGTTGAAAACTATTACGTACAGGATCGGACGGCGGTTTTCATCAGTAATTATCTACGCGATTCGGCCAACAATTCAATTGACAAGCGCTTGAAGCTGGCAATCAAAGTAGTTGAAAATACTCAAAACGTTAGATTGGTGAAGTTGAATCCAAGTCAACGCCTATCAAAGAGTATGGCCCAAGCAAAAGCCAAGGAACATTAACTAAGGAACCATTGCTCAATTGAGTAATGGCTCTTTTTTTAACCTCGTTCCAAGGTTGGACCGAGGTTGGCCAAAGATTGATTTTCTGAGCCGCCATTTAGACTCAAAGGCAAAATCAATAAAGCGAGGGACAATTATGAAACAGCAGGATCAAGTCAAATATGTGTTTAATGATGGGATTGAGCCGATTGCATTTACAAAGGATCAGCTAATCAAACAGGCTAACGCGGACGGCTATGAAACCAGCAGACACCCCGATTCAATGGCGGCGTCTATTAAGGCAGCCGAAGATCTTTATGACACCAAGTTTAAGTTTACGGTCAAGCCGCTGGTCCGCTTGGAAAGAATTCATGAAGATGATGCCGTGTTGATGAATGTGATTGATCTGCACGATCAGCAGCTGCCCGGCTTTGAAGGTCAGGCTAAGGCCATTGAAATTATTGGCGATTACGGCATGCCAGGCGATACGCATTTGCTGATGCCTTATGATCAGAAAACGCTGAGCATGCTCAAGAGTTTTGACGACTATCAGGAGCCGGAATGGCAGCAGGCTTTTGACCAGCAGCTGGCAAAAGCACCGGAACATGCTGGCAGTCAAGACTTGGAATTGCCGAAAGTTACGGCTGATGAAGTCAGCAAGATCGTCTACGAGAAAGAACAACCTGAAGATCTTGAAACGCAAAAGAAAATTGATTATGCCAAGCAGATTCTGCAAAAAGACTATGTACAAGATCAGACTAACCAACAGGTAACGAAATTTTTGGATAGCAGCAAGGTTCCGCTAGATAAACGGGCAGAACTGGCGAGTCGAATTATTAAGGGCCGGCAAAACAGGCAGAAACAGACTAAGAATCAGATTGCCTATCAATTATCAAAGGTCAAACCGCTAAAGAAGGGGCGAGAACGATAACAAAAAAAGCGCCCATGATGGACGCTTGGAAGCTCTTTACAGGTTTTAATTTAACGCGTGACGTACAGCAAGCTGATTACCAGTAACACGCAACGGGCAAACCTTTTTTTGATTAATAACGTGGGTACACTATTGCCATATCAAGCCCCAACTCTTTCCCGTTAAGTATAGCATATTGCATTGGCAGAGTCATTGCTCAATTGAGTGATGGCTCTTTTTTAACCTCGTTCCAAAGTTGGAACGAGGTTGGCCAGAGGTTGGCCAAAGATTGAATTTTCTTCAGCGCAGATAAGCTAAAGATAAACTTTTAAAGGAGTGATGGCAATGGCAGAGAAGCCGGAAGTCAAGGTTGTGGATTTCGATGATGCTGCACTTTTTGATATCAACGGTCTGCGTTACGAACTATCATTGGAAAACAGTCATCTGATTCAGAAGGTTGATGAGCGATTGGCGAAGATTCCAGCCAAGAAATACGATATGAAAGTATTTACGATTACCGTGCCATATCTGTTTGAGGTGCCGGGACTAGACAAATACCTAGATGTTAATCTTTCAATCGATTGCCAGCCCTGGGACTATAAGCCGGATAGCCACTATGTAAGCACCAACTTAGGAATCGAATCAGCTAGACTGCGCGATAAGCGAGAGGATGAACGCGTGGAGGCTGAAAAAGTAGTAGTTGCTGGCGATTATGAAAAACGTGAAGGCCTGGGCGATAGCTATGCAATCAAGCAGAATGACAACTGGGTAGTGTATGGCGCGTATGACGTGGGTGACGATGATTATTTTGCACCCTATCATAATAGCGTTACTTACAAGATTAAAGATCTGGATGACTTTGACAAATTGCCAGATGACGTCCCGGTATACGTTTCAAGCTTTACTCAAAACAATATCGCTTCAGCAAGAGAAATGGATGAATGGGACCTGGAGCATGTCTTTATTACCAAAAAGCAGGTCTTAAAAGATGCAGCAGCTCTCTTGAAAAAACATAATCTACCAGCTACGCCGCACAATCAAGTACAGATTGCCAAGGAAATGATCAAAAAAGCCGGGACGAGTGACTATCATCAAGATCCGGCAATCGAATACACGAATCGCGAAATTGATAAGTGGGACTACCAACGATTGAACAGAACACTGAAGTATGAGGGACTGGACCTTATTGAGAAACGGCTTCAAGGTGAAGGCGAAAGCTATGCTGAAGCGTTAACCGATGGTCGATGGGCAGTGTTTGGTACGGCGGCAGCCGATGATAGTCTGCCATCTGGCAAAAAGACCTATAGACTAAAGAATATGGCAGATCAGTTGGATAATCTGCCGGCTGACGCGCCACTGTTTGTCCATCCAGCGGTCTTTGAATACCGGGATATTGTTATCACAAAACCTGATAATGCTGATTTCGTCACCAAGAAGCTGCTGATGGATAAATCCAAAGAGCTGCTGACGAAACTGGACTATCCGGAAACCAAGAAAAATCTTGATATGATGGCCAAAGAACTGCTTTCCCAGGCTGATTATGGGCGATATGATGCCGGCAGCTACGATATCCAAGTCTGGAGTTCTGGAATTGACGAACGAGTCCACAAGGGTAACGAGAACGAAAAGTACTCGCAGCTGGATGGCTTTTACAAGGATCTGAGAATCGAAAAAGCCAAGAATCAAGAATTGACTGAGGATAGCAATGCCAACAACGGTCTGATGTTTGAGGGTGAAACACTGAACGATTTCATTCTTACCGCATATGGCAAGGATCCTGCAAAGCTGCGGAATCTGGACTATAAACAGCTGAACAAGAGCCTGGAACGGGCGGGATTGGTCCGACTGGATAGGAAACGCTTCACACCAAAATTCGAAGGTATCATCAACGGTCAGCGACAATTGCTTTCGGAGCATGATGTGATCAGTCAGGCTCTGAAGACCGTTGAACGGAACTATGAGACAGATCAAACCAAAGAACGAGTTATAGACTATCTGCGCAATGCCTATGGCAACCCACCAAAGAAGCGACTGAAATTGGCAATGAAGATCTTGAAGAATACAGGAAATGTTCAATTGCTGCGCAAGCTGAATGTGCAGAGTCAGCCAATGATTTATCCTAAGAAGGCAAAGGAACGCTAAAATAATATTTTATCTGTATTCTATATATCAAAATGATGGCGGATGTGTTAGTATATGTTTAGACCTTTTGCAGGTCAAAATATATTCCCTAATATAGAAACGTTTTTTTCCAATCAGGCGTTGGCTGGCTTGTCCGGCTGACGCTTTTTAATAGCCCTAACGTTATTTTTGGTATTATAACAATACGGAAAATAACATTTGAAGAAAGGTACGGAAGCATGTTAAAAACGATCAGCAAGATGCAAATGGTTGAGGAACGCTTGCGGCAAGCGTATGGAGATGGCTTGTTTCAACGTAAGGATATCAACGCAGGTGAGTATGGCACTACCGATGCTGAGATGACCACAATCTTGAATGAGCTGCAGCTCCAGGATAAACTGGCCAACTTTGGCGTTTCGGACTTGTACCAATTCGTTAGCTGGAACAACGATTTAGGGTTTCCAATTGAAGATACTGCGGGGCCTGAAGAGGTAGCGGATTTCCTATATCTGAGAGACGACGGTGGGTATTATTATGGGAATGATCTTCTACTGTTTCTTGGTCTAAGTGATCAAGTATCACGTATGAAAACAATTGCGTCAAATAACGTCAGTAAAAAACAATTTATCCAGATCTGTAATGCGGATCTAATGGTTAAGCCGGCTTTAGCAAAAGTAACGGCTGAAAACAAAAGGTTTCTACAAGCTGTTGATACGTTTCTGACTCCAGGCATGCTGTCTGTTGACGAGTTTGCAGCCAAAGAAGTAGTTGGGCGACTTGCTGATTATGCTAGTGAAGATAGCATTTCAATCAAGAAGATAGAATCAATCGTCTTCTCTTTGGATGAAAAGAGCAAAAAGAAGATTCTGACAACCGGTTTTTATGATGCTCTGGTGGATAAAAAGCGATTTAGCTAGGCCTGGCCAAAGATTGAATTTAGCCGACTCATCTTATCGTAGATATAAATAAAACTATGATGAGGTGACTAAAGATGGCTGAAGAATTGACCAATCCATTGACCAGTCTGCTGAAGAAAAAATATGGTATTGCTGCACCAAGCAATGTGCTGCGCTTTACCGACAAAGACACGCTCTTTACGGCCTGGCGCAAGACGGCGCAGTTTATCTACAAGAACGGGGAATGGTCAGATCAGGACTTTCAAAATTCGGTTAAGCTCCAATATGATGGTTCAAGAAAATTTGAAAACATTGATTCTGTTGAACCAGCTGATGACAGCGAGGAATTAAACCGAGTTAAGTATGTCGTAGCAGAACGTACTAAGGGAAAATCTACCGTTGATGATTTGAAAATGTATTTGGTTAAAGGAACTGCAAAGGATGGCAAGCCATATTCAGAATACTTTGCAATGGATCAGACAAACCATCTGACATCTCATCAGGGGGAAAGCTATCATTTCACTAATCATCCAGTAGTGAAAAGAAGCTGGAAGCTGGGTAATGCCAACTTAACGATCGGCTATGCCAAGCTTAAGTCTGACGTTTTAGCCGAGTTTGACAAGAACAAAGACTACACGCCTGAAGAAAAAGCCAAAATCCGGCCGGTGGTTGAAGAGAAGCTGAGCCTTTTAGAGCATTCAGAGTTTAGAAAATACAATCACTATTACTTTGAGATGGAAGAATACGGCAACTGGACGCATGACGAATTCCTTGCCAAAACGCAGCCAGATCCACGCCATGCCGATGATAAAAATAGCGACAAATTCCGTATCTATGTGCAGAACACCAAACTTGGGACCGTTACGCACGCGATCAGAGAGAGCGACTATCAGGCAGCACGAAAATCAAACCTGGCTTTGAAGTTTCTGCACGACTACTTGGCAGATACGTATAACCTGGTCATTGAACAGCACTTTGAGCGCGATCTTGACAAACAAACGCACGCTCGCGCCTGGGAGCAGAAAAAGCAGATCAACAAAGAAACCCGCGCGATGATGGATAAAACGCAGCTGAAGCAGTATTTCAAGACCGTTGAGCTGGATAACGATGTAGACCTTAACCTGTATAAGCAGCTTTCACCGGAAATGATGCGCCTGCTGAAGATTATGCCGGCTGGGGATCAAAAGCCGATTCTGCGCCTCCGCAAGTTGGGCAACTATAAGGCAAAAGGCATGTATGTACCCAGCAAGAATACACTGGTCGTTGATTTTCGGCGGCCAGGCGAGATCTATCAGAATATGGCTGATGGGACGGGAACGGCCGGCTATACCTCGTTTGTCCATGAGTATGGCCACTACCTGGATCGGCATTTGACGGCTGATGATAAGCCGCTGTCAATTCAGCCGGAATTTCGCAAGATTCTGCAGGCCTACCAGAGAAATTTCGATGTTAAGACCAAGGGAACCCCGTTGGAAAAGCATGCCGGCTACTTTAAAACGCCGACTGAGGTCTTCGCTCGGGCTTTTGAGATTTACGTCAAGCAGGCAGGTCTTAAGTCCAACCTGATTGCCGATTCATATCATAGTCTGGAGTATCGGTGCATTGACCTGCCAATCTATCAAGACTTGAAAGCCTATTTTGACAAGTTGCCCGGCTTTGAGAACCTGGCTAAGGATCTGAATCAGGATTTGTCAGTGGCCAAAGAACCGACGCAGCCAAAAGAACCGGCAAAAACGGGTGAACGTCAACCAGAGCCTGGCACGGCTGAACCAAAAGTCGACGCGCAGGAGAAACCTGCTGAAAAGCCGGCTGCACAACGAGAACCAGGCCAAAGCAAGAGTAAGCCAAAGGAAACGATTAAGCCTCAAGAGAAGTTTCTGCCCAGCGATGATCGGCAGAATACGCCGGAGTTAGCGGACTATCAAAAACTGAAGAAGTTTGCGGTTGATATCCTTGATAAATGGACGCAAACGCCAGAACGGCTGGAGAAGCTCATTGACGCCACGGGATCACGGCTGCTGGAAAACAATCCGAACCGTGTGATCGAATTTGACCAGTGGCAGACTAAGCGCCTGCCACGCTTGGTGTCAAAACAGAATCTGCAGATGATGGAAGTCGATCCAGCTAAATATAAGGCTGCGTCAATTCGCGGATTTGAGGCACTGCCGCTGCATAAATGGCAATCAAGCGAACTCTATGATTTGGATGCACTGCTCAATCAGGCTGATCATAGTGGACCTGACTATAAGCAGCTGCAGAAGCTTGAAAAAATGACCAGCGAAAAGGAATATGACCGAATGGCAGCCAACGTGCTGAGTCAAAAGTTGGAACAGAGCGGGATTCCGGATCCTGATGATCAGACACTGAAGCCAGTCGTACGCCTGGTTGCGCATATCACGCGCCATGAGCTGAACGATGCGCTGACGGAAGGCAAACAGAAGCCGTTTAAGTTTACGCCGGCCGAACGTGAGCTGCTAAAAAAGACGCCGGCAGAAAAATTAAAGGGACTGTATTTATCCTCGACAAAATCCACGCAGACGTTTTACAATCAGATTGCTAAACCAAAACAGCAAGAACTCGCGCCAACGCGATCTTTTGCAAAGCCAAAGCGAAAAGAGAGGTAAGTTAAATGAATACGCCTGTAAACACGCCTTCATTGGATCTGGTATCAATCGAAGCCATCAACGGCAGCATTGCAACGGTCCAGATCATCGGACTGGACAACAAGTTTGACGCCATCATTCCCGATGGTGCTGACGTTAAGGTCGGCGAGATCTACAGCATTGCCATGGACTACAAGCATCTGATTGCTGGCGACAATATTCCTGACGAGGACGTTGATAAGTTTGAACGTCTGCAGAAAATGGCCGAGGAAGCCAAACGTAACAAAGATTAAAAATTTTATGAAAGGGAATGGTATTAATGGATAATACGGCATTAGCCAGATTTATCACGTCTTTCGGGAGTTTGAACGGCTATGGCAGCTCCGTAGCGCAAACGAAAAAAGCGCTTGATGATAGAAACACCAAACCCTTGGAACAATCGGAAAAAGATATCGGTATTTTTAAAGACGCATTGGCAGGAATTGCCGTAATCAAGAAAAACGGTTTTTCTGTTGATGGCATCATTGCGATTAATAAGGCGTTTGTGTTTGCTGAGGACGAAGATCCAGAAATTCCAGGGCACTTGCGTAACTCGCTATACAATACCGATGATAATATTTCAATCATTGTTGATAAATCATCGTCATTTGCCTATTTTCCTCCTGAAGTGGTAACAAGACGGGATTTAGAAATGATAGTCAATGACTTCAACAACTCCAAAAGAACCGAACGCGATGCCTGGCAGGTCTTTGCTAGACTGTCAAAACTGCAGCCATTTCAGGACGGCAATAAGCGGACGGCACTGATTGCAGCTAACGGGGCAATGAACGTCTGGAACAGCGAAAATTACCTGGTCCTGCCGTTTAATGATCTTGATAGAGTGGAGTATATGGTCAACCTGATGCGTTACTATCAAGCCGAAACGCCTGAGGAAGAAGACAAATTCTTTAGTCGAATGATGCGTCTGCTGCCATCAAGCAAAGAAAGAGCCATCCAATTGCACAATCCAGTCATTGATCCGTTGGCAAAGACTCACAAGGTTAAGACGACGTTCAAAACAGGTCGTGAAAGATAGAAAAACACTTTCCATGATATTTGGAAAGTGCTTTTTTAGTCAATGTCAAAAAGAAGCTTGTACAAGTTGATTATATCTTGCAACTCAGACTTATCGATTTTTTCAATAACGTCTTTTTTGGAAATTCCCCTTGCATTAAGGTCTAAGGACTTTGTCTGATCAAGCAATACTTGGCCTCGCACGTTGTTGGTAGTTTTTAATCGATGATACATTGGAAAAGACCGCTTTGTGCTACTAATAGGAGCTACAATTGTCATATTACTTGTTTTAGCAACGAGATCATTGCTTAATGCAATTGCAGGTCGCCGATTTTTTTGTTCATGGCCGCGACTTGGATTAAAATCAACAAAAAAGATATCCCCTTGGTTTACCATTGTAATTCTTCTCCTTGTGGTTCACCCCAGTCTAATTCGTGATCGCGAATACCGTCATCTTTCCAGTTTGCAAATAACTCATGGATACTGGATGGTTTATCTTTAACTGGTTGTAAAACTAAAGAACCATCTTTAACAGATACGTTAAATTCTTGGTTATCTTTTAAATTTAGTTGTTCAATGAGAGATTTTGGAATCCTGGTTGCTTGAGAATTGCCCCATTTAGATAAGTGGGTACGTTCTTTTAATGCTGGCATAGTATGTCACCTCTTCTTAATATTTTCTATAGTATATCCTAAGTTTATACATAAATCAAATGTTAACGTTCTGATTGGTCACTGTTAAAATAGTAGAATGTTAGGACTAGCTCAATGTCATTAAGTTAAGGGGTTGAAAATCAGCTGGATGGCTGATCTTTTTTACTCGTGTAAAATAGTTTATACTATAAACATAAAATGTAAATAATGTTACAAATACGAAAGAGGGGGTACCCATGAGTAGTTTGACAATGACGCAGAAAGCCGAGTGGGTTTTGGATAAGGCCCGCAAAAAGTCAGGAGCGGCGTTCCAAATATCCAAGATATCAAAAATGACGGGAATCTCACGGCCGATGATCTATAAGTATATGGCCGATCCAGTATTGTTGACGGAACGATCAGCAGAACAGCTGTCGTACTATTACGATGAACTGCATAAGTCGATTGCTGGGCAGATGCTGCAGGTGCAGATTGCTCGGCAGCGGTTTAAGGATACGCAGGCCCGAATGGTTAACATGATCAAGGATGCCAAAGCTGAGACGCAGCTGGACTCCTACACGGAACAGGTTACGGACGTGTTGATCATGCTGCTGCAGAAAAAAGATTCCGAACTCCTGCACGTCTTGATGGAATATCTTGGTGATGACGAATAAATCATAATAAAAAATTGTATTAAATTATTTACATTTATTATTTTAGATGTATAATGTGATTGTCGAATAGAAATATCACATATCGCTTTAGTCAAAGAACAAGAATCGAGGAGTTACATATGGGGAATAAAAAAATCGCTTTGACCGCAGGGGCCGGATTGGCTGCCTTGGCTGCAGGAGCTGTTACTACTACGCAAACCGTTAGTGCTGATACCGTTGCCAGTGCTGCCGTTGAGCAAAATGCTGCCGTTGCTACGCCGGATCAAAAGGCGCAGGCGGCTGTTGATCAAGCTCAAGGTAAAGTTGATACTGCTAGTCAAGCAGCCAGTGATGCCAACAAGGTGCTGACTGATGCACAAAACATTAACAGTCAAGCCCAATCTGCCGTTAACGATCAACAGCAGATCGTCAACCAAGATCAGCAAAACGTCAACAACGCGCAATCAGCGGCTGACCAAGCTCAAAATGCTGTCAGCGATGCGCAGAAGTTAGCTGATGAGGCAACGCCAGATAACATTGAAAAAGCACAAGCTGCTGTTAACGATCAACAACAAACGCTGACTGATGATCAGCAGAAGGTTGCTGACGCTCAGAATAATCAAAGTAAAGCACAAGCTAACGTAGATTCCGCACAGAAGGACGTTGATGACGCACAAGCCAAGACTGATGCTCAGCAAAAGGTAACGGATTCCGCAGCTGACAATCTGAAGAACGCGCAAGATATCTTACACAACAGCGACTCGGGCAAAGCTCAGAAAGCTGTTGACGATGCCAACACAAAAGTTGCTCAGGATCAAGCCAACATTACCAAGCAAAACGGCACGATTGCCAATGATCAGGCTAAGATCAGCGATGCAACCCAAGCCGTATCTGATGCACAAAACGCAAAGACGACGGCTGACAACAAACTGACTGATGCGCAAAATGCACAAGCTTCAGCTCAAACCAAGACCGATACCGCACAAAAAACGGTTGATGACGCACAAGCCAAGGCAGACGCTCAGCAAAAGGTAACGGATTCTGCGGCTGACAATCTGAAAAACGCGCAAGATATCTTAAATAACTCGGCAACGGCTAAAGCTAACGCCGATCAAGCACTGGCTGATGCTAAGCAGAAGGCTGATGAAGCCCAAGCCAATGTTAACGGCAAGTCCGTTGCGGAAGCTGACGCGGCTACGGCTAAGGCCAATGCGGATGGTGCTCTGACTGACGCGCAAAACGCAAAGACGACGGCGGATACTAAACTGACCGATGCGCAAAATGCACAAACGACGGCACAAGCGAAGGCAGATGCGGCCAGTCAAACGCAAAAGACCGCGCAAAATGCCTACGACGCTACCAACAGCAAGCTGAGTGACGTCCAGGATAAGCTGGACAACATGAACACGATTACGCTGTCCACTGAATATATCAATGCACTGAAGGCCTACTACAACTCTAAGACTACGGCTAACAGCCAAGCAGTGATGAGCGCGGCAGAAAAATTAGTTGATGAGAACCAATACAAGTCAAACAAAGCTGATCAGGCAATCACCGTTACTTTTGGCCCAGATCAACAACTTCCTGCTGACGTCGAACAGGAATTGACGGTTTTTGCGGCGCAACTCTTGAATAAGATTCGTGAACAGTTTGGTACGCTTCCACTGACTATCAATCAAGGCAGTCTGAGTTTTGCAAGTGCTATTTCTAAGCGTTATGATGATGCAAAATGGAATGCGGCAGAGCAGGGGTGGCACTATACTGAAGGTATTAATCGTGCCGCGGCCGACTACGGTTTAGCTTATGGTGTATTCCAAAGCTTTATTGAACGAAACGGTCAAAAATATGTTGTACAACAAGCATATGAGAACCTAGAAGGCTCAACAGATGCAACTCCAACGACTCGTACCGAGTCACTGGATAGTTTGAAGGATAAGATTTGGAATGCAATTCTTGGTATGTTGGTTTACGACTCAAGTTCAAAATGGGGGCATGCTACCTCATTGACTGGCTTGAGTTATACTGACCTTCATGATACTTCAGAGGATCTCGGTGTAATGGTTGATTCTCTTGGTCAGACTCATATCATTATTGTGCCAAGCGTATATGCTGATCCTAATGCCCTTACTGGTGACAATGCCGCGGTTGAAAATAGCAAATACTCACAATTAGCCAAGAGTACGGTTGCGGTACCAGATCAGCTGACTGAACTGACGTCGCAAAAACAGGCATTGACTACTCAATTGGCTACGCAAAAAGCAACGCTTGATCAGGCTAATACAGACTTGTCCAGCGCCAATGTCTCGCTTGCAGCTGCTAAGAACGCTGCGGCTAGTGCGCAAGCCGTTGCGGATGCCGCTCAGAAGAATGTTGCCAACAAGCAGGCTGACGCTGATACGGCGGCTAAGAATCTTACGACGGCACAAGCGGCTTTGAAACAGGCCCAAAATGATCTGACTAAGGCAAAGCAGGCGCAAGCTGATGCTCAGGCAAACGTTGATGCCTACTCAGCAGATGTTTCAACGAAGCAGGCCAATGTCGCCAAAGCACAGGCTCAGTACGACACTGAAAAGGCCGCACTGAACCAGGCTCAAGGCGAGTTGGCTGACGCTAAACAAGCGCTGGCCAACGCTCAAGCTGATTTGAGCGCAAAGAAGCAGGCAGTAGCTGATGCGCAAGTCAATGTGGCTAAGGCGCAAAAGACGGTTGAACAAAAGCAGACTGCACTTCAAGATGCCAATAACGTTTTGAAGACGGATCAGAATCAATTGACACAACTACAGGCAACGCTCCAGGCGGACAACAATACGCTGGCCCAAGCTAAACAGAATCTAGCACTCTACCAGGCCGATCTGGCAACCAAGCAGGCTAATGTGGCTAAAGCAAAAGCTCAGTATGACACTGAAAAGGCCGCACTGAGCCAGGCTCAAAGCGAATTAGAAGCTAAGAAGCAAGCACTGGCCAACGCGCAAGCTGATTTGCGGGCTAAGCAGCAGGCAGTGGCTGACGCACAAGCCCAAGTTGCAGCTGATCAAACTCAACTGAAGGCCTTACAGCAAAAAGTTGCTGATCTGCAGAATGCGCCAACGACTCTGGCTAAGGCACAAACAACTTTGGCTGACGCTAAGAAGGCGCTTGCTGATGCTGAACAGACACTGGCCGATGATCAGGCTAAGCTGGCCGAACTAAGCGCACAAGCTGATGCTACGCAAGCTCAGGTTGATGCCGCTCAAAAAGCCGTTGATGATGCACAAACGGCTTTGACGCAGGCTCAAAACGATCTGACCAACGCCAAACAGGCGCAAGCGGCGCAACTTGAACAAGAAGCCGCAATCAAGCGTGCGGAAGCACAAGCTAAAGCTCAGGCACAAGCCAAGGCCAATGGCTACCGGATCGTCAATGGTCAAGTCGTTGACGCCAATGGTAACGCGGTAGCTGGCTGGACGGTTAAAGACGGTCAAGCATTTGATCCTGAGGACAATGCCATCTATCTGCCAACTGCGCAATTAACGCGTGAAGCTTACAAGGCACAACAAAAGAAGCGTGAGGCCGCAGCTAAGACCTTACCGCAAACTGGTGACAATACGCGTGAAGCGGTTGCGCTGGCTGGCATGGGCTTGATTGCCGCTGTAGCTGGTGCTCTTGGTCTACGGAAACGCGAAGACTAATTGAAACAATATCGAAAAGCTCTACAGACGTAGGGCTTTTTTGTGTTGCTCAAAAACTGGAATTTTTGACTACTAGCGGTTAAAATCGAGAGACGAAACTTATAATAGATCCTTAGGTGATCAAGGGGTTTAGGCGGTTGGCTAACGATACGTTGTAGTGATAGTGGACTTGAGATGTAACCAGCTTAGGTAGTGTAATAGTGGCAATTGGGCTCGTTTCACCCCACTCAGCCCATGCCGGCTCACCAACTACAGGATTGTAATGGTGACTACTTGTCCCGTAACGGTTATAAACAGTGATTAAACTCCATGAACCATCATTATTTTGAACAGCGTCATAGCTTCCGTGATAGTCATTAACAGCTTTTACTTCAGCTTGAGTTTTATTGTTGTGAGCATAAAATCCAATTGAGCCAGGAAAGTAGTCGTTTTTTAGTGAGTTTCCATCAACGCCTGTGACATCGCCTTGATAGCCGTAAGGAAACGTTCTCGAATCTTTAGCTGGCTCAGGATCGATAGACCGTCTAATAACATAAGCGTCCCAGAACCCCCCACCAGTCTTGGGTGCTAAGCCTGAAGCAATTGTTAGATGGATGTTTGTTACAACAACTTTCTTTCGCTGTAGGTCATAATGCCAAGTAATGTCATAGGAAGGGTGTGCATTCATATAACCGCCGTTGTCCCAATCGACCTGGCCCGTTACGTGATGGTCTGTAGCTAAACTATTTAATTCTGATTGGTAATTAGTCTCATTTTGTTTCTGAGCATCGATAGCTTTATTCAGTGCATCGACTTGAGAAGCATAGTCAGAGGCCGTGGATTTTTCCCAGTTGGCAATGCCTGACTTATCATCTGCACTCTTAGTAGTTGTCTTTGTCTCGTCCTGCTTGACTGACATACCAGGGGTACTTTGAGCCTTCTTGACAGCTTCATCTAAAGCAGTCGTATCACCTTTGGAGTCATTATAGTGATTAGCGGTCTCTTGCTGTTCCGTTGCTTCATTCAGCTTAGCTGCCTGACTGGCGTAGTCGCTTTCAATATTTGCCTTGGCCGAGTCAACCTCGCTTGGTGCTACCGTTGATGACGTTGTTGGCTGCTGTTGTGGGTTTAAACCTACTTGTTTAGCAGCGGCAACGGCTTGATCCAGTTGAGAGTGATCAACGGCTACCGGTTGTGTAATCGTGCCGGCGCTTTGACTTTGCGTAGCAGTTGAAGCGGCAGTCGCCGTTGCGGAAACCATATTAGCTGCCGGCTGACTGACTGCAGCAGTGCTTGTGCTTGAAGCAGATGCAGTTGATGCAGTTGTCTGCGTTACCGCATTGCCTCCCGTAGTTGCTTGCGCTTGGCCATTGCCAGAAGTTGAGGCAGTAGCTGTATCCGCATGAGCGGTTGTCTGCGTCCCCAAAATCAGCCCGCTAAACATCAGTGTCGTGATCCCGGCCGTCACCCAATGCTTGCCGTCCTTGTACATTTTGTAATGCAAAGACGCATCAATTGGCTGCGACACTTTTTCTTTGTCTTTAACATGTCTATTCTCCTTTTTATTGAATTACAAAGAGAAGTATGATCATCGAAGCGATCTATGCAAGTTTCGCCACCTAAAAAAATTCAACCTCGTTCCAACCTTGGAACGAGGTTAAAAAAGAAAGGAAAATAATATGCCACGTTACAGCACCAAATTATTTTATAAGTACTATAAACAATGGATTGCCCTGTACAAGGAGAATGCCATTCGGCCGATCACACTGCAGAAATACTATCTAGCTCAGCGCAAGCTAAAAGAGCTGGCCCCTAATCTGCATCTAAACGAATTAAATCGGCGCACGTATCAGAATCTGATCAATCGCTACGCAGAGACTCATGAGCGTAAGACCGTCCTGGATTTTCACCATCATCTGCGGGCCAGTCTGGTAGACGCGGTTGACGATGGTCTGCTGGAAAAAGATCCGACTCGCCGCATCATTATCAAAGGCTCTGCCCAAAAACAGCACAAGAAAACCAAATATCTCAGCATGTATGAGCTGCAGACGCTGTTAAAGCATCTGCATTTAGGACCCGAACTAAACTGGGACTGGTTCATTCTCTTGGTGGCCAAGACCGGCCTGCGCTATGCGGAAGCCTTGGGATTGACTCCAGCAGATTTTAATTTTGAGACACAAGAACTGATCATCAATAAGTCCTGGGATTACAAAAGCAAGCACGGTAAATTTCAGCCAACCAAAAACAAGTCTTCCAACCGTATCGTTATGCTGGACTGGAAAACCATGAATCAGTTTAAGATGCTGATTGACGGTCTGCCAGACGATCAGCCGATTTTCGTACCTAAAGGCAAGCGTGTCTACAATTCGACAATCAACAATATCCTGACGCGCTACTGCCATGCTTGCCAGATTCCAGTCATCTCGATTCACGGCTTGCGGCATACGCATGCTTCTCTGCTACTTTATGAAGGCGTATCGATCGCCAGCGTCGCCAAATGGCTAGGACATGCCAATACAACGACAACGCAGCAGACCTACATTCATATTATTCAGGAGCTGGAAAATAAAGATACTGACAAGGTGCTCCAGCATTTGTCAAAACTGATCTGAATTAGTTAACTATTAAAAATTAAAATCGGAAACCAAATTATTTTGGAATCCGATTTTTATTATTACTTCGCAAAAAGACTATATTTTATATTTATTCTGAACACTAATTCCCCAAAATGGAATATAAGATACAAATTTTCTCCCGGCATTTTTATCATAAAGTTTTATTAAGTCAGCTTCTACTGCATTAGAGATTGCCTTAGAGATTAATGAGCTATCATTACTTGTTAAATTAAATCGTTTTCTTAGTGAAGCATTGTTAATTTGCTCATCATTTACATAATGTAAGCAGGCATTCCAATATATCGATTCGTTTTTCTCTGTAGCTGACATATTTTTGAACATTTTTTTACCATGTATAGTAACTTGTGTAGCATCAGTTCCCTTAGTTAATATTTCTAAGGCAGGAAGTTCGTTATCCTCGAGTGAGGCTACAACTTTATCAATCCCAGTACCACGTGACTCAACTATTCTGAATTTTCCTAATAGATCTGCTAATTCTGTATTCCTTGATCTTGGTGGAAAATCTAAAAATCTCATGGGTTCAATTATCGGAACACCTGGATTACTAAATATAATTCTGTTATCAAAAATTTCTACCATAGGTCTCATACCAGTAATAGTAAAATCTTGGTGTACCAGCGTATTTGCTAAAAGTTCTCGAATTACCAATTCAGGGAATTTAGGGATATCTTTTCGTATACCACCAGTATAATCTTCTTTGTACGGAATATGATGCATTATATTCCGTACCATGTTATGAAAACTAACTGCTATCCCCATATTACCTATGGCATCATATGTAGCGTTATCAGTTTTATGGTTACCCTTATATTTTGTAATTCTAACAGTTCTTCGTTTTAAATTTGGGAAATAGTTCATATCTTTAGCTAAGGTATAGGCCCCTAAATTAGTTATATTAAATGAGTTTCCAGAATTAACAATAATGTTATCATTTATTAAATTTTGAATAATATCATTATCATTAATAGTATTTGTGAAGATGACTCTTCTGTAAAAGTCAATATCAAGTAGTTCTTTTATACGATCATATGAAATATCATTTTCAGCAAACTCTAGTTCAAACTTAGAAGATTCGAAAGACTTCCATATCTGTCTTTCCTTTTCCGGAAACTCATTTAATGGCTTTACCGATGTACCAGAGCGGATATACTCAACTCCTCCATACTTAATCGGCTGATTTACGTGTGTAACATCTATAATTAAAGCAACTACCCTTTTACCTTGAATGTTCTTAAACTCTTTCCATTCTAGTTTAATTTTCGGATTAATATTTGCCTCAATATAAGTTATGAAGGGATAATTTGAATTTTTCACTCGTTTTCTATTGCCATCCTTAGGCAATATTCGAGCTTTTGAAGTATATGGATCAAACTTTGTGCCTATAATTTTTTTGCTTAAATCTTCTACTCCCCAAATTAGGTATGCGTATGGATTTAAAGATTCAATTGCGGCATTGCCCAAAGCTGATATATATTTACATATTTTTCCAGTGTCATCAAAATTTGATTTATATTCAATAATTTCAGATTCGTTATCATTTTGGATAAGTTCAAATAGTGTTTCAGCATTAAATGTTTCCATTTTTTCTCCGACTTTTTCTTTTTCTTAATTGAAATATTTTCTTTATAAACTCAATGATATCAGGCACTCTGTTTTTTCTCAATTAAATATTTTATGCTTTTGTTGGTCTAAAATTATTAGACTTGACAGCCTCTGTAATATCGATTTAAAGACAACGAAAAGTACCATACAAGACTGCTGATTAATTGAAAATAGAAAAGTCGGGCACCATTTGGAACCCGACTTTTCTATGATATCTTTTTGGTTGCCGCTTGGCTGGTAGTGTAGCTGCAACTACACCAGGATAGCAAGCGTTTTATCAATCTTCCAGCCTCAGCTATTAATCATATAACTTTGATACAGGGTTATTATAACATGGATTGATGCTTGTGATAAGCCGTTCGGTTTTTACCGGCGGCTTTTTCTGTTACTATAAATTCTCTATCCATTCGGCTAAATCATCAACCGTGCCAATTACTCCTACTTCGCCATTTTCAACTTCGGCTTTAGCCTGCAATGCTTCTGGTGAATTCAAAAAATCCATTGTCGCCCCTTCTTTCTCAATTGTTTCATAAAAGAACTGTAAGGAAGACTTAATACAGTAATGTATTAGGTCTTTTTTGTGGTTGGCAATCGCCCCTTATCCCTTGAGAGATAACTAATTCAAAACCATCAACAAAGTTACGTTGTAGTGATAGTCAATTTGCGTCGTCGGCGTAACCGGAATGATGGTTGAGGTGTTATACCACATACCTGATCTCCATGAAATATTGCCGCTATATCCCGGTACTCTAGTTGGGATTCCATTATCAGAAGCGATAACGTCAATATTCAGCTCAGTTCCAGATAATTTGATTAATCCAGAACCGTAGTATCGGTAGGAACTATCTTGCAAATCCCAGCCTTCTGGGATATTGGAATCGGTTGTAGCATAAGGATTGTTAGTAAAACCGCGATTCCAGTCTTCATCTCTGGTTGCTGCATAGTGTCCATCTGTTGTGAAAGAATTAGCTTTATCCGCATACAGATAATTTCCGTTATGAACGGTAACACTTGAGCCACGTAAAGCTAGTGCTTTGCCGCCAGAATTAACTCGAACGCCTTCAATAGAATACAGCTGTAGCCAATTTGTATAGTTATTCAGCGAATTAACGGACAGGTAGGCATTGCCGTCCGAGAAGTCTACTAAACTGCCATCAGCATAATAAAACCTTGCCTTAATATTAGCTTTTGACGCCCAGTAATATTGAAAGCCATAGTAAAAATCTTTTGTTACTTCAAAATCACCAGCAAGACTATTAGCATCAGTACGAGGATATTCAGTTACATCGTATACAATTTTTGTAATTTTACGATCATTATAGGTAATCTTTGAAAGATTATCATAAGTAACAGTAAAACTCATTGGAGAGTTGTTGTCTAATGATAGTAATTGATAACCAGTACCCATATCATCAGATCCATTGAGATACATATGGTCTACAGTCTTGAGACTTACATTTTTTTGATTGGTGATTGAAATAGTGCTGTTGCTGTCTTTATCAATCGTTAGTTTTTGAATGACATTACCCGAATCAACAACATTGTTATTGGTGTTGTTACGTTTCTGAGCAGAGTAAGCATTTTGATTTTTGATCCTGCTTTTATCCCAATACCATTATCGCCTGATTAAGTCTGACCTCTAGTGTCAAAATTTAGCTGTTATTAACTGACTATCGTCATTTTTATATTAATCAAGTACCTGATTATTGCCTCTGTAGCAATCTTTTCATTACTACTGCTTTTGTTGCTCAGAAGCAAAACAATGCTCAAAATGCAAATGTCATTGATTCATCAAGCGTGATTCAGAAACTTTCCATTGATCATGACAGTGGCAGTACCGTATCAGTAACTAATGTTGTTAATGGTACCGTTAGCGATATGAAAGACGTTATGTTTAATGGTGCCGATCATATGGGAGATGGCTATCGGATCGACTCTGTTGATGATACAAAGCCGGCCACTTTCACGGTTACTTACAACAATCTTTCAAAGATCACCTATAATGACCGTAAAATCACTAAGATCGTATATGAAGTTACCTTAACGCCTAACAACAACCAGAGCTATAACTTTATGGTGCTGAATGATTTTGCTTATGGTCTGGCATTAAACAATGACGTTGCCAACTTAAAGATGCGAATGTACTACGATAACGGAGAATTGGTTGATTTCTCAGATGGTAACGCCTATCTATCTGTTAATTCGCTGAACAACTACACAAACAACCTTAAAGAATACTCGATTGAAACAACGCGTGTTAATAGTGGTGGTAAAGCACTAGCTTTACGTGGCTCAAGCGTTACAGTTCATGATGGCACTACGCTGTATTCCGATAAAGCTAACACATACACAACAGATGGTCACTATGCAGCAACGTCTGATACAGCAAACACGGAGTCCTTTGAATTAAATCCTAATTCTGTAACTGATACCAACATTCCGGTTGGCTGGGACACAACTGGTAGTGCTAGTCGCTACTATGGCGCGGGGTTGGTTAAGTTAACTGGTACAGTGTTGGATTTTGACCTCTACGCCGCTAACACCGGAATTCCCGATGGAGTGTGGTGGCGAAATGGTTTATGGTACAACACCTCAACCATCATTCCAGTTACGCCGACGACGCAAATTAACTATCACTACAACGTATTGAAAGTGAAGCCTAATTGGTCGGCAGATGACCTTTCTTACCAATACCACGATCTGAACGTGGCCACGACGCCAGAAAAGAACTGGACGCAGGGCAGTCAGGTTGTCAACGGCAAGACTGAGATCAATGATGACGTAGTTTCTGCCACGGTCAAGATGACTACGCCGGCAGCCTCGCAGGTTGAGGGCGGTATGAAGACGCTGGCGGTTACGGACAACTACTCCAAGTTTGCGAACAGCGTAACCTACCAGGGAGCGCAGGTCTATGAAAATGATCGGCTGGCCACCTCGCTGTACAACGTTACCAACAACGCGGCTGATGCCACGGTCACGGCAACGCGCAAGAACGCTGCCACGACGCCAGCCGGCACGGTCTCGCTGGTCGTTGACTTCAAGGTCAACAGCAACGTTCCAAGCGGCACGAAATTTGAAAACTCCGGTTCCGGGACGATCAACAACAGTACCGTGCCGACTAACGATGCTGAAATCGTCACGTACCAACAGTCAGCCGAAAAGCACTGGATTGAAGGAACGCAGACGGTTGACGGCAAAACGTATATCAATGATGATGTCGTAACCACCAAGGTTGACATGAGCCTGCCGGATCCATCGACTTTGGCTCACTCATTGACCAACGTCACGGTTGATGATGACTACTCCGACTTCCAAGACAAGGTAACGCCGCAATCCTACCGTGTTGAAGAAAACGGCAAGGACGCAACCAGCGAGTACAACGTTACCTACAGCAATGGTCACCTGACGGCCGTTCGCAAGACGCCTAGCACGGCACCGGCCGGCAAGGTTTCTTTGATCGCTACCTGGCTGATCAATGCCAATGTGGCCTCGGGTACCAAGCTGACCAACCGCGGTTCGGGTCGGATTAACAACCACACTGTGCCAACCAACACGCCGGATATCAAGACGTACACGCAAACGACGGATAAGCATTGGGTCGAAGGCAGCCAAACGGTTGACGACAAGACCTATGTTGATGGCGATGAGGTACATGCTCGCGTTGAGATGAGCCTGCCGGATCCAAGTCAGCTGGCTAAGCCACTGACCGACGTTACGCTGGTCGACAACTACAGCGACTATGCCGACAAGGTTAACTACGAAAGTGCCCAAGTGCTGGAAAATGGCAAGGACGTTTCCAACCAATACACGATTACCAACGTGGGCGGCAAGATTACGGCCATGCGGAAGACGCCAGGCACGACGCCAGGCGGCACGGTCCAACTGCTGGTCAACTTTAAGGTCAAGACGGGCGTTGCTTCCGGCACTAAGCTGAATAACTACGGTTCCGGCCGAATCAACAACAATACGGTTGCTACAAACAATGCGCAGGTCGTTACCTACCAACAGACGACTGACAAGCATTGGGTCGATGGGACGCAGATCGTTGATGGGAAGACTTACGTTGACGGAGATACGATCAATGGTCAGGTATCAATGAGTCTGCCGGATCCTTCCACGCTGGCCAAGAAGCTGACCAAAGTAGCAGTTACGGACGACTACTCCAACTTTAAGGACAAGGTTGACTATCAAGAAGCCCACGTATATGAAAACGGGGTTGACGTAACCAGCCAATACAACATCGTCAACAATGCCGGGGCTGGTACCGTTACGGCGACGCGCAAAGACGCTGCCAGCGCTCCTAAAGGCATGGTCGTACTGGCGGCTACCTGGAAGGTTCATGACGACGTTGCTTCCGGCACCAAGCTGGTCAACGGCGGTTCTGGGACAATCAATGAATCCACGGTCAAGACGCCGGATCGCACGATTGATACCTGGAAGCAGAATAAGCTAGTCAAGCACTGGGTTGAAGGAAGTCAAGAGGTTGACGGTAAAGTGGCACTGGATAACGATGTCATTTCTGCGCAGGTAACTTCCGACTTGCCAAATCCTTCTGATCTGGCACACAAGCTGTCAAACGTTCAAGTTATCGACGACTACAGCCAGTTCAAGAATCACGTTAAGACTAGCTCGATCCGCGTCTTGGAAAATGGGGTTGACGTAACCAGTCAATACACGATCGAAGACAACGCCGGGACTGGGATTATCACGGCCACACGCAAGGATCCAAGCTCTACGCCGGCCGGCAAGGTTCAGATGAACGTGTCATTCCAGATCAATGCGGATACGCCAAGCGGTACGACATTTAAGAACACGCCGGTCAGCGTCATCAACAAGAGTCGCGTAACCGGTCAGGAAGTAACGCTGACTACGTACAAGCCAACCACGGACAAGCACTGGACCGAAGGCAGCCAAGTCGTTGACGACAAGACGTATATTGCCAGTGACACCATTAATGCCCGCATCGAAATGAGTCTGCCGGATCCTTCTACACTGACCAAGAAGCTGACCAAGGTACAGCTGGTCGATGACTACACGCAGCTGGCCAAGTATGTTTCTGATCCAAGTGATATCCGCGTCGAGGAAAACGGCAAGGACGTAACTGATCAGTACACGATCGCTACGGCCAATGGTCATATCACGGCCACGCGGAAGACGCCAGGCACGACGCCAGGCGGCACGGTAGCTCTGATTGCTCACTTTAAGATCAATGCGAATACGCCAAGCGGTACCAAGCTGGTTAACGCGGGTTCCGGGACGCTGAACAACGAGACGGTCCCAACCAATAATCCAACCGTTAAGACGTACACGCAAACGACGGATAAGCATTGGACCGAGGGCAGCCAAGTCGTTGACGGCAAGGTCTACATTGACGCATCAGAAACGCATACTGACGTTACGATGAGCCTGCCAGATCCGGCCACGCTGGCTAAGAAGCTGACCAAGGTAGCCATCACGGACGACTACTCCAAGTTTGCTCAATACGTTGACTACGAAAGTGCTCAAGTGCTGGAAAACGGCAAGGACGTTTCCAGCGAGTACACGATCTCGGTTGCCAATGGCAAGGTTACGGCTACCCGTAAGGACGCTTCCACGACGCCAGCTGGCACGGTTGACCTGCATGTCAACTTCAAGCTCCACTCTGACGTTGCTTCTGGCACCAGCCTGGTCAACAGCGGTTCCGGAACGATCAACGACGAGACGATCGCCACGCCAGACCGGACGGTTAAGACGTACAAGCAGGATACCAACAAGACTTGGAACGTCGGTGATCAAACGGTCAACGACAAGCTGGTCATCAATAATGATCAGGTTCAGTCCACGATCTCAATGACGTTGCCAGACCAGAACACGCTGGCCAAGAAACTGACCAAGGTACAGCTGGTCGACGACTACTCAGGCTTAAGCAAGTACGCTGACGTCAAGACGGTTGAGATTCGGGAAAACGGCAAGGACGTTTCCGATCAGTACAACGTGCAGAACGATGGCAGTCATATCACGGCTACTCGCAAGAATGCCGCCGGTGCGCCAGCCGGTAACGTCCAAATGCTCGTAACCTGGCAGGTACGTGCCAATGTTCCATCAGGGACGCAGTTGGAAAACAAGGGTACTGGTACCTTGGATGACGAATCCGTACCAACGCCATCGCCTAAGGTGGTTACGTACACGCCAGAGACCGACAAGCACTGGGTCAACGGCAGTCAGGTTGTTGACGGCAAGACGTTCATTGACGGTGATCAGGTATCCGGTAAGGTAACGATGAGCTTGCCAGATCCAGATCAGCTGGCTCAGCCGTTAAGCAAGGTAGCCATCACGGACGACTACTCCAAGTTTGCCCAATACGTTGACTACAAGAGCGCCAAGGTGCTGGAAAACGGCAACGATGTAACCAGCCAATACACCATCTCGGTTGCCAATGGCAAGGTTGTGGCCACGCGCAAGAATGCGGCTGATGCTCCTAAGGGTACGTTGGAATTGGACGTTGACTGGACGGTTCATACTGATGTGCCAAGCAATACCGAATTGGTCAACGGCGGTTCTGGGACGATCGACAACGACACGGTACCAACGCCAAAGCGCACGATCGTTACGTACAAGCAGGACACAGACAAGCACTGGGTCAGCGGCGGTCAGAACGTTGACGGCAAGGTCGCTATCAACGACGACAACGTAACCGCGCAGGTCAACATGACGCTGCCAGACAAGTCCAAGTTGGGTGGCTCCATCAACAAAGTGCAACTGACTGATGACTTCTCCAAGTTTGCCAAGGACGTTACGGTTCAAGCTGTGCACGTCTACGAAAACGGGATTGACGTTACCAGCGAGTACAACATTGCCATTGATCCAAACGGTAAGGTCGTGGCTACGCGGAAGGATCCATCCAAGGTCAACACGGCCGGCAATGGCTCCAGCACAACGGTTACGATGAAAGCTAACATGAAGGCTGCCGACTCGCTTGATGCTTCCTCGCTGGTTACTAAGGCCTCAGGCAACGTCAACGGCCAGACGTCAACGACGAAGACCAGCATGTTGCTGCTCGCACCAACGACGGATATTGCCGTTGAAAACGGTCAAGTTAAGTCGCAGGTTAACATGTCTCTGCCAAGCGACACCAGCGACGTTAAGAACTTTGCCATTACCGATGACTACTCCAACTTCTCCAATTACGCCAATGCCAGTGAAGTACACGTCTACGAAAACGGGACGGACGCAACCAGCAAGTACGCAGTTACCGACAATGATGGTAAGGTTACGGCCACGCGGAAGGATATGTCTGATGCCAAGGGTGGCAACGTTACGATGACGGTTGACTACAAGCTCAACCATGATATTCCTAACGGTACGGTCCTGGAAAACCACGGTTCCGGTACGCTGAATGATGAGACGGTGCCAACCAACACGCCAAGCATTACCACGTACACCCAGACGGCTGACAAGCACTGGGTTGAAGGAACGCAGACGGTTGACGGCAAGGTCTACATTGACGGTACGCTGGCTCATGCGCAGGTAACAACCAGTCTGCCAGATCCGGCCACGCTGACTGATAAGCTGACCGACGTCTCAATCACGGACGACTACTCAGCATTTGCTGACAAGGTTGACTTCCAGTCTGCTCAAGTGCTGGAGAACGGCAAGGACGTAACCAGCGAGTACACGATCACCAAGCAGGGCGACAAGATCACGGCTACCCGCAAGGATCCTGGTTCAGCCCCAGCTGGGAATGCTCAGCTGCTGCTGACGTTTAAGATTCACTCTGACGTGCCATCAGGTACGCAGCTAGAAAACGTCGGCTCGTCAACGATCAACAACCACACGGTATCCACCAACAAGGCTACGATTACGACGTTTAAGCCGGATCCGAAGAAGGACGTTGTGGTCTCCGTTGACGACAACAAGAGCCTCAACGGTGCCAACATTGACCTGAACAGTTCGTTTGACTACAAGCTGGAAGGCTCGACGGTGCCAAAGAACAGTACTGGCATCACTGAGTACGGCTTCCACGACGACTATGATCAAGAACATGATCAATACAACGGCGGCTACACGGTGCTGCTGAACAGTGACGTGACGCTGACTGATGGTACGGTGCTTAAGAAGGGTACCGACGTTACCAAGTACACGACGCAGACGATTGATCAGGATAACGGTATTGTCGATATCGAGTTCGATCAGGACTTCCTGACCAAGGTCGACTACGCGAAGTCTGAGTTTGGGGCTACGGCCTACCTCAAGATGCGGCGGGTCAAGGCCGGCGATGT
>ERZ839489.82-NODE-82-length-114417-cov-20.033018_pt1 | contig 114417 bp, 98 predicted proteins | sample MGYA00519938_ERZ839489 | MGnify/ENA primary metagenome ERZ839489 (study PRJEB31850, sample SAMEA3708846) | human gut metagenome | biome: human gut; feature: human-associated habitat; material: faeces | place: China | collected 2014 ...
CCAACGACCCCCTGATTAACAGTCAGGTGCTCTAACCAACTGAGCTATTGAAGCATTTTTCTTGTGACAACTTGGCTTGTTGTCTGATTGCGGATGCAAAGGTAATAAGTTTTTCCGTAACTCAAAAATTTTTCAGCATTTTTTTGTTATAATATGGCAAAAAAATTAAAAATGGGGCTGTTTTGCTGACACAGGAAGGTGTGCGGGCTTAAAAACTCTACATTATTTATATGTATTTGGCGTTAATGTTGTACTTTTGTAGGCTGAATGACGATGCGCCCGAAAAGCGTGACATCGAACCGAAAAAGATTTATAACGAACTCAAAAACATAGAAGAAATGCGAAAACTCATAATCATTGCGCTGATATTGCTGCCTATGCTGGCGGCGGCGCAGAACAGCAGCGACCATAACTACCGCGTGGCGAAGAACCTTGAGGTGTTCAACGCCGTCTACCGCAACCTCGACCTGCTATACGTCGACTCGCTGAACGCCGACGAGGTGGTGGGCGACGCCGTCAACCAGATGCTGCGATCGCTCGACCCGTACACGGAGTATTATCCGGAGGACAAGGTGGGCGAATACAAGCAGATGCTCACGGGCAAGTATGCGGGCATCGGTTCCATTATCTCGTATAGCTTCACACGCAAGAACGTGGTGATAAACAAGCCGTACGAGGGTATGCCGGCTGCGGAGGCGGGTCTGCGCAAGGGTGACATGATTCTGTCTATCGACGGCGAGTCGATGGAGGGAAAGACGACGGCGTACGTGTCAGAGCATCTGCGCGGCGACGCCGGCACGACGATGGTGCTGAAGGTGAAGCGCCCGGCTACGGGCAAGACACTAACGCTGAAGGTGCAGCGACGCGCCATTCAGATGCCTTACCTTACATACTACGGTTTGCAGCCCGACGGCATCGGCTATATCAGCTACAACCAGTTTCTCGAAAACTCGGCTAAGGACGTGCGCCGTGCGTTCGTCGAGATGCGTTCGAAGGGCATGCGCGGACTGGTGCTCGACCTGCGTTCCAACGGAGGCGGATCGGTGCAGGAGGCGCTGCAGATTCTGAATATGTTCGTGCCGAAGGGCAAGCAGTTGCTCGAGATGCGCGGCAAGGTGAAGAGCTCCAACAAGACGTTCTCTACGACGATGGAACCGATTGACACGGTGATGCCTATCGTGGTGCTGGTGAACGAGGAGACGGCGAGCGCCAGCGAGATTACGTCGGGCGCGCTGCAGGACCTCGACCGCGCCGTGGTGATGGGCACACGCACGTACGGCAAGGGACTGGTGCAGGTGCCGAACGTGCCCCTACCCTACAACGGCAAGCTGAAGCTGACTACCGCGAAATACTACATTCCGTCGGGCCGCTGCATCCAGGCGCGCAAGTACAAGCATACGGAGAAGGGATTGGCGAGCGAGAATGTGGCAGACTCGCTGACGCATGAGTTCCGCACGGCGGCGGGCCGCATCGTGCGCGACGGCGGAGGCATAAAGCCCGACATCGAGGTGCTCCCCGACTCGATGCCGAACATCGCCTACTATCTGCAGTTTGCCGACACTACCGACTTGCTGCTCAACTACGAGATTGAGTACATGGCGAAGCACCGCACAGTGGCTGCACCGTCGGAATTCGAACTGTCGGACAAGGACTACGAGGAGTTCTGTGCGTATGTCATAAAGAGTGGTTTCGAGTACGACCAGGTGAGCGAGAAGTATCTGAAGGACTTGGAGAAGTTGGCACGCTTCGAGGGCTACTACGAGGATGCGAAGCCGGAGTTCGAGGCACTGAAGGCGAAGCTGAAGCACGACATCGCCAAGGATCTGGCTTATCCGTACAACAAGGAGCAGCTGAAGCAGATTATCGCCAACGACATCATGTCGGCTTACTACTTCGACCGTGGTGCGCTGGAGAACTCACTGCGCTACGACAAGCAGTTCGCCAAGGCTATGGAACTGCTGAAGAACCCCGAGGAGTATCGCAAAACACTTGCTCCCACAAAGGAGTGACCGCGTTTCTTCCCACGGAATCGCGTCTTATTGAGGGGCTTGTCTCCCATAGAAATTCCAGACAGATGAAGTTCTCCCACGGAATTCACGGAACTCACAGAACCTTCTGCTGAAATATACTCCCACAGAATTCACAGAACACACAGAACCTTCTGCTGAAATATACTCCCAAGGAATTCACAGAACACACAGAACCTTCTGCTGAAATATACTCACACGGAATTCACGGAACTCACAGAATCTTCTGCTGAAATATACTCCCACAGAATTCACAGAACACACAGAACCTTCTACTGAGATAAACTCACACAGAACTCACGGAAAAGACGAGCTAAGACTTCTGTGAATTCCGTGGATTCCGTGGGAAAGAAAAAACAAGTTCACACAGAATTCACAGAACACACAGAAAAGAAGAACTGAAACTTCTGTGAATTCCGTGGATTCCGTGGGAAAGAAATACAATAAAAAGATACTATTATGACAGAAAACGATTTGACATACAGAATTAGAGGTTCTATATTCAAAGTATACAAGCAATTAGGTCCAGGACTGCTTGAATCTGTCTATGAAGAAGCACTTGTTTACCAACTCAGCAAAGATGGTATGCAAGTAGCACGACAAACAAGCATACCTATATACTATGACGGAATAAAACTATCTACAAATCTTCGATTGGATATTATTGTTGAAGACAGTGTCATAATAGAGATAAAATCAGTGAAAGAAATCGAGGCAGTACACCATAAGCAACTGCTTACCTATATGAAATTAGCAAGAAGACATTTAGGATTTCTCGTCAACTTCAATACTGACGATATTAATAGAAGTACATACCGAAAAATATTAGGATAAAAACAGACAAAGAACAATATGAACATAGGAAACATACAGTTTGGGGAACGACCGCTGTTCCTCGCACCAATGGAGGACGTGACCGACATCGGATTCCGACACCTCTGCAAGCGGTTCGGTGCATCGATGGTGTACACGGAGTTTGTGAGCGCAGAGGCACTCGTGCGCTCGGTGAACGCCACGCTACGCAAACTCACTATCAGCGACGAAGAGCGACCCGTGGGAATACAGATATACGGACGCGACGTGGAGTCGATGGTAGAGGCAGCAAAGATTGTAGAGCAGGTGAAGCCCGACGTGATTGACATCAACTTCGGATGCCCCGTGAAGAAGGTGGCAGGTAAGGGCGCCGGCGCAGGAATGTTACAGAACATACCGCTGCTATTAGACATCACGCGCGAAGTGGTGAAGGCGGTGAACACACCCGTCACGGTGAAGACACGCTTGGGATGGAACCACGACCAGCTCGTCATCTGCGACCTGGCGGAGGCACTACAGGACTGCGGCATACAGGCACTCACCATACACGGCAGAACGCGCGCACAGATGTACACGGGCGACGCCGACTGGACGCTCATCGGCGAGGTGAAGCGCAACCCACGCATACACATCCCCATCATCGGCAACGGTGACATCTGCACACCTGAGCAGGCACGCGACGCGTTCGACCGCTACGGCGTGGACGCAGTGATGGTGGGTCGTGCCACGTTCGGCTGTCCGTGGATATTCCAGGAGATGCGCGACGTGCTCGACGGACGTCCTGCCGACCCGACGCTCACTGTCGACCGCAAGATAGACCTGCTGCTTGAGCAGCTGCACATCAACGTGGAGCGCATCGACGAGTATCGCGGCATTCTGCACACGCGCCGTCACATCGCTGCATCGCCGGTGTTCAAGGGCATACCCGACTTCCGACAGACGCGCATCGCCATGCTGCGTGCCACAACGGTAGAGGAGCTGACGACTATTATGGAACAGGCACGAGAGATGATTCACAAGACACAAGGCGTGTAGCCACGCTATAAGAACACAGAAAAGGGGCTCTGTACTGTCACGTACAGAGCCCCTTATGTTATACTTTCACGTCACGCATCGGTCGACGCAGATGTCTGCATCGGTCGGCGCAGATGTCCGCAACGGTCGGCGCAGATGTCCGCAACGGTCGGCGCAGATGTCCGCATCGGTCGGCGCGGATGCTCCAGGGGGTGCAGTGGTCTCCACTGCACCAACAAAGCTGTCGGTGCACTTCTTACTTGGTCGGTGCACTTCTTACTTGGTCGGTGCACTTCTTACTTGGTTGGTGCACTTGAGACAAGTGCACCCCCTTAGTGTGCGCCTCCTTAGGCGAAGCCGAAGGCGCGGTCGTAGTCCTCGCTTACACCGAGTTTGCCGTTGATAAGGCTCACGAGCTCCACAGTGGCGAGGAAGCAGAGGCGACCGTCCGACTTGCGGTGAATAGCGTGGTCGAAGATGTAGCGCAGACCCTCCTTGCGCACGCCGAGCTTCGAGACGAAGACATCGTCGCAGCGTAGCGGCGTCTTGTACTGCAGGTTCATGCGCGCCACTACGGCGTCGACGCCCTTCTCGTGAAGGCGCGCGAAGCTCACGCCGAGCGACGTGAGAAAGAGATGGCGCGTGTGCTCGGTGTAGTGGAGGTAGTTGGCATTGTTCACGATGCCCTGGATGTCGCACTCGTAGTCGCGAACCTCCATTTCTGTTTCAAAGATATAGTTCGGTTTCATAAATAGAATATTCCTTCGGGACCCTCGTTGCAGAGCAGGTCGAGAGCCGACATGTTGGGTTGGAAGCCCTGGCGCAGGGCATGAACTTGGTAATACTCGCGCGGCGTGAACGCAGCATCGGGCAGCGGATGCTTCGGACGGATAGCGTCACGGAAGTCGTCGGCGCCTACAGCAGCGGCGTCCATGTACTCGTCTGAGACGCTGATATTCGGTCGCACGTCGAGCAGCTCGCAGAGCTTGGCGGTTATCTCCATGTTGAAGTCGAAGAGAAACTCCCAGCGGCGCTCGAAGAACGGGCGCAGGTCATCGGCGTAGTACATGAAGAACGGCGACTCGCCATAGGCAGACACGATGGCGTTCCAGTGGAGGTGGCGCCACTCGCCGTGGTCGGAGATGCGTATGTCGCGCATGGGGCACTTGGCGCCGTCGTAGCGTTCGATGGGCACGGTGAGTGCCTGCACGCCGTTAGCCGTGGCTATCAGGCAGCGGTTGCGGTAGGTCTGCTTTGTGAAGTTGTCGCAACGCTCCACTATCGCATGTCCGTAGCGATGAAGCTTCTGCATCCACTGCACGGGTGGGAAGTAGGCGGAGGATAGCAGGCAGGTAGCCGCACCCTCCTGCCCTTCGTGCGCAGTGTGGGGAGTGAGTTGCTCAATGTTTGTTGACATCTGTCTGAATGGTCGTGTTAGTGATTGGATATACAGCCCTACGATCTGCGTTTATTGCGCTTGCTCCAAAGCGAAAGCACGCAGCTCACGGTGACGCCGGTAAGGAAGTTGAGCACGAGGCAATAGACGAACAAAGCCCAATTGCTCTCGAAGCTATACATATCGTATCCGAACAGATAGGCGATGCCCATATACACCATGAACGTAACGATATAGAGAAGTAACTCGACGGTTTTTCTCACTGCTATTTTGCTTACTGCCATAATCTTAGGGTTTTATAGTGAAACGAGATGAATGATTCGTAGCGGAGGTCTTCCTAAAAGCTACTTGATATTGTCGACGAAGCGGAACAGACGGCTCCAGCGGATGCCGGCAGTACCGGTGTGGTCGGGGTCGCTCGACCACCATATGAATATCGGCTTGCCCACGATGTGGTCTTCGGGCACGAAGCCCCAGTAGCGCGAGTCGGCAGAGTTGTGGCGGTTGTCGCCCTGCATCCAGTAGTAGTCCATGCGGAAGGTGTACTTGTTGGTCTGCTTGCCGTTGATGTATATCTTTCCGTTCTTCACCTGCAGATCGTTGCCCTCGTAGACGCGTATCGGACGCTCGTAGACGGCGATGTTGTCCATGGTGAGCGTGAGCGTAGCGCCACGCTTCGGAATCCAAATCGGTCCGTAGTTGTCGCGTGTCCAGCGCTTGTTGCCGTTGAGCGGATAGGTGCTCCATACGTCGGCGGGGTTGTCGGCGTCGGTCACGGGCGTTACGCTCTCCACCACGTCCTTGCGCGCACGCAGCGCCTTAACTGAGGCGTTGGTGAGCGGCAGGTAGCCGTACATGTTGAGCGAAGCGATGTCCTCGTTGGAGATGCCCAGCTCGTCGATGAGTTCGAGCGGCAGCTGCGCGCGCAGCTTCACGTGATAGCTGTACTGCACATTGTCGGGCTCCTTGTTCGGCTTTCCGTCGAGGTAGATGATGCGGTTCTTTATCTGCAGAGTCTGACCGGGCAGACCTACGCAGCGCTTCACGTAGTTCTCGCGGCGGTCGACGGGGCGTGTCTTTATCGTGCCGAACTCAGACGGGTTCTGGTCGATGAGCTTGCGGCCTGCGGCGTAGAGCTTCGCGAAAAAGTCGTACTGCTGCTGCTTTGTGGCGAAATAGGGTATCTCGCCGTTGTGCTTCTCAGCCCACTCCTGCTCGCCGGCTCCGTAGGCGATGGCGTAGAAGTCGCGACCCAAGTACTTGGGCGCGGTGAGAACGGTGTCGCCAGCCGGGTAGTTGAACACAACGATGTCGTTAAGCTGCACCTTGCCCAGTCCCTTGGCGCGCTCGTAGCCCCACTGCGGCCACTCGATGTACGAGTCGCAGTCGACAACGGGCAGCGTGTGCTGCGTCAGCGGCAGCGTGAGCGGGGTCTGCGGCTTGCGCGGGCCGTAGCTCACCTTCGACACGAAGAGGTAGTCGCCTACGAGCAGCGACTTCTCAAGCGACGACGACGGGATGACATAGTTCTGGAAGAAGTAGATATTGATGAAGTAAACGGCTACAAGGGCGAACACAAGGGCGTCGACCCACGGCATGATGGCGGCTGTGACGCGGTTCTCTGAGTCGCGCCACCACTGCCAGTTTATCTTCTTTGTGATGTAGACATCGAATATGAACGGCAGGACGATGAGTCCCCACCAGCTCTTCACCCAATAGAGGAAGAGCAGATATGCCACAACGGCGGCAATGCACTTAGCCCACTGCACCTTCGGGTTGAGGGCTTTCTTTTCTTTTTCGGTCATTGTTATTGAATGGTTAGGAGCTAAGCTCCGATTAGTATTCTTTAGGATGAGGGTGTGTCAAAACTCACAAGCGACACGCCCCGAAGGGGCAGCACCACATAGCCCAAGGCAGCGCCTTGGGTTAAAAGGCACACACGAACCATACGCCCTGTAAGGGCAAAAGCCTAATTATTAAGGAGTTGCCCTTACAGGGCGCACTGCTCAATCATATATCTCAACACCCAGGGCGTTGCCCTGGGCTATGTGATTGTTGGGCTTTCAGCCCACACTAATTGACTTTTGACACATCCGCCTCCTGCATTAGAACTTGAACAGATCCTTCGTGGTGAGCAGTCCGTCGTGTTCCTTGGTGTACTCGGCAGCAAGTACGGCTCCGAGTGCGAATCCCTTGCGCGAGTGGGCGTCGTGGGTGATTGTTATCGAGTCGGCGTCAGAATCGTAGCAGATGGTGTGTATGCCCGGCACTTCGTCGCGGCGGATGCTCTCGATGGGGAGCTGGTCGGGCGCAGCATCGTTGGTGCCCTCCACCGTGCCGTCGGCAAGGTGCTGCTCGCCCTTCACCCAAGAAGTCTTGCGGTCGAGGACGGCGATAATCTCTTCTGCGAGGGTTATGGCAGTGCCCGACGGAGCATCGAGCTTATGCACGTGGTGGGTCTCGCTCATGCGCACGTCGTACTGGCTGAACTGGTTCATTATCTTAGCCAGATAGCGGTTTACGGCTGAGAAGATTGCTACGCCGATAGAGAAATTGGAAGCCCAGAACAGCGTCTTGCCTTCCTCGGTGCAGGCGCGGCGCACGTCGTCGCCGTGGTCTTTCATCCATCCGGTAGAACCGCTCACCACCTTCACGCCTGCTTTCCACGCACGCAGATAGTTGCCATAAGCGGCTGTGGGCGAAGTGAACTCTATCGCTACGTCGGCAGACGCAAAAGCAGCCGACTCAAAGTCGTCCTGATTGTCAACATCGATGATACTCACAATGTTGTGGCCACGCTCCTTGCAGATAGACTCTATCATGTGTCCCATCTTGCCGTAGCCTATAAGTGCTATATTCATGTCTATACGTTTATTGTTAATCTATGCAAAGTTACTGAAAAAGACGGAGTAACAGCAATTAATGTCTATTTTTTAGGGTTTTATAATACAAAACCCAGAGCAACAAGTTCCCCTAGAGCACCAGAGTTCCCTGCTCACCTAGGAACCCTAGCCCCCTAGTCTACCTAGAAGCCCTAACCCACTAGAAATCCTAGACCCCCTAATCTACCTAGAAACCCTAGTTCCCCTAGCTCACCCAGTCTCCTACAGCCTATGCTTCTCTCCAAACTCCGCCGACACATAATTGTATATCCCAGCGCAGCAATCAGCCGAGAACGCCGTTGCGCTCTCTATCAGCTTCGCCCACTCGCCGTCTGTCAGTCCTCGCTCGAGGTCTGCACGGCGGATGTCATGGCGAAGCATGGCGCAGATGAGTCCGGCGTTGAAGTTGTCGCCGGCGCCGATGGTGCTCACGGTAGGCGTCTGCGGCATCGGATACTCCTTGCGGAAGCCGCCGTCAGAGAAGACGGTGACGGGGTGCGGACCATCGGTGTAGACAAGTCGCGGACAGTAGAACGAGGTCTCGGCACGATAGACACGTTCGGCGGAATCTTTCTTGTAGAGCACTTCGAAGTCGTCGCGCGAACCTCGTACTATATCGGCGTAATCGAGGTTATCAATAAGGTTTGGCGTCACCTTCATAACGTCGCCGCGATGCGACGGACGGAAATTGACGTCGTAGTAGATGATGGCACCGCACTCGCGCGCACGATCCAACAAGGCTGACACCTGCGGACGTGTAGCAGGACTCACTGCATAGAACGAGCCGAACAGCACGATGTCGTCTGCCTGAATTTCCGGCAACTGCATATCAACGGGGTCGGTATTGGAGTCGCGATAGAATGTGTAGTTGGCGTTATTGTCGTTGTCGAGGAACGCCAGCGAAACGGGCGACTTCCATCCGTTGCGTACCGACACATAATCGGTGTTCACGTTGTTCTGCGAGAGAAACGTGCGTATAAGTCCGCCAACATGATCGTCGCCGGTCTCAGTAACGAAAGTTGCATTGGCGCCAACGCGTCCCAACGACACGATGGCATTGAAAGTGGATCCGCCGGGCACAGCCTCCATCGGCTTGTTGCCCTTGAAAATAATGTCGAGAAGGGTCTCTCCTATTCCTATTACTTTGCGCATATTGTTGTCTATAGAATATTGGTTTTCCAAAGAATATAGTTTTCTAAAGAATATCGATTTCCGAAGAATATCGGTTTTCTAAAGAATATTGTTTCCGAAGAATATCGGTTTTCTAAAGAATATTGACTTCAAAATATAGAACGCAAACCTTGTGCCCCGGAGGGTTCAGTCGTCGCCTAACATTTTACCATACAAATGTACACAGAAATTTTAAAGTGTACAAGACGGCATGGCAGATACACTTATAAAACCTGGTAGATAGGCTGGAATATTTTGCATTTTTTAGAAAATCTACCAGCTTTTATCGTGCTTATAATGTGAAGGTTACGGCAATGCTGGTAGATATGGCAGATTTTTTCATCAAACAAAACAAAAAAAAAGCCTGCCGACCTTTTCGGTCAGCAGGCTTAATATTAAGATAAAGCGATGTGCATCGATTATTCAGCCTTCGGCTCCTCTGCCTGAACAGCCTCTGCAGCAGGTGCTTCAGTTGCCTCAGCAGTTGACTTGCGGCTACGGCGTGTCTTCTTGCCAGCCTTAGCAGTCTTAGCCATGTTCTCGTCGAAGTCTACGAGCTCGATGAATGCGATCTGAGCAGCGTCACCCTTACGTGTGCCGAGCTTGATAACGCGAGTGTAGCCACCAGGACGGTCGCCTACCTTCTCAGCTACTGTGCTGAAAAGCTCCTTAAGAGCGTACTTGTTCTGGAGGTAGCTGAATACTACACGACGAGAGTTTGTGCTGTCGTCCTTGCTGCGTGTAATCAGCGGCTCTACATACATCTTCAAAGCCTTAGCCTTTGCGAGGGTCGTAGTGATTCTTTTGTGCATAATCAGCGAGATAGCCATGTTTGCGAGCATAGCGCCACGGTGAGATGCAGTACGACCTAAGTGGTTGAATTTCTTATTGTGTCTCATTTTGTTTTATTCTTTATCTAATTTGTATTGAGAAATGTCGGTTCCAAACGACAGATTCAGACTCAAGAGCAAATCATCAAGCTCAGAGAGCGATTTCTTACCGAAGTTGCGGAACTTAAGGAGGTCTGTCTTGTTGTACTGTACGAGGTCGCCGAGTGTTTCAACATCTGCAGCCTTCAAGCAATTGAGCGCACGAACAGAAAGGTTCATGTCTGTGAGCTTTGTCTTGAGGAGCTGGCGCATGTGGAGAACTTCCTCATCGAACTCCTGATTGCTTTTGTGCTCAGGGCTCTCGAGAGTAATCTTCTCGTCGCTGAAGAGCATGAAGTGCTGAATCAGAATCTTAGCAGCTTCCTTGAGCGCATCCTTCGGGTGGATGGAACCGTCCGTTGTGACTTCGAGAACGAGCTTGTCGTAGTCGGTCTTCTGCTCGACACGATAAGGCTCTACCGAATACTTCACGTTACGGATTGGGGTGTAGATAGAATCGATTGGAATTACGTTAACGTCAGTGCAGTAAGCTCTGTTCTCATCAGCTGGGACGTAGCCACGGCCCTTGTTGATAGTAAGATCGATCTGCATTGAAGCTTTGACATCTAAATGACAAATCACCAAATCAGGGTTTAACACTTCAAATCCAGTCAGATACTTGCCTATATCACCAGCCTTGAACTCTGTCGAATTCTCAACGGTGATACTAACTTTTTCGTTCTCGAATTCTTCTACTACTTGCTTGAATCTTACTTGCTTCAAATTCAAGATAATGTTAGTTACATCCTCCTTTACGCCGGGTACTGAAGAGAACTCGTGCTCAACACCACTAATCTTGATGGTGTTGATAGCGTAGCCCTCAAGCGACGAAAGAAGAATGCGGCGCAGGGAGTTACCGATGGTAACACCGAATCCTGGCTCCAACGGACGGAATTCGAACTTACCGAACTTGTCGTTGGAATCCAACATTACAACTTTGTCAGGTTTTTGAAATGCTAATATCGCCATTAATTTAATGATTATTTAGAGTACAACTCAACGATTAACTGTTCCTTAATGTTCTCTGGAATGTCAGCACGCTCCGGCTTGTGGAGGAACTTACCGCTCTTTGTGGTCTGATCCCACTCAATCCACGGGAACTTGCTGTGGTTGTAACCTGCGAGAGCAGCCTCGATAACCTCGAGAGACTTTGACTTCTCGCGAACACCTACAACCATACCAGCCTTAACTGAGAATGAAGGAATGTTCACTACCTTGCCGTCAACTGTGATGTGCTTGTGGCTAACGAGCTGACGAGCAGCAGCACGTGTCGGAGCAATACCCAAACGGAATACTACGTTGTCAAGACGGCTCTCGAGGTTCTGGAGCAACACCTCACCTGTGATACCGTCAGCCTTAGCTGCCTTCTCGAACATGTTACGGAACTGGCGCTCGAGTACACCGTATGTGTACTTGGCCTTCTGCTTCTCTGCCAACATGACAGCGTACTCAGACTGCTTTCTGCGACGATTGTTGCCATGCTGTCCAGGAGGGAAGTTTCTCTTGGACAAAACTTTGTCAGCACCGAAGATGGGTTCACCAAAACGGCGTGCAATTTTAGATTTCGGACCTGTATATCTTGCCATAATAAATTATATGCTTTATATTGTTTGTATCTTTATTGTATGCAGGTTTCAACAAAAAAGAAACCTGCAAAGGGAATGTTAGACCTTACGACGCTTCGGAGGACGGCAGCCGTTGTGCGGAAGCGGAGTAACGTCTACGATCTCCATAACTTCGATACCGCAGCTGTGTACGCCACGGATTGCTGACTCACGACCGTTACCCGGACCCTTAACGTAAGCCTTAACCTTACGCAGACCAAGGTCGAATGCTACCTTGCCGCAATCCTCTGCTGCCATCTGAGCTGCGTACGGTGTGTTCTTCTTAGAACCACGGAAGCCCATCTTACCTGCAGAAGACCATGAAATTACCTGTCCCTCGCTATTTGCTAAAGATACAATAATGTTGTTGAACGAACTGTGAACGTGAAGCTGTCCGATAGCGTCAACCTTTACATTTCTTTTCTTAGTTGTTGCTGTTTTCTTTGCCATAATTGTTTTTAGTTAAAAGTTAAAAGTTAAAAGTCTGCCGACCACTCACTGGCCTGCGTTGACTTTGCTTTCAACTAAATTTTACTTTGTAGCCTTCTTCTTATTAGCAACAGTCTTCTTCTTTCCCTTACGAGTACGGGCATTGTTCTTTGTGCTCTGACCGCGAACAGGAAGACCGTTACGATGACGAACTCCACGATAGCAACCAATATCCATCAGTCGCTTGATATTCATCTGGATCTCTGAACGGAGATCACCTTCAACCTTGAATTCAGCGCCGATAATTTCACGGATCTTGGCAGCCTGGTCGTCGTTCCAATCGCAAACCTTCAGGTCGCGGCTAACGCCGGCTTTGTCCAATATCTTTGCTGAACTACTTCGACCGATACCATAGATATAGGTCAATGCGATTTCGCCACGCTTGTTCTGGGGCAAATCTACTCCAACAATTCTTATTGCCATTTGTTAAAAATAAAAATTTGATTGATTAAATTAATTAATTCTTTTTGTGAGTGGCAGAACCCGACTTTCTCAAGTTCACGTCCTACAACCCTGCATCGGGATTAACCCTGACGCATCTTGAACTTAGGGTTCTTCTTGTTGATAACGAACAAACGACCTTTACGACGTACGATCTTGCAGTCGGGTGTACGTTTCTTTAATGATGCTCTTGTTTTCATATCTTTAAATTGTTACTTGTATCTGAAAACGATTCTGCCCTTAGTCAAGTCGTACGGACTCATCTCGACCTTTACCTTGTCGCCGGGCAGGATTTTGATGTAATGCATTCGCATCTTACCTGAAATGTGAGCAATAATCTGCACACCATTCTCAAGCTCGACTCTAAACATTGCATTTGACAGTGACTCCACGATTGTGCCGTCTTGCTCTATAGCGGATTGTTTTGCCATAAATATGTATTACTCTGTTTTAGAATTTGACTTTCACTCCAACACGCAAACCTTTTATATATCAAAGGATGCCGGGTATTACTGAGGATTTTCTATTAAATCAAACGTTGACAGTATTTCTGCCTTACCTCGCCTTACGGCAATGGTATGCTCGAAGTGTGCTGCTGGCTTACCGTCGCGGGTAGCTATACCCCAGCGGTCTGGCAGGAGCCCAATTCGTCTGTCGCCCATGGTTATCATAGGCTCGATGGCAATACACATTCCTTCCTTTAACATCACTCCGTTTCCACGCTTGCCGTAATTGGGCACCGCCGGATCTTCGTGCATCTCGCGACCGATACCATGACCAGTGAGTTCTCTCACCACACCATATCCGTGCGCTTCGCAAAAAGTTTGGATTGCATCACCTATGTCACCGACATGATTTCCTGCAACTGCCATTTCTATGCCTTTGTACAAAGATTGTCGTGTCACTGTCAGTAAATCTCTGACATTCTGACTCACTTCTCCGACACAAAAGGTGTAAGCACTATCTCCGTTATATCCAGCAAAAAGTGTGCCACAATCAATAGAAATGATATCTCCGTCAGTTAAAATTGTTTTTTCATCGGGTATTCCATGAACTACAACGTTGTTGACAGAGGTGCAGATACTTGCGGGAAACGGCCCTCCAAAAGGATTGGGAAAGTTTTTGAAGGTAGGAACGGCTCCGTTGTCACGGATAAATTCCTCCGCTATACTATCCAGTTGGAGGGTCGTCACGCCTGGTTTAATATGTTTGGCCAATTCTGCAAGGGTTTCACCTACTAAGTGGTTAGCCTTGCGCATCAGCTCAATTTCATCTTCGGTCTTTAGAAATATTTTCATTTCTCAAGAGGAAAATCAATACGCAGAAACAGCACCGTTACGTGTACGTCCTGAGTTGAGCAGTCCGTCATAGTGACGCATCAGCATGTGGCTCTCGATCTGCTGGAGTGTGTCAATGACAACACCAACGAGAATGAGGAGTGATGTACCACCGAAGAACTGTGAGAAGGCCTGCTGAACATTGAGCAGTCCTGCGAGTGCAGGCATTATAGCAATGAAGGCGATGAAGAACGAGCCAGGGAATGTGAGTCGTGACATGATTGTCTCGATGTACTCGGCTGTGTCCTTGCCCGGCTTGATACCCGGGATGAAGCCATTATTGCGTTTCATGTCCTCAGCCATCTGTGTCGGGTTGAGTGTGATTGCCGTATAGAAGTAAGTGAATGCGACGATCAGCGTAACATAGATGACGTTGTAGAGGAGGCTGCGGTTGTCCATAAGGGATGTTGCCCAAGACGAGGCACCGTCGCTCTGGTAGCGTACGAAAGCCAAAGGAATGAACATCAAAGCCTGAGCAAAGATGATCGGCATCACATTGGCTGCGAACAATTTCAGAGGTATGTACTGGCGAGCGCCGCCATACTGCTTATTACCCACGAGACGCTTGGCGTACTGTACTGGGATTTTGCGGGTACCCTGAACCAGCATGATTGAAGCACAGATTACTGCGTACAGAACCAAGATCTCTATGATGAACATCACAAGTCCACCGCTTGAGATAGCTGTGAATCGTGAGCCCAGTTCCTGCACGAAAGCCTGGGGCAGACGTGCGATGATACCAATCATGATGATCATTGAGATACCATTTCCAACTCCCTTGTCGGTGATACGCTCACCAAGCCACAGTATGAACATACTGCCTGCTGCGAGGATAATCGTTGCAGGAATCATGAACATTGTCCATGAGATGCCTGACGAAAGGGCTGCAGCAGCCTGCGCCTTAAGGTTAAGCAGGTAAGAAGGAGCCTGGAACAGAAGGATGAACACTGTGAGTATTCGTGTGTACCAAGTTATCTTCTTACGTCCGCTTTCGCCTTCGCGCTGCATCTTCTGGAAGTAAGGCACTGCCACTGCCAGAAGCTGCATGACAATAGAAGCTGAGATGTATGGCATGATTCCAAGCGCAAAGATAGACGCATTGGAAAATGCACCACCAGAGAACATGTCAAGCAGTGACATAAGACCGCCCGATGTCTGCGACTGAAGTTTGTCCAACATGCCCGGATTGATGCCAGGAAGCACCACAAACGAGCCGAAACGGTAGATAGCCGTAAACAGCAGAGTAATGAGGAGTCGCTGACGCAAATCCTCAATTCTCCAACAGTTCTTTAGTGTCTCAATAAACTTTTTCATCTACTTTTTAGATAATAGTTGTGTTACCTCCGACTGCCTTGATTGCTTCCTCGGCTGTCTTTGAGAATGCGTGAGCCTTAACCTCAAGCTTAGCTGTGAGCTCGCCGTTGCCAAGAACCTTAACAAGCTCCTTGCCGTTGGTGAGGTGAGCAGCCTTGAGCTCCTCGATTCCGATTACAGTGAGGTTCTTTGCCTCAGCAAGCTTCTGGAGTGTAGAGAGGTTAACAGCGAAGTATTCCTTGTGGTTGATGTTCTTGAAACCAGCCTTCGGTACTCGACGCTGCAACGGCATCTGTCCACCTTCGAAACCAATCTTTCTCTTGTAACCTGAACGTGCCTTAGCACCCTTGTGTCCACGTGTAGAAGTACCGCCAAGACCAGAACCTGGACCACGACCGATACGACGACGTGAATGTGTGGAACCTGCAGCAGGCTTTAAATTATTTAATTTCATAATTCGTTCTTTTAAGATTTAATTAATCAACTACAGTTACCAAGTGGTGAACCTTGCGAATCATTCCACGTGCGCTAGGAGTATCCTCAACCTCAACAACCTGAGAGATCTTGCGGAGTCCAAGAGCCTGAAGAGTTGCCTTCTGATCCTTCGGATAACCGATTTTGCTCTTAATCTGCTTTACTTTTATTGTTGCCATTGTTTTTCCTCCTTATCCGTTAAATACTCTGTCCATAGAGATGCCGCGAACACCTGCGATGGTGTAAGCGTCACGAAGCTGTGACAAAGCCTCGATTGTAGCTTTCACAAGGTTGTGAGGGTTAGAAGAGCCCTTTGACTTTGCAAGGATGTCCTTTACGCCTACGCTGTCGAGTACGGCACGCATAGCACCACCGGCAACGAGACCAGTACCGGCAGCAGCCGGACGCATGAACACCTGAGCACCGCCGAAGCGAGCCTCTACCTCGTGAGGGATAGTGCCCTTGAGCACCGGAACCTTAACGAGGTTCTTCTTTGCAGCCTCTACGCCCTTAGCGATTGCTGCTGTAACTTCGCCAGCCTTACCGAGACCGTAGCCGATAACGCCCTTGCCGTCACCAACAACAACGATGGCAGCGAATGTAAATGTACGACCACCCTTTGTAACCTTAGTTACACGGTTGATAGCCACGAGGCGGTCCTTCAAATCAACGTCATTAAAAACTTTTACTTTATTCATTGCCATAATCGTTTAGAATTTGAGACCACCGTTACGAGCTGCATCAGCGAGCTCCTTAACACGTCCGTGATAAAGATAACCATTACGGTCGAAAACTACAGCTGAAACACCAGCAGCGATTGCGTTGGCAGCTACGAGCTCACCAACCTTAGCAGCCTGCTCCTTCTTAGGCATCTTCTCGAGACCGAGTGAAGAAGCTGAAGCAAGTGTTGTTCCAGTCAAGTCGTTGATAACCTGTGCGTAAATCTGCTTGTTGCTACGGAAAACGCTAAGACGAGGGCGCTCTGCAGTACCGCTGATACGCTTACGAACTCTATATTTGATTTTGATTCGTCTTTCTACTTTCTTTGTTGTCATAATCCTAAAAAAATTAAGAATGTTACTTAGCTGAAGCTGTCTTACCAGACTTTCTGCGGATAACTTCGCCTTGGAACAAGATACCCTTGCCCTTGTACGGCTCAGGCTTGCGGAAAGAACGAATTTTTGCACAAATGAGTCCGAGCAACTGCTTGTCGCAAGACTCCAAAGTGAGGATAGGGTTCTGGTTTCTCTCGCTCTTAGACTCTACCTTAACCTCTGCCGGGAGCTCGATGAAGATAGGGTGAGTATAACCGAGGGAGAACTCGATGAGGTTTCCCTGGTTTGAAACACGATAACCGACTCCGACAAGCTCGAGTACCTTCTTGTAGCCTTCGCTTACGCCAACAACCATGTTGTTAACGAGTGAACGGTAGAGACCGTGGAAAGCTGACTTCTGCTTGTAGTTTACAGGGCTGTTCTCGTCTACCTCGAAAGTTACGTGACCGTCCTCGACCTTAACGATGATTGACGGGTCTACCTTCTGTGAGAGCTCGCCCTTGGGACCCTTAACGTTTACTACTCCGTTGTTGAGTGTTACTGTAACACCTGCTGGGATACTAATTGGTAATTTACCTATTCTTGACATATTCAAATCCTCCAATTAATAAACATAGCAAAGAACCTCACCACCGATCTTCTGGGCAGAAGCTTCCTTGTCGGTCATTACGCCCTTTGAAGTAGAGAGGATTGCGATACCCAATCCGTTAATAACTCTCGGCATATCCTTGTATCCGACGTACTTGCGGAGACCAGGAGTAGAAACACGCTTCAGTGTTGTGATAGCGTTTGTTTTGGTTGCAGGGTCGTACTTCAAAGCAACTTTGATTGTACCCTGAGGACCGTCCTCTACGAACTTGTAATTGAGGATGTAGCCCTTCTCGAAGAGGATCTTGGTGATCTCTTTCTTCAAGTTAGACGCAGGAACCTCTACGACACGGTGATGAGCCATGATTGCGTTTCTGAGTCTTGTCAGAAAATCTGCTATTGGATCTGTCATTTTATATAAAAAGTTTAATTAATCGGGACTACCCCGACAATATTAAAGAAAAAAATTTACCAGCTTGCTTTCTTTACACCAGGAATGAGACCCTGTGAAGCCATCTCGCGGAACTGGATACGAGAGATGCCGAACTGACGGATATATCCCTTCGGACGGCCTGTGATCTTGCAGCGGTTGTGCAGACGGATAGGGTTTGCATTCTTAGGAATAGCCTGCAACTTGCGGGCAGCTTCGTAAGCCTCAGAAGGATCCTCAGTAGTAGCGATTACCTTCTTCAGAGCGGCACGCTTCTCAGCATAGCGAGCAACGAGCTTGGCACGCTTTACCTCACGAGCCTTCATTGATTCTTTTGCCATATTGCTTAATCGTTTTTAGCGTTTTTAAATGGAAGACCGAATGCCTTGAGGAGAGCGTAGCCCTCTTCGTCAGTGTTGGCAGAGGTCACGAATGTGATGTTCATACCCTGGATGCGGTCGATCTGGTCGATGTTGATTTCAGGGAAGATGATCTGCTCCTGAATACCCAGTGTATAGTTACCACGGCCGTCGAACTTGCTCTCGATGCCCTTGAAGTCGCGGATACGGGGAAGTGCGATACGAACGAGCTTCTCGAGGAACTCGTACATGCGCTCACGACGGAGAGTTACCATAACGCCGATAGGCATCTTCTTACGAAGCTTGAAGTTAGCGATATCCTTCTTAGAATATGTAGCTACTGCCTTCTGACCTGCGATAGTAGAAATCTCGTTGATTGCAACGTCGATGATCTTCTTGTCCTGAGTAGCGTCGCCCAGACCCTGGTTGATGACAATCTTCTTCAGAACTGGAATCTGCATTGATGAAGAGTAGTTGAACTGCTCCTTCAGTGCAGGAGCGATGCTCTCTGCATAGAATTTCTTTAACTGTGCTGTATCCATTACTTAATTTCCTCCCCTGACTTTTTAGCGATGCGTACTTTCTTACCATCCTCGGTAACCTTGATGCCTACGCGAGTAGCCTTGCCACTCTTAGGGTCAACAAGGCTGAGGTTAGAGATGTGAATCGGAGCTTCCTGCTTAACGATGCCACCCTGAGGGTTCTGTGCAGAAGGCTTGGTGCTCTTTGAAACCATGTTCACACCTTCAACGAGTGCGCGGTTCTTCTCAACCAGCACTTTGAGCACCTTACCAGTCTTGCCCTTATCCTCACCGGCAAGGACAACGACTGTGTCATTTTTCTTAATATGTAACTTACCCATTACTTGTTTGCGTTTTTAAATATTAAAGAACCTCAGGTGCCAAAGAAACGACCTTCATATTCACTGCACGCAATTCACGAGCAACCGGGCCGAAGATACGGCTACCGCGGAGCTCACCTGCGTTGTTGAGCAGTACGCATGCGTTGTCGTCAAAGCGGATGTAAGAGCCGTCAGCACGACGGATTTCCTTCTTTGTGCGAACGATCAAAGCCTTAGATACCGCACCCTTCTTCAAATCACTTGATGGGATAACGTTCTTGACAGCAACGACAATAACGTCTCCTACGCTTGCGTAACGACGGCGTGTACCTCCGAGGACGCGAATGCAGAGAGCCTCGCGTGCGCCGCTGTTATCACATACTGTAAGTCTTGATTCTGCTTGTATCATATTTTACTTAGCTTTTTCTACGATTTGTACTAATCTCCATCTCTTTGTCTTGCTCAAAGGACGAGTCTCCATGATAAGCACTGTATCGCCTACGTTAGCCTCGTTCTTCTCATCATGAGCATGGTATTTCTTTGTCTTCTGAACGAACTTACCATAAATAGGGTGCATCTCCTTGAACTTAGCGGCGATAACAATGGTTTTATCCATCTTGTTGCTAATAACGACACCCTGTCTTGTTTTTCTTAAATTTCTTGTTTCCATCTGGACCATTGTTATTTGTTAAGTTCTCTCTGGCGGATTTCAGTATTGAGGCGTGCGATGTCACGACGAACTGCCTTAATCTGTGATGGATTTTCAAGCGGAGTAACAGTGTGGTTGAGCTTCATCTGAGCGAGCTTCTCCTGGAGGTTCTCCTTAGTTTCTGCCAATGCCTTGGCATCCATTTCTCTTACTTCTTTAATCTTCATAAATTAAGCGTTTTTATCGTAGTCACGTCTTACAACAAACTTTGTCTTTACCGGCAGCTTCTGAGCAGCGAGGCGGAGAGCCTCCTTAGCGATGTCGAAGCTTACGCCTTCTACTTCAAAGAGGATACGACCCGGGGTAACCGGTGCTACCCATCCTGCGGGATCACCCTTACCTTTACCCATACGTACGTCAGCAGGCTTACGTGTGATTGGTTTATCCGGGAAAATACGAATCCAGACCTGACCCTGGCGCTGCATGTAACGGTTTACTGCAACACGGGCAGCCTCTATCTGGCGGCTGTCGATCCACTTCGGCTCAAGAGTCTTGATGCCGAAAGAGCCGAACGCCAACTGTGTGCCTCTGTGGGCGTTGCCTTTATTGCCACGTCCGTCTTGAGGTCTTCTATATTTTACTCTTTTTGGCTGTAACATGATAATCTTCTACTTTTAACGGTTATTGTTTCTCTTACGATTACCACGGTTGCCACGGCCATTGTTAGAGCCACCATTCTGCTTCTCCTGAGAGAAGTTAGGTGTGAGGTCACGATCGCCGTAAACCTCGCCACGGCAAATCCATACCTTGATACCGAGAAGACCTACCTTAGTGAGGGCTTCTGCCTGGCAGTAATCGATGTCTGCACGGAATGTGTGCAACGGGGTACGACCTTCCTTGAACATCTCCTTGCGAGCCATTTCAGCGCCGTTGAGACGACCAGTGATCTGGATCTTTACGCCTTCAGCGCCAGCGCGCATTGTGTTCTGGATAGCCATCTTGATAGCGCGGCGGTAAGCAATCTTGCCCTCTACCTGACGAGCGATGTTGTTACCAACGATGTTGGCGTCAAGCTCAGGCTTCTTTACCTCGAAGATGTTGATCTGAATATCCTTCTTGTAGAGCTTCTTGAGCTCTTCCTTGAGCTTGTCAACATCCTGACCACCCTTACCAATGACGATACCCGGACGAGCTGTGCAGATTGTGATAGTGATGAGTTTCAGTGTGCGCTCGATAACGATGCGTGAAACGCTTGCCTTCTCAAGGCGCTTGTTGAGGTAAGTACGGATGTTCTTGTCCTCAACGAGGTTGTCACCGAAGCTCTTTCCACCGAACCAATTTGAATCCCATCCGCGGATGATACCGAGACGGTTGCTTATTGGATTAACTTTCTGTCCCATTCTACTTATTATTTTTCGTCATTAGTTTTGGAATCAACAAACAGAGTTACGTGATTGCTGCGCTTGCGGATGCGGTATCCGCGACCCTGCGGTGCAGGACGCATGCGCTTCATTGTCACGCCTTCGTCAACGAACACCTTAGTGATGAAGAGTTCGCCATCCTCAGCCTTGCGGTCGTTTTTAGCTTCCCAGTTTGCAATAGCCGAACGCAACAGTTTCTCAACGTCAGCAGCAGCCTGCTTCTTAGAGAAGCGGAGTACGCCGAGTGCGCGGTTAACCTCCATGCCACGAACCATGTCTACAACGTAGCGCATCTTGCGTGGTGAAGAAGGAACGCCGTTGAGCTTTGCGAAGTACAAGTTCTTACGGGCTTCTTTTCTTTTTTCAGCCGATATATGTTTTCTTGCTCCCATTATTTATTTCTTAATTTTAAATGGTTTAAACCCGCTTACTTTCTGTTACCAGAGTGACCACCGAAGCGACGAGTCGGAGAGAATTCACCGAGCTTGTGACCAACCATGTTCTCTGTGATGTAAACAGGGATAAATTTGTTTCCGTTATGAACTGCAACAGTGTGTCCCACGAAGTCAGGTGAGATCATTGATGCTCTGGCCCAAGTCTTGACAACAGTCTTCTTGCCACTCTCGTTCATGGCGAGAATTTTCTTCTCAAGCGACACGTTGATATATGGACCTTTTTTTAATGAACGACTCATAATTTACTCTTGTTTTATTTGTTAGCTCTTTCGATGATATACTTGTTAGACTGCTTCTTAGGTGCACGTGTCTTGAGACCCTTAGCATACAAGCCCTTGCGTGAACGCGGATGTCCACCAGACTGACGGCCTTCGCCACCACCCATCGGGTGATCGACAGGGTTCATAACTACACCACGGTTGTGCGGACGGCGTCCCAACCAGCGTGAGCGACCAGCCTTACCTGACTGCTCGAGTGCGTGGTCTGAGTTACCAACACTACCTACAGTTGCCTTACAAGCACTCAACACCTTACGAGTCTCGCCTGAAGGGAGCTTAATTACACAATAACTGCCTTCACGAGAAGTGAGCTGAGCAAAATTACCAGCCGAACGAACGAGCAGAGCACCCTGTCCTGGACGCAACTCAATGTTGTGGATCACAGTACCAACGGGAATGTTTGCGAGCGGAAGAGCGTTACCGATCTCAGGAGCAGCCTCTGCGCCAGACATCAGCTTTGCGCCAACTTCCAGTCCGTTAGGAGCAATAATGTAACGTTTTTCACCATCTGCGTAGAACAACAGAGCGATGCGAGCCGAGCGGTTCGGATCGTACTCGATTGTCTTAACTACAGCTGGAACACCATCTTTCTCTCGCTTGAAGTCGATCAAACGATACTTCTTCTTGTGGCCGCCGCCCATGTAGCGGACAGTCATCTTACCGGTGTTGTTTCGACCACCAGTAGAACGCTTACCGAAAACGAGAGACTTCTCTGGCACGGATGCAGTAATCTCCTCGAACGTGCCAATAACCTTGTGTCTTTGTCCCGGAGTAACCGGTTTAAATTTACGTACTGCCATTTTTTATTTTAGATATTGCTGTAAAAATCAATTACATCGCCCTCCTTAAGAGTAACGATTGCTTTCTTGAACGAGTTCTTCTGTCCCTTAACGAGACCCTTGCGTGTGTAACGGCTCTGGCGCTTGCCAGCGTATACCATTGTGTTCACGTCAAGAACAGTAACGTTGTAGCGTGTCTCAATCTCCTTCTTGATCTGAAGCTTGTTTGCCTCCGGAAGCACGATGAAGCCATACTTTGTTTCTGCCTTCTTTGTGCGCTCCTGACCCTTTACCTTGTAGGTTTTAGCTACAGAAGACTTGTCTGTCAGTTTGGTCATCTTCTCAGTGACCAATGGTTTTACGATAAATGTCATGTCTGTTGCCTCCTATTATTTTGATAAGATTGATTCGATAGCCTTGAGCGAATTCTCAGTGATTACGAGCACCTCAGAATTGAGAACTTTGTATGCATTCACTGCTGTTGCTGTCATTACTTCAGCGCGCTGCAAGTTACGTGATGACAAAAATACGTTTTTATTTACTTCTGGCAAAAGAAGAAGGAGCTTTTTGCCCTCAACTTTAAGATTTTTAGTAATATTTACAAAATCTTTAGTCTTTGGAGCCTCCATTGTGAAGTCTTCGAGAACTACGATAGCGTTCTCCTGAGCCTTGTATGAAAGGGCTGACTTACGTGCGAGAGCCTTAACCTTCTTATTGAGCTTGAAGCTGTAGTTACGTGGCTTCGGACCGAAAACGCGACCACCACCTACGAGCACCGGTGAGTTGATATCACCACGGCGAGCACCGCCGCCGCCCTTCTGGCGTCCGAGCTTGCGTGTAGAACCGCTAACCTCGCTGCGCTCCTTCGACTTTGCTGTGCCCTGACGCTGGTTAGCGAGGTACTGCTTAACGTCGAGATAGAGTACGTGATCGTTAGGCTCGATTCCGAAGATTGCGTCGTTCAGCTGAACCTTTCTTCCGGTCTCCTGACCGTTGATATTTAATACGCTAACTTCCATTATTTCTTGATTAATACGGTTGAACCATTGCATCCGGCTACAGAACCCTTAACGAGAAGGAGGTTGTGCTCCGGAATTACCTTTAACACTTTGAGATTCTGGGTTGTAACGCGGTCGCCGCCCATCTGGCCGCCCATGCGCATTCCCTTGAATACCTTTGCTGGGTAAGAACAAGCACCGATAGAACCCGGCTTGCGTGCGCGGTCGTCCTGACCGTGTGTGCTCTGACCTACACCGCCGAATCCATGACGCTTAACAACACCCTGGAAACCTTTTCCCTTAGATGTGCCTACAATGTCAACAAACTCTGTGTTAGCGAAGAGCTCTACAGTGAGAACATCACCGAGGTTGTACTCCTCGTCAAACTTGAACTCGGCCAAGTGCTTCTTAGGTGTTGTACCAGCCTTCTTGAAGGTGCCCATCATAGGCTTTGTGGTGTTCTTTTCCTTAGCTTCACCATAGCCCAGCTGAACTGCCTTGTAGCCGTCTGTTTCAACGGTCTTAACCTGTGTTACAACACATGGACCAGCTTCGATAACAGTGCACGGTACGTTCTTACCGTCGGCACTGAAAACGGATGTCATTCCGATTTTTTTTCCAATTAATCCTGGCATTTCAAATGAATATTAAAAATGAAAATTACTATACTTTGATCTCTACTTCTACACCGCTCGGGAGTTCAAGCTTCATGAGCGCATCAACTGTCTTAGCTGTTGAGCTGTAGATGTCGATAAGACGCTTGAAGTCTGAGAGCTGGAACTGCTCACGTGATTTCTTGTTAACGAAAGTACTGCGGTTTACAGTGTAGATACGCTTGTGTGTAGGCAATGGAATAGGACCGCTAACGATAGCACCTGTGGCCTTAACTGCCTTCACGATCTTTTCAGCTGACTTGTCTACGAGCTTGTGGTCGTAGCTCTTCAGCTTGATACGAATTTTCTGACTCATAATTGTATTTAAAGTTTATAATGCAATTTAATGTGGCACGTTCAGCGTGATTATATTCTCAACTTGGAGTGCTGAACAGCCGAAAAAAGGAGGTGGGGTACGTCGCTTAAGAGTCATTCGCTAAGCGACGCCCCATGTCCCTTTAATATTTTTATCGTGAGAGAGGAGTCAGGAGAGAGGAGTCAGGAGTTAAGCCATTTGCTTGGTTTGCCAATCATTTGGCTTAACTTCTGTATTCTTCAATTCTGAATTCGTCTCGTTTAACGTGCTGATTACACGAGGTCTGCGCGACCCTTAACCTCCTCGAGCACTGCCTTAGCGATAGCACTTGAGAGTGGTGCGTGGTGATCGTACTCCATAGAGCTTGTTGCACGACCTGAAGTGATGGTACGGAGAGCTGTTACGTAACCGAACATCTCTGACAGAGGAACCTGAGCCTTTACGATGCGGGCACCAGAGCGAGCCTCTTCCATGCCTTCTACCTGACCACGACGCTTGTTCAAGTCGCCGATTACGTCACCCATGTTCTCCTCCGGAGTAACAACCTCTACCTTCATGATAGGCTCCATAAGAACCGGACCTGCCTTCGGGCAGCCGTTCTTGTAAGCGTTGAGGGCAGCGAGCTCGAATGACAACTGGTCAGAGTCAACCGGGTGGAACGAACCGTCGGTGAGGACAACCTTCAGACCAGTCATCGGATAGCCACCGAGGATACCATTCTTCATAGCGTTCTCGAAGCCCTTCTGTACTGACGGGATGAACTCCTTAGGAATGTTACCGCCCTTAACCTCGTTAACGAACTGCAAGTCGCCTTCCTTGTAATCCTCGTCCTTCGGGCCGATTGTTACGATAATGTCAGCGAACTTACCGCGACCACCTGACTGCTTCTTGTAAACCTCACGGAGAGTTGTCGGCTTGGTGATTGCCTCCTTGTAGTTAACCTGTGGCTTACCCTGGTTACATTCTACCTTGAACTCACGCTTCAGACGGTCGATGATGATGTCGAGGTGAAGCTCACCCATACCAGAGATAATGGTCTGACCACTCTGCTCGTCGGTACGTACGGTGAATGTCGGGTCCTCTTCAGCAAGCTTAGCGAGACCGTTGTCGAGCTTGGCGATATCAGCCTGGCTCTTCGGCTCTACTGCGATAGAGATTACGGTATCAGGGAACGACATTGACTCGAGTACGATCGGGTGTGCCTCGTCGCAGAGTGTGTCACCTGTGCGGATATCCTTGAAGCCTACACCTGCGCCGATATCACCAGCGTCGATTGACTCCATTGGAATTTCCTTGTTTGAGTTCATCTGGAACAGACGGCTGATGCGCTCCTTCTTGCGTGAACGTGGGTTGTAAACGTAAGAACCTGCAACTACCTTACCTGAGTAAACGCGGAAGAATACCAGACGGCCCATGAACGGGTCGGTAGCGATCTTGAACGCGAGAGCTGATGTTGGCTCGTCCTCAGACGGCTTGCGGTCTTCCTCTTCCTCTGTGTCAGGGTTTGTACCAACGATAGCTGCTGTATCGAGAGGTGAAGGAAGGAATGCGCAAACGTAGTCGAGAAGCGGCTGAACGCCCTTGTTCTTGTATGAAGAACCGAGAAGCATAGGAGTGAGCTCCATAGAGATTGTACCCTTGCGGATAGCTGCGATAAGCTCCTCTTCTGTGATCTCCTGGCCCTCGAGATACTTCTCCATGAGAGCGTCGTCAAAGTTGGCTGCGCTTTCAACCATCTTCTCGCGCCATTCGTTAGCCTCGTCAACGAGATCTGCAGGGATCTCCTCAACGTCGTACTCAGCGCCCATTGTCTCGTCGTGCCAAAGGATAGCCTTCATCTTGAGAAGGTCTACAACGCCCTTGAAGTTCTCCTCAGCTCCGATTGGAATCTGGATAGGACAAGGGTTAGCACCGAGGATGTCCTTCATCTGCTGTACTGTCTCGAAGAAGTCAGCACCTGAACGGTCCATCTTGTTTACGTAGCCGATACGCGGTACGTTATATTTGTCTGCCTGGCGCCATACTGTCTCTGACTGCGGCTGTACACCGTCAGCTGCAGAGTATGTTGCAACTGCGCCGTCGAGTACACGGAGTGAACGCTCCACCTCAGCGGTAAAGTCAACGTGTCCCGGGGTGTCAATCAAGTTAATCTTGTATGACTTGCCAAGATAGTTCCAGTTACATGTTGTAGCAGCAGATGTGATAGTAATACCACGCTCCTGCTCCTGTGCCATCCAGTCCATGGTAGCAGCGCCGTCGTGAACCTCACCAATCTTATGAGTCTTACCTGTATAGAACAGGATACGCTCAGAAGTTGTGGTCTTACCAGCGTCGATATGCGCCATGATACCGATGTTACGAGTCAAATGTAAATCGCGATTTGCCATTTTTCCTTTTACCTTATTATTATATTAGAATCTGAAGTGAGCGAATGCGCGGTTAGCCTCTGCCATGCGGTGCATATCTTCCTTACGCTTGTAAGCACCACCCTGGTTGTTGAAAGCGTCCATGATCTCAGCAGCGAGCTTGTCTGCCATGCTCTTACCGCCACGCTTGCGTGCGAAGAGGATAAGGTTCTTCATAGAGATGCTCTCCTTGCGCTCTGCGCGAATCTCTGTCGGCACCTGGAAAGTAGCACCACCGATACGGCGGCTCTTTACCTCAACCTGCGGAGTGATGTTGTCGAGAGCCTGCTTCCAAATCTCGAGAGCTGACTTTTCCTCGTTCTGCATCTTTGCACCTACAGTTTCGAGTGCGTTGTAGAAGATTTCGTATGATGTATTCTTCTTACCATCATACATAAGGTGGTTTACAAACTTAGAGACCTTCTGGTCATTGAACTTCGGATCCGGAAGGATCACGCGCTTCTTTGGTTTTGCTTTTCTCATTTTGTTTGAAAAATTTCTGTCTGCATGGGGCTGTTTCTTACTGTTCTTCAACGTCCTCTCTTGGACATTTACTCAACCTGTCTATTAACAATTCTCCAGCAAAACGTTTTTAAAATTTGTTTCGTCCGACAATTTTCAGATTACTTCTTTGCCTTAGGACGCTTAGCACCGTACTTAGAACGACGCTGTGTGCGGTTAGCTACACCTGCTGTATCGAGTGTACCGCGAACGATGTGGTAACGTACACCTGGAAGGTCCTTTACACGACCACCGCGAACAAGCACGATTGAGTGCTCCTGAAGGTTGTGACCTTCTCCCGGGATGTAAGAGTTAACTTCCTTAGAGTTTGTGAGACGTACACGGGCAACTTTACGCATTGCCGAGTTAGGCTTCTTAGGTGTTGTTGTGTAAACGCGAACGCAAACACCACGACGCTGAGGGCATGAGTCCAAAGCCGGTGACTTGCTCTTGTCTACGAGCACCTTTCTGCCTTTTCTTACCAATTGTGAAATTGTAGGCATGATTTTAATTTTTTAATTTATATATTTTATTTTCAATTGTCGTGTTCATCAAACGGCTCTTTTACAAGCCGTTTTCGGGGTGCAAAGGTACTAACTTTTCTTGAAACTACCTAATATATAAAAACACAATCTCACTGCGGAATAAAAATTTTAATGTACTACAGGTTATTTTAACAACTGTTTACACAAACTTTTGTGTTACTTCACTTCAAACACTAACCTCTTCTATAATCTGAACCACGAACTTATGCCATGCATTTTATGTGCTTTAACGACATTGGACCATTGCGTTTTCCATCTGCGTCGACCGATGCAGATATCTGCGTCGACCGGTGCGGACGTCTGCGTCGACCGATGCGGATGTCTGCGTCGACCGATGCGGATGTCTGCGTCGGTCGGTGCGCAACGAAAAAGTGTGAGGTTCGCACTCAAAGAGTAGCGGTGTTTGCCCACAAAAGGCGATAAAAAAAGGCGCAATTCCATCGCTGGAACGCGCCTATGTGCATATTGGTTTGCCTAAGACTGTATTCAAGACAGCCTATAAGCTAATCATTGCGTGATTAAGCCTCCGGGTTATTGAACGGAGTAGCTGTGCGTGGCTGCTGTGCCTCTGGCAGATTAATCTTGCCGAAGTTCTGCTCGTACTTCTGAATGTTGTCGTTGAGAGCCATGAGGAGACGCTTTGCGTGCTCCGGAGCCATTACGACGCGGCTGCGTACCTGCGGCTGCTGCATACCTGGGAGCATACAAGTGAAGTCGAGGATAAAGTCGCTTGATGAGTGTGTGATGAGTGCGAGGTTAGCGTAAACGCCTACGCCGATTTCTGGCTTCAGTTCGATCTGAAGACCCTGGGGCTGCTGGTTCTTGTTCTCTTCCATTTTTGTTATTTTGTTTAAGTTATTAATTATGTGTTTTCCTTTTGTATCTGCAAAGATAATGCTTTCAGTTGGCTCGTGCAAATTATTTATTAGAAATATGCTTTTGTGCTTGCCAAATCTCTATGCTGTTAATGATGTTCTGCCACAGGATATAACAGCCAGGTCCTACCGCAGACAGGGGCGAGAGGTAGGTACAGGCTATCCATATGGCGAAGGCGGTGTTCTTCTGTCCGAGTCCTTGACCGGCGTTCACCGTCTCACCGAATTTGCTGCCAATTGCGCGTCCGCAAGCGAACTGAAATATGCAAAGCAGCAACGACCCGATGGCGATGAGCAGCATAAAGACGAGTGTGGTTTCGGCGTGGAAGATGTTCTTCATCGTAGTGCCGGAGACGATGAGCAACGAGCATCCCCAGAGATAGTATGAGAGGTCTTTTACGCTGACGATACGCTGACAGAGACTCTTGGCGTGATGCTTCACAACGTAGGCGAGCAACATAGGCACCACGAGCACCGTGAACACCTTATATAATATAAGGGCGAAGGCGGCGAGGAAGTGCATCTCGCGTTCGCTGTCGAGGAGCGGGAAGCAGACAGGTATCATCAGTGCCGTTATGAAGTTGGAGAGGAAGGTGTAGGTGGTCATCTCTTCGAGGTTGCCTCCGAGCTTCTGCGTTACGACCGGAGCAGCCGATGCACACGGACTGATGACGCACGTGAGTAGTGCTTCTGCGAGGATGAGCAGGTTGCCGCTCAGCCCGAAAGCGAGCACGGCTGCCATCACTGCACCCACGCAAAGCAGCTGAAACACGCCAACCCACCAGTGCCACGCTACGGGGCGTAGCTTACGAAAGTCGACCTTGCAGAACGTGACGAATAGCACGAGGAACATAAACATCGGAAGCATGGCGTCGAACACGGGTGCGGCAGCTGTTGCAAAGCCATCGAGCTGGGGCACGAGCGCGAATATTATATACACCACGCAGCCGGTTCCGATTGCCACGGGCAGCGTCCAGTCTTTCAGTAAGCGTATGAGTTGCATAATCATTATGTTATATAAAGGCAAAAGTAGCTAAAATATATCAGATAGTAGCGATTGTTCGCATTAATTTAGTAATTTTGTACACATGAACGTAAAAATCGACAACTCATGGCGCGAGCATATTGGAGCGGAGTTTGAGAAGCCTTACTTCTCTGCGCTCACCGACTTTGTACGCCACGAATATACCACCACGACGTGCTATCCGCCCGGGTCGCTCATCTTCAACGCCTTCAACCTCTGTCCGTTTGACCGTGTGAAGGTGGTGATAATAGGTCAAGACCCGTACCACGAGCCCGGTCAGGCGCAGGGATTGAGTTTCTCCGTGCCCGAAGGCGTGCCTTTTCCACCGTCGCTACAGAACATCTTCAAGGAGATACAGCTCGACCTCGGCAAACCAATGCCACCGACGGGCGACCTCACGCGCTGGGCAGAGCAGGGCGTGCTGTTGCTCAACGCCACGCTCACTGTGCGTGCGCATCAGGCAGCGAGCCATCAGCGTCATGGTTGGGAACAGTTCACTGATGCTGCGATACGTGCGCTGAACGCCGAACGCGAGAACCTTGTATTCATCCTTTGGGGTGGCTATGCTCGTTCTAAGGCGCAGCTCATTGACCGCTCGCGCCACCTCGTGCTCGAGTCGGTACATCCCTCACCGCTGTCTGCCAACCGTGGCGGGTGGTTCGGCAACCACCACTTCTCGCAGTGCAACGCCTATCTGCGCGAGCATGGCGAGCAGGAGATTGACTGGTAACTCACCCACGGAGATTACTCTGCCGAGATATTCTCCCACAGAATTCACGGAATTCACGGAAGAGGTTGCTGAAAGTATTCTCCCACAGATTTCACAGATCGACACAGATAGGTTCTTTCAGGGGGTGCACTTGTCTCAAGTGCACCAACAGAGCAAGAAGTACACCAACAGAGCAAGAAGTACATCAACAGAGCAAGAAGTGCAACAACAGAACGGGTTGGTGCACTTGAGACAAGTGCACCCCCTTGAAAGCAGCATCTGTGAAAATCTGTGCAATCTGTGGGAGAATATACAGTAAGAAGGTTCTGTGTATTCCGTGAATTCCGTGGGAGAACATACTGCAAGAAGAGTGCAATCCGTGGGAGAACAGACATAGCAAATAGAAATAATCATTAAGAAACAAAACAGAAATATGATACTCGACATTGAGAATATACTCGTCTCGTCTGACATCATCACCGAGCAGTTCTGCTGCGACCTCGATGCCTGCAAGGGCATCTGCTGCGTAGAGGGCGATGCCGGCGCACCCGTCACTCTCGAAGAAATTGGCGGCATCGAAGACGCACTCGACACCGTATGGGGCGATATGTCAGCTCAGGCACAAGCCGTGGTCGACAAGCAAGGTGTGGCGTACACCGACCGCGATGGCGACCTCGTGACAAGCATCGTGGGCGGCAAGGACTGCGTCTTTACGTGCTACGAGGGCGACTGCTGCCTATGTGCCTTGGAGCGTGCGCACCGCGCTGGCAAGACCTCGTTCATCAAGCCTATCTCCTGCGCCCTCTACCCCATCCGCGAGAAACGCTTCGCCAATGGTACCGTGGCACTCAACTACAACCGATGGGATGTGTGCAAGGACGCTGTGAAGAAGGGTCGCGAGCTGCAATTGCCCGTCTACAAGTTCCTCGAAGGTCCACTCACCAGACGCTTCGGCAAGGAGTGGTACGCTGCGCTTTGCGAGGTGGCTGAACATTTCGACGAGCTTTGCGAGTAACGCTGTCGCCCACCCTATCCACTGACAGCAATACGAAATATACAATTACATACAATTAATACTATACAAATAATCGCATAAATGTCAAAGAAACTAATTGCGTTTATTACCACCATTGTGGTAATGCTTGCCGTTGCCTCACCAGCTACAGCACAGCGCATAAATGTAAAAACGAACGCATTGTATTGGCTTGCCATGTCTCCCAACCTTGGGGTTGAGTTCAGAATTAACCGCCACATGACGTTCAATCTCGAAGGTGTAGTCAACCGAGTTAGTGGCTTCAAACCATATGGTGTCTCCAACCTCAGCACCAAGGGCTTCGCATTCGAACCCGAAGCACGCTACTGGTTCAGTGCTCGTCCGCAGGCGGGTCATTTCGTTGGTCTAACAGCCGTTGCTGCGAACTACGATTTACAGTTCAACGATAAACGTCACGACGGCGATCTCTTCGGTGGTGGTATCACCTATGGCTATAGCTTCGTACTTAGTCGCCACTGGAGCCTTGAGACTACGATTGGCGTTGGTGCTGTGTATCGCCAAGAGAAGTATTCACGTAACGAAGAGGAGCGTGCCGCTCTTGACAAGCCGAACGTAAGCACCGTCAACTTCGCACCAATCAAGGCTGCTGTCAGCTTTGTGTACATTATTAAATAGTAGGAGATGGAAACCATTATTAAATAAACAGATATGAAAAGCATTATATCACAATACATCACCCTACACATCAAACGGCTGCTCATAGTGCTCGTTGCCGTTATCAGCTTCTCACTCGAAGCCGAGGCTCAGGGCGTGATACGTTTCACGGGTCGCGTGGTGTCTAAGCAAACCGGCGAACCGCTCATTGGCGTGAACATCACCGACATCAAACTGCGCCGCGCTCTCGCCGTCACCGACGAGGACGGACGCTTCTCCATGAACACGCAGATTGGCGCACAGCTGCGCTTCTCTATGATTGGCGCAAAGCCCGAGATACTGAAGGTGAAGAACGACAAGTTCACAGAGGTGAAGCTCAACGAAGACGACATCACTCTCGGCGAGGTGGTGGTGAAGACAAAGCGCATCACCGACCGCATCATGCCCGAACCAACCGACATTGAGGTGAAGGGCAACTGGCTATACGTGCGCACTCGCGTGCGTGTGCCGAAGGAGATGTTCCGCAGCAACAGACGTCTCGTGGTGCAACCTATATTAAACAATGTGACGGACAAGCAGCTCACCCTCTTGCGTCCGATGGTGTACGACGGCAAAAAGTATAACATCACACAAGACCGACTCTACAACTACGATATTAAGAACAGCGACAATGGCGATCCACTCGCTAAGTACATAACGGTAAAGAGTCGCACGCTGCGCGAGAATGGTCGCGACAACGACATCCTCGGCTACACAGATTCTATATATGTCGAGAACCTGAAAGCCGACTACTCTTGCGACGTGTACATGGCTATAGAGGACTACACACACATACTCTACCGCGACACCACCATCATTGCCCGTGGCACGGTGAACCCTCTGCGATGGCTCGACTGCTCCATCATGGGCAGTACGCTTAACGACGAGGCCTACTACCCCACACCCGAGAAGCAGATGCGCAACAGCAAGGGTAGCATCAACTTGAAGTTCCTCATCGGCAAGTCGACGCTGAACATCGACGACCCGCAGAACCACGCCGAGATAGAGAAGCTGCGCCGTCAGATCGATGCCATACGTGCCGACAAGGATGCGACGCTACTGTCGTTTGAGCTTGAGGGTATATCGTCGCCAGACGGTCGTCTCTCGCGCAACCAGACACTCGCACGCCAACGTATGGAGTTCGCTTTAGGACATATACGCAGCCAACTGCCCGACGACCTTCGCAACGACATGGAGTTCGGCACGAAGTCGTCAGTAGCTACATGGAGCGACGTGGTGACACTGCTGCGTCGCGACTCGCTCTTCAGCGAAGCTGATAAGGTGCAAGGCATCATCGACCGCTATGCCGACCCCAACGTACAGAGCAGACGTATGCGCCGCCTGCCGTTCTACAATAGTGTGCTCGAAGCACGCTATCTGCCTCAGCTGCGCCAGGTGAACTACACCATGAACTATGCTATATTCCGTCAACTCACGATTGACGAAATTCGCCAGCTATATGCCGACGATTATCATAAGCTCTCACGCTACGAGTTCTTCATGCTCTACCGCAACGAGTCTGACCCAAAGAAGCGCGAGACCATCCTGCGTCAGGCGTTGGAGATGTTTCCCTCATTCATGATTGCAGCCAACGACCTCGCTGCCCTGCTCATCGAGCGTGGCGAGCCCGACCCCGAGCTATTGGAGAAATTCGCAGGCGAGAAGGCTCCGGTGGCTGTCAACACCAACCACGCCATCGCGTTACTCAAAGACCAGCAGTATAGCGAGGCAGACGAGATAATGAGCTACGTACCCAAGACCGACAATACACGTCTGCTACACGCCGTGAACGGTGCGTTCAACGGACGTTACGAGGACAACTACTCAGTCATTGCTGCTACGAGCAAGCGCAACAACCTGCTCATGCTGCTCGCCATGAAACGCAACAGCGAAGCACTGAAGCTTAGTCGCGAGTTGCCCGACGACGAAGCACTCACCCATTATCTGCGCGCCGTATGCCTCAACCGTGCTGAGGATGCTGTCGGAGCATACGATGAGCTGAAGCGTGCTTTCGAGATGGATCCATCGCTGAAGAACATAGCGCACGTCGATGGTGATGTCAACGATTTATTGGTAGAAAAACACAATAAGGAGGGGCTACAATAATATGAATAATATGATACGAACGGCAATGATAGCACTCATTGCCACTGCTTATACCACAACAGCACACGCACAGATAGACGGCGGAGCTCTCGAATACATGCTTCAACGCCCACGTGTGGCAAAACAATGGCAGCACAAGAAACCATTCGACCATCTGTTCGTCGACGGAGGCATAGGAACGAGCGTCATGGGAGCGCGAAAGCCTGAGTTCGATTTGAGCGGAGGGTTCAACATCGGCGATTGGATTACACCTGAACATGGTGTACGCTTAAATATAAACACCGGCGAGTGGAGCACACAAGGAGTGAAGTCGAAGTACACCACCCTTGGACTCGACTATCTGCTCAACATCACTGCGATAGCACAGAGCGAACGCTACTACACGCCGAAACGTTTCGAGGTGTACGGCATAGCAGGCGCAGCTCTCGCCATAGCACACAACGCCGGACCAGCCGATTATGGCATCGACGTACACCTCGGTCTGCGCGGACAACTCGCTTTGTCGCGCAATGTATATGCATACCTCGAACCGCGCTTCGGCTTGGTAGAGGATCAAATCTCGCAGGTGAACAACTGGCATGGATGGCGACCGTTCACCACCCTCACCATGGGCTTCGGCTATCGTCTCCCCGTTGTGCGCAAGCATTACGCCGCACCCGACAAGACCAAACACAGCTTCGCCGACGGCATCTTCGTGAGCGGACTGGTAGGTGCTACGTTCCTTTCTAATGCACACAACGCATCGTGGGGCGATTATGCAGGCGTTCGTCCTATGGCGAGTGTGGGCAAATGGTTCGACCCGTACAACGCAGTGCGCCTCTCACTAAGTGCCGTCACCATGCGTCCTACTGACCAAAAGCGCACTAAAGCACTCAGTTCGCAGGTGGAGTACATGCTCAATCTGAGCAATGTGCTCACCGGTGCTTACCCCGAACGCACCTTCTGGCTTAATCTGTTGGGAGGTGTCAGCTTCAACCGCTCCAACTGTCAGCCTTACGGACTGAAGAATAGCTGGGGTGTGAGCGGTGGTCTGCAAGCCAATGTGCGCATCTCGCGTGGTCTCTCCTTTGTCATCGAGCCGCGTGTAGACATCTACAACAAGCACTTCATACAACAGAATGGTCACTTCAAACCATACAACGTGATGCCGTCGCTGCTCACTGGCTTCGTCTATACTTATCACGACAGATACGCCATCGAGCGCCGTGCTAATGGCGACCGCGGCACAAAGAAGGTGTCTATCAGTATCGCAGGCGGTTTGGCATCTACGTCTACGAAGATGAAGCAGAGCGACTACTGGATGCCGACAGCGCGTCTGAGCTATACGCAGTGGTTGCGCTCGGCAAATGGTCTGCGCTTCAGTCTTGATGGCACAATGCGCCGTTATACCGCTGAGGGTCGATACGCTAAGGCGGTGGCTGACTTCGACTGGCTTGCCGACCTCACCGCAATGAACTATGGCACAGAAAACCGCGCGTGGTTATCGCTGCGCTCAGTGGTGGGCTTTGCTATCGGTGCCGACTACGGAGCACATAAGGCATACTTCGCTCCTGACGTACACGCAGGTGGTCAGGCTCGCATCCGCCTCTCTTCTACCACGGGCTTGTTCGTAGAACCTACCATGGCTTATGAGCTGTCCGATCGTTTCAAGGGCAAGAACTGGGGACGCGTTACGCCGCGTGTGCTCGTTGGTATCGACTATGTACTGAACCGCGAGAAGCACACAAGCGAACTGAACGAGGCTCCGGAGCAGAAGAACATCGTGGACGTGAGTGGCGGAATGGGCTTCTACTCTGGCAACTTCGGCAAGGTGAGCGGAACGAACAAGCTGACTTACAACGTGCGTGCCGGATATGGTCGCTGGTTGAACGGTGTGCATGGTGTGTATGGCAGCGTGAGCGAGACGTTCCTGAAGCGCGATACGGAGCACACTAACCACATCACCACCGTCGCCGCCGACTACATGATGAACATACGCAACGCTATCACCGGCGAACAGAACGACGACCGTCTCTTCCAACTTACCGGTTTGGCTGGTGTCCAGATGGGCATCAGCTCGGGCGAGGGTAGGAAGACGAAGGTGGTGCCTGGTGTGAACGTTGCTCTACAGGCAGGTTGGCGTTTAAGCCGCCACTTCGAGATATACGCTGAGCCGTCTGCCGTTGTGCATGGAAAGGGCATCGAAGACTCGAATAGTCCTGCTCACGGCGAGCTTAAGTTCAGCATCGGAACGAAGTTCCACTTCTAAGCGATATACCCAAAAGTGACGAGAGAAAATCATATTCTCTCGTCACTTTTTTTTGTATCCATCCGTTGCGGAGACCAACAGAATATATGCTTGAGGTCGGCAGGCGGAATGCCAATGCCGCACTCTTCAATGGCAAGACACGGGCGGTTGAGTCGGCAGTTGGATTGTCGAACATCACGCGCACCATCATCGCATTCCGTACGCCACCCGACCGGATTGCGTTCACCGCCCAATCAGATTCCGTACGCCACCCGACCAGATTCCGTACGCCGCCCGACCAGATTCCGTACGCCGCCCGACCAGATTCCGTACGCCGCCCAACCGGGCAGCGGACGGAACACACCCCTAAAGAGGCTATTGTAGAAGGCATTAATGCGGCGTTAGAGTTTTCTAATCGAAAAAAAATATCGGCTATTGGCGTACGCCGTTCAATAATTATTCATATATTTGCAGTCTACAACCTAACACTCAACATTCAACACTCAACATTCAACATTTAAACGAACGCCTTATGAAACAGAACAATTCTAAACGCAAAGCACTCATCCCGAGCGGTGTATGGTGCATAACCACAGTAGTGGTGCTCTTCGGCTATCTCGGCATGGTGATGGGTGTGCCGAACATGCTCAACACTATCATGCGCACGGCGCACGACCTGCTGCTCAACACGGTGTTCTACCTGATGAGTATCTGCGTGATAACCGGTGCCATAGGCAAGGTGTTCGTGGAGTTCGGCGTGGTCACGCTGCTCGAACGCACGCTGCGACCGCTGATGCGCCCGATATTCAACCTGCCGGGCGTGACATCGTTAGGTGCGGTTATGACTTTCCTTTCGGACAACCCGGCAATCATCTCGCTTGCGCACGACAAGCGCTTCGCAAGCTACTTCAAGAAATATCAGTTCATCTCGCTCACCAACTTCGGTACGGCGTTCGGTATGGGTCTGCTCGTCATCGTGTTCATGGCGAGTCAGGGCTACTATGCCGCACCATTCATCGGTCTGCTCGGTGCATGCTTCGGCTGCGTCTGCTCCACACGACTCATGCAGCGCTTCGTGCTGAAGGCTTATCCGCAGTATGCTACGGAGGACGCGGTGTCGAAGGAAGACATCGAAGAGGAAGATAAGGAGGAAATCGAGAGCGAAGAGAAGACCGTGTTCATACGCCTGCTCAACGCCATGCTCGACGGCGGACGCAGCGGTGTGGAGGTGGGCATAGCCATCATTCCGGGCGTGCTTATCATCTCTACGTTCGTGATGATATTCACGTTCGGCGCAGCTGCCGACGGCTCATACACGGGTGCTGCCTACCAGGGTGTGGAGCTGCTGCCGTGGCTGGCTAACAAGATCGACTTCGTGTTCGAGTGGCTCTTCGGTTTCCACGACCCGCACCTCGTGGCGTTCCCCATCACGGCACTCGGCGCGGTGGGCGCTGCCCTCAGCCTGATACCCAACTTCATAGCGCACGGCTGGATTGACGGCAACGCTATCGCCGTGTTCACCGCTATCGGCATGTGCTGGAGCGGCTTCCTCAGCACTCACACCGCCATGCTCGACTCGCTCGGCTATCGCGACCTCACCCCGAAGGCTATCCTCGCCCACTTCTGCGGCGGTCTCGTCGCTGCCATCACCGCCCACTGGATGTTCTTCCTCTACTCGCTGGCGGTGGGATAGGCAGAAATTACATTTTAGACATCTAATTCTTGCACGATTATCGCAATTAGATTGTATCTTTGCACCAAGAAAATGCAAGAAAACGCATTAAAAGGTAGACAGCGTATACCTTTAAGAGCGAAAACTTGCAAAAAACGAATAATATGAAAAAAGATAAGATACAAGAAATAATGGCCCGTTGGACAGCATTACAACCCCTCTCTGCGAGAGACCGGGATATGTTGAGCCGTCGATTTACCATTGACTTCAATTATAACAGCAATCACATTGAGGGCAATACACTGACATATGGGCAGACAGAAATACTACTGCTCTTCGGAAAGATTGTAGGTGAAGCTGAAGTAAAAGACGTACAAGAGATGACAGCAAGTAATGTTGGTCTGAAAATGATGACCGAGGAAGCAAGTATCAAGGACGTACCACTTACACAGAACTTTATACGTACCCTTCACAAAACATTGCTTCGTGAAGACTATACTGTTTATTACAATCTGCCAGGAGGACAACCAACCAGCTATGTGATTCATGCAGGTCTGTATAAAACTCGTCCTAATAGTGTCATTACACGTTATGGAGACAGATTCGAATATGCATCGCCAGAAGATACACCCTCGCTGATGTCCGACTTAGTGGATTGGTACAACAAAGCTGAACTTTCAGGCAAATACACTCCAATTGAACTTGCTGCAATATTCCATTATCGCTATATTCGCATCCACCCATTCGAGGATGGCAATGGGCGTATTGCACGCCTAATGGTAAACTACATTCTCTCTCGTCATGGTTATCCAATGATAGTAGTGCGTAGCCGTAAAAAGAACGAATACTTAGAGGCTCTTCACAAAACTGATCTTACTGTTGGTCCTGAACCGTATTTTGGTGCCAATGCCTCCAAAAGAGATATCCAACAATTCCTCACCTATTTCACAAATCTATTTATAGAAGAGGTAACATACAACATTCGCTTCCTTACAGAACGGGGCGATAACGTATGGTGGTTTGATGGCGAGCGAGTGAACTTCCGTAGCAACTCAACCAATAAGATTCTCAATCTTATGTATGCTATCCCTAATATTACAATCCAAAGACTGTCAGAAGAAGTGGGCATCAACATTGCAGCTGTAAACAAGCAACTGAAACAATTGACCACTAAAGGATATATACAAAGAGTAGAAAAAGATGACACGTGGAGACTGATTATCACACCATCGGTGTAAGATTAATCCAAAAGCTACACCTTAATAAGGTCACCTGCTTATAGATGTATACCAACATGATTTTTAACAACAAAAATCTATAATATATCGAATAAGATTGGACTGAATTGTATTTTAAATTTATTCTAAATTCAAGCTATATGAAGAAAGTATTATCCCTTTTGTTTTTAATGATTCTTTTAATTGGATGCAATTCCCCCAAAACTCCAATTTTCAAGGATTTGTATTTTGGAATGTCTTATGACGAAGTTTTATCGAAAGGCTTTTGTTCTGGTACAGAAACTGAAGAAAATGGTTACTCAACTTATGAATGTACTTTTTCTGATTTCGCAGGTTTACACTACAATTCGGCAAAGCTACATTTCAAGAATAACAAGTTAGCCAAAATCTCTTTTTATTTTTCAACAGAAGACGCATCAAAACAAAGGGATTTCTCTAAATCTATAACAAGTTATTTAACTGAAAAATACGGAAGACCAAAAGAAGTTAATAAATGCGTTGGATGGAAAGATGACAACAATACATATATAGTATATTATCACAGTGATATGGATAGCTCATATCGCATAACCTATATAAATGAGTTGGCAATATTTGACAACGAATTAAATAAAAAATAGATTTCACTCTAAGTTTGCAGAATGGTAAGGATAGGGCTGAGTATGGAACGCAAATGCTGAAGAAGTTGGAGGAAAGGATGAATAGGAAGGGACTCAATGTAACCCTACTTCAAATGGCTCGAAACTTTTATAAGTTGTATCCACAAATCGTCAATCTATTTGTTCCGAATCAGAATTATTCGACAGCGTCGAATAATTCCGGAAGCAGTATTCAACTGAAAAGTAATTCATCTAACAATGAGACAAATCTAATTTGCACAACAGCGTCATGCAAATTGGTAACTTCTGGAGAAACATTGGTTTCAAAAGTTTTCATTCTCACATATCAATGAGATTATGAAGGTTGACGACCCTCTCGCCCGCTACTTCTACGAGCAGGAGTGCATCAAGTGCACATGGTCGGTTCGTGAGCTTCGCCATCAGATAAGCACCAACCTATATATTAGGGCTGGCATCAGCGTCTGTGCGGTCCGCTCTTTATCAAGATTTCCTCAATAAGATGTTTCGTAAGGTCGCCCAACGGCAGTTCGATAGTCACCTTGTTCGAGATTTTGAACGCAGGAGTGATGATAGGCACCGTCTCCATCTTGTGCTCGAAAGCATTGAAGCGACGCTCAACGCCGAGGTTCACGTAGAAGCTACGACTGCCGACGGTCATGTATCCGCCGTAACTGGTGGTCGGCACAAACGGGAATGCCGCCATGCTGAAGAACGGATTCGTGTTGTAATAGGTTCCGAAGACGGTGAGCGCAAGGTTAGGATTGAAGCAGTAAGAGAGTTGTCCAGACACGCCGTACTGCGTGAATACACGCCCGTAGTAGAGGTAACGGTTGGCAGCCAGTGCGCCCTGCATAGTCATCGCTCCCAGACTGTACTGCACGCCGCCGCTTACCGACTGCACATCCATCAGTCCGATGTAGCTGCGGTATGCGCCCGTGGCAGTCAGCCTCAAGTTCTTCGACACTTCCATCGATGCCGTCTCAGAACGGCTCGCATCGTAGCCATAAACAAGCGGCTGCGTTGCAGCAAACGGCAGCGGCACTATCTGCGTAGCAAGAAGTTCGGAGGACGATAGTGCTTTCATCATCAGAATGTCCGAATAGGTCGGCGTAAGCTGATGATTCTCCGCACTCTCCGTAATCGGATGAAGCTCCTCTTTCGGCAACGGCATCTGCAGCCCCGACACTTCCTGCGCCGTTGCCACCTGCCCTATTGCCAACAGGAACATTAAAAAAGTAATCAGTTTCTTCATGCTGCTCCATCGTTATGTTATTAGTCTCAAAGTTAAACAAAAATGAGAACATCGCAAGCTACGCTTCACGAGTTTAACCTTTTTTATTGTCGGCAAGGCTAAAGACTGTCATTACAATATGCTTTAGATATGCATAAAGCTGACATAACAAAAACGCTGAGTGCTATGTGCTATGGAAATCTATTAGAAGCGTATGGACACGGACGTGGTACAAGATACCACATTCAGGGAGTTAATGTTTCTCTCCTTCAAACCCTAATGTTGCTCTTACAGACTCCAATGGTGCTCTTACGAAAACACATGAAGCAATAAAGGCGTGTCTAAAATAGGAATTCGCCCGACAGTGTCGGACCTATTTCTTACATTTTTAGGCTCCATTATCTTCCGCTCTTTCTTCCCTTATGTTCCGACATTACTAAAGCACATATGAAAGAGTTTTGCCTCTTTCATTTAGAAAAAGCAATTGGTGCATCAATGATGTACTAATTTGTAACACCTGGCAAAATAATAATCTCACAATTATCATTTACTCATTTACGTAAAATTGTTACACTCCTAATTTATCTCGCCATGCTTCAGTTACACAATTATTTCGATTGTGTTTTGTTGCATCATACATAGACAAGTAAGCGGAAGCTGGGGTGATTTTGAAGTCACCCCAGGTCCAATATACCCAATATTATTTATTTGGATATGTTTTTATGCAATCGAAACTATAGTAAATTTTCACAGAAGGTGCGAGTTTTGTGTTTCTTGTAAAATTAACTGCTGTGTTATAATCAAATTGTAATTTCGCAATAAAATGACAATAGTTGTCTGTTAAGTAAGTACGACATTTGCTTGTTTCAAAATAAAAATAGTAAACATTAGTTTCGCCGATTTTCTCTATCTTAATTTTATCGGACAAATCTATTTCACCGTCATTGGCCTTCATGTAAACATCAAAATTGTTTCCTCTGTTCTTTTTTATAATCAAAGTGAGGTATTCTTTTGGACACTTTTGTTGAACAAAAGGTGTCACGTAATCACCATCTGCTTCCACATCATAGAACCCTTCTATCGGGTCTAAATAATCCTTGTTGTTTTGGAAATATTTTTGCATTTCCGATAGACTTTGCGATGACACGGCTAATGTCGTAGTCAATAACACAAACAAAATAATAAATCTTTTCATACTTTTTTGCTCCATTTGTTCATAAAATCGTTATAAGTAATACCATTGTTAACACCTCCTGCTTGGTACACCAACAAAGCTGTATTTTTCCCATGCTCTGCAAAAAACATTATATGCATTGAGAATGTTGAAAAACACATGTGATTAGCTCCTATCCCAAATGCGGCGACTCGCATATACTTAGAGAATGTATTAATCCAAGCATCATAGACCATCTTTGGAAAACCATCATTGCTCTGTATTATCATGCACTCTTCAATAACTCTATTGTTCTTCAAGTAGAAGAAGCAACTCAATCCCTCTGATGGGTCTTCACCGTCTGTATAGAAATCACCGTTAACTTCAGTGCGCAAATAACGTGCATTTGGAAATACTTGGCGTAATTCGCAGATTGTCTTGCCAAGATTGTTTCCTGGCTCATTACCTCTTGCACTGCATAACATTGTTATACAGCAAAGAGCCATTGTCAAAATAAATCTATACCACAGTAGGCTTAATTTCCTTTGTTCCATTACTACATTTCTTTTGCCTTGTTTATATCCCTTTTCCCTTCTTTAGTATTTCCTATTTTAAGATATGACTTTCCTCTCATTTCATATGCGTTTTTATGCTGTTTATCATCATTGCACGCAATACATTTTGTCATAGCATCAATACATTTTTCATATTGACCAAGATAGAAGTACAATTCTCCTAAAGTTTCCCAACTATAGCCGTGTTCTGGATTTAGTTCTATAGCCTTCAAAGAATAAGGCAATGCTTCATTATATTTTTTCTGAAGACAATAGCCCCATGCTATGTTATTATAAACCGTTCCATAATCAAAACTTTGAGGAGTATACAAGGATTCTTTTTCCAGTATTTTTTTATATATACTGATACACTCTTCACTATCAGATGGCATATGTAGAGATTTTAAAAAAAGTAGTTCCGGGTCATTATCAAATTTCTTTAAACCCATATCAATTATTCTTACAACATTTTCAGTATCCTTACAGAAATCGTAAGCCTTGGCTAAAGTATAATAATCCATAACTGTCATTTCTAATTCTTTAGGAATAGGAGGATTATAACTCATAATATGGTTATATCTTCTTATACATTCTTGAGTATTAGGAGCGACCCTTGCACTCCACATTTCTGCATTCAAAGAAAGTGCCATACATTCACAGGCGAAAGCTCTTAGATTCTCTTCTATAGCTGATGAATCCAAGACTGCAAATAATAATTCTTTGTTGCGGGATGTTGTTTTAATACAATTATCAAAAGCATCATATGCCTCATTCCTCTTATTCATATACACCAAACACATACCAAGTTTATGATAATATTTAATACTGCTCATATTATTTGGAGCATATTCTAAGCCTTTTCTATAGTTTTCCGCAGCTTTTTCATAGTTATGCGTAATACCACAGACATCAGCTAAACCAAAATAAGCGATATCACTTGGATTAAGTCGTATACTATTAAGATAATTTTCCCCACTTTCATTGTAACGACCTTCTTTCTCAAAAATTTGTCCAATATAACAATATGCTGCAGACAGGGATTTAGAATCTTTATTAGCCATATTTGAAATGTATAATTGAAAAGCTCTTAATGCATCATCATACTTTTTCATTTCGTAATTGGCTACACCAAAATTATATCTTGACGGTGTATACGACATATCTGCTTCTAATGCTTTGCTAAAAGAATCTAAAGCTTTCTTATTATCTCCTTTTTTACTATAAGCGTTTCCAATATTATCATACAACATTGCTCTTAGCCTTGGTGCTTTTGTATTTTCCAGAGCCTCCAATGAGTTCTCTATAGCTTTATCATATTCCTTAGCCTCCACTTGCTGATATGCTTTATAATATAATTTTTCTGCCTTTACTTCCGATGGAATATCTTTACCATTAGCAATGACAAGCATATTGCCATCAAGCTGAATTGGCCCCAACTTCTGTATGGCTGATTGTCCTAACAACAATGGAGCATCAAGACTATTTGTAATGACAGCAGCTACATCATTTATGGTGACACCTCCAATCTCTATATTGCGAAGAATCACTTTAGTGTTCTCCATAATATTACCATTGGCTATTTGAGTATAGCCCTTTTCACCAAGGTCTGCTTCTTTGATATATCCATTCTTCAACATGAAAATGGCCTCTGTCAAAGAAAGACATACATTGCTGGCCCCCGTATCAAAGATAAATTTCATAGACAATCCATTTACTTTACCAGGGACATAATATACATTGCCATGTCTCTCCATTGTTATCTTAACTTGACCAAAGCAAGAGTATGAATAAAACATGCAAAACAAAAATAACAAAAGTTGTTTCTTTATATTCATAATATGATAGTTTATAATTCTAATTTCTGACACAGACTTCTACTTTCCAATATATTTAGTTGTATACCCGAGCTTTTCACATAATTCATGCAATACAGCATGCATCTTATCCAAAGCATCAATTATGAGCTTTGGATTGGTAAAAAATAAAGTATTGCCATCATAATCAAAACCAACATTTAGTTCTGAAAGCCTTTTCAAAGAATCAATCTTGCGGTATGTTCCAAAATTATTGTGACAGATATTATTCCTTAAATCATTTAGGTCATGTTGCAAGTAATCAATAGCTTTGAGTGATTCTTCTGACAACGAGATACTCTTAGATCTACATATTGCAAGGATATTTTCTGGTGCATTCACTTTTTTGCTTAGTTGAGCTACGCAACTTTCATAATATGAATAGCACATCAAGAAAGCAGATTGATAAAACATATTCATTCTATCTGCATTATCATTAAATGCAGAACAAAGAGAAGAATATATTGTTGATTCTACTTCTATATCACCATCTGAATTATCTTTGGCAATTTGTAAAAATTCTTTCTCTGCTTTATTTTCCCACTCTGCTAAAAAATTCGGGAATGCTGTTAATAGGTAGCGTAAAAAGCTTGCTCTATCATTAACTTTTGCTGCAATTGGATGTCTTAATGCAATAGCCATAGTTCGACAAATTTTGACTCTTGGCTACCACGGAGTTGATAACGATTCTATCTGGCATATATACAAAAATAAGAAACGTGGAGCCAGTCCTGTCACTCGTTCCACAGTGTAAAGGCCTTCGCATTGCCCTGCCAGTCGAAACGAGCAACGCCGAAAGCCCCACGTTGATGTAAGTATATAATGCCCCATAACAACGAACAGTAAAACTGTACGAAGCCAATGAGGGTTGTATATAATACATCCCATGAGGCGTTCCCGTTGCTTTGTTTTTGACTAGCAGTTGAGAGTTTGCGAAGTTCTTACACTGTCAAAACCAAAGCGTACAGTTACGCCTTATTATGTATATGTCTACCCTACCTCCGCCCTTTGGGGCTTTCGGATGGATATACTTTGCAAAGATAAGGGTTTTATACGATATTGGAATATGTTTCAGCAAAAAAAGTTTCTTTTTAGAAAAAGTAACTGGAAGATGGCTGGAAGATTCGCCCTTGCGGAGCGGTATCTTCCAGCCATTATGCTGTTAATAGTGTGAGCGTTACGGCGATGCTGGGAGATATGGTAGATTTTTTCACGTACTGAGACATTATACCATATCATCGAAGGTCTACTCCACTACCACCTCGTCGAGGAAGAACCAGGCAGGATAGCCTACGCCGTAATGCCATGAGGGGCAGAGACCGAGTGTCTTGACGACGACGCGGATGTAGCGGGCTTGGACGGGAGCAGCGAGAATGACGGTGGCGGGAACGAACTTAACGCTTATGTCGCGGTCTTCGGGGAAGTCGTGTGTGCCGAGAAGACGGAAGTTCTTGGCATCGTCGCTGGAGTAGTAGGCTACGCTCTTGGGTTGCAGAATCCACTGTCCGAGTTGGTGTAGGAAATCGGTGGTTATCTTGTTCACCTGCTTCTGCTCGCCCATGTCGAGCACGAAGTCGGCATCCTCACCCTGCCAGCCTACCCAACTCTCTACGAACGTGGTGCCACCATAGAGTCCGTCGGTGAGCGCCTTGTCAGCTATTGGCTGATAGCGCTTTTGCGGCGGTATGTTCCATATCACCTTCGCTCCGGCAGCCTTGTTCTTTGTGCCGTTAGGCAGAAAGCGCTGACGATATAGACGGCAGTAGTCCTCCACCTTATTGTTGCGCTCGTTGAGCGTAGGCACGCCGTACTGGGCACAGATTGTGCCGAACGTGTCGAGCGACTGCTCCACGGCAGCCTTGTCGCCGCCGCTCTCGGTGCGCGCAATCTCCAGTTCGCTATAGCGCAGCGGCAGTCGGGCTATACGCACATGTGCCAGCATCGCCGAGTCGGCAGCCACCGCCTTTTCAGCCTCATCGAAGAGTTCGTTGTAAGCCTTGCGGAGGTTGGCGTTGAGCATTCCGTTCTTGTGCGTAATGGGCGAGTCGTATATCCACAGCGGTGTGCCTGATGCGAGTAGCGCGCCGGTAAGCATCTGCTGGTAGCGGTAGAGATAGGGAGCGGCAGCGCCGTAGTAGCCACGCATGAAACGCTGCATGAGCGAGTCGGCGTCGAGTTCGGGGTTCCACATCAGCTTGCCGAGCATGTAGGCTCGAAGTTCGGCGAAGTCGGTGCCGAGCGTTCCGTTTACCTGCTCGAAGAGCATCGTAGCGTGGTTGCGTTTGAAGAGCTGTATGTTCTTCTTGAGAATGTGGAAGTTGGGGAACGGTGCCACCACGTTGTCGAAGTTGATGCCGTAGTCCCATACGAAGATATTGTTCGAAATCTTCGCCCAGCCTTCGAGCGCCCGCACGAAGTCGCGTCCCGACTCGTTGTCGGTGAGCGGCACTTCGCGCTTGGTGTCAATGTCGCAGAGCATTATGTTCACGTTGGGCAGCGGCTTCACATGCTTCGGCGGATGCATGGTGAAGAGGTAAGCAAGCGTAGAGAACTGCTTGTCGGGGAAGCGCTCGGCCAGGCGGTTGAGGAAGCGTACGTAGCAGCCGGCAGGCGAACCCTCGTACTCGTTCACCTTGCGGCACTCTGGGCACTGGCAGTAGGTGTCGTTGCCGTCGTTCTGACTTACCGAAATCATGTTCTGATTGGGGTTAGCCTTGAATATAGAGTCGATGCGGTGGGCTACTATCTCGAAGATGTCGGGATTGGTGAGGCACCACTGGCTGTGGTTGCCGGGACGACGCTCGCCGTTGATGAACGAGTAGTATTCGGGGTGCGACTTGCCATAGACCGACGATGGTAGCAGTCGGTCGAACGTATGCACCCACATGTCGGCGGCGAACATCTCGCGGTGCTCCTGCAGGCGCATCCAGTCGCGGTAGGTGCTGTCGTTGTTAGAGTAGCTGAACGTCTGGCGGAAGCGGAACGCCGGACTCTCCGCCACATGCATCTGCGGAATGCGCACATCGGCAGAGGGCGTGAGCGTGTAGAAATCCTTAGCGAGATAGTCGACACCGAGCTGCTTCTCGAGTAGTGCCGCAACGCCGTATATAGCACCCTTGCCGCCTGCCGTCTTTATGGCGAGTGTGCCGCGCGAGCAGTCGATTACGTATCCGTCGTCGGTGGCTTCGTTGGTCGACTCTCCAATCACAACGCAGTTCTTAGAGCGGCGACCATTGGCAACGATAGGCAGTTCGCCACCCGATGTTTCGCGCACGAAGCGCTGCAGCAGTTGCGCCGCCTTACGGTTCACGTCGTTCTCTTGAGCAAGCACGATGCGTGCCTGCGCCTTGCCCTTACTCACGAGGCACACCTGCGCCGGCAGCACAGACGGAGCCGCAAGGCACGCCACGAGAAGTATCTTTCTTAATGACCTAATCATATTGATGAATGTTGTAATAAATTGGTTTTAAAGTAGTGTACGTACAAAGTTATAAAAAGTTACGCAAAAACATTTGGTAGTTATCTATATTTGCACTACATTTGCAGCAGATAATCATAATTCTATCACAAAACAAAAATTATTGTAGCAAAAAAATGAACAAAATGACAAAGAATTTAGTTGCTTTTTTAACGTGATAGAATTATGAACAATATGCAGAACAACACTGACGAGAATTTCAACGAGGATTTCGAACGACTCATGAAGCAGTTCTTGAGCGAAGAGTACAAGGATGTCAAACTCGACGACATGCAGACTGAGGACGAAGAGGATCCTTTTCTGGAAGATGAAGATGTAGATGAATACGAAGCCGAGGACAACACTCCGACAGAGAAGGCAGACGACATCTGCACCGACAATCCGTTACCTGGCGACGTCATAGAGCAGAACCAGAACGTAAGAGTAAAGGTGGAGATACTGCGCCCCATAGACAATCCGCAGGAGGAGCTGCAGAAGCTGGTGGGCTGCGGCAACATCAAGAAGCGCATGGACGAACTAGTGGCGCTGACTGCCTACAACCGCATGCTGCACGAACAGTTTCCCGAACTGAAGCAGCACCGGGTTTCGCTGCACAGCCTATTCCTCGGCAACCCCGGCACGGGCAAGACCACGGTCTGCAAGATATTCGGGGCGCTGCTGCACGAGGCGGGAGCGCTCTCGAAAGGACACGTCGTGATATGCGACCGCGGCACCTTCATCGGCACGCTCTGGGGCGACGAGGAAAGGGCTATGAAGCAAGTGGTGGAGATGGCGCAGGGCGGCGTCCTGATGATTGACGAAGCATACCTTCTGAACGGAAAGAACGAGAACGACCCCGGAAAGATCATCGTGCAACTACTCATGAATCTGCTCGCCGACGAGAGCCAGCGCGACATCGCCGTGGTGCTCTGCGGATACAAGGAGCCGATGAACGAACTGCTCGAGACTAACCCCGGACTGCTGTCGCGCTTCCCCAACCGCTTCGAGTTTGCCGACTTCAGCGTCGACGAACTGCTTGAGATAACCAGCCGCCGCATTGAGGAGTACAGCTACCGCTTCACCGTAAAGGCATGGCAGAAATACACCGATATGATAGCGCTCGCCTTCATCGCCCGCGACACCGAGACGTGGGGCAACGCACGCTTCATAGCCAACCAGCTGGAGCGCATATACATTCAGCACGCCACACGATGCGTGAAGCAGCCGCCGAAGAATCACAACGACCTCCTTCTGATTACGCCGGAGGACATTGTGCCCATAGAGATGCCACGCAGAAAAAACAGAATAGGCTTCGGAGTGTGACTCCAAAGCCTATTCTGCAACGTTTTCTTACCTTTAAAAACATCACGGATATTCAATACATTTCTTATTTTGTTTGTTATTTTGAGGATTTTGTGTATTTTTGAACCATGATTAGCTAATCGAAACCTATTTTCTAAAAAACGGAATCCGTAAAACTTAAAAAGAATATGAAGAATGTCGTGATTTTTATTTTATCATTGATTACAGTATGGATTGTTGTAGTTTTTTTTTGTTATAAAGGATATTTAACTAATATCGAGGTCGGTCAGATTCAATTAGGTGATTGTCCTTATTTTACTACACAAGATAGTGTAGTATTTGATACTGGTGCAGATTTTTCATATATCTCTTCTAATAAAATTGGATTCCCTTTTTTATCTCCAGTCTTGGTTAACGATGGAGAAGGTAATAATAAAATTTTACCAATGTATTTCACACAATATTTTGAAGTTAATGATAAAGTAAAAATTAAAAATTTCGCATACTTTTCAGGTTTCAAAAGCAATCGAATCAAAGCAATCATTGGAATGAATGTACTATCAAAGCTAAACATGCTTTTTCTTTCGACCCAAAATACATTAGACATAAAGTCTTTTGATTTTAAACCACAGATTCCTTCATCCGCCATAATTCTTCAGTATAAAGACAGAATACGCCCAAAGGTAACCTTAAGATTAGACAACGTAGTTATTGATGATATTCTAATTGACACAGGATTTGATGGTGATTTAGCGATAGATGAACATTACATAGAGAAGCTAAAATCTAATCATTCTTGCGATTCAATGATTAGCACATTTCTTACGCTATTTGATACTCACACAGTAAAGAATATAACATTTTCAGAATTACATATTAATGAAAGACTATATAAAAACATACAAGTACTTCAACAAAAAAAGAGACTTTTAGGTTCTAAATTTTTGAAACGATTTGATAAAGTGTTTTGGGATAGCAAAAATCTAACAGTTTATATGTGGAACGAAAATGAGGAATATTAAAATCAGCAAGAAAGTATCTGTAAAACAACATGATCAGAGTGACTGTGGAGCTGCATGCATGGCTTCAGTATTGGCATATTACGGACGTTTAATGCATTGTTTACGCAGAAACCAAAAACAGCGGCCTACGCCGAAGCGTAAGTCGCTGTAATAGAAGCGTGGACCAGCCTGGGCTTGAACCAGGGACCTCCAGATTATGAGTCTGTTGCTCTAACCAACTGAGCTACAAGTCCGACTTAACCTATGTATTAGGATAAGTTTGCGACTGCAAAGGTAGTGTTTTTCGGGAGAAACGCCAAATATTTGGAACTTTTTCTGCATAAAACAATAAGAAAGGAGTGAAAAAACACTGAGAAAGGGCTGAAAAATCATTAATAAACGTTATGTTTTGGGGAGTATCGGGTGGGTTGATGGGGTGTTTGCCATTATTTTAACTACTTTTGCAAGCGTATGCTGATGGTTCGCAGCGGTCGACGCAGATGCTCGCGATGGTCAACGCAGATGCCCGTAACGGTCGACGCAGATGCTCGCGACGGTAGATGCGGATGCTGAAAGCAAAGGAAAATCATCAAGATATGTAGCATAACAGAAAGGGTGAGAGGCAGAATATTCATATTAAACATACTATTTGTGTTTGTCGTAAGTGGCGTTAGAGCAGACAATCGCAGTTACACGCTTCAGACTATGAAGCGCGTGTTCAGTTATGCTGCCTCAGTGGACACGACAGAACACAGCCCGAAGGAGGGCTATGCCTACACAAAGTACGCCATCCGCACGAACCGTCGCAACGCTGTGCTGCTCACTGTGCCGTCGATGTTTGCCATTGCAAACGCGAGCAGGCGCGAGGTGTTCGGCGAGACATACAACCACATGAGAATTGATGCGGAGGGAACGGTTTCCGCCACCCGACTGCTTGAAAGTTCGACGACGACGCGCAAGTCGCAGCCTATGCCTACCGTGCTCAACTACCTCACACCGCTCATCAGCGAAGAGATGCTTATCAACGGGCGTATCATCTCGCCCTTCTTCCAACGCAACCGCCGCTACTATCGCTACAAGGCGCAGAGCTTCACGCAGGGCACGGCACTCGTGAACTTCACCCCACGCCAGAGCAGCACGCAGTTGGTGAGCGGTTGGGCGCAAGTGGACGAACTGACGGGACGCATCATTGAGTTTGCGCTCGACGGCGAGTACGACATGGTGCGCTTTCACATCTCCACGACCATGGACGAGGAGAAGGGACGCACGCTGCTGCCCAAGGAGTGTACACTGAATGCGCGTTTTCTGTTCCTCGGCAACGACATCACGGCTGAGTACACTACGATTTACGGGCTGCCCGACTGCGGTATCGACTCGCTTGCAGAGCGTGACGACACCACCCTACTCGCTCGCGTGCGCCCCATTCCGCTCACCGAGCACGAGGTTTATCTCTGCCAACAGAGCTACAACGACAATATTCTTAACGACTCAACGAGCAAAACGCATGGGAGCATATTCAACAGACAGTTGCTTACGAACGTCGGCGAGACACTGATGGGACGCATCGGGGGCGACATAGGTAGGGACAAGCGCGGAACATTCAACATCAGTCCGATACTGAACCCTCTGCAGTTCAGCTACAGCAACCGACGCGGTCTGACGTACCTGCTCGACGTGCAGGCGCAGTACAACTTCACTGCCAACCAGAAGATGCAGGTACGCATAAAGGCTGGTTATGCCTTCAAGCAGAAGCAGTTCTACTTCAACATTCCGATCACATACTACTTCAGCAACCGCCACAACGGATTCGTGCAGACGGAGTGGGCAAGCGGCAGGCGCATACGCAACTCGTCGGTGCTCGACGCCATCAAGGACAAGCACGACAACGCCATGAACTGGGACAGTCTGAACCTGACCTACTTCCGCGACCACAGTTTGAAGGCATACGTGCACTACGACCCTACGCCGCGCTGGGGCTTGGAGGTAGGAGTGATGGGGCACCGCCGCACTGCTATCCAGGACACGGGATTTGAAGAGGTGGGTATGCCGACGACATACATCTCCGTGGCACCGATGGTGGAACTGACGTACCGACCGATAGGCTATGCGGGTCCGATACTGACCGCCAACTACGAGCGCAGCATAAACGGCTTCATGGGGGCTAACATCGACTACGAGCGCATGGAGTTCGACGCACAGTACATCCACCGTCTGTCGGCTCTCAACTCGCTGCAGATGCGCCTGGGCACGGGCTTCTACACACATCGCAGCACGGGCAGATACTTCCTCGACTATCGCAACTTCCGCGAGAACAACATACCAAACGGATGGAACGACAACTGGTCGGGCTCGTTCGAGCTGCTCAACTCCAACTGGTACAACGCCTCACAATACTACGTGCGTAGCAACGTGACGTATGAGACACCGCAGCTCGCACTCTACTGGCTACCCTACATAGGACGTCTGTTAGAGAAGGAACGCGTGTACGTCAGTGCGCTCTCCGTGAGTCACCTCACGCCCTACTTAGAATGGGGCTACGGTGTGCAGACACGCGCACTGTCGATAGGTGTCTTTGCGTCGCAGAAGAAGTGGAAATTCACGGATATAGCCGTGCGCTTCAGTCTCGAACTGTTCAACCGCTGGTAGGCGTAGGCGAACGCCGGAGAGGCTCGCGCCGACATAAAAAGGCACTATTCCTTTGCCATTCGCCTTAAAATCAGTATCTTTGCATATATGAGAAACGAATATTGCGCAACAATCGGGTTCTTCGACGGTGTACATCGCGGTCATCAGTTTATGATTGACAGCCTTACGACCATGGCACACGCACAAGGAAGACAGTCGCTCGTCATCACGTTCGACCGCCATCCGCGTCAGGTGGTACATGCCGACTACGTGCCACAGCTCATCACCACCACAGACGAGAAGCTGCAGCTGCTCCACGCCACCGCTGCCGACCGCATAGAGGTGCTCCACTTCGACGCGCAGATGGCGCAGCTCTCGGCATACGAGTTCATGCGCCAGGTACTGCACGAGAAGTATGGTGTGGCGATGCTGCTCACGGGCTACGACAACCGCTTCGGACACAACCGCGCCGAGAGTTTCGCCGACTATGTGCGCTATGGCGAGGAGATGGGCATGGAGGTCAGGCAGAACACGCCGATAGACATCGACGGACTGCGTGTGTCGTCGTCGCTCATACGGCGTCTCATAGTCGAGGGCAACATCACTGAAGCCAGCAACTGCATGGGCCATCCCTACTCTATCACGGGCAGCGTGGCACACGGCTTTCAGGAGGGCCGCCGCATAGGGTTCCCCACGGCGAACATCGTGCCCGAAAGCGCAGAGAAGCTCGTGCCCGGAAACGGTGTCTATGCCACAAGAGTGAGCGTAGAGGGCGGCGAGTGGATGCCGGCAATGCTCAACATCGGCACAAACCCTACGTTCCAACGTCAGCAGACCACCATCGAGGCGCACATCATCGGCTTCGAGGGCGACATATACGGACGGAAAGTGCGAGTGGAGTTCGGCAGGAAGCTGCGCGACGAGCAACGCTTCGAGAGCGTTGAAGCACTGCAGAAGCAACTCGAGGCTGATAAGAAAGAGGTGCTGATGGTATTATGTTGAGATGTTGTTATGTTGAGGTGTTGAGATTTGTACTATTGTCAACACATCAACACATCAACACCTCAACACCTCACCATCTCAACATCACATCTCAACACCTCAACAGAACAACATCTCAACATCATATCTAAACATCTCAACATCATATCTCAACATCTCAACATCAAAATATGAAAAAGCGAGAATTACTGAACGTGGCGTTGTACCTCTTCGCCTTCCTCACAATACAAGCAATCTGCTTAGCAGCAACGATGCTCATAAGCCAATCGAGTGGCATCACGGCGGGTGCCACAACCATCACAACACTCGCAAGTAGCATTATCACCATCGCACTGTTCTACAAGCTGCGCTGGACACCCTGCTCGGGCGCATACATCAACACACGCCCGTGGTTCACGATGTTCTGGGTGGTATGCCTCACCATAGGCACCATAGCTCCACTGGCATACCTCACCGAACTGCTCGGCGTAACGCTGCCCGACACATACAACGAGATGTTCAAGGGCATCATGCAGCATAAGCTCGGCTTTATCACCATTGGCATCATAGCACCCATCGCCGAGGAATACGTGTTCCGCGGAGCCATACTGCGCGTACTCTGCGACATAACGGGCAAACACCGCCAGTGGGTAGCCATAGTTCTCTCGGCAGCACTCTTCGCCACCGTTCACGGCAACATGGCGCAAGGCATCGGAGCGTTCCTCTGCGGACTGCTGCTCGGCTGGATGTACGTGCGCACGGGCAGCATCGTGCCCGGTGTGGTCTACCACTGGGTGAACAATTCAACAGCCGTGCTGCTCTACCGTCTCATGCCACAGTCGGCAGACATGCAGTTCGCCGATTTCTTCGGTGGCGACATGAAGCGCGTGGCACTCGCCATCGTCTTCTCGCTGATGATATTCGGTGCTTCCATGTTCCAGCTCAACCTGCGACTGCAGAAGCCGCAGCAATAATCACCACCTCAACATATCAACCCCACACCATCTCAACACCATACCACCTCACCATCTCAACACCACACATCATGCCCGATTTCAGAGATATCACCGTCAGCCAGTCAGTACGCTTCTGCGACGGTAGCCACATTGGCAACGACATACTCCTACTCGACGAAGTGGCGAAGATACCCATTCCGCGCGAGCCACGCCGTATGCAGTGTCTGCTGCTTGCCATGTGCTTGCGTGGCACCGTGAGCTACTACGTCGACTCGGTGAAGCACAACGTTGAGCCCGGCGACCTCATCATCATCAACCAAGGCAGGTCGGTCTACAACTGCACACTCTCGCCCGACTGTCGCGGCATAGGCATACTCGTCGACTACAAATTCTTCAACGAGACGATAAAGAGCGTTCACGAGCTGTCGTCGCTCTTCCTCTTCGCACGCAACCACCCCGTATTCCGACTGCCGAAAGAGCGCTTCGACTTCATCTACGAGACATTCTTCCGCATAAAGGCGAAGATAGACGAGCCCGAGAACCACTTCCGCCGCGAGATGGTGCAGGCGATGTTCCTCGCCATGGCTTACGAACTCTCGAACGTCATCTACAGCGTGCAGGCGCAGAACGATAGTTGCAACACACGTGCCGAGGAGATATTCACGCAGTTCATAAAGCTCGTCGAGAAGCACTTCCGCTCGGAGCGCCGCGTGGGTTGGTACTCTGAGCAGCTCTGCATATCGCCAAAGTATCTCTCCGAGACAATCAAAGCCGTATCGAAGCGCACGCCCAACGAGTGGATCGACTCTTACGTCACCATCGAGCTGCGTATGCTGCTGCGCAACACGCAGAAGAGCATTAAGGAGATTGCGCAAGAGCTGAACTTCTCCAACCAGTCGTTCCTCGGCAAATACTTCAAAGAACACACCGGCATGTCGCCGTCGGAGTATCGCCGCAGCTGAGAAATCATACAACAAATAAAATCGCCTCGCTTGGAGATGATCTCCAAGCGAGGCGATTTTTTTGTATTAGGGATGTCCGATAACACCAAGGGGGTGCACTTGAGACAAGTGCACCCCCTGAATAACCTCTATAATAAGTCTGTATGCGAAAAAATCCTCCATATCTGCCAGTTTTGCCGTAACCCACAGATTATAAGAACGATAAAGGCTGGAAGATAAGCCTTGGGAGCGTGATATCTCCCAGCCTATCTTCCAGCCTTTTCTGGTTATCTTCCAGTTTTATTTACGAAAACGGTTTACTTTCCGACCTTGTTACTTCACGATCTTAACGCCGTTCACAACGTACACACCGCGCTTCAGTGAGCTGAGCGATGTGGCGTTCTTCATCACGAGCTTGCCGTCGATGGTGTAGACATCAGCCGGATGCTGAGCGTCGATTGTAACACCGTGGATGTCAGTCTGGCAATCGTCAGAAGTAGCAGCAGCCGACTCGCCACCAGTGAACACAGCCGATACGCTATAGCGTGTAGGCTCTGCCTTCGGGTCGAAGTTGATGTCGTAAGATGTTGCGGTAGCAGGAAGCTCCTTAATCATCTTGTCGTTGCGATATACGCGGAAACCCTCGAGCTTGCCGAAGCCTGCCTTGTACACGATGTCGTCGAGCAGGAGCATGTACGCATTGTCAGCCTTTGTAGCGCAACGTATTGCGAAGTAGCTTGCGCCCTCCGGGAGGTCTACTGTGTAAGAATCCCACTTGCCACCGCTGTGTGTGAAGGTCTTTAACAACTTGAAGTCTGCGTGGTCGGCAGACTTGTCAGAGTAGTAAACCTCGATAGTCTGCGGATAGCGAATGTTCGTCGGGTCGGGCTGACCGTTGTTAGCCCAAAAGAGCACAGTCTGCGCCTCGCCAGAGAGCATCGGCGAGATGAGCCAGTTGTCGGCGTCGTAGTAAACGAACTTCTTGTTGACAATCTCGCGAGCGAACATAGTCATCAGACACTTCTCGCCGCCGTGAGGCTTGAGAGTGAGATTCTGCGAAGTGATACCGTCCTGGATAGCATCCGGGTTGAACACAATGTAGTTGTACAACTCGTTCTCGTGCGGGAAAGGCATACCCTGCGAGCCCCACAGACCGCCAGTCTCACCACTCTTGATAGAAGAGTAGGTAGTCCAGTCGCCGAACTGGTTGATAGTCCAGTTGTCGTAGCTCTCGAATGTCTCGCGAGTCTGGATGCTTGCCGATGTCGGTACGCTCCAGTTCATGGTGAGCTTGCTTGTAGCCTCGTCCTTTGTAGCCGAGAAGTTCTCTGGCATCGGGATGCCCGACTCAGTCAGTTCTACTACAAATGCAGTGCTGTTGTCTGCCTTATACTGGTCGGCATCATACTCTACGTCGGCATACAACTTGAATGTCTTCGATGTGTTGGTAGCGTTGTTCTTTACATTCACAACGAACGACTTGCTTGCGAGTGGCTGGATAGCCTCTGCTACGGTCTGCTCGAACATGATGTCGTTACCACTTCTGAGCTGCACGCGGTAGTTGGAAGCTGCCTTCTCGCCGTTGTTTGTCACGGTAACGGTAGCCTTACTCCAAGCTCCACGCTTCATCTTGGCAGGAGCCGAGATGCTTACAGCGAGGTCGTTGTCGTAGGTATTGTGTACGTTTACGTCGTCGATACGCACTACGCCGTATGTGTCTGCCTTGCCCACGAAGGTGAGGATAACGTAGTCTGCCTTTGCCATCTCTGCCGGAATCTTGAACAGTGAGCGGTGCCAATCCTCTGCCTTACCGCTGAGCTTTGAATAGTCGACAGTGCCGATGAGCTTGCGTGTGCCGTCAGGAGTCTGTGCGTACACCTCAATGCTGCAGTTCTTTCCGCTTGTAGCGTTGTGGCTGAATATCACAGCCGGGTTGCTTGCACCTGCGAGAGCTATCTTACCAGAGCTAAGGTCAGCTGTGCCACCCTTGCTGAACGATGTGAACACGCGGCAGTTGTTGTCGCCGTCGCTTGAGGTCTGGGTGTTATGCAGGAAGCCGATGCCACCCTCCTCGTCGAGTGTAAGCGACCACCAGAGGTGTGCATTCTCACCACTCACGAAGTTAGAACGGAACGGCAGAGCGTAAGGCTTACCAGTTACAACTGGCGATGACATTACGCGCTCGCTCTCGCCCTTGCTGTTCTTAGCGCCTACAGAGTAGAGGCGTACAGCCTGCTCGCCTTCTGCTGTATTGAACTTCTCGGTGTATGTGTTCTCTGTAACAGAGCCGAGGAGCTGCTGGCTTGTTACGCCGTCAGAGATGCGCACACGGTAAGCGTTGTATGTTACGTCGTTGGTGAGCACAGCACCACCATTTGCGCCTTGTGCAGAAGTCTTGTCCCATGTCAGCTTAACGCCAGTCTTCACGTCAGCTGCCTTCACGTTTGTGAGTGGAGCCGGTTTGTCAAGACCAACGTAAGCAGCCACAACAGTCGGGGTGCCTGCACCGTCGGCGGTGTAAGCAGTGATGGTGTAGTTGTTGAAACCAGCTACTGGTGAGTTGTCGTCGCAAGAGAGTGTTGCGCCCGACTTGCTTGAGCCGAACTCCTTAACGGTCACGCCGTCGCGAGTTACTACAACCTTTGTGACAGCAGCAAGTGTTTTACCAGCAACGGTCTTTGTCGGCAGGCGGAAGCTGATGTTAGCCTTCAGTGCCGTCGTCGGGTCGGGAGTGATTTTTACGTTCTCCACAGCAGCAGGGGCATTGAGGTGACCATTGTCTACGATAGAGAAGTTCTCCACATAGATATAGTCCATCGCCTTGTCGCTGATAGCGTGAATACCGAAGTAGAAGGTTTGAGCAGCAGTTGTGTTAACCGTGCCATCGTATGTAGTGCTCGTAGCTGGCAGCTTTGTTTCTGCAAGGAATTTATTTGTAAGGTTCTCCACCTTATCCTTATTGCCCCACTTTGCCTCTATCTTCTCGGGGAAGTAGGCACTTGAGCTGCGTGCTATGAATGATACCTTATAAGAGTGGTTAGCCTCAAGCTGTATGGCAGGAGTGATGAGCCAGTCGTCAGCTGCCTTGCTGGATGAAGCAGGGTAGTATGCGCTATGCTTACCCTCATGCCACTTCCATGTGTTATCATCGCCGTTTTCGTCGATAATGTTAAAGAGATCCAATGACTCCTCTAAAGAGAAGTCCTCATAATAAGGCGGCACAATGTTGTCGCCGTAAGCCACAGCACCAGTGCGACGCTCTGCACCACGCTTCGTACCGTTGATTGGTATGATGCCGTAGTAGTAGTTGCGCAGGTGCTTGTCCTTGATAGTTTCCGAGAACGACAGACCGCTGATGTTTGTGCCTACGGTCTTAGCGTCGGGATAGCGCACGATGTCGTAGCGCAGGTCGCCGAGGTAGCCGTTGTGTACGGCTCCTGAGGGCTTGCCCCATGTGACGGTTGCCTTGCCGTTGGTGTCAATCTTCAGACGTGCGAACGACACCTGGTTTGGTTCGTCGTAGCCTACGTATGCTGTTGTCTTGGCAGCCTTACTCTTGCCTGCGGCGTTAGAGAGCGTAACGGTGAAGTTGTTCAGACCCTCTGGAGCTGTAATCTCCTTAGTGATTGAGGAGTTGGCAGGCATTGTGCCGGTGAGCACCTCTGTCTTTCCTGAGCGTACCGAGTAGTTAACGTCGCCGCTGAGTGTCTGTCCGCCGTACGTCTTCGCTGGTGCAGATATAGACACCGAGCCCTTTGTCAATCCGTTCTCGAACTTCACTGAGAAGCCCGTCGGTGCAGCCGGTGCTGCTGCGTCGGGTGTTGCCTCTGGTATAGCCAAACCGAGTATCTGTGCATTGTATTGGAAGTTGGCGATGAGTGTTGCTTTACCAGTCTTGAGGTCGACCGAGTAGAGCGCAGCCTTCTTGTCAGCATCGTATGCAGCCCAGTAGAAGGTGTCGTCGTCCTGGTCGATGCCACCACTCTGTGTGTAGCTCTTCTCTGACGATGGTGCTACGTACACACCGGTCGGACCGATTTCGGTCTCTTCGCCAGTGATGGTGTTCAGCTCGTAGAGCACACCGTCGGTAGCCACAGCGTAGACGCGCTCCTCAGAGCTTACGCCCATTGCCACGAACTTGTGTTTAGACGGAGCGATTGTGGTGCGCTGCATCTTGTCGTAGTCGATGATACCAAACTCGAACGACGAAAGGTCGTTGGTATAGAACTGACCATACACCTTGCCGGTGAGCTGGCTTGTAGCGGTAGTTGTAGCGATTAGTTCAAGCTTTGAAACCAACTCTGGTGCAATCTCCTGATGCCATTTGTCTTCGGTATTGAACTGATAGTAGGTAACAACAAGCGAGCTTGAAGCCTGATTTCTTGTGAAGTGTACTGCGTGGTACTTACCATCGTAGTACGACCATCCGCCGTTTGGCGACATTCTGCTGTCCAAATCTTCCGTCTTGAGGTCGCGGAAGTTGCCAGCTGTAGCTGCGTCGAACTCCATGTAACCAATCTGCTTGCTGGCAGTAGGGTACTGAGTAGCGTTATTCACATAACCCCAGAGGTTGCGGCTGGCTGCACGCGCTGCAGCCTTTAGCGGACTGAGGAAATTAGCACCCGACTTCGCAGTCTGTGCTTTGGTCTGTGCCGATACCGGACAGGCTGCCATAGCTAAAGCTACAGCAGCTATCACAGAGGCAACAGAGCGTCTGTTTCTTCTGTTCATAATATAGAATTTGATGTAAGTTGTTATGTCTTTGTCGATTAAAGCGGATTTATTTTGCAAATATATATATAAATATGTACACAGACAAGCATAAAAGGGTTATTTAACAAAATAAGCCTTGTTTACATCGCGCATATTCAACAAATCTACAACGATGTTCACAATACTTATAATCGTGAGGCATACAAGGCCCGATAAGAGTATGACCGCAGCGAAGCGCGAATACTGTCCGAGCAGAAGCAGCAGACCGCTCTCTGCGCCGAACGTGAAGAGTGGCTGGTCGGTAGGCGCATTGAGCATCATGGCTATCGCGCCTCCGCCCAAGACGAGTCCTAACACGAAGGTGGCAAGCATGGCGTAGCGGTAGCGTCTGATGCAGGTTTCTTCGTGCTGCTTCAGATACTCTACGGCGTCGAGGCGCTTCTCGAGTTTCCGGATGAATGCGTCGCCGTCGTCGAAGGTGGGTCGGGCTGCGAGGAAGAGTTCCTCAAGTGCTTTATCTTTCATCATACGTTCAAAATGGTTTTAAGGTTGTCTCTGCCGCGCGAGAGTTGTTTCTTCACGGCATCTACGGTGCAGTCGGTGATGTCGGCTATCTCCTTTATCGAGTAGCCACTCATGTAGAACATCACTACCGCCGAGCGTTCCTTGGGCGAGAGTGTGGCGAGCGCCATGTACAGTTCCTGATGGCGGAAGGCGGAGTCGGCTGTGGCAGCTGAGGGCATGGCGCTCAGTGCTTTGAGGTCGTCGAGCGTGCGCGTGCTCGCCTTGTGGTTGAGGAAGGTGTTGCGCGCTATCGTGAACAGCCACGCGCGAAACTTGCCCTCGTCCCGATAGCCAGCCGACGAGAGATAAGCCTTGACGAGCGTCTCCTGCGCTATGTCGTCGGCATCGTCGCGCTTGCCGCAGCAGAGGGCGAGCAGAAAGCCTCGCAATGCCTCCTGCTCGCTCTTCACCAGTGCTATGAATTGTTCTCTCGTCATAGGTTGTTACTCTTGCTTCATGTTCTGCTCCTCTGCCTCCATCTCCTTCTCGAGCATACGGCGACCTACGAAGTAGCTCACGAGGAAGGCGATGCCGATGGCTATCAGTGCTGCGCCGGCAATGATGAGAATTTCCTTCTGCACGCTGAGGAAGAAATAGAGCAGCACGAAGGCTACGCCCATAAGACAGCAGAGGCAGCCGTGCTGCAGATTGGCGAGCAGCTTCTCCTTGATGAGCTTCTCCGACTTCTTCAGGTTCTTCATGAGCAGTTCCACGTCGATGTCGGGGTTCTTCTCCAGTGCGGCGAGCACTATCTCCTTGCGGTTGCGCTCGGATGCCATAGCACTCTTGAACACGATTGCTACAACGGCGATAGGGAGCACTACTGCCACTCCTATCGGAACTAAAAGTTGTACTAACCAAAACATAATCTTTTTTCGTCTTTAATTGTTATACTTGTTGTTCTATTCTATCGCTTCTTGCTGAAGCGGTTCATTTATATAACAAGCGACACGGACGAAAGGTGACATTGCAGTAGCAGAAATATACAAGTGCACCCCTAAGGGTGCGCATCGGTCGGTGCAGACATCCGCATCGGTCGACGCAGACATCCGCATCGGTCGACGCAGACATCCGCATCGGTCGGCGCAGACATCCGCATCGGTCGGCGCAGACCGCTAAAGTATAACTATAACACTGCGTTTCCTATGCTTCAGCAGTACTAATGCTGAGCTATGCCCCACTGCTTGAGCTGCTCGAAGTCGATATCAGCGAAGCCTGCCTGTTGCAAGGTAACGGAGCGGTTGTGGTCGTTGAGATAGTGGCGCTTGCTGCTGCGGAACGCAGGGTTGGCAAGCGACTGTGGCATTACGTCGGCGACGCACTGCGCACTGATGCCGGCGATGGATAGCATCGTCGGGAATACCGACACGCTCGACTGCACATCCTTCTCGCGGTTGGCGTTGAGTGCCGACACCACCTCAGGATACTCGGCGCGGTACGACGCGGAGGTCCAGACGATAAGCGGCACGTGTATGCCGTGGCATGAGGGCGTGGGCGAGGCGTGGAGGAAACGCTTGCGATAGTCGTCGAAGATGTTCTCGCCGTGGTCGGAGGTGTAGAGCATGGCAGCCTGCGCCCCACTCTTGCCGAGCATCGTGATGATGCTGTGCAGCACGAAGTCGGTCTGCAGTATGGTGTTGTCGTAAGCGTTGATGAGCGAGGGGCGGTTCTTTGCCTCTGCCTCGGTGGGCGTGTCGGGCAGGAACTTGGCGCGATGGCGCGGATAGCGGTCGCGGTAGTTGAAGTGCGAGCCGTAGGTGTGCAGCACTATCAGCTCCTTCTTGCGCTTCTTGGCAAGGATGTTCTGCACGTAAGGCAGCAGCCGCTCGTCGCTGGTCTGCGCCGTAACGTCGCCCGTGACAACGCTCACAGCCGAACGGATGAACACGAAGTCGTCAGCCTCGTCGCCGAAGAAGTCGATGAACGAGTGGTTGGGCTGCTGGTTGGAGATGAACGAGGTGTGGAAGCCTGCTTCGCGGAACGCCGTGATAAGGCTTTTCTCGCGGTACAGACGCGCGTGGTCCTCGGCAGAAGCGGCGGCGAGGAGCAACGGCACACTCTTGTGCGTGGTGTTCGACTGCGAGAGTACGTGGCGGAACACGCTCAGTCCGTCGGTCTTGGAGAGCAGCGGATTGGTCTCGCGCTTGTAGCCGTAGAGCTGGAAGTTGTCGGCGCGTGCCGTCTCGCCTATCACGAGCACATACACCTCGGCAGAGTCGGCAGCGTGAGCCGAACGTGCACCGAAGCGGAAGTCGACCACATCGTTGCGATAGTTGGCTATGCGGCTGCTCTCGTGGCAGGCGAGGTAGAGGTTGTAGAAGATGTTGGCTGGGTAGACGTGGTCCTCGGCACGATAGTCGAAGTCGCTGTCCTTCGGATAAGCCACATAGCTCAGTGCTATGAACACTGCGCCCACAGCCATGCCATAGCAGGAGTAGCGGCGCACGCGCTTCAGGAACGCCTTGTCCTCGGTGCGGTGGCGTGCCCACGACATAGCGGCGAGCACGAGCAGCGGCAGGTAGAGGATGAAGACAGTAGCCACGGCGGGCACGAGGTTGTTGAGCAGTTCCATCGCCTCACCGGGGTTGGTGGTGACGAGGTTGAGGAACATGTCGACGGCTATCACGCCACGTCCGAAGAGGTAGAGCAGCACTATCTGGAAGGCTGCGAAGAAGACGAGGAGAAAGAGGCACCACACCTGGCGACCCGTCTTCTTGGAGAGCGTCATCAGCAGCGCATAGAGCGACACGGGCAGCACGACGTTGGCTATGCAAGCCAACACGGGCATGTGCTCGGTGAAGCAGAGTGCCACGTTCGGAATGGCGAGCGTGAGCACTATGTAGAAGAAGAGGAAACGGGGAGAGGTGAGGAGGGCTAATATCTTTTTCATAACTAAAACGCTTCGTTGATATTGAATATGAAGCTGTGCTGTCCCGACTTGCCGAAGCCGTAGTCGAGTCGCACGTTGACATTCTTCTTGAACTCCCAGCGGTAGCCCACGCCCATGTTCGGCAGTATGTGCTTCAGCTGTATCTTGCTGAACTTCGGGAAGATGGTGCCAGCGCCTACCCACGCCACCACGCCGTTGCGTTTCCACACATGCTGTCGCAGCTCCACCTGCGTCTCTATCTTATGGTTGTCGCGATAGCGTCCTTGGTAGTAGCCGCGCATCGAGTAGCTATCGCCGAGCTGCGCGAGCATCGACCACTCCACATCGCCGAAGTTGAGCTGCGTGCGGAAGTCGGCAGCAAGCGTAGCACCCTTCCACAGATGCGTGTAGCCGTCGATGCGGAAGTCGGTGGTGTAGGAGTTGTATTTGTTGCCGATGAACTTCTGGCGCATGAGCTGCATGAACTGTATGTACATGCCTCGCTTCGGCGCAGTGAGGTTGTCGCGCGTGTCGTATATGGCGGTCATGCCGGCACCGAAGTTCAGCGTCTCTGTGCGTTCGCCACCAAGCAGGTCGACACGGTCGAACTTAGTGCCGCGCACATAGTCGAAGTCGACGGTAGGACCGATGAAGAGGTTGTCGGCGGTGCGTATGAGCCAGTCGGCTTTGAACTGCGCCTGCCAACGCTTCATCTTACTCTTGTTGCCATCCACATTGCCCATGTCGTAGCCCCATCCCCAGATGTAGCAAGGGAAGGAATAGAAGTAGACGGTGTAGTTGAGGCGGTGGGTGTCGCGTGGGAACTTATGCGTGCCGCGCACACCGAGCATGTAGAAGCCTACGGTAGACACGTCGCCGAAGAGCGACACGTTGCTCGGAGCCGACAGCGAGTCGGTAGGATCGGAGCGATAGAGTCCGGCAGCCACGAGTCCGATGCCGAACTTGGTGTCGGAGCTGTAGTGCGGTCCGCCGATGACGCTGAAGTCGAAACGCTTGTTCTTCTTCTCCTTGTTGGCATCGTTGAAGTAGGCAAGGAAACGACTGAAGATGTCTTTCTTCTTTGCCGGCTTCGCAGCAATGGTGTCAGCAACAGCAGCAACCTCACTGGTTGCTGCACTCGCTACAAAAGTGGTATCAAAACCGAACGGCTCTGTAGCCCAAACGGGCTGCAGAGCTATTAAGAACAGAAATAATATCGCTTTAAAGGGGCGCATAATCTCATTTTTTTTAATTAATAATAGAGTTGACAAGGATATATCAACACCTCACCATCTCAACATCACACCATCTCAACATCACACCATCTCAACATCTCAACACCTCACCATCTCAACATCTCAACACCTCAACATCTTAGTACACCAGTCCTACGTTGTCTACCCAGAAGGTATTGCCGACAGTGCCGACATAGGCTCCGCCGTGGCTCGACGAGAACTGCAATATGATGTGCGTCGGTTTGGCGTCGGCAGCAGCCCAGCCCGTCTCCTTCACCAGCACGCTCTTTCCCTTAGAGTTGCGTGCGTAGTCGGTAGAACGCAGTCTCATCATCGACGCATCGTAGAACGGTTTGCCGGTGATGTTGCCGTAGTGAATCTCATACGTGGCATCCTCAACCCATCCGTTGGTCGACTTGCCGTACTTCACTACCACCGTGCCCACGCGCTGCGCCGTGATGTTTCCCTTAGCATCCTCATGGCGTTTCTGGAGGAGCAGCAGAGCCACACAGTAGTCCTTGCCCGGAACAGTGGTCACTGCCGAGAAGCCGGTCTGACGGATGCGGTTGGCGTTGCCTGGCACCTGCACACGATAGTCGAAGCGCAGAGCCTTCGGACGCAGAGTGAACGGGATACCGAAGTTGAGAGCCTTCGGACCTTCCTTTGTGCCGGTGATAGGCTCCTTCATGTCGCCGAGGAAGATGCTGCCAGCGGCGAGCACCTTAATATTAATAAGACCAAGCACCTTGCAGGTCTCGATATGGGTGGTCATTTTGACGCAATGTCCCGAACCGCGGTTGTCGCGATACACCGAGTTGTTGGTCTTTGTGATGCCCGACACCTTAGCCATCACGTTGCTCGTGCCCCAAGGCGATCCGCCGAGGTTTACGTATGGGTTGTTGCCCGTGAGGGCTCTGTTGGGGCCTATCTCGTAAAGGGTTTTCTTGCTACCACCGATTACTGACGACTCGTGTATTTGGCGCGTCACCCAAGTATCGAAATTGCCATACTTGAACAAGACGAACTTTCCTTCGGCATTTGCAGAAAGACTACAGAAAACGCAAAGCATTGTCACAATGCACGATTTGAACATAAAATGTTTCATATACTTATGATTATATATTGTGTGCTACAAAAACATGAATAACAAGCAAAAAAGCCGTATCATTCGGCACAAAGATATACAAAAAAGGCAAATGCGAAAACTTTTATATTACAAAAGTTTTCCATTTGCCTTAATATTTAATGTCTGTCAACATTTGTAAGGAAATAAAGACAACTTTTAATTGCTTTTATACCAACCGCGTTTTTCTGCTTTTGTTTCAACCGCATTTATTTGCCACCAATCAGCTCAACGGCTTTGCTTACGGTGTGATTGTGCTCGTTCATCAGTCGGAAGTACTCGTTCATGTCCCAGATGTCGCGAGCGATGAGTGCCTTCAGTTGTACGCGAAGCATAGGCAGCGTGTTGTTGCGCTCTTCATCGTCGCGCGGTTTCACCTTCTGGCGCTCAGCCTCAGCAAAAAGACTGTCGACCATGGCTTGCGGCACTTCAAAGTGCTTCATATAGTCGTCGAACTTCGCGTACTCCGCCTTCAGCTCCTCGCGATGGTTCTCAACATAGCGCAGTGTGGCGTTGATAACGAGCGAGCGTGCAACAAGCTGACGGTGGAACGCTGTATATTGAGTGGTGTCGAGCGGCACGAACACGTCGGGCATGATGCCTCCACCGCCATATACGGTGCGGTGCTTGCGCAGAGTGTAGCAGCGCAGCGAGTCGTTGAAGTGGATTGAGTCAGCCGAGTAGAGCTCGCCATGCTTGAAACGTTTCTCTATATCCTGCGCATAGTCCTCCTTTTCGCCTTTCGCATACGGCTTCTGTATGCAGCGGCCGGATGGCGTATAGTAGTGAGCGATGGTGAGGCGTATCATTGAACCATCGTCGAACTCGATAGGACGCTGCACGAGTCCCTTTCCGAACGAGCGACGACCTACCACTGTGCCACGATCCTGGTCCTGGATGGCACCCGTAACGATTTCGGCAGCCGATGCCGAATACTCGTTGATGAGCACGTAGACCTTGCCCTTCAGCAGTCTGCCTCCTCCACCTGCCTTGTACTCTTGACGTTTCTGAGCGCGTCCCTCGGTGTACACCACGAGGTCGCCCTTCTGCAGGAACTCCTCTACGATGCGCACCGCCGACTGCAGATAGCCGCCGCCGTTGTCCTGAAGGTCGAGGATGAGATCGCGCATACCGGCCTTCTGCAGCGAGTCGACAGCGGTCATAAATTCGCCGTAGGTGGTGGCACCGAACGAGCCGATGCGCACGTAGCCCACACGCGGACGTATCATGTAGTAGGCATCAAGCGTGTGTACGGGTATCTTGGCACGCGTAACGGTGAACTGCAGCAGGTCGGGCACGCCACGACGCTGCACGCCGAGCTTCACCTTCGAGCTACGCGGTCCGCGCAGACGACGCATGATGTCCGCACGATCCATCTTGACGCCTGCTATCGTAGTGTCGTTGACGGTGATGATGCGGTCGCCGGCGAGTATGCCCACCTTCTCCGACGGACCCTTGCGCACGGGCTGTATGACGAGCAGCGTGTCCGAAATCATATTGAACTGCACGCCGATACCGTCGAACGAGCCTTGCAGTGGTTCGGTCAGCGACTTTGTCTCCTTGGCAGTGGTGTACGAGGAATGGGGGTCGAGTTTCTCGAGCATACCACGTATGGCATCCTCCACGAGTTTCTGCTCGTCGACCGAGTCGACATAGAGGTTGCTGACAGCCAGTTCGGCTATCTGCAGCTTCTTGAGTGGGTTCACACGCTGCGCGAAAGCGGCTGCGCACAGCAGCAGTAAAACCATTGCACCCATTCCCATTTTCCATGAGAACGGGTGCGTTGTGTTATGTTTGTTTATACGTTTCATTATCTGAGTTTGTTTTATGCCAAGTCTTCGTCGGGCAGGTCTTCCTCAACCACCAGGTTGTCGATGATGAAGTTCTGCCTCTCCATGGTGTTCTTGCCCATGTAGTACTCGAGGAGCTTCTGCACCTGGTCGGTCTTGTGAAGTGTCACCTGTTCGAGTCGCATCTCCGGACCGATGAAATGTGCGAACTCCTCCGGCGAGATTTCGCCCAAACCTTTGAATCGGGTTATCTCCGGGTCGGGTCCGAGGTTGCGTATCGCCTGCTGGCGTTCGTCCTCGCTGTAGCAGTAGCGTGTGATGAAGTCGCTCTTCTTCTCCTTACCGGTGAGGCGTGCGTCGGCATCGGTCACTACCTTCTTATCCTTTATCTTCGTGCGACGGTTGCGCACGCGGAACAGCGGTGTCTGCAACACGTAGACGTGTCCCTTCTTGATAAGGTCGGGGAAGAACTGCAGGAAGAACGTGATGATGAGCAGGCGGATGTGCATACCGTCGACATCGGCATCGGTCGCCACTATCACCTTATTATATCTAAGCGTGTCGAGTCCGTCTTCTATATCAAGAGCAGCCTGCAGGAGGTTGAACTCCTCGTTCTCGTACACCACCTTCTTTGTCAGTCCGTAGGAGTTGAGCGGTTTTCCACGCAGTGAGAATACGGCTTGCGTGTTCACATCGCGGCTCTTTGTGATTGATCCGCTGGCAGAATCGCCCTCGGTGATGAATATCGACGACTCTTCCTTACGGTCGTTCTTCGCGTCGGAGTAGTGGATGCGGCAGTCGCGCAGCTTGCGGTTGTGAAGGTTTGCCTTCTTCGCGCGTTCGCGTGCCAGCTTCGTGACACCAGCCATCGCCTTGCGCTCACGCTCGCTCTCGGTTATCTTCTGCTGCATCACCTCCGCCACGTCGGCGTGTATGTGCAGGAAGTTGTCTACCTCAAGCTTCACGAAGTCGCCAACGTACTTGTTGATGCTCTCGCCTCCGGGTGCCATCTGCAGCGAGCCGAGCTTAATCTTCGTTTGGCTCTCGAACATCGGCTCCTCTACGTTCAGCGCGACGGCAGCCACAAGTCCGTTGCGTATGTCGGTGAACTCGTAGTTCTTGCCGAAGAACTCCTTGATGGTGCGGGCTATGTGCTCCTTGAATGCGCTCTGATGGGTGCCGCCCTGCGTGGTGTGCTGTCCGTTGACGAAGGAGTGGTACTCCTCGCCGTACTGGTTGGTGTGCGTAAAGGCTATCTCTATGTCCTCACCCTTCACGTGTATGATGGGGTAAAGCGGGTCGGTGGTCATCGTGTCGGTGAGCAGGTCAGCCAAGCCGTTGCGCGAGAGGATGCGCCGACCGTTGTACATGATGGTGAGTCCGGAGTTGAGATAGGTGTAGTTGCGCAGCATCGTCTCCACGAAGTCGTCATGGAACGAATAGCCGACGAACAGTGTCGGGTCGGGTTCGAAGAAGATGTAGGTGCCGTTCTCGTCGGCAGAGTCCTCGGTGATGTCCGATGTCAGGTTGCCGCGCTCGAACTTGAGCGCACGCACCTTGCCGTCGCGATACGACTTCACCTCGAAGTGTGCCGAGAGGGCGTTCACCGCCTTCACACCCACGCCGTTCAGACCCACGCTCTTCTTGAACGCCTTCGAGTCGTACTTGCCGCCGGTGTTGAGCACACTGACTGCCTCAACGAGCTTGCCCTGCGGTATGCCACGACCATAGTCGCGCACCGACACACGCAGACGGTCGTCGATGTCTACCTCTATGCGCTTGCCGGCGTTCATCTTGAACTCGTCGATAGAGTTGTCGATGACCTCCTTCAGCAGCACATAGATACCGTCCTCGGGCAACTGTCCGTCGCCCAAGCGACCGATATACATACCTGGACGTGTACGCACGTGCTCCATGTCGGAGAGGTGGCGTATGTTGTCATCGGTATATTGAACTGTGGGTTGAATGTTTTCTTCCATTTTATTTCTTAATATCTTACAGCATCCCGAGTATTGTCATCGTATCTTGAGGATGCTATCCGACTTAAATATCCTTCTTGTAGCATCTGCGGCGCTTGTGTATCTCGCGGTTGAGATACTGCCACTGTCCCTGAACCTTCATGTTTGTCTCCATCTCGACGTGGGTCTCGCCCCACTTGAAGCCGAGACGCTGGTAGTGAGGTATGAGGTCGTAGAAGAGCAATGCGTTGGCACCCTTCTGACGATACTCCGGCAACACGCCTACGAGCAGAAGGTCGACTACCTCGGTCTTGTGGAATTTCAACGCACGAAGGATGTGCCACCATCCGAACGGGAAGAGCTTGCCACCGCACTTCTGCAAAGCGCGGGCGAGCGACGGGATAGATATGCCTACGCCAACCACCTTGTGGTCGGGTGTGTTCCAGTCCTCGATGATGGTGATGAGGTCGAGGTCAGCCATCGGCAGGTACATCTTCACGTACTGCTCTATCTGGCGGTCGGTGAGCTTCGAGTAGCCGTAGAGGTCCTTGAAGGTCTCGTTCACTACATTGAATATCTTCTTGCCGTATCCGTTCTCGCCATATATCTCATTGCGCTTCAACTTCTTCACCTGCAGGTTGTAGCGCTTCTGAATCATCTTTGCGATGGTAGCATACTTCTCCGGCATCTCCTCCGGCACGTAGAGCTTATACTCCACATAGTCGTTGTCTTTCTCCCATCCGCCCATGCGATCCATGTGCTCTGGATAGTAGGGGTAGTTGTATGCCGTAGCCTGAGTGCCAAGCTGGTCGTAACCATAAAGGAGCATTCCCTCGGGGTCCATATCGGTGAAACCGAGCGGACCGACAATCTCCTTCATACCTTTCGACTTGCCGTAGTCTTCTACTGCCTTGAGGAGTGCTTTAGACACTTCGATATCGTCAACGAAATCGATCCAGCCGAAGCGAACCGACTCGCGCTCCCACTTCTTGTTGGCACTGTGGTTGATGATAGCAGCCACACGACCCACAGCCTTACCGTCGCGGTATGCCATGAAGTACTCAGCCTCGCAGAAGTCGAAGGCTGCATTCTTGTCCTTACGGAAGGTGTTCATCTCATCGAAGTAGAGGTTTGGCACGTGATAAGGATTACCTTTGTAGAGCTCGTTGTGGAAATCGATAAACTTGCACAAGTCGCGGCGCGACTCAACTTTCTTAATCTCTATTGCAGACATTTTAATTGTTTTATTCTTTCACTTTTGTTTGATACACATTGTACGATTGCCTCTTTAGGCAAGCAATACATCTTTATAAATAAAGCCTTTAAAGTGCAAAAGTACGGAAAAATGCTCAAACTAACGAAAAACCGGGTAACATTTAGCGATATTTACGAGAAATTAGCAGCACATGCTCACCTTCAGCGGTGGTTGTGGCGAAGATATACACGTCGCCGCCATCTTTGATTTTGAGGCGTTTGCGCAGTTCTGCAACTGTGAGTGGAAAGTTGCGCGTAGCTATATTGGCTTTCTCTATGCCTACCAACGCCTTGCGCAGCTCGCCCTTGTTCATCGTCGTCACGCGCTCCACAACGAAGCTTCTGCCCGGAAAGCCCTCAACGGGTTCGTCGGAAAGAAAGAGATGGCTGTTGCGGCTCACGGGCGACACGCCGTAAGCTGCTGCCAACTCGTCGAAGCAGCCTGCTTTCATGATTGAGGCGTTGGGCTCGTGTACGAATTTTGAGTTTTGAGTTTTGAGTTTTGAGTTGACGACTGAAGCCGAGGAGCCTGGCGTATAGACAAAGAGAGAGGAAGTGTCTGAAGCGGTAGAAAGATCCGCGCAATACACCTTCAGTTCGCTCTCTACCACCTTTAAAAGTACGAGCAGCAATTCCTTGCACTCGCCTCCCACCGACACGATGTGCACCTCGCGCACCGTGCCCTGCAAGTCGTCCACCGCCTTATGCCAATCGAGCATAGGCGAGAGCTTCAGCATCGTGAAGCACGACTTCTCAAGCAGCTTGGGCAGGAGTTGCACAACATCGGGCGTGCAATCGGCAAGCATGACGGTCTTGGCACCGTGTTCATCGCGACGCGCCGGGTCGAGGAACAGCATGGTCTGCGGTTCAACGGTTGAGAGATACTCCACGGCATCTGCACACACCACCGTGGCGTTGTTCAAGCCGAGCAACGGAAGATTGTGCTCAACGATGTGGCAGAGCTGCTCGTTGCGCTCCACATATGTAGCCGCAGCAAAGGCGCATGAGGTGAAAGAGAAGTCGACACCGAAGCCGCCGGTCAGGTCGGTCATGCGGGACGCATGACCGACCCGACAAGTCCACTCCATCGCCAAGTTGAGCTTATACTGCGCTGTGGGTTCTGACGAGCACTGCTCCATAGAGAGGTGCGGCGGAAATATTACGCCATCGCACGCAGCCCATTTGGGGAGCTTGCGACGCGCTATCTGCCAGCCTTGTATCTGATCGAGAGCGTAGGGCATGTCAACATCCGGAAAGCGATTTGCTTGAAGCGCAAGCTGACGGATATCACGTTCGCGATATTCGCGTATAAATTCTGCAGTAGTCATAGACATATCATTGTTATTTTTGACTGCAAAGTTAACACATTTAGCCGATTAAATAACTACATCAGAATGAATGTAAATAAATTTCACCGATTTTCTTTGCAGTATAACAAACTTACTGTAACTTTGCAAAAGTTGCACAGAAGACAACAAAATGAGCAACCACTAAACATAATACCCTAAAGTATGGAACCTATTGTTGACTTTTCAATCCTACCCGCACGTCTGCGCTCAGCCGAGCGAGTCGTAACTGTAGCAGTGGCATGTCCTGCCGACTCTCACACAGAGGAAGTTATCGAACGAAGCATCGCGGAACAGTTCGCACGCTTCACCCTTGTAGCCAACACGGCTAAGGCTGATATCGCACGCCGATTGGCTGCCGACTATCCCGACAAGGTTACACTCATCGTGGCTGACGACGATGACGACGCAGCGCGCCATGCCGTCAAGGAGGTGCGCGAGGGCAGAGCCGACGTGCTAATGAAGGGTTCGCTGAACACTGACAACCTCTTGCGTGCAGTACTCAACAAAGAGGAGGGCATACTCATCAAGGGTAGCGTACTCACACACATCGCCGTTGCTGATGTGCCGAGCCTTAATCATTTGTTGTTCTTCTCGGATGCAGCCGTCATTCCCTACCCCACTACCGAACAATACGACGCCATCACACGATACATCACCGACACCTACCGCAGCATAACGGGTGGCGACCGCCCACGCGTGGCACTCATCCACTGCACGGAGAAGGTATCGGAGAAGTTCCCGCTCACGCTCAGCTACGAGGAACTGAAGGCGAACGCTGCCGCAGGAGCCTATGGCGAGGTGGAGATAGGCGGACCGATGGACGTGAAGACGGCTTGCGACGCAGAGAGCGGAGCCATCAAGGGCATCGCATCGCCAGTGGTGGGCAACGCCAACTGCCTCATCTTCCCTGACATAGAGGCAGGCAACACATTCTACAAGACAATAACTCTCTTCGGTGGTGCTACGGTGGCTGGTATGCTCGTAGGCACGACAGCACCCGTGGTGGTAACATCGCGCGCCGACACTGCCGACTCCAAATTCTACTCTTTAGCAACTGCTTGCTTGAAAGCAATTAACAAACAGTAAACTCAAGACATATATTCATGAAAAAAATATTTGTGATCAACCCTGGCTGCACCTCTACAAAGGTGACTGTGTATGAAGACGAACACGCTGTATGGACATCCGACGGACTGCATCCGCAGGAGGAAGTGGACAAGTACGCAACCGAGATGGAGCAGTACGAGTACCGCAAGAATTTCATCCTGAAACTATTAGAGGAGGCAGGAATACCTTTGGAATTCGATGCCGTAATCGGTAGAGGCGGTCTGCTGAAACCGTTGCACGGCGGTGTGTATGCCATTAACGAGCAGATGAAGCAGGACCTCATAAATGCCAAGCACAAGCATGTGTGCAACCTCGGTTCGATCCTTGCCGACGACATCGCACAGATGTGCCACTGCCCAGCCTACATGGCTGACCCTGTGGTGGTAGACGAGTTTATGACACGTGCACGCTATACGGGTCTGCCGTTCATGAAGCGCGAGTCTATCTTCCACGCGCTCAACGCCAAGGCAGCCTCGCGCCGCTATGCGCGCAGCATCGGACGCAAGTATGAGGAGATGAACCTCGTAGTGGCTCACCTCGGTGGCGGCATCTGCGTGTCGGCTCACCACGAGGGCAAGGTGATTGACGTGAACAACGCGCTCAACGGTGAGGGTCCTATCGCGCCGGAACGTGCCGGAACGCTACCTGCCGACCAGCTCGTGCGACTCTGCTTCTCGGGCAAGCATACCCAGGCAGAGATTATGAAGATGTTAGCAGGCAACGGTGGCTGCCAGGCACTACTCGGCATGAAGGACATGAAGGAGATATCGCGCCGCGCAGAGGCAGGCGAGGAGCCGTTCCACGAAGTGCTCGAAGCTATGCTCTACACCGTGTCGAAGCAGATCGGTGCCATGGCGGTTGCGCTGTGGGGCAAGGCGGACGCTATCATCCTCACCGGCGGCATCGCCTACAGCAAGTACTGCGTTGAGGAGATAAAGAAGCAGGTGGACTTCCTCGCTCCGGTCATCGTGATGCCAGGCGAAGGCGAGATGGAGTCGTTAGCGTTCAACGCCTTAGGAGCACTGAACGGCGAACTGCCGGTACACGAGTACAAGTAATTATTAATTCTTAATTCTTAATTATTAATTATTATATGAAGAAAGCCCTGCTTCGCATTCGTGCGGAGCAGGGCTTTCTCATTTAGACCTAATCAAAAATTTATATCAACAACAATTCATATCATTTAGTACTAACCAAAATCAACGGTTATTTAACCTCAATCTGGCGAGCTGCCTTCTGCACGTTCTGCTCAACCTTCGGAAGGTCGATTGTGAGCACACCATCGCTGACGTTGGCTGCAATCTTCTCCTTGTCGACATCATCAGGCAAGAGAAGTGTCTGCTCGAACTTGGTGTAAGAGAACTCGCGGCGCAGATAGTGCTCCTTCTTCTCCTCTTCCTTCTTCTCGTTCTTCTTCTCCATCTTGATGTGCAGATTGCCGTCGGCATCGATGTTGATGTTGAAGTCGTCCTTCTTCATTCCGGCTGCTGCAAGCTCTACTGTATAATCGTGTTCTGTCTCTTTAACATTTATAGCTGGGGCGGTTGCGTTAGTACGCGGCATAAAGTCGGTATCAAAAAAGTCGTTGAAAACTTCTGGCATCCATGAATTTCTCATTACTGGTAACATATCAAATACCTCCTATTTATATTTTAATTTTTACGTTTATCGTTTGCTTGCCTTTGGGCTTCCGTCCATCGGCTTGCACTATTCATAATGCAACTTACGTACCAATGCCGAAATCGCCCATAAAAACGATAAACAGTAAGCAATATTGGCAGTTTGGCGACAAATAGTCAGCTCAGGCGGACATTTTGGCGTATTTTACTTGCAACAGCAATCGTCTTAAAGAGGCGTTTGCGCGACGCGCACCGACCGATGCAGATGTCTGCACCGACCGACGCAGATGTCCGCACCGACCGACGCAGATGTCCGCACCGACCGACGCAGATGTCCGTATCGACCGACGCAGATGTCCGCACCGACCGACGCGGATGCTCACAGTAACACGGGCGCAACGTTGTTAAAGCGAAAAAAATATAGCAAAAACGCTTGGTCGTTTCATAATAAATACGTATCTTTACCCCGTGAATTTAGAAACCGCACACTGAATAAGTTTTGTGCGTACACAGACATTATATATTTCCTATATACTGCTCGCGCGAGCGTAAGTATAACTCGGTTCTCTTCGGTGTTCTTGACGGAGGAAGTGTTGTTGTATTTACGCAATTTTTGTTTTATTACGTTTCTACACAACTCCTCGCTTCCTCTTCGCTAAAGCACCGCAGGTTGCCCCTCAAAGAAGACCATAAACTTTAAAATACTACACCTATGGAACTAAAACAAGCTACTGCCGGCACAATGGAGTCCGGCGACATCATGATTCAGATTGCCCCCTGCGAGAAAGAGGGTCTGAATATTGATTTGCAAAGTTCGGTTGCCTACCAGTTTGGCGACCAGATTCGTAAGGTGATTGTTGAGACACTCGAAGGACTCGGCATCACCCGTGCTGAGGTGCACGCCACAGACAAGGGCGCGCTCGACTGCACTATCCGCGCACGCGTCACCGCGGCTGCCGTGAGAGCTACGGGCAAAGACGTGTGGAAAGACTAACCCCTAAACTTTTTGACCTATGAAACGACTAAGAAGAACTATGATGTTCGTACCGGGAAACAACCCTGGTATGATGCAGGATGCCTATATATATCATCCCGACTCAATAATGCTCGACCTTGAGGACTCTGTGACAATGGCAGAGAAGGACGCTGCACGCCTGCTCGTCTACAACGCGCTGAAGACTATTGACTACGGCACGACGGAGATGGTGGTGCGCATCAATCCGCTGAACACACCGTATGGCAAGAAGGACATCGAGGCTGTGGTTAAGGCTGGCGTCGACGTGATACGTATGCCGAAGACCGAGACCGCAGAGGAGGTGATCGAGGTGGAGCGCGAGATTGAAAAGGTGGAGCAGGAACTGGGTTGCGTGGGTCGCACACAGATCATGGCTGCACTGGAGAGCACGCTCGGCGTGGTGAACGCCTACGCCATAGCTACGGCTTCCAAGCGCATGATGGGCATCGCGCTCGGCGCGGAGGACTACTGCGCCAACCTGAAGACACAACGCTCACCCGAGGGCATGGAGCTGCTCATGGCACGCCAGACCATCGTGGTGGCAGCTCGTGCGGCTGGCATCGACGCGCTCGACACCGTCTACTCTAATCTCAACGACATGGAGACATTCCGCAAGGAGGTGGAACTGATTCATCAGTTGGGCTTCGACGGAAAGTCGATTATCAACCCGCGCCAGATAGAGATTATCAACGAGGTGTTCACACCGACACAGAAGGCTATCGACAAGGCTCTCGCCGTTATCGCAGCCATCAAGGAGGCTGAGAAGAAAGGCTCGGGCGTAATAGCCGTGAACGGTAAAATGGTTGACCGACCAGTGGTGATACGCGCACAGCGCGTCATCGACTTGGCACTGGCTTCGGGCGTAATTAAACAGGAGGACATAGCATGAGCACACTGAACGAAAGACATACCCTCGCCGAGCAGGTGGCTCAGGCTATGGGAAAGAGCGTATATAATAATGTAGAGGCACACAAGGACATCACTCCGCGCCTCGAACTGCAGCAGAAGAGCCCCAAGCTCATGTCGCTCGAAGAGGCTATACGCCACTCGGGACTGAAGGACGGCATGACAATATCGTTCCACCACCACTTCCGCGGTGGCGACAAGGTGGTGAATATGGTTGTGGATAAGCTCGCCGAGATGGGATTTAAGGATTTGCACCTCGCAGCTTCGAGCTTGCAGGACGTACACGAACCGCTCATCGAGCACATTCGCAACGGCGTGATCACAGAGATTTCGACATCGGGTCTGCGCGGCGAACTGGCCAAGGAGATTTCGCACGGACTGATGGAGAAGCCGGTGGTGTTCCGCTCGCATGGCGGACGCGGCGAGGCTATCGCTTCGGGCGAGATGCACATCGACGTGGCGTTCCTCGGTGCTTCGTCGTCTGACCCGCTCGGCAACGCCTGCGGCTACTCGCGCTCGGAGAACGCAAAGAGCATCTGCGGCTCACTGGGCTACGCGCTGCCCGACGCTCACTATGCCGACAAGGTGGTGATACTCACCGACGATCTCGTGCCCTATCCTAACACTCCGAACTCTATCTCGGAGCACGACGTGGACTACGTTGTGGAGGTTGAGTCGGTAGGCGACTCGTCGAAGATTGCTTCGGGTGCCATCCGCGACACAAAAAACCCGCGCGACATACTGCTCGCTCAGCAGGCTGCGAAGGTGATTGTGAACAGCGGCTACTTCAAGAACGGCTTCTCTATACAGACCGGTTCGGGTGGTGCTTCGCTCGCTGCCGTTAAGTACATCCGCCAGAGCATGATCGACCAGGATATCAAGGCTTCGTTCGCCCTTGGCGGCATCACGGCTCACATGGTGAAGATGCACGAGGAGGGACTCATCGAGCGCCTCATCGACGTGCAGTCGTTCGACAAGGTGGCTGCCGAGTCGCTCAAGAACGACTCGAAGCATAAGGAGGTGTCGGCTTGCGAATACGCAAGTATGCATGAGCAGGGCGCAGCTACGCACTATCTCGACATCGTGATACTCTCGGCTCTTGAGGTGGATGTAAACTTCAACGTCAATGTGCTCGTAGGTAGCGACGGTATCATACGCGGTGCTATTGGCGGACACCCCGACACAGCCGAAGACTCAGCACTTTCTATCATCGTCTGCCCGTTGCTCCGTGGCAGAATACCGTGCGTGGTTAATGAGGTGACAACGCTCATCACTCCGGGTCGCACCGTAGACGTTGTTGTCACTGAGTACGGCATCGCTGTCAACCCGGCTCGACCGGAGATAGCCGAACGCCTGAAGGCTGCCGGACTGAAGATCGTAACGCTCGAGGAGCTTCGCGACCGCGCACTCTCCGTAATCGGCAACCCGGCACCGCTGCCGTTCGGCGACAAGGTTGTCGGTGTGGTGCTCGGTCGCGACGGGTCTGTGCTTGACGTGATAAAGAACATTGAGGAATAACAGGGAGAGGGGCACCTCCGCTTGTTGCACGCATTTCGTGCCGTTTTGCCATGTTTTGTACTGGCTTAGTGCAAAAAATCGGCAAAACAGCACGGATTGCGTGCTGTTTTATTTGTGGGGTTAAAATATTTTCTTAACTTTGCACGTGCATGCCAGTCCCAGTGGGGAAAGTGGTAGGCATCTTTATGGGAAATGGCGTTTTCAGACGCTGATCTTTAGGGACACGAACTTCGCAACTTCCAATCCAACCGAAGATTAGGCAACGAGAAACGCCTGCGTTTAGTACGATTATTGTAGGCTATGGTCTGCATCAATTGTCGTATGCACATGTGTCTGTATGTCATGTACAGGCACGGTTGGTACGTATATTGATGTCAGCAGTTATGGCTGTATATACACGTACATGGGCGTGGGCTGGCTGCGTTGCTTATCTCGGTTGGGTAGGCAATGCGAAGGCCTGTGTCCTTGGGATAAGCAAGAAACAGACTCCTGCGCCTTTTTTCGTATATGATTATCTCGACTCAAAAACTAAAACAGCTGAATCTGAAGAGTCTATAGGCACAAAAACAAAATATATGTTTAAGAACACTATTTTTGCGGCGATTCTTTTGGGCGTTTCTGTCAGTGTCGCTGCGCAGGAAAAAATTGAAGAAAAGAATGCTTCACAGACTGAAATCCCCGGAAACATTGTAGTGGATGCCGAATACCAAGCAATAGATGGCGGAAGCGGGTATGGACTGAATATTTCTTGTGGTGGCAAGAATGGAGGATTGGTATTAAAGGGTGCCTTTACAAGTGGAAAAACCAATAGCGACATAACGAAAAATGAGGGATGGAACATTGGTATCGGCTATGGTTATCGTTATTGGTTTAACAAAATGTTCTTTGTTGAAGGACAGGCAGGTGTAGGATATTATCATGGCACAGTAGAGATGAGGTATGAGGATGGTGTGAATCACCATTATTCTGTTGCTCTCGGTCATTATACGACGACTAAATATTCAAAAAAGAAAGACAGTAATGGGGAGTTCGGATGTTTCTTTCAGCCACGTATAGGTGTGAATATAGCCAAAGGCTATGGATTATTCGCCGGTTATAATTGGGACTTTATAAAGTTCAAGTTTAATAAGGATTATACAAGTGACTATTTTAGTGTAGGTATGATAGCCGTGTTCTAATAGCAAACATTGAAGTATGAAGAATATAAAATATCTGATGTTGGCAATAGTTGCCATATTCGCATTTGTCTCATTCACTGCCTGCAGCAGTGATGACGATGACTCTGCGCAGGGCGTGGAAAACCATAGTTATCAGCGTGATGACATAAGTGTTGATGGTGATGGCAATCCTGAGGAATACCATGTCAGGTTGACATTTAAAAGTTCCTCAACATGCGAGGTGAAATGTTGGGGATATGACTGGATATGGTATACGAGTGGGTATAAGAAGAACAACTTCAATGAGACAAAATCTTGTTCTTATTCCGTTTCCGGGAATACAATCACTCTTCACAATTATCCGTTTTATGCATCGGGCGGTAATTTGGTTCTTACCAATTATGGCAGCTATCTTCAAGACAAGGGTGGAGACATCTACGCAAGAAAATAAATAAAGAAAGCTAACATGACTATGAAGAATCTTAAGTATTTCGTAATGGCGATATTCGCCATTCTCGCGAGCGTTTCTTTCTCTGCATGCAGCAGCGACGATGACAAGGACGGCGGTGGCAGCACCGGCGGCAGCGCTTTCACAACTGTTGACGGCAGGACGGTCAACTACAAGTATCTCTATGTCGTTCCGCTGAATGACGAGGACGAATTTGATACGAAGAATGTGGCTATGTATGAGCTGGATGCATCTACAGAGGATTTGCTGTATTATCGCCAGCATCCTGACAAGGCCAAGGACAATATGTTTTATTCTTATATGTCAACCGACCTGTATGTGGAGGATTTGAACAAGGAAATTACGGAGTTTGATTTGTGGATAAACTATGACTGCAATCTGAAACGAGATGTCAGCTTGGATGATGACGATGACGATGACGACAGCAAGTATCCGGTTGCCTCCACCCACATCTCCTACACTACGCCGGACCAAGGGGAATTTTCTTCCGGCACCTTGAAGATAACAAAGTCGGGCAATACGTTTAAAATCGCGACGACAGAAATTACCGTGCTTGCCTCTGAGATGGGCGAGGATGAAGATGAATGTGACTTCTCAAGACGGACAAAGTGCAAGCTTGGCTTTGAGAGCAGCAACCTTCTGTCTGTCAATCCCGGATTTGATAGTCCGGTGAAGACAATTGTTGTGGACGATGAGGCCGACGTGCGCTTCCTGAAGTCGCTGACCGCGAAAGCGCGAAAGGCAGCAAGGAAGTCCCAGGTGGCTAAATAGTATCATTATGTATGAGGGTATGGCAGGGATGCCATGCCCTCATATAGTTCGTGCCAACGAAAAATTTTCCGCTGAAAAAGTTTGCTTGTATTATAAAATTATGTATCTTTACATCGTGAAAGAGAAGTCCGCGTGGCCTATGTATTTTGTGCGGACACAGACAAGAATAAACTTACAACCGCTACTATTAACATAACAAAATATCAAAACATCATACCATTATGCCGATTACGCTCCACGAACTTCTGACGAGCCGTGACGCACGCCATGCCACACAGCAGAAGCTGCTGGCTGAACACTCGGGAAAGACACTGGTGTGCCTCACCGTTGTCATGCCAGGAAGCGTGAAGCGTAATCATCAGTCGCTCTGTGCGGCACACGCAGCCGTAGAGGCTATGCGTGAGGCGTTCCATCTCAACGACATGAGCGACGCAGAACGCGAGGTTGTGCTCACCGAGCGCGACCTCAACACGGGCTACGAGGCTTATCTCATCACACCGCTGCCGCTGCTCGAAGCCAAGCGCATAGCGGTAACGATAGAGGACACGCACCCGCTGGGCAGACTCTTCGATATAGACGTAATAAACACCGACGGCATACCTGTCGCAAGAAACGATATCGGAGAAAAACCACGCCGCTGTCTCGTCTGCGAACACGAAGCACGCTACTGCATGAGGATGCGCTGGCACACTCAGGAGGAGATATGGGCGAAGATAAACGAGATGGTAGACCTTTACACTAAGGCAAGACAAACATAACAAACGACCTTAAACAATCTATGGAGATACAAACCCTTAACCCCACAACACCCCGTCAACGACAACGCATAGAGGCGTTCCTCAAACGCAACGGCTTGCGCTTCGACGACATGCACTACTACGCTGCCGTAACAGACGACGACGGAGAGATGATAGCTGGTGGCGGACTGAAGGGCAACGTAATAAAGTGTGTGGCTGTGGACGATGCGCATAAGGGCGAAGCTATCGCCAACACACTCATCTCACACCTCATAGCACACGCTAACGAGGAGGGACATAGCAACGTCATGTTGTTTACAAAACCCAAGAACAGACAACTCTTCGAGAGTCTGTCGTTCCGACTGCTCGCCGAAGCACCCGAAGCCGTACTTATGGAGACGGGCATCGGAGGAATCAATAATATGGTTGAGCAACTGAAAAAGATAAAAGAGGAATCAGAAAAGTATAAAGAATACAATAAAGAGTGTAAAGAGGACAGTAAGGAGTGTAAAGAAAATAGTGAAGAATGTAAAGAGGAAGAAAAAACAAATCTCAACCCCTCAACCCCTCAACATCTCAACATCTCAACACCACAACACCTCAACACCACAACGCCTCAACATCTCAACCCCTCAACCCCTCAACCCCTCACCACCACAACGCCTCTCCGAGGCGTTGCGGTAATGAACTGCAACCCCTTCACACTCGGCCACCGCTACTTGATAGAACAGGCAGCAAAGCAAGTGGAACGGTTGTTCGTGATGGTAGTAAGAGAAGACTGCTCACTCTTCGCCTACGCAGAGCGCAAGGCAATGGTGGAGCAAGGCGTGGCACATCTTAAGAACGTCACGGTGATAGACGGAAGCGAGTACGCCATCAGTCAGGCTACGTTCCCCACGTACTTTCTCAAACGTCTCGACGACGCAGCCGACACACAGATGCTGCTCGACCTCGACCTCTTCCGCCGACACATAGCGCCCGCACTCGGTGCAACCGTGCGCTTCGTAGGCACAGAGCCGACCGATCGGCTCACACGCCGATACAACCAACTGATGCACGAGGTGCTTGCCGATGTCAGAGAGATAGTCCGACTGGAGAAGGAGGGTAACGCTGTAAGCGCATCGCGAGTGCGCAAGGCAATGGAGCAAGGTGATATGAGCACAATCAGACAACTCGTGCCACCCACCACCCTACCTTATATAATAGCACACCTCGCTACACAAGCACTGCAGGCTGAGCTTGACACCACACCGAAGCCCGGACTCGTAGACAAGGACAACAACGGAGCGCACCGCGACATGGATTATGCGCTGATGCAACGCAGCATCGACACGCTCCACCCCTACTTCGTGAAGCTCGCACTGCTCGGCTGTGCCGATACTCTGCCCACGCACACCTCCATAAGGGACATAGGCATAGAAGCGGAAAAGGCTATGCTCAGCGCCACCAACGGCGTGAACACCCACAAAGGGGCACTCTTCTCAATGGGATTGGCGGTTGTAGCAGCTGTTCACGAAAAGAATACCGACTCCTTACAAACCACAATAAAAGCACTCGCTGCCTGCTTCCCCGACACCAGTGGCACGCACGGCAGCAAGGCGAAACAGCTCTCAAAGGGCACCACTGCAATAAAAGGAGCACTCGACAACGCTCGCGAAGGCTACGAGATGCTGTTCGCAGAATGGCTCCCGTTCTACATCGAACGCAGAAAGGAGCACGATGCGCACACGCTGCACAAGACAATGCTGCGCATCATGTGCGACCTCGATGACACCAACGTCATCTATCGCACCGACTTAGCCACAGCCGAGGAGGTGAAGCAGGAAGCCCGAGCACTGCTCGACAGCTTCTCGGAGGCTGCTCTAAAAGACATGGATCGGCACTACACAACCCGAAACATATCACCAGGCGGAGCTGCTGACATGCTATCGCTCACCGTGTTCGTCGGAAGCGTACAAACATAGGGGGTGCACTTGTCTCAAGTGCACCAACCTGCTAACAAGAATGCGAAGTAGCAACTGCACCAACCAGCAAACAAGAATGCGAAGTAACAACTGCACCAACCTGCAAACATGAATACAATTCTAACAATCTAATAACTTAAAACCTTGACATTATGGTAGAACTTATTAATCACGGAGTCTATCTCCTCAATGGTACCAAAGTTTGCGACAATTATGAAGGTTTGACACCTGACGAAGCTCGCGAAAACACTATCACTTACGGCATCCTCCGCTCGCACGACGTGGACGGATCGAAGGGTAAGAAGATGCGCATCCGCTTCGACGCTATGATGTCGCACGACATCACTTACGTAGGAATTATACAGACAGCACGCGCAAGCGGACTGGAGGAGTTCCCGTTGCCTTACGCAATGACCAACTGCCACAACTCACTCTGTGCCGTTGGTGGCACTATCAACGAGGACGACCACGTTTTCGGTCTGTCGGCAGCAAAGAAATATGGTGGCATCTACGTGCCTGCTAACCAGGCTGTCATCCACCAGTATGCACGCGAGATGATGGTGAAGTGCGGCAATATGATTCTCGGTTCCGACTCACACACACGCTACGGCTCACTCGGCAACATGGGTGTTGGCGAAGGCGGTGGCGAGCTCGTGAAGCAGTTGCTCAAGAACACTTGGGACATCAACGCACCTGAAGTGGTGCTCGTATGGCTCGAAGGCAAACCGAAGAAGGGCGTAGGTCCGCACGACGTGGCTATCTCGCTCGTGAAGGCTACATTCGAGAGTGGCGTTGTGAAGAACAAGGTGCTCGAGTTCGCAGGCCCTGGCGTGAAGGAATTGCCTATCGACTTCCGTAACGGCATCGACATTATGACTACCGAGACCACCTGCTTGAGCTCTATCTGGATTACAGACGAAGAGGTGAAGCACCACTACGACATACATGAGCGTCCGCAGGACTTCAAGGAACTGAAACCGGGCGACGTTGCTTACTACGACATGATGATTCGCATCGACCTCTCTTCGCAGGAGGCTATGATTGCTCTGCCGTTCCACCCGTCGAACGCAGTTACAATCCATGAGCTTCAGGCTGACCCGGTTGGCATCCTCACACGCATCGAGGAAGACGCGAAGAAGCGCTTCGGCGACAAGGTGGACGTACATCTCGTTGACAAGGTGGTCGACGGTAAGGTTTACGCCGACCAGGGTATCATCGCAGGCTGCTCGGGCGGCACATACGACAACCTCGCAGAGGCTGGAGCTATCCTCAAGGGCAAGAGCATCGGCAACGACTACTTCACGGCTTCAGCTTATCCGCAGTCGACACCGGTATCAATGGCTGTGACACGCGAGGGCATCACCGCCGACCTCATCGAGGCTGGCGTTGTGATGAAGCCGGCATTCTGCGGTCCGTGCTTCGGTGCAGGCGACGTTCCGTCTAACAATGGTCTGTCTATCCGCCACACCACACGCAACTTCCCTAACCGCGAGGGCTCTAAGCCTGGTCAGGGCCAGCTCTCTCTCGTTGCGCTTATGGACGCACGCTCTATCGCTGCTACGGCGGCTAACGGTGGCGCAATCACAGCTGCTACCGACGTGGAGTACGAGAACACACACAAACCATACGCTTACGACGAGAAGATATACAAGTGCCGCGTTTACAACGGCTACGGCAGACCACGTCCAGAAACCGAGTTGCGCTATGGTCCGAACATCAAGGACTGGCCTACAATGTATGCAATGCAGGAGAATATGCTGCTCGAGTTGGCAGCCGTTATCCACGACCCGGTTACAACTACCGACGAGCTCATCCCGTCTGGCGAGACAAGTTCTTACCGTTCTAACCCGTTGAAGCTTTCTGAGTTCGCCCTCTCTCGCCGCGTTCCTGAATACGTAGGTCTGAGCAAGGAGATTCAGAAGCAGGACCTCGCACGCCGTGCAGGTGAGGTGAGTGCGAACATCGCAGAGGCTCTCGCTAAGGTGGGCGCAAAGGCTGAGGACACATCGTTCGGTTCATGCGTATTCGCTAACCGCCCAGGCGACGGCTCGGCTCGCGAGCAGGCTGCTTCTTGCCAGAAGGTGCTCGGCGGCGACGCTAACGTTTGCTACGAGTACGCTACAAAGCGCTATCGTTCTAACTGCATCAACTGGGGTATCGTGCCGTTCACAATCGCTAAGGACGTTGAGTTCAACTTCGAGCCGGGCGACAAGCTCTTCGTACCAGGCATCCGCGAGGCTATCCTCAACGGTAAGGAGGAGATCGACGCACAGATTATAGCACGCGACGGCGTTAAGCCTATCCACCTCTTCTTCCAGAACCTCACCGCCGACGAGCGTCAGATTTTGGCAGACGGTTGCTTGATGAACTATTATAAGAACAAGAAATAAACTCTTAAATCAAAATAACTATGACCGAAAAAATTCAGATGACCACCCCACTCGTAGAGATGGATGGTGACGAGATGACCCGTATTTTGTGGCAGATGATCAAGGACGAGCTTATTCTTCCGTTCGTTGACCTCAAGACAGAGTATTACGACCTGGGACTCGTTAAACGCGACGAGACTGGCGACCAGATAACAAAGGACGCAGCCGAGGCAACAAAACGCTTGGGCGTAGCCGTTAAGTGTGCTACCATCACACCTAACCACCAGCGCATGGACGAGTACAAGCTCCATCAGATGTGGAAGAGCCCTAACGGCACCATCCGCTCTATCCTCGACGGCACAGTATTCCGTACACCTATCACCATCCCGAGCATTCATCCGGCAGTGAAGAACTGGGAGAAGCCTATCACTATCGCTCGTCACGCTTACGGCGACGTTTACAAGAGCGTAGAGATTCGTGCCGACGAGCCAGGCGTAGCTAAGCTCATCTTCGACGGCGAGAGCGGCAAGCACGAGGAGGTTGTGGTTCACACATTCAAGGGTGCTGGTGTGCTCCAGGCTATGCACAACACCGACAAGTCGATACGTTCGTTCGCACACTCTTGCTTCAAGTTCGCGCTCGACACCAACCAGAGTCTCTGGTTCTCTACAAAGGACACCATCTCGAAGAAGTACGACGCACAGTTCAAGATTATCTTCTACGAGGTATTCGAGGAGTACAAGGAGGAATTCGAGAAGCGCGGCTTAGAGTTCTTCTACACCCTCATCGACGACGCAGTAGCACGCGTTATCCGCTCTAAGGGCGGCTTCATCTGGGCTTGCAAGAACTACGACGGCGACGTTATGTCCGACATGGTTTCCACAGCATTCGGCTCATTGGCAATGATGACTTCTGTGCTCGTTTCGCCTGACGGCAAGTACGAGTACGAGGCTGCTCACGGCACCGTTACACGCCACTACTACAAGTATCTGAAGGGCGAGGAGACATCTACCAACCCGATGGCTACTATCTTCGCTTGGAGCGGTGCTCTGCGCAAACGTGGCGAGATGGATAACCTGCCCGAACTCGTGCGCTACGCTGACGCTCTCGAGGCTGCTTGCTTCGACACTCTCAACGAGGGTATCGTAACGAAGGACCTCGCTGGACTCATGGAAGGCGTTACTCCGCAGACCAAGAACTCTGCCGGCTTCATCGCTGCCATCCGCGAACGCTTGGAGAAGAAGTTGGCATAAGATGCCCACTCGAAATAGTACAAAGCGTAAACGAATATTACTGAAGTAAGAACCGAATGCTTCAGTGCATACAGTTAAACATTATAAGGGGAGTCACCGCTGGTTAGCACGTCGTACTAACTTGCGATGACTCCCCTTATTTTATTATTGCTGTCTATTCTTTACTTCTTCTTTCTCGGCTTACGGCGTGCCCATCCTTCTTCAGAGAAGTCTGGCTCATCGCCTTTGAGCTGAATGTCGGGGTTGTTGATGAACTGTCGCCAGTCGTCCTTGCGTCCGCTCTCGTAGCGCGACTGTCCGCGCTGACCACGCTGCGAGCGGTTGCGTCCCTCCATCTCGTTGCGACGCTTGGAGCGTTTCTCGTATGGGTTGGCATCGTTCGCTGCGTCCTTACGGCGCGATGTGCGACCACCGTCGCGGTCGGAAGAGCGGCGCGAGCCACGCTTTCCGTCGCCGTTTGATGCAGCAGCCGTGTCGTCAGCATCGTTGCAGCGCACGGTGCGGTTGCGGTATGTGGCTCCGTTCAGCGCGCGCATCACCTTCTCGGCATCCTGCTCCGGCACCTCTATGTACGAGATGCGGGCAAGCAGATCGATGTGTCCCACCTCCTGGCGGCCATGCACGTTGCGGTTGAGGAACTGCATCACCTCGCCCGGATAGAAGCCGTCGTCCTTACCGAGGTTTATGAACAGACGGCGATAGCCTGCCTCCGGCGCACGCTTTTCGCGCTTTCTGCCGTCGCGACCCTCGCCACGCTCCTTGCGGTCTCGGCTTGTAGACGGCTTCTGTATCTCAGGCGCATTGGCGTAGTACTTCAGGAACTTGCCGAACTCCAGCGACACAATCTTCTTCAGAATGTCCTCCTTGTCGAAGTATTCGAAGTGGCGGTTGATGTCCTCCATGAACGGTGCTATCTGCTCGTCGTCCACGTCCACCTTCTCAATCTCGTCGATTGCCTTAAAGAGCTGCTTCGAGCAAATCTCCTGCGGCGTAGGCAGCGTGCCGTCAACGAACTCCTTGCCTATCACGCGCTCCACTTCGCGCACACGTCCACGCTCCTTGGTGTGGATGATAGAGATTGATGTGCCCTTCTTGCCTGCGCGTCCGGTGCGACCAGAGCGGTGGGTATAGCTCTCGGTATCGCCCGGCATACCGTAGTTGATGACGTGCGTGAGGTCGTCCACGTCCAGTCCGCGTGCTGCCACGTCGGTAGCCACGAGCAACTGTGTGATGTGCTGGCGGAACTTCTGCATCGTTATGTCGCGCTGCTGCTGCGAGAGGTCGCCGTGCAGCGGCTCAGCGTTGTATCCGTCGCGTATAAGCTTGTCTGCCACCTCCTGCGTCTCAGCCTTGGTGCGACAGAACACGATGCCGTAGATGCGCGGATAGAAGTCGACGATGCGCTTCAGCGCAAGGTACTTGTCCTTCGCGTTCACCATATAGTAGATATGGTTGACATTCTCCGCGCCCTCGTTGCGCGAACCCACCACAATCTCCTTGTGGTCGTGCAGATAGTTGAGCGCAATCTTCTCAATCTCCTTACTCATCGTTGCAGAGAAGAGCAGCGTGTTGCGGTCAGCCGGTACGTTGTCGAATATCTCGTTGATGCTGTCGGAGAAGCCCATGTTGAGCATCTCGTCAGCTTCGTCGAGCACCACGTTCTGCACAGCCTCGAGCTTTGCGGCTCCGCGGTGCATGAGGTCGATGAGTCTGCCCGGTGTAGCCACGATAATCTGCGCTCCGTGCTTCAGAGCGCGCATCTGGTCGACGATAGACGTACCGCCGTACACGGCAACAATGTTAATACCTTTAATATACTTTGAGAATGACTTCAGGTCGTCGGCTATCTGAAGGCAAAGCTCGCGTGTGGGCGAGATGACGATAGCCTGCGTAGTGCGGTCTGTCGGATCGGTACGCTGCAACAATGGTATGCCGAACGCGGCGGTCTTGCCCGTTCCGGTCTGCGCGAGCGCAATTACGTCGTTACCATTACCCAACAAAAACGGTATAACTTCCTCCTGAACCGGCATCGGATGTTCGAAACCGAGTTCCTCAATGGCGCGGCGGATCTCTTCGCTTACGCCCAATTCTTCAAATGTCTTCAATGTAAATGTTGTTCGTTAATGCTCGTAAGCCTGGGGCTTCGCAGAGCTTCTTAATACTAAAAAGGGGTGGACTTAACTCTAATCTGTAGCTGCTCGGTGTCTTCCCCAGCCATGTCACAACGTCGTATCTTTAGCGAATAAGAAATTGATTGAAGACATTTGGGCAGCTTCCCGTAAAATATAAATCCTGAATTCGGGTGCAAAGTTACTGCAAAAATCCGATTAAGCGAAACAAATGAAATTTTATATAACTAAAAAACCAAAAAAAGATTTTGAGGAATAGAAATAAAAAGTGTATTTTTGCAAATGATAGAATAATATAAAGATTTTTCAAAATGGAGAAAATAACTAAAGCAGAAGCATTGAGACGCTGGAATTCTGCCAAAGAACAGAAAAAGGCTATGGTAGAAAAGATGCGCGAAATGCTTTACGATGACTACAAGACGCGAACAGGAGAGGAACCGGTAACATTCAACGTATTGTAATACGTTAATAGAATCAATTATATAGCAAAATAAACGCCCGTGTAAAACACGGGCGTTTATTTTGTTATAATGTAGGTTTGTGACTAAACATCTCTATGGTCTCACCGAATTCTGTCAATATCTTTCCCAATTTAGGATTGTCGTTCCTAATTATCAAAGCAGCAATATTGTCGATACCGTATTCATCGACCAAAGTTGATGTGACCATCGTAAAGCGATTGCTGTATTCATATGAATCAAACCAATTCTTGAACAATCTGCCTCGAGTGAGTTGTTTACCATCACTTGTAGAACAGAGATACAATATTGTAGCCGAATTGCTATTAAAGAATTCCTCAACAATTGCGACAACAGTATCTTTCACCTTCTTGTCACGAGGCGACTTCTTATCATTCAAATTGGCTATCACAAACTCATACGACTCATCAGACTGCAACAAATCATCCGGCATAAAACCAATGGAATACTCTACTCCAGATTCTGTTACAAATGTATAAGTCTCATCATTCTCGTTTAATGTAACAAGATATGGAGCCTTTTCATTTATCCTTTTTAGATTTAGACTATGCATTATAATACATTAAAGGATTCTGCTTCCTTACCAGTGCGCTTGCGGTAGTCTTCACGCATACGCTTTTCCATTTTAGAAATAAAGTCTTCTTTGCGCAATCGTGAGGCTCTGAATCGGCGCAAGAAGTCTGCTTTCTTTTCTTCTATTGTCATACTTACCTCCTTCTATTACTTTGTTATATTATGTTTTGCAAAATTACATATTTTATTCAGTAACAGCAACTTTTTATCAATTCTTTAGTTGCTGCTACTAAAAAAAACACGCAATAGTAGATATGTGCAAAGTGCTTTATAAAGCCTTCTTACTTCAATCGCTCTGCCATAGCCTTGCCGAGTGCCTCGCAGGCTGCTTCGGTCTCTGCGCTGAGGCTCTGCTTTATCTCGACCGGTGTGCCGACGAGTTCGAACTTCATCTGTGTTTCGTTCCACTCCGTAATCTTCTTCACCACCTGGCCTGCCCATGTGAACGAGCCGAAGATGCCGAGGTAGTGGTTCTTGATGCAGCGTCCGGAGAGTTCGGAGAGCAGCATCTCCATTCCCGGATAGATACCGTTGTTATATGTAGGTGCACCGAGAATGAGACCGCTGTACTTGAAGATGTCGCTGAGTATGAACGAGTGGTTCTCGCGCGACACGTCGTGCAGCACGATGTTCTTCACGCCGGCACGGCTTGCTGCGCTGGCTATCTTCTCAGCAGCGCGCTCTGTGTTGCCGTACATCGAGCCGTAGCAGATGACGAGTCCCGGTTCGGTAGCGTAGCGGCTCATGCGGTCGTACTCTCCGATGACGCGTGCGATGTGCTCATGCCATATCGGTCCGTGCGTCGGACAGATATAGTCGATCTGCACGCCGGCGAGCTTCTTCAGCGCCTGCTGCACGGGCACGCCATACTTGCCCACGATGTTCGAGTAATAGCGCTGCATCTCGTTCCAATAAACGTCGCAGTTCATCTCGCTGTCTACGAATGCGCCGTTCAGAGCACCGAAGCATCCGAAGGCGTCGCCCGAGAAGAGCACGTGCTCTGTGACGTCGAGCGTAACCATTGTCTCGGGCCAGTGTACCATCGGAATCATGGTGAACACCAGTTCGTGTGTGCCGAGCGAGAGCGTGTCGCCGTTCGCCACTTCCACTATCTCGTCCTCCGTGTTGCCCACGTTGTAGTAGCCGCGCATCATGTCGAAGGTCTTCTTGTTGCCCACGATCTTTGCGTCGGGGTAGTACTTCTTGATGAGTGCGAGCGAGCCGCTGTGGTCGGGCTCCATGTGGTTAACGATGATATAGTCGATAGGACGGTCGCCGATGACGCGGCGCACGTTGTCTATGAACTGCGAGAAGAAGTCTACTTCTACTGTGTCGACGAGTGCTACCTTCTCGTCGTCGATGATATATGCGTTGTAGCTCACGCCGTAAGGCAAAGGCCAGAGACCTTCAAAGAGTGTTTTGTGGCGGTCGTTGACGCCTACTGGATGAATGTTGGTCATGTTATGATGGTGTTATGGTGTTGTGTTGAGGTGGTGAGATGGTGAGGTGTTGAGATATGTTGTGTGATGGTGTTGTGGTGAGATATGCACTAATGTCAACATCTCAACATAACAACACAACAACATCATTCCTCAACATCACACCTCAACACATCAACTTATTTCTTATAATTAATCTTCACGAACACTGGGTAGTGGTCGCTTGGTATGCGGAGTGTCATCTTGCGGAACTCGAGCTGCGTAGGAGCCTGGTTGCTCTTCTGATTATCGGTCGGGGCATCGTCGGTCCAGTACATATTGGTGAGCATACCGTAGCGGTCGACGTTGAACTCCGGCGACACGAAGACGTGGTCGATGCGCGACTGCGTCTTCACGTCAGGCTTGAAGTCGTTGAACGTGCCGTTCTCAGCGAAGCGCAGACGAGCGTGTGTGTACGAGTCGTTGAGTATTCCCGACGAAGCGAAGATGCCGTATATCTCGTCGTTCTGGTCGACATTGAAGTCGCCGGTGAGCACCACTGGCGCACCCTTGGCTATCTCGCCAATCTTCTTCACTACGAGCTTCGCTGCCTCGCGACGCGCCACCACGCCCACGTGGTCCATGTGCAGGTTGAAGTAGTAGAAGCGGAAACCGGTTGCTGCCTGCTCAAACTCGCCCCACGAGCAGATGCGTATGCAGGCGGCATCCCATCCGAGCTTCGGTTTCTCGGGGGTCTCGTTCAGCCAGAAGTTGCCGTTGTTGAGCAGTTTTATGCGGTCTTTCTTGTAGAAGATGGCTGCATATTCGCCCTTCTTCTTGCCGTTGTCGCGACCCACGCCGATATAGTCGTAACCATCGAGTGCGCCGAGCATGTCGTCGAGCTGCGCGTGCAGCACTTCCTGCGCTCCGAAGATGTCGGGGTCTTCGAAGTTCACCTGGTCGCAAATCACCTTGCAGCGTGTTGTCCACACGTTACCTTTGCGGTCGTCGCCGTTGTTATGATAGCGTATGTTGTACGATCCAACGAAGAGCGATTGTGCGCTCATTGCCATTGCGAAACAGAGCGCAGCAGCTGATAGTAAATAGCGTTTCATTCTTTTATAGTTGAGAAGTTAACGGGTTGACAATTTTACAGATTGACATATTTACAAGTTCTGCCTACAAAATTACTTATTTTTTGAATATAAAAACTACTTTTGATGTAAAAAAAACGTAACTTTGAGGTCGTTAAATCCCGAACATCTATGGAAAAGCTACTACACTATATCTGGAAACATCGCATACTGCCGCTCAGCGAGCTGCGCACCACCGACGGTCGCAGCGTGGAGGTTATCGACCCGGGGCTGCCGAACATGCACGCCGGACCCGATTTCTTCAACGCCAAGGTGCGCATCGACGGCGTGATGTGGGTGGGCAATGTGGAGATTCACGAACGCTCTGCCGACTGGTTTCTGCATGGCCACGACACCGATGCGGCGTACAACAACGTGGTCTTGCACGTGGCAGCGGTGGTGGATGCCGACGTGGTGACCGAACGTGGCGACCGCCTGCCGCAGGTGCAGCTCGAGGTGCCGCAGCACGTGCTCGCCAACTATCGTCGTCTGCTCGCCTTCGACCGCTATCCGCCTTGCCGCGAGGCGGTGCTTCCGCTCGATGCCATCAAGAAACGCTCGTGGCTCAGTGCGCTTGTTGCCGAGCGTCTCAACGAGAAGACGGAGGCGATACGCCGCCGCGTAGCTCTGTTCGAGGGCTCGTGGGAGGCTGCGTTCTTCGCCACCATGGCGCGCAGCTTCGGCTTCGGCGTGAACAGCGAGGCATTTGAACAGTGGGCAGAGCGACTGCCACTGATGCAGATAGCCCACCACCGCGACGACCCGTTTCAGGTGGAGGCGATGTTCATGGGCATGGCTGGACTGCTCGACGAGGCGCAGATGACACCCGCTACGCGCGAGGCTGCCCTCGCCGACCCCTACTTCCTCAGCCTAAAGCGCGAGTTCGGCTATCTCTCGCGCAAGTTCCGGCTCGAACCGATGGCGCGTCAGGCGTGGCGTTTCCTGCGTCTGCGTCCGCAGAACTTCCCGTATATACGCATGTCGCAGCTGGTGCAGCTCTACTGCTCGCGACGTGCCGGCTTGGCCGAGATAACGGCGTGCGAGAGTGTGAAGCAGTTGCACGCCGTGCTGCAGACCAGCGTGGGCGACTACTGGCGCACGCACTACACGTTCGGCAAGGAGAGCAGCCTCAACGAGAAGCGACTATCCACCGCCTCGCTCAACCTGCTCGCCATCAACGCCGCCGTGCCCGTGCTGCACGCCTGGGGCTGCTACCGCGACGACGAACGCCTCGTGCAGCGTGCGCTCGACTGGCTCGAAGAGCTGCCTGCCGAGGACAACACCTACATACGCCTCTGGAAGGAGTGCGGCGTGGAGGCACGCAACGCTGCCGACACGCAGGCACTCATACAGCTGCAGCACCGCTACTGCGAGCGAAAGGACTGTCTGCGCTGCCGCTTCGGATATTATAGCCTAAAGAGGAGTAGCACCAGCCAAAGCACCAGCCAGAGCACCTCCCAAAGCCCCTCCCAACCCTCCCCGTCGGGGAGGGCTTAGTTAGCAGTTCTTTCTCAGCTTAGTTAGCAAAGGCTTAGAAAGGCCTAAAGAGGCTTAGTTCGGCTTAGTCAGCAAAGGCTTAGTTCGGCTTAGTTAATAATAAAAAACCCAAAATAAACAATGAACATTTGTATTTTCTGCTCTGCCAACTCAAATATTCCCACCGAATACTTCGAGCGCACGAGCGAGCTGGGCACCTGGATGGGTGCCAACGGGCATACGCTGGTGTTCGGCGGATGCAACCTCGGACTGATGGAGTGCGTAGCGAAGGCTGTGCACGACGCAAAGGGAATGACCGTGGGCGTGGTGCCTACGATAGTGGAGAAAGGCGGAAAGGTGTCCGACTATGTCGACGTGAAGATACTCTGCGACAACCTCTCCGACCGCAAAGACCTTATGATTGAGCGCAGCGACGTAATAATCGCGCTGCCGGGTGGCGTGGGCACACTCGACGAGATATTCACCGTGCTCGCCGCTGCCTCCATCGGCTACCACAACAAGCGCGTCATCCTCTACAACATCGGCGGCTTCTGGGACTCGCTCATCGCTATGCTCGACGACCTGAAGACGCGTGGCGTGCTGCGTGCTGGCTTCGAGGACACCGTTAAAGTGGCACATACGCTCGATGAAATAGCCGCTTTAATCGCCCAATAGTTCATGTTTTGTCATCGTTCTCCGTACGCTGTCGGTGCGGACGGCGAACGCAATCTGATCGGACGGCGAACGCAATCCGATTGAGTGGCGAACGCAATCCGATCGGGCGGCGAACGCAACCCACCGCTCAATATTAATATTTTAACAACGGATTCCGTAGTTTTTCTCTACGCACTCTAAACTTCTGTGGTTTCCGTGCGTTCCGTGGGCTCTTCTTTTTCCCACGGAATTCACAAAATTCAGAACCTCTTGCTTGGGAATGTCCTCCCACAGATTTCACGGAATTCACAGAAGTTTAGTGTGCGTTTAGCCAGTAGCGGAGGTCTCCGGTCTCCACCGCAGCAAGAATGTTCTGTGTGTTCCGTGGCTTCTGTGGGCAGTTTCGCACCCTAAACTTAGAGTGGTTTCCGTGCGTTCCGTGGGAGAACAATACGCACCCTAAACTTCTGTGGATTCCGTGCGTCCCGTGGGCACTTCTTTTTCCCACGGAATTCACAAAATTCACAGAACCTCTTGCTATGGGTATTTCCTATAAAAAAGAGGCTACGACAAAAACTGCCGTAGCCTCTTTTTATATATTTACTGAGAGCGAAGCCTTACTTCACGCCAATCTCCTTGAGCAGGCGCTCTGCGTTGCCCCACTTATCCATGAGGAAGAGCATGTAGCGGATATCCACACCGATGCAGCGAGCCAGACGCTTGTCGAACCAGATGTCGCTTGAGAGCGAATCCCAGTTGCCGTCGAACGCCAGACCGATGAGGTTGCCGTTGCCGTCGAACATCGGCGAGCCAGAGTTGCCGCCGGTGATGTCGTTGTTGGTGAGGAAGCAGAGCTGCATCTTACCCGTTGTCTTGTCGGTGTACTTGCCGAAATCGGGCGAAGAGAGAAGCTGCTTCATCACTGGCTCAGCCTGATAGTCGATGGTGCCTTTCTCGCCAGCCTCCATCTTGCGCACGATAGACGAAGCCTCGGTGTAGTAGCCCGACGGTTCGCCACCCAGCAGATAGCCGCCTACCTGACCGTATGACAGACGCATCGTGAAGTTGGCATCCGAGTAGTGAGGCAGTTCCTGCTCGTAGCGCACCTTGGCGTCGCAGAGGTAACGCTCCTGCTCCTCAATCTCTTCATACACGCTGTTTATCACGCTTCTGCACTTGTCGTATACAGCCTTCACAGCCTTCGCATACTGATAGCCCGGGTCTTTAGCCAGTGCCTTCTCGGTGAGCGTAATCTTCTTGCCGCTCTTCATCACTACGGATGTAGCCCACAGCCAGTCGACATACTTGCGTGTGTCGCCGCCAAACTGCTCCGCGATGGTGGTGTAGAACTCTGGCAGCTCTTCCTTTGCCACATACTGGCGGAAGTTGTCGATGAGCGCAGCCTGCACGTCCTTGTCGAGAGCCGCGTCCCACTCGGCGCTGTTGTCGGGGAAGCTGTAGTAGGTCTTCGCCTTCTTGCTGCCCTTCTCTGGCATCATGCCGATGAGTGTGAGCGCACGTGTGTTGAACTCGCTGGTGCGTGAGAATGTCTCGCGCCATACGGTGCTGAGTTTGTCGGCATCGAAGCGCTTTGCGTAGAGGTTCTTCATCTTCTCGAAGTCGAGCTTGCCCTTCAGGTAGCCGGTCCACTTCTGATACTCCTGGATGCGGTCCTCGAAGTCAGCCTTCTGGCGGATGATGCCCACGGAGTCGATGCACTTGTTCATACCGAGCGAGTTCTTCCAGTAGTTGGAGCTCTGCGCATACTTCGAGTCGTACTTGATGCGCACAGCCTCGTCGGCGCGCATGTGGCGTATCATCACCGCCTGCTTCACGCCGCGTATTTGGGCACGCGGAGCGTTCTCAGCGTCGCGCATCTCGCGTATGCCGTAGCTTGAGAGGTAACGTTCGGTAGAACCTGGGTAGCCGATAGTCATGGCGAAGTCGCCCTCCTTGTATCCGTCCATCGACACCTTAGCCCAGTGCTTCGGCTTGTAAGGCACGTTATTCTTCGAGTACTTAGCCGGTCCGTTGGTGTTCGGGTCGGCATAGATGCGGAACACCGAGTAGTCGCAGGTCTGGCGCGGCCACATCCAGTTGTCGGTCTCGCCGCCGAACTTGCCCATCGACTTCGGTATGGTGAACACGAGGCGCAGGTCGCGGAAGGTGCGGTATGTCGTAGCGTAGTACTTGTTGCCCTCGTAGAACGGCTTAATCTCGAGGTCGAGCGACGGATCCTGCTCGTGCAGATCCTTAATCATCTGGTTCTCCACCTCGCTGAGCAACTTCTCGCGCTGCTCGTTGTTCATCTCGTTGAAGCCGCGCTGGGCAAGCATCTCCGTGATGTCCTTCTGGTCCACCATGAAGCTCACGAACATATCCTTGTTCGGCAGCTCCTCCTCGAAGGTCTTTGCGTAGAAGCCGTTGAGCATGTAGTCGTGCTCCACGGTAGAGTGCGAACGGATAGCCTCAAAGCCACAGTGGTGGTTGGTGAAGACGAGTCCGTCGGGCGACACTACGACACCTGAGCAGTAGCCAGAGAAGTTGACAACAGCGTTCTTGATTGCGTCCTCGCTCTTGTAGAGCTGGTCGTAAGAAGGGGTAAAGCCATAGCTCTTCATCTGCTCGTACACCGCCTGCGGCAGGTTGTAGAGCGTCCACATGCCTTCGTCGGCATGAGCGGCAGCCGATGAGAGCGCAAGGGCTGCAGCGAGGAACAGATTCTTTTTCTTCATAATATTTAAAGTTGGTGTTTATATAATGTTATCTTAAAGCGAAAGACTGCGGTCTTTGCGCCGACCTTTTCAGACCGACGCAGCCTACTAACGGAAATACTTGCCCACTACGGGCAGACTCTTCAGCGGTAGGTCGTGATAGACGATGTGGCCGATGAACGCCAGGACGAGCGCGGTGTTCACTGCAAGCGCAGCCCACTCGGGTAGGTTGTCGTTGGAGAGCGTCATGAGGAAGTAGAAGAGTGCCGTGATAGCCACGTACACGCCTATCGACTTCAGCGGATAGTTGATGGGATACTTGCGCTGACCGACGAGATACGACAGCACCATCGCCGTGCCGTAGCCTGCTACGCCGCCCCATGCACACGCCATGTAGCTGTACTTGGGCACGAAGAGCACGTTCACCATCACTAACACCAAGCAGCCGGCAGCTGAGAACCATGCACCATAGATAGTCTTGTCGATGAGCTTGTACCAGAACGAGAGGTTGAAGTAGACACCCATCATTATCTCGGCAGCCATCACGATTGGCACGACGCGCAGTCCGGGCCAGTAGCTCTCGTTCGGGATGATGAAGCGCAGGATGTCGATGTAGGCTATCACGACGAGGAAGGCAAGCAGCGTGAAGATGATGAAGAACTTCATCGCCGTGGCGTAGGTCTCGCGGTTGTCCTTGTCCTTCGACTTGCCGAAAACGAAAGGTTCGTAGGCGTAACGGAACGCCTGCGTAATCATCGCCATGATCATGGCTATCTTCGTCGCCGCACCGTATATGCCGAGCTGCGTCTTCTCGTCGGCTCCGTCATAAAGGTAGGGGAAGATTATCTTGTCGAGTGTCTGGTTGAGGATGCCGGCTATGCCCAACACTAACAGAGGCATGGCGTAGCGCAGCATACGGCGCCACAACTGCACGTCGAAGCGCCAGCGGAAGCCAGTCAGCTCGCGCCAGAAGCAGAGCAGAACGACGGCTGTACAGATGAGGTTGATGTAGAACACCATGCCCACATCGAGCGTGAACTGCGCATCGTACAAGCCGAACGGGTTCAGCTTCAGTGCCGGCAGCACGATGAGGTAGAGCAGGTTGAGCACAATGTTCAGCACGATGTTCACCAACTGCAACGCCGCGAACTTAATAGCCTTCTTCTTATAGCGCAGATAGGCGAAAGGTATGCACTTGAACGCGTCGATAGCCACGCAGACGAACATCACAGCCACCCAACTCTGGTGGTCGGGGTACTTCATAAACGTAGCTATCTGTGGCAGGAAGCTGAACACGAGTGCCACGAAAAGCGCCGCCGTCATGCCTACGGAGATGAGCACCGTAGAGTAGACGGTCTGCGAGTTCTCCTCCGTCTTGTTCACATAGCGGAAGAAGGTTGTCTCCATACCGTACGTAAGGATGACAAGCAGCAGCGCCGTGTAGGCATAGATGTTCGTGACGACACCATATTGTCCGCCGCTCGCGACGAACGCTGTGGTCTGGATGGGCACCAGCAGATAGTTGATGAAACGGCCCGCAATGCTGCTCAAGCCGTAAATGGCGGTGTCCTTTGCTAAACTCTTTAAATTAGCCATATTTTTAAAGTCCTTTTTACTTTTTTACTCTTTTACTCTTTTACTTTTAAAAGAAAAGGTAGCATATTGCGATTGCCGCAATCACGCCAGCGAGGTCGGCAAGCAGACCGCAGGCTACGGCGTGGCGTGTGTAGCGCACGCCGACACTGCCGAAGTAGACGGCGAGGATGTAGAAGGTAGTGTCGGTGGAGCCCTGGAAGATGCACGAGAGTCTGCCCACGAACGAGTCGGCACCATATGTGGTCATGGCATCGACCATCATGCCGCGGGCTCCACTGCCCGAGAGCGGCTTCATAAGTGCCGTGGGCAGTGCGCCAACAAAGTCGGTGTTGCAGCCCAAAGCTTCAACGCCCCACTTCACGCCACCGATGAGCATGTCCATTGCGCCCGAAGCGCGGAACACACCGATGCCCACGAGTATCGCCACGAGATAAGGAATGATGCGCACAGCCGTGGAGAAGCCGTCCTTTGCGCCCTCGATGAACGCATCGTACACGTTCACCTTATTGCGCATGCCAGCCAGGATGAACACCACGATGATGAGCATCAGCAGTATGTTAGCCACCGACGTGCTCACAACGTTCATCTGCGCCTTGTCCATAGCCGAGAAGCCCCAGATAATGGTGGCTACGGCAAGCGAGAGTCCGCCTAACGTGAGCAGCATCGTACGGTTGAGCAGGTTGATGCGCTGATAGAGTGAGGTGACGATGATGCCGGCTACAGTGGAGCAGAACGTAGCAAGCAGTATGGGCACGAAGACATCGGTAGGCTGTGCTGCGCCAAGCTGCGCTCTGTACACCATGATGCTCACCGGAATGAGTGTCAGACCCGACGTGTTCAGCACAAGGAACATTATCATCGGGTTCGTAGCCGTGTCCTTCTTCGGGTTCAACTCCTGCAGCTGCTCCATAGCCTTCAGCCCGAGTGGCGTTGCGGCGTTGTCGAGGCCGAGCATGTTGGCAGCCACGTTCATAAAGATGCTGCCCGTGACGGGATGCCCCTTCGGTATGTCGGGGAACAGTCGGGAGAACACGGGCGAGAGCACACGTGCCAGCACGTTCACCACCCCACCCTTCTCGCCTATCTTCATTATGCCGAGCCAGAGCGAGAGCACACCGGTGAGTCCGAGCGATATCTCGAACGCCGTGCGCGAGGTGTCGAACGTAGAGTTCATGATTGCAGGGAACACCTCCGTATCGCCCATGAACACAAGTCGCACAAGGGCTATACAGAAGGCGATGAGGAAGAACGCAATCCAGATATAGTTGAGTACCATTCTTTATTATGTATTAGTTCTACGCTTATTATATATTAGTTCAATATGCAAAATTACATTATTATATCGAGAAACAGCAGTAACGAAACTCTATTTATTTTGCAAAATATGAGAAAACGTGTGTGGCTATGTAAAATAAAAGTTGTACATTTGCACGTATTAGTAAACGGAAAGTAATGGAAAGAATCGGAATATTCGTCGGATCGTTCGACCCGTTCACCATCGGTCACGACTCTATCGTGCGCCGCGCTCTGCCACTCTTCGACCGCCTTGTCATCGGCGTGGGCGTGAACGAGAAGAAGCACTACATGCTCACGGCGGAGGAGCGCGTAGAGACCATCAGAGGGCTGTATGACGGCGAGAAGAAGATAAGCGTGGAGCAGTACAGCGACCTGACGGTCGACTTTGCTCAGCGCCACGGGGCGCAGTTCATCGTGAAGGGCGTGCGCTCGGTGAAGGACTTCGAGTTCGAGCGCGAGCAGGCTGACATCAACCGCCGACTCACGGGCATAGAGACCGTGGTGTTCTATGCTCTGCCAGGCATGGACAGCGTGTCGTCAACGGTGGTCAGGGAACTGAAGAACTTCGGAAGAAGCGTGGATTCTTTTCTCCCGAAAAAGAATCTGACAAGATGGTGAGATGGTGAGATGTTGACATTAGTGCATATCTCACAACAACACATCTCAACACCACACCATCTCAACACCACAACACCTCAACATAACGACATAACAACATCAAGAATATGATTACATACAACGTAGACGGCGTGAAGATGCCGAAGATAAAGAAGCGTGAGACAACAGCATGGATACGTGCCGTTGCCGCTACATACGGCTACAAGGTTGGCGAAGTAGGCTATATGTTCGTCGACGACGAGAAGATTCTCGAAGTGAACAACGAGTACTTGGGTCACGACTACTATACAGACGTGATTACGTTCGACTACGACGAGCCGGGCATCGTGAGTGGCGACATCGTCATCTCGCTCGACACGGTGCGCACCAACGCCGAGAAGTTCGGCAAGCAGTACGACGACGAGCTGCACCGTGTGATCATCCACGGCATTCTGCACCTTTGTGGCATCAACGACAAGGGACCGGGCGAGCGCGAGATAATGGAGGATGCAGAGAACAAGGCACTCGCTATGCTGCAGAACCTCTGCTGAGATATTCTCCCACAGATGCGCACAGATTGCAAGGGTGCGTAGAAATCAACAACGGATTAAGCGGATTAAACGGATTTTTCTTCATTGCAAAGGAATCCGGTTAATCGGTTTAATCCGTTTTTGCTTTTAACGTAGCAGGGGGTGCAGCAGTCTCTGCTGCACCAACCAAGTAAATGATGCTATCTATTCTGTGGGTGCACTTCTTGCAGGGGGTGCAGCAGTCTCTGCTGCACCAACCAAGCAAATGATGCTATCTATTCTGTGGGTGCACTTATTGCTCGGTGGGTGCACTTGAGACAAGTGCACCCCCTGAAATCGCCACAACTTAGACCTGCGCCTACTTAACCACGAGACTCGTGAGACGTTCCTCAGCGAAGAGGTCTTGTGCCACGCATTGCAGGTCGGCAGCAGTGAGCGCATCGATACGCTCGCAGAGTGCCGTCACGTCCTTCTTCCACCCATAGTGGAGGTAGCTCTTGGCAAAGTCGAGGGCGAACGACTCGCGCGAGTCGCAGGCGATACCTATCTGTCCGCGTATCTGTCGTTTTGCAGCACGCAGTTGCGCATCACTAAGCGGTCGTTGCATCACCTTATCCAGCTCGCGGCGTATTAGCCGGAGGCAGCGGTTCACGTTCTTCGGGTCGCATCCGAAGTAGACCGCCCACAGACCCGTATCGCTATAGCTCTGCGCCATACTCTCCACGGTGTAGACAAGAGCGTTGCGCTCGCGCAGCGACACATTCAGACGCGCCGTCATGCCCGGTCCGCCGAGTATGTTGTTGAGCAGATAGAGTGCTATGCGGCGCTCGTCGTGCACGTCGTAGGCACGTGTGCCCACCATCACGTGCGCCAGGTGAGTGTCCATATGGTGCTCTATGTGCTGCGCCACGTATGGCGGCAGCGTAGCGACAGATTGCTTGCAATCGCAGCACGCTTCATCTGCAGCCACAGTGTTGGCACGTTCAAGCAGCCGCACCAATCGCGCAAAGTCGACATCGCCGTAAGCAAAGAACACACTGTTCGCGGGGCGATAGTAGCGGCGTGTGAAGCGCAGCGCGTCAGCCGTGGTGTAACGGCGCAGCTTCTCCGCCGTGCCAAGTATGTTGTGCCCGAGCGGATGACCGCTGAAGACGGCGTTCTCGAAGAGGTCGTAGACGAGCTCGGCAGGCGAGTCGTTGTAGCTCTCTATCTCGTCGACAATCACCTCCACCTCCTTGTCTATCTCCGCCTGCGGATAGGTACTATGGAACACTATATCGGTGAGCAGGTCGACCGCGCGACCGATGTTGTCCTTCAACACGGCAGCATGATACACCGTCTCCTCCTTATTGGTGAAGGCGTTGAGGTCGCCCCCCACACTCTCCAAATGACCGAGTATCTTCATCGAGCTGCGTCGCTCCGTACCTTTGAAGGTGATATGCTCGCAGAAGTGCGCCATGCCCTCCTCGCGTCCGAGCTCTTCGTCGCGTGTGCCGGCACCCACAGCGTAGCCGCAATATACCACGGGTTGAGCCGACGGCAGGTGGATTATGCGCAATCCGTTAGCAAGAGTATGTGTATTATAGTTCATATTAGATAGTCATTGTCTTATATTATGTTGTCTTGATGTCTAATTAGCTACAAAATTACACTTTTCGATATCTATCTACACTTTACCAATCTACTTTTCAACACATAGTTATATATATTTAACCATTGCAAATTACCAACACATAAAAAATTCTTCTACAAACATTTTGCAATTTTAATGTTTTATTCTAATTTTGCAGGCAACTTGTCTGGCCTGATTCTGTTGGGATGACGAGTTGATTTACTGGTAAAAGGACGTTTACGGACGTTTTCTTCGAGTCTCAAACTTCGCAACTTTGACAACACTCATGAAGACAACGACAACCTGGACGTCCACGTTGGATGTATTGTATCCAAACGTAGCAATGTGCATCCGTGCGACCTACGCATGGAGAGTGCTTGCACGTTTCTACATATAATGCGTCATAGCGTGGGCTAACTGCGTTGTCTATCTTATGAGTGTAGGCAATGCGAAGGCCTGAGATTTGAGATAGACAGATGTAGAGACTCCCACGCTCTTTTTATGTAAATCTACCTAACTCAAAAACAACCAGCCTGTCTTGGGAGTTCACCGGCACAAAAACAACAAAACACTTATGTTAAAAGCTAAAATTAATTCAAACATGATGAGCAAGATGAGTATTATTTTATTCTTGCTTTGTTCTATGTTCTTCGTTTCGTGCAGCGATGACAACGATGAAGGCAGTGGTATAAATGGAACCTACGCCACATCTGGAGAATACGACAACTACACGGGCAAGACATTTCGCGAAATGATTGTCATAACCAAGAGTTCGTTTACCACCTATTCTACACAAGCCGTACAGGACAAGTCATACTGGGGTGCAGGGGCTTTTCAAGTGCCTGGAGCAAAAGGTTGGTATGTGGAGAAAGGCTCACAACGAATCCACTCATATGTTAGAGCCAACGACAGAATTGTCTTGGACAACGGAAGCATCTACTCTATAGGAAACAATTCAATAGTAGGAGGCGGACATACCTACTATAAATACTAATAAATAACAAAGCTAAGTGCAGGGAAATGTATTCAAACATTTTTCTGCACTTTTTCTTATCGTTCATTAACGCCTAAACGTGCCATTATATCATATATTTTCAGTAACTTTGAAGCCGAAACTTTAAACCGCACATATACAATCAACAATATAATTATGAAACACTTGCTTTTGACGTTGGCAATTGCGGGTATGACCCCATGTCATATCTACGCAGCCAACGAAACAGACAAGGCTACTGAGCCGACCTTTACCGAATGGCACGACCTGTCGGTGAACAATGTTAATCGCTTCGCTACACGCACATCGTTCTTTGCTTACGAGAACCGAGAGGCTGCGCTGAAAGGCGACCGTGACAAATCGAGCAACTTCCTTTCTATCGAGGGCGACTGGCACTTTCAGTGGGTGGAGAACGCCGACCAACGTCCTACCGACTTCTTCCGCACCGACTACGACGACGCGGCATGGAAGACTATGCGCGTGCCGGGCATTTGGGAACTGAACGGATACGGCGACCCTGAGTACGTGAACATAGGCTTCGCATGGCGTGGACACTTCAAGAACAATCCTCCGATGGTGCCTACCAAGGACAACCACGTAGGTTCGTACCGACGCACTATACGCATACCCGACTCATGGGACGGACGCCAGGTTATTGCTCACTTCGGCTCGGTGACATCGAACATGTACCTCTGGGTGAACGGCAAGTTCGTGGGCTACGCAGAGGACTCAAAGTCGGCAATGGAGTTCGACATCACACCATATCTTAAGAAGGGCGACAACCTTATCGCTTTCCAGTCGTTCCGCTGGTGCGACGGTTCGTACAGCGAGGACCAGGACTTCTGGCGTCTCTCGGGCGTGGCACGCGACTGCTTCCTCTACTCACGCTCGCAGACTGCTCATGTCGACGACGTGCGCGTGACACCCGACCTCGATGCCGAATACAAGAACGGATCGCTCGCTGTTGCACTCAAGGCGAAGGGCAACGCGAAGTTCCTCATCGACCTCATCGCGCCTGACGGAGATGTGGTGAGCCGCAAGATTATCAACTCGTCGAAGGTGAAGAAGCAGAAGGGACGCAACATGGCTGTAGTAAACGCTACAGTGAAGTTCGACGTGGAGAACCCATTGAAATGGACTGCCGAGACTCCTAATCTGTACAAAGTGGTGGTAACGGTGCAGCAGGACAACAAGGACGTGGAGTCGGTGCCGGTACGCACGGGCTTCCGCAAGGTGGAGATAAAGAACAAGCAGCTGCTCGTGAACGGCCAGCCGATACTCATCAAGGGTGCCAACCGCCACGAGATAGACCCCGACGGCGGATATGTCATCTCGCGTGAGCGCATGATTGAGGACGTGAAGCTGATGAAACAGTTCAACGTGAACGCAGTGCGCACATGCCACTACCCCGACGACCCTTACTTCTACGAGCTTTGCGACGAATACGGTATCTATGTATGCGCTGAGGCTAACCAGGAGAGCCACGGCTTCTTCTACGACAGCGACGCTATCACAACGACCGATCTCTTCGCCAAGCAGATTATGGAGCGCAACGAGCACAACGTGCACAACCAGTTCAACCATCCGTCGGTAATCTACTGGTCGATGGGCAACGAGACTGCCGACTCGAAGAACTTCGCTGCCGTGAAGAAGTGGATCAACGAGTTCGACCCGTCGCGCCCCGTACACTACGAGCGTGCCATCCTCGGCGATAACACCGACTTCTACGCTGAGATGTACATCACACCGGAGGCTGCCGAACGCTATGCCAAGGATCCGGCAAGCCCGAAGCCGATGATTCACTGCGAGTACGCACACGCCATGGGCAACTCTTGCGGTGTAATGCAGGAGTACTGGGACCTCATACGCAAGTATCCTATCTATCAGGGTGGCTTCATCTGGGACTTCGTCGATCAGGGTCTGCGTGGCAAGGATGCCAAGGGCAACATGATATACAACTACGGCGGCGACTTCAACTCATACGACCCGTCGGACAACAACTTCAACTGCAACGGCTTCATCTCGCCCGACCGCAAACCGAACCCGGAGGCTTACGAGGTGGGCTACTGGTATCAGAACATCTGGACCAAGCCTGCAAACCTCGCCGAGAAGAAGTTCAACGTCTACAACGAGAACTTCTTCCGTCCGCTCGACAACGTATCGCTATCGTGGACTATCGTGGCTGACGGCATCGAGCGCCAGAACGGCACCATCGCCGACCTCTCTGAGGTGAAGGCGCAGAGCTCTGCCGACTTCACATTGCCGTACAACCTCGACAACCTCAACGAGGCGAACGACGTGATGCTCAACATCAAGTATCGTCTGAAGAACGACGAGGGACTGCAGAAGGCTGGCGACGTAGTGGCTTACCAGCAGTTCGCACTGCGCGAGGCAAAGGGTGCCGACCTCTCACTCAGCGAGAACGAGGCGAAGGCTCTGAAGGCGGTGAAACTCACCGACAAGAAGAAGGAGCCACTGCTCACTCTGCAGGCGCAGAACTTCACGCTCGCCTTCGACCGCGCTACGGGCTTCATCACACGCTACGAGGTGGGCGGCAACTCGCTCCTCGGCGAGGGCGGTTCACTCAAGCCTAACTTCTGGCGCGCTGTAACCGATAACGACATGGGCGCACAGTCGCAGAACAACTTCGCTGCTTGGCGCACTCCGAAGATGAAACTTCGCTCGCTCACAGTTGATAAAAAACTGAAGACTGTAGTAGCTGTGTATAACATGCCGGCTGTGAAGTCGACACTCACACTCACATACCAGGTAGAGGCTAACGGCACACTCGTAGTCACTCAAGATCTGAAGACCACTCCGGGCGCAAAGGTGTCGGAGATGCTACGCTTCGGTATGGTGATGAACCTGCCTTACGACATGGATCTGGTGCAGTGGAACGGACGCGGACCGGTGGAGAACTACTCCGACCGCAAGATTTCGCAGAACGTGGGCATCTACCACTCTACAGCAGACGACCTCTTCTTCCCGTACGTTCGTCCGCAGGAGACCGGAACGATGAGCGACCTGCGCTGGTGGAACCAGACCAACAAGGACGGCGTGGGCTTCCGCGTAGAGAGCGACAAGCGCTTCTCGGCATCGGCTCTGCACTACGACCTCCTCACTCTCGATGAGGGCAAAGAGAAGAAACAGCGCCACTCGCAGTCGGTAGAGAAGTCGAAGTACACCAACCTCTTCATCGACCTCGTGCAGTCGGGTGTCGGCGGTGTTGACAGCTGGGGCGGCGACGGACGCGCACGCAAGGGTCACCGCGTGGAGTACAAGGACTATACTTTCAGCTTCCGACTCGCTCCAAAGACATTGTACTAATATGTAGCTCAACGCCTTTTGTTGCAGCAACAACAAATAACAAGAGGGTATGGCTCGACTGCCATACCCTCTTATTGTTTACCCGTTTTTACTCTTAAATGTTTTGTGGGTGCGTGGTATGGGCATCTTGCCCGTACCTCCTACTTTTTACTTTTCGTCTTTTTTCTCCGTTTCTTCTTTCTCCGTTCCTTCTTTCTCCTCCGGATGGAGTATCTTCTTTACGGTTTCGCCGATAGGCAGCTGGTCGAGCACGCCGAGACTCGGCGCTACGGTCTTCACGAGCGAGTTGAGGAAGTTGCCGGTTGCGCCGTCGCCACCGTCGAACACTGTGACGTTGCCGAGCTGCATCTTCTCGAACGCCTTGACCTGCTCGCCTGCAATCTCCTTCCACTGGTCTACCATCTTGTACTGGATGGCGATAGCCGGGTTGAGCTCGGCAGCTTTCACCATTGCCTGGAAGCCGTCAGCCTCAGCCAGGAGCGACATCTTCTTACCCTCTGCCTCGGCTTCGAGACGCATCCGTATGGCTTTTGCCTCAGCCTCAGCCTGCGCCAGCGTTGCCTTTGCCTTCGCTTCTGCCTCGCGGATGACCTTCTCGGCTACGGCATCGGCTTGCAGGATAGCCTCCTGCTTGGCAACTTCAGCCGGCACTATCTTCTCTGCCTTCAGCGACGACTCTACCTTCAGAGCCTTCGCCTCCTCCACTTCCTTCTGTGCTCTCTCGCGAGCGGTCTGCACGGCAGCCTCCGAACGTGCTGCAGCCTCACCAGCCTCCTTGTCGGCATTGGCTTGAGTGACGGAGAGCTGGGCGTTGGAAAGTGCTATCTCCTTCTGTGCCTCGTTGCGACCGATGGCTGCCTTCTTCTTAGCCTCAGCCTGCTTAATCTCCATGTCGGAGTTGAGCTCGGCGATGCGACTCTCCTTAGCCGTGTTAGCCTGCTCCACATTGATGTTCTTCTCTGCCTCGGCACGAGCCACCTGCGACTCCTTGTCGGCATTGGCGAGAGCCACCTGCGAGACGCGTTCCTTGTCGGTCTGCGCCACGGATATCTCCTGCTCCTTGCGTGTGGCAGCGATAGCCACTTCCTGATCTTTGCGAGTCTCGGCAACGCGTGTCTCGCGCTCCTTTATCTGGTTCGCAATCTTTATCGCACCGAGCTTCTCCTGCTCCTCAATGTTAGCCTGAGCCTCGTTCTGAGCCTTCGACTCCGCCTCCTTACCGAGATTGACGATGTAGTTGGCTGCATCGCGTATGTCGCTGATGTTGATGTTCATCAGATACAGACCGAACTTGCGCAGTTCGGTGTCGATGTTGTCCTTCACCTTGGCAAGGAACTTGTCGCGGTCGGAGTTCAGCTCCTCGATGGTCATATCGGCGATGACGAGACGCATCTGTCCGTAAACAACGTCGGTGATGAGGTTCTGCTTATCGTCCATTGAGAGTCCGAGCATACGCTCAGCTGCGTTCTGCATCACTTCGGAGTCGGTACTGATTGCCACGGTGATGGTCGTGGGCACGTCGACGCGGATGTTCTGCGCGGAGATGGCACCGGTGAGCTTGCAGTCGATCTGCATCGGCTTCATAGAGAGGAAGTCGTAGCCCTGGATGATGGGCCACACGAAAGCAGCACCTCCGTGGTAGAGCTTCGCCGACTTCGAGCCGCCGGTCTTACCGTAAACGACGAGCACCTCGTCCGACTTACACTTGCGGTAGCGCGAGAGGATGCCAATGATGCCGAGCAGCACGATTACGACGAGCAAGCCGGCAAGAATGAAAAGGTTTGTTCCCATATTTTTAAGTTATTAGTTTTTAATTATTAATCATTAATTTTGGGGCGGAGCGAATGAGGGTAATTATTAGTTATTAATTTTTAATTATTAATTTGGGACGGAGCGAATGAAGGTAATTATTAGTTATTAATTTGGGGGTTGAGAAGATGAGGAAAACGCCTAAAGAAGGTTTAAACCTCCAATCCGCGTCGGTCGGCGCAGACATCCGTATCGGTCGGCGCAGACATCCGCATCGGTCGGCGCAGACATCCGCATCGGTCGGTGCGGATGAGAAAAGCTAACAAATTATCCGCAATCAAAGCAGCATTTGTCAACACCTCACCATCTCACCACCTCACCACCTCACCACCTCACCCTATATAATACGTATTATCGCGGTAGGTCTTTATCGTCACCACCTGGTCGGTCTTGTAGTCGGTGCGTCCCGACTCCGACACGACATCGAGCTCGCGTTCCGCACCGTCGCGCTTCACGAATATGGTGTATCGTCCGTCGCCCACATTTATATATATGCGCCCCGCTCTGCCTACAAGGCTGTAAGGCTTCTCGGGTTTGCGCAGGTTCTGCAGACGATACGCCAGCACGTAAGAGTAGAAGAGCACGAGCATGAACACCATGCCCACCAACACAGCCAAGGCATACGTCTGCCACGTGTCGCCGCCGAACAGCACACGTGTCCAGCCGAAGCCGATGAGGAAGTGGACAAGTCCCTTGAACGAGAACAGACTGCCAAGGTCGAAGTCGACATTGGCATCGCCGTCAACGTCCATGTCCAAGTCGCCAAAGAACACGGAGATTACAAACTGAAGCAGAAAGATGCCGGTGGCTACCAGCGCGGTTAGCATAAAGATTTCGTGTGAGGTCATGTTGATAGGATGTTGTTATGGTGAGGTGGTGTTAGGTTGAGATATGGTGAGGTGGTGTTAGGTTGAGATATGGTGAGGTGGTGAGATGTTGAGATTTGTTTGGATGATGTTGTGGAGTTGAGATAGTGTTATATGCAAATGTCAACACATCACCATCTCACCACCACAACACATTTCTCAACACATCAACATCTCACCACAACCACACATTTCTCAACACATCAACATCTCACCACCACAACGCACTTCTCAACACCTTACTCCTCCTTCTTCGGGAGCAACAAGTTGAGCAGTACAGCGAGGAGGAACACAACGGCTACGCAGTTCTCTGCGAACACCGTGCGTACAATCTCGGGGAATATCTTAAACATCTCGGTAGCTTGTGTAAAACCGAGACCCACGCTGAGCGAGAGACTCACGATTACCATGTTGCGCTGCGAGAAGCCCGTGCGTGCCATCATGCCGAAGCCTGCATAGAGAATACTACCGAACATCATGATTGTGCAGCCACCGAGCACAGCCTGCGGAATGGTGGTGAGGGCGTGACCCACTACGGGGAACACACCGCCTACAATCATCACCAAAGCACCGATGCCGATAGTGAAGCGGTTCACAACGCCCGACATAGCTGCCAAGCCTACGTTCTGACTGAATGATGTGATTGGCGTACAGCCGAACAAGCCCGACACGCTACTTACGAAGCCGTCGCAACTGATGGCTGCACCCATCTCCTTTGTCTCAGGGTCGCGGTTCAGCGCACCATTGCACAGCGCCGACGTGTCACCGATTGTCTCCGTAGCCGACACGAGATAGACGGCTACAACCGAGAGTATGGCACCGATATTGAACTCCGGCGTGAACGGCAGAAGGCGCGGCATCGACACTACAGCCAAACCCGAAAGACCGCTGAAGTCGACCATGCCCATGAAGCAGGCAAGGATGTAGCCCACGATAAGACCCACAAGAACAGAGAGTGAACGTAGAAATCCCTTTGCAAACACCTGACAAAGAAGGCAGGCAAGCAGCGTAACAGAACCCACGATCCAGTTGTTAAGGCTTCCGAAATCGGGCGAACCCATGCCACCCGCAAACGAATTGGCTCCAATAGGCAGGAGCGAGAAGCCGATGGCAGTAACGACCGTAGCCGACACGACGTGCGGAATGAGCTTTATCCAGTACTTCACGAACAAGCCGAGCACACCCTCCACGAGTCCGCCGACTATGACCGCACCGATAAGCGTGCCCATGCCGTATGCACCGGCGATGCTGATGGCGAGCGAGAGGAACGTGAACGAGATACCCATGACGATAGGCAGACGCGAGCCGATACGCCATACGGGGAACAACTGCACAAGCGTACCGATGCCGGCTATCACCATACAGTTCTGTATAAGTGCCGCACTGACCGCGCTGTCAAGGCCGACAACGCTTGCTAAAATCATTATCGGGGTGATGTTGCTGACGAACATCGCCAGCACGTGTTGCAAGCCAAACGGGAGAGCTTTCCCCAATGGCACTCTACCGTCAAGCTGATAGAGATTCTCAATTGAATTCTTCATTGTGTGTATGTATGTAAACAATTATTATCAGTTTTAGCAAATCACTTTGCCTTTATTCTATTCTCCACATCCTCAAGCATCTTCATATCCTGCTCATCAGCTTCCTTGGATTCAATCTGTTTCCGCCAAGCGTTGAACTCATCATAACACTTATGAGCTATGCTTTCCATCAGTGGCAGTTGTTAAGAAATTCTTAACAACTGATTTTTCTTCCAACTCCTTGTCTTTCAAAATATTGGACACATGCATGCTAATGTTAGATTTGGAGGTGGCAAAAAGTTCTGCCATCTGTTGCTGATTAAGCCAAACCTTACCATCTTTGGCATAAAGGGCAACAGAAGCCTTACCATCAGTTGTGCGGTAAATTATTATATTGGGACAATTATCCATAAACGAGCATTAAATAATGTGCAAATATAGCGATTTCTATTCAAAAACATATACACAAACCGCACTATTATTACGACTTTTACTGATTCTCTCGGTTTATCAGATTAACCACAACCTTCACCATAACGTCCTTCTCCTCGGTGCGGCTCTCAGCTATCATCAGCGTGAGGGCTACGAGGGTATTGTCGGCTATGCGCTTGTGTCCGTCCTCGGCGTAAAGCACGCGGTTGTTGTTGAGGAACCAGAGGAAGAGCATCGCAGCAATGCGCTTGTTGCCGTCACTGAACGAGTGGTTCTTCACCACAAGATACAGAAGCATTGCGGCTTTCTCCTCAACCGACGGATAGAGTTCCTCACCACCGAAGGTCTGATATATCTGTCCGATGCTGCTCTTGAACGAGTCGTCCTTTTCGTTGGCGAACCACTTGCTGCCACCGAACTTCTCCTTCAATGCGTTGATAGCCTCCATCGCATTGTCGTAAGTGGCACGGAACGGCTCGTCCTTGGTAGTCTTCGAGATAGAGAGCGACTGATAGTCGTACTGGTCGAGCGTGTCGAGCGCATACACATAGTCGGAGATAACGTTGAATAGTCCGCTATACTCGTCTGTCGTAACCTTGTCCTGCAAACCGACAGCACGCGACATAAGGCGCACAACATCCTTCAGCTCGTTGTAGCGGTCGAGCTTTATCTGCTGATTGATGGCATAGCCCTTGATGAGGTATTGCTTGAGGACGGAGGTCGCCCATTGGCGGAAACGAGTGCCTTGAACAGACTTAACACGATAGCCTACAGAGATGATAACATCAAGGTTGTACAAGGTTATCTCTTTGATTTGCGTAAAACCACTTCTACGACCATAATTCTTGGTATGTGCATTTTTTGCACATACCAAGAATTCGTCCAATTCTCCTTCTTTAAATATGTTTGAGATATGGCGATTAATAGTTGTTCGATCTTTTCCAAACAGCTCCGCCATCTGACTCTGTGTTAGCCACACTGTCTCATTCTCCAGCTTCACATTAAGCTGCACGCTACCGTCTTGCGAGCGGTATATTTCTATTGAATTGTTCATATTCTACCTTTTTATCTTTAAATGCTGCGTGGCTGCGTGGAAGGTGTGTCAAAACTCCCTTATTCTAAAAAAATCACAAAGCCCTGACTTTCA
>ERZ839489.85-NODE-85-length-112666-cov-165.452300_pt1 | contig 112666 bp, 75 predicted proteins | sample MGYA00519938_ERZ839489 | MGnify/ENA primary metagenome ERZ839489 (study PRJEB31850, sample SAMEA3708846) | human gut metagenome | biome: human gut; feature: human-associated habitat; material: faeces | place: China | collected 2014 ...
TGAGTATTAATAACTTATTTAATAATCGTCTCGTTTTAACGGGACACTAGTGATAATTTGTATTTTTGCAGCCGAAATCAATAATTCCCTTAAAAATGGCAATTTCCTAGAAAAAGAGCCGTTTGACTTACGAAAGTATAAGTAAGATTTAAGAAAATAACCAAAACGAAATGAAACTGAAGAGTGACATTGTAAACCTGATTGTGAGGGTAGAGCATCATTTATGCCCTCAATATTGTGGTGTGGTAGACCGCCGACGCATTATCGCCTTTCTACTTCTGACGATAAGCGAGCTGATTATCATACCTTATCATATTATGCTCTTTCTGGTGATGAAAGAATCTTATGGTTTAAGCCTTTGCTGTTTGCATACATTCGTGTTCTGCCTCCTGCAGTTTCTGGTCTGGAAACGGAAGATTGCTTTCGTGAAAGGTATTTCTTCTCTTTACCTTCTGATGTTCGCCAAACTGGCTCTTGATAGCGTATTTTGCATCAATTTCGGTTTGGCTAATGATAATTTGAGCGTTATCAGCAACCTGTTTGTCGTCTTTATCCTGGCTATTACAGCGTTAAGCCAAGCTTTGTATAAGACTTGTACCATCATCACGGTGGGTATGATACCGATATTGCTGATATACCTGTTCAGCATTCCGCTTATGTCAGCTCTGTTCAGTCTGAAGACTATTTTCCTGGGTTTCATGATGCTGGTTTATGTGGCAGTATATAATATGAGTATTGTAACCAAGGGGTTACGCCAGCCGAAACGGATGGCTCTGGTTGAAAACAAGGCGTTGAATATGCTTGCCGATTTGAAGGACAATCAACCGGAAGCAGCAGAAAGCCTGATGAAGCGTCTGACTCCTGATGTCCGGGAGAAGATTATTACCCATGCTTCTGAACATCTGTTTAATGAAGAATTGAATAGAGTGGCATGGGATCAGGTTTGTGATGGGCTTACGTTCAGCGAAAAGGAAATATGCAAGCTGATTCTCCAGGGGCGGACTTTAAAGGAAATTTGTGCAGAACTCAATAAGAGTGAATCAAATATCACCAGCCAGCGTTGCCATATCCGCAAAAAGTTGAATATGGACCGTCGCGATGATTTGAGGAGAACCTTGGAAGTAAGGTTCTATGATGCGCAGAAACAAGTAAAAAAGTCAGAAGCCGAGAACTCCTGACTTTTATGGATATTCTTATTTCTTGATCATTATTCTTCCAATCTGAGAAATGCTTTCGGAAGATACTGGATAATGTCGCTGGCGATGAGGCTTTCTTTGCCCAGATCTTTAGCAGCAAGATCGCCAGCCAGACCATGAAGATGCATACCCAGGCGACAGGCATCTTCCTGTTTGTATCCTCTTGCCAGAAGACCGGTGATGATACCTGTCAGCACATCACCGCTGCCTGCTGTAGCCATACCGCTGTTGCCCGTACTGCAGAAATCAATCTTTCCGTCGGGGTGGCAGAGTGCAGAATAATGTCCCTTTAATATAATGTATGCCTGGAGGCGTTCAGCCAGTTCGCTTGCCTTCATCAGTCTTTCGGTACAGCTGCTGCTCGCATTGCCGGCAAGCCGGTCGAACTCCTTCGGATGAGGTGTCATGATGATATTCTTTGGCAACTGTTGCATCCACGCCCTGTGGCTGGAAAGAATATTGAGCGCATCGGCATCAATGACGAGCGGACAGGTAGCACGGCGCAGTTGGGCGATGAGGGCGATGGCTGTTGTCTCGTTCTGTCCCAATCCGGGACCTACGCCCAGCGCATCGAACATCTCTGTATCTACCGGTTCGCTGAATATGGTTTCTTCAGCATCCATCTGCAGTACCGCTTCAGGTACCGAAATCTGCATGATTTCATAATTCCGTTTTGGGGTATGGGCTGTAACCTTGCCCGCACCGGTTCTCAGACAAGCCTTGGTGGCTAATACCGAAGCACCGCCCATGCCGTAACTTCCAGCTATGAGCAGCGCATTACCCATGCTGCCTTTATGAGCAAAGTCGCTGCGCGATTTCAGGAGCGGACGGATGTCGTTCTCTTCGAGTATGCGGCACCGGCATTCCGTATTCTGGATGAATTCCTGGGAAAGTCGGATGTCGAGCACGCGCAGTCTGCCCAGATACTGCTGGTTATCCGCCATCAGCATCGACAGTTTCTTCTGCTGCAGGGTAAGGGTCAGAGTGGCACGGATGATGTTGGCATGGATATTATAGGAATTGTCCTCGGTCATCAGTCCCGAAGGGATATCTATGCTTACTACCTTGGCAGGACTCTGGTTGATATATTTCACCATCGCGGCGAATCCGCCAGCCAATGGTTTGTTGAGTCCGCTTCCAAAGAGTCCGTCCACCACCAGCGTTTCTGCATTGAGCTTAGGAGGGTCCAGGTTAGTGGTTATCTCAGTAAATTTCACTCTCTTTGCATCCAGCAGACGCTTCTTGTTGGCAAGACAGTCTGCCGACAGTTTGTTCTGCACATTAAATAAGTATGCACTTACATCATATCCATCCTCGCTGAGCATTCTCGCTACCGCAAGCGCATCGCCGCCGTTATTACCCGGACCGGCGAAGACAACTACTGGAGTGCGGTTAGACCATTCCTCTTCTATGGCACGTGTCAGCGCTTTGGCTGCACGTTCCATCAGGTTGAGCGAACTGATAGGTTCGTGCTCAATGGTATATTTATCTAACTCATGAATCTGAGCGCTTGTGAAAATCTTCATATTATCTGATAATCTTAGTATTATCTGCGCGAACTGTCGTGATAATTTGTCAACTCATGCAGATAAACGGTTATTTTCATGCAAAAGTACAAAAAATAGTTGATGAAAGCACGAAGTTTCATGTTTTTTTCGTAATTTTGCAGAAAATATTATTATAGAACAGACTATGAGCATAGTAAAGATCAAGGATAAGAGCTTCAAGACATCGATTCCTGAGGCTGAGATTCTGAAGAAAGTACAGGTCGTAGCAGACCGTCTGAACAAGGATTATGCAGGCAAGAAACCTGTCTTCCTGGCAGTATTGAACGGCGCATTTATCTTTGCAGCCGACTTGATGCGAATGATTACCGTGCCAAGCGAGATTTCATTCGTGAAGTATGCTTCTTACGAGGGTACCTCCTCTACGGGCAGCATGAAGACCCTGATGGGTTTGAACCAGGATTTGGCAGGCCGCCACGTGGTTATCGTAGAGGACATCGTAGATTCCGGTTTCACCATGGCTCACATGATTGAAGACCTGAAGAAGCTGAACCCAGCCAGCGTTGAGGTTTGTTCCCTCCTCGTGAAACCAGGCAACTTGAAGGTTGATCTTGATATCAACTATGCTGTTATGGAAATCCCTAACGATTTCATCGTAGGATATGGATTGGATTATGACCAAGAAGGCAGAAACCTCCGCGACATCTACACCATTGTAGAAGAATAGGGGGTGAAGCATGTGGGAGAAAATAAGTGATTATTGCTTGGATGTCTCCAAGTACTTCTTGACTGCTGTATTTGTCGCATCTTTAATGGTGGATTTGGGTGAAATGCGGTGGTTGCTTTATGCAATTAGTGGCGTTTTGGCAACAATCTTCTTTTGTGCAGGTTTGTTCTTCATATCCAAAAGTAAGGATGAGAAAGAAAGGAAGTATAAAACAACTCGAAAGTATAACAATAAAAATAGGAGGACATAAAATGGATGCATTATTTTTCTTAGGCGTTGTAACAGTTCTCTTTGGAATTGTTTTTGCAGTTCTTTTGTCTCCAAAGGGGCAGAAGTGGGTTAATAAATATAGTTAAGTTTCTGACACAACATAAATATTTTATATATATATTAAGGTAAAAATGAAAAATATCGTAATTTTCGGCGCTCCAGGTGCAGGTAAAGGCACACAGAGCGACAAGATGATCGAGAAGTATGGTCTCGGTCACATTTCTACAGGTGACGTACTTCGTAACGAAATCAAGAACGGTACAGAACTTGGTAAGACAGCTAAGGGTTATATCGACAATGGTCAGTTGATTCCAGACGAGTTGATGATTGACATCCTCGCAAGTGTATACGATAGCTTCGGTAAGGATCACGCTGGTGTAATCTTCGACGGTTTCCCACGTACCACTCCACAGGCTGAGGCTCTGAAGAAGATGCTTTCTGAGCGTGGTCATAAGATTGCTGCGATGATTGAGTTGGCTGTTCCTGAGGATGAGCTGATGGCTCGCCTGATTAACCGCGGTAAGGAAAGCGGCCGTTCTGATGATAACGAGGAGACTATCAAGAAGCGTCTCAATGTTTATCATACTCAGACTGCTCCGCTCATCGACTGGTATGAGAAGGAAGGCATTCATCACCACATCGAGGGTCTCGGTACTGTAGATGAGATCTTCGCACGTGTTTGCAATGTAATCGACAACTTGTAATCAAGATAAAGAATCTTCCCCGCTATGGTGGGGAAGATTTATTCATTAAATAAAAAGAAAAGAATAAATGGCTGAATCCAATTTCGTAGACTACGTAAAGATACAATGCCGCTCTGGTAAGGGTGGCAAGGGCTCCATGCACCTGCGCCACGTAAAGTACCAGCCTAACGGCGGTCCTGACGGTGGCGACGGCGGACGTGGAGGAAGCATCTATCTCCGCGGCAACCATAACTACTGGACGTTGCTGCACCTCAAGTATCAGCGCCACTTCTTCGCCGAGCATGGTGGAAATGGTGGCCGTGATAAGTGTCATGGAACCGATGGCAAGGATATTTATATCGATGTGCCTTGCGGTACCGTGGTGTATAATGCCGAAACAGGCAAGTTTGTATGCGATGTGGCTTATGACGGGCAGGAAGTTCTGCTCCTCAAGGGCGGTCGTGGCGGATTGGGCAACTTCCAGTTCCGTACCTCTACCAACCAGGCTCCTCGCTATGCACAGCCGGGCGAACCTATGCAGGAAATGACCATCATCATGGAGCTCAAACTCCTTGCCGATGTAGGTCTGGTAGGTTTCCCTAATGCCGGTAAGTCAACTTTGCTGAGTGCCGTATCAAGTGCCCGTCCTAAGATTGCAAACTATCCGTTTACTACGCTCGAACCATCGCTGGGTATCGTAGATTATCGCGATCACCAGAGTTTTGTCATGGCTGATATTCCTGGCATCATCGAGGGCGCGAGCGAAGGAAAAGGTTTGGGCTTGCGATTCCTCCGTCATATTGAGCGCAACTCTCTGTTGCTCTTCATGGTTCCGGGCGATACTGACGACATCAAGAAAGAATATGAAGTATTGCTGGGCGAACTGGAGAACTTTAATCCTGAGATGCTCGACAAGCATCGCGTGCTGGCTATCACCAAGTGTGATCTGCTCGACGAAGAGCTGATTGAAATGCTCAAGGAAACCTTGCCTACCGATCTTCCGGTGGTCTTCATCTCGTCTGTTACCGGACAGGGTATCCAGGAACTGAAGGATGTGCTCTGGAAGGAACTCAATTCTGAGAGCAACAAGCTTCAGGAGATTACTGCTGAAGATACGCTTGTTCACCGTGACAAGGATATGTCTCGCTTCCAGCAGGAACTGGCTGCAGAGGGCGAGGATGTAGTAGAATATATTGATGAGGATGAAATCGAGGATGTTGACGACCTCGATGATTTCGAATACGAATAAATGTTATGATCAAAGAATATCAGGTAGCTTCTGGCGTCATGGCTTTCTCTACAACCCGCAAGGGAGGAGTGAGCCAGGGCAACTATAGCGAATTCAATATCAACGAATATTGCGGTGATTTTGCCGAGCATGTTGCAGAGAACCGCAAGCGTCTGGCTGCTGAACTCGGTGTCACTACCGACCATATCATCATGCCCCATCAGGTGCATGGAGTAGAGGTGCGCAATATTGCCGGTGAGTTTCTCACCATGCCTGAGAATATCCGCAAGATGGTGCTCGAAGGTGTAGATGCCGTGATGACTGACCAGAAAGGTGTATGCATCGGTGTTTCTACTGCCGATTGCATCCCTGTGCTTCTTTATGATGAGGAGCATCATGCTGTGGCTGCCATCCATGCCGGCTGGCGTGGTACGCTGGCTCGCATCGTGCATAAAACCATTCAGGAGATGGCGTTTACCTATCATACCGACCCGAAGAAGTTGAAGGCGGTGATAGGTCCGGGCATTTCGCTCGACCATTTCGAGGTGGGCGATGAGGTTTACGAGGCGTTCGAGCAGGCAGCTTTCCCTATGGAAGAGATTGCCGAACAGCGTCCTAATGCCGCCTTCTCGGTTGATTCTGCTGAGCGTGAGCGTTTGGCAGCTGAGGGTAATATCGTGCAGCCGCTGAAATGGCATCTCAATCTTCCGCTCTGCAACAGACAGATACTTCTGCATTGTGGAGTGGCCGAAGAGAATATCCAGGATTGTGGCATCTGTACCTTTGCCCATAGCGATGAGTACTTCTCTGCCAGAAAGCTGGGTATCGAGAGCGGCAGAATCTATACAGGTATCATGTTGAAGTAAAAGCCTGGTAGCAGGTAAGTATCAGATAGTTTTCAAGATAACATCCATTTTTCCTTTTCTGTAAGAACGGAGAGGGAGAAATGGATGTTTTTCAGTTAATAGTTTATAGTTAATAGTTTATAGAATATTTTGAAAATCAGAAAGAAAGAGTAAATAATGAAAAGAATGAAAAAAGGATTGCGGCTATTGGCTGTGGCAGGACTCATGGTGTTCTCGCTGAGCAGCTTTATGCCCGCTAAAAATGTATTCACGGCAGCCGAACAGCAGCAGGTGAGTATTGCAACACCCGGTCTCTTTGCCCAGAGTCAGGCATTTAATGTAGACTTTGAGATATTCCGTGCTAAGGAATATTCCTTCCCGCTTCCTGTGGGCAAAGCAACCCTTCTGAACAATCATGTGTTGCGTATCTCTACCTCTAAAGGCGATGCTGTCAAGGCGATGCTCGAAGGTTATGTGCGACTTTCCAGAAAGTCGGAATCAATGGGTAATGTCATCGTGGTGCGCCACGATTGCGGTCTGGAAACCGTTTATGCCAACAATGCCGAGAACCTGGTTAAGGTTGGACAGCATGTGGATGCCGGACAGACGATAGCCATTGTAGGCTCTAAGGAGGGTGAAACTTATTGCGACTTCTCTATCATGGTGAATGGCGGTAGGTTGAATCCGGAAACTTTCATAGAGTTGAAATCGCATAAGTTGCGCCGCCAGACCGTGCAGTTCCGCAAGCATGGTGCCCGTGTCATCGTTTCGGTTATCGGTGGCAAGGATTCTTCTGTAGGAAGAAATGCTGAGGCTGACAAGGAGGCATCTGGCAAGAAAAAGGGTAGAATAGGAGATGGAATGACGCTCGACCCTGATGAGGTTCATGATCCGTTTACCATTACCAATACTTTCGAGCTTGATTTGGAGAAGATAGAAAAGACTGCTTGGGCTTACCCTTTGCCGGGTGCCAAGGTAATCAGTCCTTATGGTGGCAAGCGCCGCCATTCGGGTGTGGATCTCAAGACGTGCCCGAATGATGAGATTGTGGCTGCATTTGATGGTACGGTTGTTGCATCAGGACCCTTCTATGGTTACGGCAACTGCATCCGTATCAGGCATGCTTATGGTTTCGAGACGCTCTACAGTCATCAGAGTAGGAACAAGGTGAAGAAGGGCGATAAGGTAAAGGCTGGTCAGGTAATCGGTTTGACGGGCCGCACCGGTAGGGCTACCACAGAGCACCTCCATTTCGAGGTTAGCTTTGGTGGTAGACGACTGGACCCAGCCATCATTTATGACCACGGCAAGCATCAATTGAAGCCTGTAACCCTTCATCTAACGAAGGGCAGGGGCGTAAAGAGTGTAAAGAACCGATAGCCGTTTTACTCTTCACCTGGAATTTGATGACTGTTTAAGAAGAACAGCCCACTGGCGTCTATGTAGCTAGTGGGCTGTCTTACTTATACCAGTATGCTGTCTTTCGCTTGCCAGTACTCTATTTATGGCTCCCGCTATCAGAAAACAGTTCGCCCGTGCGCTGTTAGCATACAGCACACGGGCGAAACATATATTTATGATAGAGAAGTATTATTTCTTCTTCTGGGATTTACGATTGGCTCTCTGCTGGCGATACTTTGCCTTCTGACGGGCAGAGCCACTACCGTGAGCACCCGTTATGTACTTTTTCTTCTTGGCTTTGGTCTTCACCTTGTCGTCGTCATCCTTCTTAGGACCACCACCGCCTTTGAAGACCATACCGCCCATGATAATATCGTCAATGTCACTCATATACCTTAATTATATAATAAATTAGTGATGGAAGAGGCGAACGTGAGTAAACGCCATAGCGATGCCGTACTTGTCGCAGGTATCAATAACATGATCGTCACGGATACTACCGCCTGCTTCTGCTATGTATTCAACACCACTCTTGTGAGCACGCTCAATATTGTCGCCGAATGGGAAGAAAGCATCACTACCTACTGATACACCCTTGTTCTGTGCAATCCAAGCCTTCTTCTCCTCGCGGGTCAATGGCTCAGGCTTCTCAGTAAAGAACTGCTCCCAAACGCCGTCCTGCAATACATCCTCCCACTCATCAGAAATGTAGACATTGATGGTATTGTCGCGGTCGGCACGACGGATCTTCTCCTTGAAAGGCAGGTTCATCACCTTAGGACACTGGCGCAACCACCACTCATCAGCCTTAGAACCAGCCAGACGGGTACAGTGGATACGGCTCTGCTGGCCGGCACCGATACCGATAGCCTGACCATCCTTTACGTAGCATACAGAGTTACTCTGAGTATACTTCAGGGTGATGAGCGATATAATCAGATCGCGCTTAGCCTCAGGAGTGAAAGTCTTGTTCTTGGTAGGAACATCCTCGAAGAGAGCAGGATCATCGAGCTTCACCTCGTTGCGTCCCTGTTCGAAGGTAACACCGAACACCTGCTTGTGCTCGACAGGAGCTGGCACATAGTCAGGATCAATCTTGATAACGCAGTAGGTACCCTTGCGCTTTTCCTTCAGAACCTCGATAGCCTCAGGAGTATAGCCAGGAGCAATGACACCATCGCTCACCTCACGCTTGATGAGGAGGGCTGTAGCCTCGTCGCATACATCGCTCAGCGCAACAAAGTCGCCATAAGAGCACATGCGGTCAGCGCCACGGGCACGAGCATAGGCACAAGCCAATGGAGAAAGCTCAAACTTGACATCATCAACGAAGTAAATCTTCTTCAATGTGTCGCTCAGAGGCAAGCCGATAGCTGCACCGGCAGGAGAAACGTGTTTGAAACTAGCGGCAGCAGGCATTCCTGTAGCAGCCTTGAGCTCCTTGACCAATTGCCAGGAATTGAAGGCATCCAGGAAGTTGATGTAGCCAGGACGGCCGTTGATCACTTCGATAGGAAGCTCCCTTCCGTCATCCATATAGATGCGAGAAGGTTTCTGATTTGGATTACATCCGTACTTAAGTGCTAATTCTTTCATCTTCTAAGAAATGTATTTTGGAATTTGGCGCAAAGTTACAAAAAATGATTGAGATATTGGACTTCTGTTTCGTAAAAAGCCCTAAAAAACAGCATTTTTATGATATAAAGCATTTTTTTACCCCAAAACATAAAAAAGTCGGGAAAAATGTACTCTGTTTCATTCTTTTTCAGTACTTTTGTTCCCAGTTAGTAAATATGAGAGGATTGTTATGAAACAGGATTTGAAAGTCCTTGCTGAACACATAGAAAAGAAGGTTGGCAAGGCGCATGTTTTCCACAAAATGTGGGATGTTTTGAAAGGGAAGGAGAAACCTTCACGCCAGACATTGGACAAGCTGGCGCTGCTCGCCGGATTCCAGAGTTGGGGTGATTTCCAGGGTGCTTTACACGGCACGGAGGATGGGCTCGTGAATTATGATGCGGGCGAAAAATAAAAGAATAGAACATGGTTGGTTTAGCTGTCAACCATGATTTGTTTGAAGTTTTTTGTTAAAATTGTAGATATAAAAAAGGGAACCCAGTCGTGAGACTAGATTCCCTTTATTTTTTTCTGATTAGGTCTCCTAAGAAAAATTATTCTGCACCCTTAGCTACAGTCTTCTTCTCAGCGATACGAGCCTTCTTACCAGTAAGCTTACGCAAGTAATACAACTTAGCGCGACGAACCTTACCATGCTTGTTCACCTCGATAGAATCGATAGCTGGTGACTCGATAGGGAAGATACGCTCAACACCTACAGTACCAGACATCTTGCGAACTGTAAAACGCTTCTTGTCACCATGACCAGAGATCTTGATAACAACACCACGATAGAGCTGGATACGCTCCTTAGTACCCTCGACGATTTTGTAAGCGACTGTGATAGTATCACCTGCCTTGAACTCAGGGAACTTCTTGCCGGTTGCAAATGCTTCTTCAGCAACTTTAATCAAATCCATTTTTTGTATAAAATTAAAAATTGTTTGTCGTTCCAACGCAACATGGACTTGGACAACACTTCTGCCCAGACAACAGCGGTTACGCCGAAAAGCGGGTGCAAAGTTACTACTTTTTCTTGTATCTCGCAAATTTTCAGTCACTTTCTTCACTTTTTCCCTTTGTTTTTTTGTTTTCTTTACTTCTGCAATGGAATTTTCTTGCCGATTTTGCCGATTTCGCCGATTTATTTTGTATCTTTGCGCTCTAAAAGTATTTAGTGTATTAAGTATGAAGAAAAAAAATAGTATCAAGATTTACCTTGCTTCGGCAGTCATGCTGCTGGTGGCAAGTCCGGCTTTCGCCCAGAAATACAAGGTGGCGAAGGTGGAGAGAACCCGAATATTGGTTGATCAGAAATGGGATGCACAGCCTGATGCTGAGGCTGCCCGGTTTATCGCTCCTTATAAGAGTAGGGTAGATAGTATCATGGGTCCTGTTGTAGGTCATATTGCTCATGATATGACCCGTCACCGTCCGGAGAGCGAACTCAGTAACTTGCTCTGTGACATCCTGGTATGGGGTGGCAAGCAGTTTGAAGAACAGCCTCTTTTCGCTGTTTACAATATGGGTGGCATCCGTTCCAATCTTGCCAAGGGCAAGGTTACTGTAGGCGATGTAAACGATATGGCTCCTTTCGAGAACAAAATCTGTTTCCTGACCCTGAAGGGCGATAAGGTTCTGGAGCTTTTCCAGCAGATAGCTCATCGTGGCGGCGAAGGCTTGAGCCATGCCGTAAGAATGGTTATCACCAAGGATGGCAAGCTGAAGAGCGTTACGCTGAACGGTGAACCTGTTGATCCGGAGAAGAGTTACCGCGTTGCAACCCTCGATTATCTTGCCGAAGGTAATGACCAGCTCGTAGCCTTCAAGAGCGGAACCGATGTCTTTGCTCCTAAGCAGAAAGAGAACAATGTGCGCTACATCATCATGAATTATTTCCGTGAGATGCAGGCACAGGGCAAGGTGGTGGAATCTAAGATTGAAGGCCGCTGCGTGGTAGAATAGTTAATAGTTGATAATTCTGATGAAACATACATTATTATATATAGGTCTGGCTCTGGCATCCTTCATGATGCAGCCAGCCGAAGTACAGGCTAAAGCTAAGAAAGAGGCAAAGGTGGTAAAGCAGCTCGTAGTGCTCCATACCAACGATACGCATTCATGCGTAATGCCCATCAATCCGAATCTCGCAGATACCGCTACTGCCAATCGTGGCGGTTTCCTGCGTAGGGTGGCGATGATCAAGCAGGAGCGTAAGGCGAATCCCGACTTGCTGCTCTTTGACAGTGGCGATTTCTCGCAGGGTTCACCTTATTACTCTCTCTTCAAGGGAGATGTGGAAGTAGGACTGATGAACGAGATGAAATATGATGCTGCTACCATCGGAAACCATGAGTTTGATTTCGGAATAGACAACATGGTGCGCATCTTCAAGATGGCGAAGTTTCCTATCGTCTGCTCCAACTATGATTTCACTGGTACCGAACTGGCAAATATTGTAAAGCCTTATACCATTATCAGGCGCAAAGGACTGAAGATTGGCGTTTTCGGCTTGTGTCCGGAACTTGCCGGTCTGGTAACAGAAGCCAACTATGGCTGCATCAAGTATCTCGATCCTATCGCCAAGGCAAAGGAAATGACAGAGATATTGAAGAAGAAAGAGAAGTGTGATGTCATCATCTGTATCTCCCACCTGGGCTGGAAGATAGATGGCATCGACGATTCTGAGGTAGCCCCAGCCACCCGTGACATCGACCTGATACTGGGCGGGCATAGCCATACCTACTTCAAGCAGTTGGAGTATCTGAATAATCTCGATGGCAAACCGGTGCCAATCGACCAGAACGGCAAGAGCGCCATCTGGGTAGGAAAAATGACATTGGATATTGTGAAGAATAAATAAAAAAAAGGTTGATACCAGGCAAAACGCGAGGTATCAACCTTTTCTTTTATTATCTATTCCTAAAACGTTAATCTTTTCTCAAATCCTTATTCCTTGTTGGAAGAAGCATAGAGACCGATGCAGGCACCGAGGAAGCCACCGCTCTTCTGGGTGCTCAGGTTAGATGCATCTACACCCTTGGCAAGAAGCTGCCAGTTGCCGCCTTCTTCAGCATAATAGAAATCATAATATCTATCATGACCTTCTACCTTCAGCTTCAGCTTACCGCCCTTGATAGGAGCAGAGGCGATAGTTACGTTGTTCTTCTCGGCACGGGTCAGGGTAATCATCAGCTTGCCATTCTTCATGGTCTTACCCAATACGAAGTTGTGGTCTTCCTTCTGGAGAAGTGCCAGACCAGCGATGTCCTTGTCGTTGCGAGGAGTGAAGTTGATTTCAGTCTCTGCTGTGAATGTTCCGTGCTGCTGACGTGCCCAGATGGCAGACATCGGTTCACGCTTGTAGATATTGCCTGGCAGGAGATTGAACTTCAGTTTGCCGTTTTCTACCTTGTAGCAATCTGTAAAGTCGCGGAGGAACATCCAGCGTGGATTTAACTCCTTCAGACCCGCCTTATTGTTATCAACTTCGAAGTTATCCACATAAGAGAAGTTGCCTGAGAACTCATTCTTTGCGGCAGGCTTCAAACCAGCCTTCTCTCCAACGGTAGAGATAGGAGTATTCTTGGCAAGAATCTCTGGCCATCCATTCTTCCAGGTTACAGGCAGGAGATAAGTATCGCGACCTGTGTTGTACATATCCTCTTCATAAGGACGGCAAGCCAGGAATACAGCCCACCAGTTACCCTTGCCATCTTCTACGATGTCGGCATGACCTGCACTGGATACTGGGTCCTTGCGGTTAGGGTCGAGACCGGTACGCTGGGTAAGGATAGGGTTGTTAGGGCATTCCTCCCATGGTCCCATCGGATTCTTGGCACGCAGGATAACCTCGCTGTGCCATCCGCCTGTACCACCTTCTGCACACATCAGATAATAGAACTTGCCCTTCTTGAAGAGGTGAGGACCCTCAATCCAGATAGGACGTGCCTCTACATGGGTTCCGCCACGCAGAATCTCCTTGAAGTCGCCCTTAATACTGTCGCCCTTCACATCGAATTCGAAGCAGCGGATAGAGCGCTGACCTTCGTAATCGGCACCGCCAACTACCGGACCGTTGTGAACGATGTAGCCCTTGCCGTTGTCATCGAAGAAGAAGCTAGGGTCGATGCCGTCAATCTTCTTCAGATAGATAGGCTCGCTCCAGCCTTTGGAAGGATCTTTTGATTTTACAAAGAAGTTGCCGGCTCCCACATTGGTGGTAATCATATAGAAAGTCTTGTTCTTCTTGTTATAGCTGATGGCTGGTGCGAAGATACCGCCTGATACGTGCTGGCCCTTCAATGGAACCTGTGATTGGCGGGTGAGCACATGACCGGCTGGCTGCCAGTTAACCAGGTCTTTACTGGTTGAGAGAGGTACACCTGGGAAGAAGGTAAACGAAGAGTTTACCAGATAGTAGGTGTCACCTGCGCGACAGAGTGATGGGTCTGGATAGAAACCAGCCAGTACCGGGTTGTAATACTGGTGAGTCTTGTCGATTTCAACATTGAAGCGAGCGTCATTTCCCGCATACTTGAAATAGTCAAACTCTGCTGTCTGCGCCTGTGCAGCGGCTGCAAGCGTCAGGGAAAGCGATAAGATTGCAATTTTCTTCATTTTATTATTGGGTTTAAAATTACAGAATGAGTATCTGAACTCATGGCTGAAACATGTATTCAGAATTCTGCTGCAAAGTTACCGCTTTCCTTTTAAATATACCCCCACAGAATGTTACCAACACTTTGCGAGGTGTTTCATAAACATCTCGATTTGTAACAAATACTTTATTTCTGGAAACATCTGGCCTTTTCTGCAGTGAAAAGGCTAGATTTTCCGGTGTGCCTGCATATAATCGCGAGGCGAAGAGCCATAAAAGTTCTTGAACATGGTGCTGAAGCTGGCTGGGTTGGAGAAACCACAGGCATACATGATGTCTGTTATCGTCTTATTAGAGTGACTCAGCAACTTTTCGGCATACTGCAGACGGGTATTGCGGATGAAGGCGTGTGGCGTCTGGTTGGTCAGTTCCTTCATTCGGCGGTGCAGATGCACACGGCTCAGTCCTACTTCGCGGGCAATCATATCCACACTCAGGTCCTCATTATCCATGTTATCATTGATTACCTTCATCACCTGTTCCATCAGCTGGTCTTTTGGCGACAGGTCTTTTTCTATCGCGAGTTGCCTGTCGCTCTGGCTCTCGTTGCCCATAAACTTGTTTTTCAAAGTACGGCGCACGTTGAGCAGGTTGATGATGGTGCGGCGCAGAATGTCCATATTGAACGGCTTCACCAAATAGGCATCGGCACCCGACTGCAAACCGGTCAGCTGGTCTTCCTCTCTGCTCATCGCTGTGAGCAGAATCACCGGAATGTGGTTGGTGTTCACATTGTTCTTGATCTTGGTACAGAGCGTGTTTCCGTCCATTTCTGGCATCATGATGTCTGAGATAACGAGGTTTGGCTTCTGCTTGATAATCTCCGGCAGCGCCTCCTTTCCGTTGCAGAAGGTAAGGATATTGTAGGTTTCCTGTAGTTGGGTCTTCAGAAAATTACGTATAGCCTCATCGTCTTCTACCACAGCGATGGTGCTCTTTGCCTTGCTCTTGAAATCTTCTTCGGCGTCATTGGCTGTATCGGCAGCATTCTCTTCGTTTCCTTCCTCCATGTTTTCTTCCAGTTCCTTGATGTCTTCAGCAGTCTGTGGCTCCGGTGCATCTATCATTTCTTCCGGTTTCAGATGCTCGTTGCCCAGAGGCAGCGTGATGAGGAACTGGCTTCCTTCCTTCCAGTCGGCTTCATCAAGTGTCTTGTTGTTGGCAGCTGTAATGGTTCCGTAGTGCAGTTCCACGAGCGAGCGGGTCAGGTCGAGACCGATTCCCGTACCTACATTCCGGTCATTAGAAGTGGTGGTACTCTGATAGAAGCGCTGGAAGATTGTTTCGAGTTTTTCCTCTTGAATGCCCTTGCCGCTATCCTTGATGGCTATGCGGACATGATGAGGCGAGTGGGAGAGGGTGATACGGATTCTGCCGCCTGTCGGTGTAAACTTGAAGGCGTTTGACAGGACATTCATCAATACCTTGTCAAAGTTGTCGCGGTCTATCCATACCGGGAGTGTTTCATCTTCGTGCTCAAAGGTGAATTGGATGCTCTTGGCCACCGCTTGCTGGCAGAAGAGTTTGTATTCATCGCCAATGAATGCAACCATATCGGTTTTGCTCATGTGCATCACCATCTGTCCCTTGTCAATCTTTCTCAGGTCCATCATCTGGTTAATCAGGTGCAGGATTCGTTCCGAGTTCTTGCGCATCATATCGTAGATGCCCTGTCGGTGAGCGTCTTTGTCTTCCTTAATCAGCGTGAACAGCGGAGTGAGGATAAGAGTCAATGGGGTACAGATTTCGTGGCTGATGTTCATGAAGAACTTCAGTTTTGCTTCGCCCATCTCTTCCGCATGGATATGCTGCTGCAATATGAGCTGGTCTTCTATCTTGCGTTTGCGGTGCTTGATATAGAGCAGACAGAGCCCCAGGAAGGCTAGCAGATAGCAGAGTCTTGCCCAGATGCTGGCATACCAGGCTGGGTGAACGATGATGGAGAACTCCTTGACAGGGGTTTCGTATCCGTTGCAGATGGCCTTGACACGGAACTTATAGGTGCCTGCTGGCATGTGTGAGAATGACAGCTCGTTCATGCCAGACTGTATGGTTCGCCAATCCTCACCATTGATGCTGTAGGCGTAACTGATCTGCTCTACATTATTATATGTAAGAGTAGACAGTTGGATGGTGAAGGTGTTGTCTTCATGAGATAAGGAGAACTTGTCGCTGTTATATACCCCTTTATCTGTAATGGTGTAGATGCCCGATTCCATATCCCGGTATACAGGTTTGTTGTCCACAAGAAGTCCTGATATGGTAACTTTTGCCTGCCAAGGATGTTGTTTCACCTTGTCTGTATCAAACCAGTTGATACCGCCTGTTCCACCCATTACCAGCATCTTTCCTCCCCAGAGTGTGCAGGCTGCTGCATCGCTGAACTCATTACTCTGTAAGCCATTGTCCGAGAAGTACTTGTTGATGGTACCTTTTTCTGTATTTACCTGGTTTAAACCACAGCTAGTTCCTATCCAGATTCTGCCCTTGTAATCTTCTATAATGCTGGCTACGCTGTTGTCTGAAAGTCCAAGTTCTGTGTTATAAATCTTCGGATGAGCATATCCCTTCTTCGGATCATAGCAGATTGCGCCGTCTTCAGTGCCAAACCATACGCGATTCTTGCTGTCAGAATAAACGCAATGTGAGAAACAGCCCTTGTTCAGACAGTTGACGCCACCGAAAGTGGAAGTCCAGCTATTCTTCTGCTGGTCATAGCAAGCCAGGCCTACAGAAGTGGCAACGAAAATCCGCTTACCATCTTTGGAGATGCTGAGTTTCACGAGGTAATCGTTAGGAATACTGTTCTTTTTCAGGTTGTTGTCGGCACCATATAGTGCTTTCCATTGCTTGATGCTTCCATCTGGAGAAAGGCGGAAAAGTCCTTCGCCCATGGTGGCAAACCAGACATTTCCCTGTGGGTCTTCCTGGATATCAAAGATGCCCGCCTGGTTTCCAATGCCTAGGCTGAATGGATGGAAAGACCCCCCCGCATCTATAAATCCGATGCCGTCAGTATAGGTTCCTACCCATGTTCTGCCTTTCTTGTCTTTGCAGAGTGCCAGTACCGTGGTGTTGCTTAATAAATGGCTGTTGATGCTACCGGTTTTTATGTCAAAGAGGTAAAGACCATCCTTGTCGGTGCCCACCCAGACTTGATTGCCCTGGTTGGCACACAGACTTGTGATGCTGTTTTCGCCTATCACATTGCGGTTGCCCAAACGGTAGCCCATATAGTTGAAATCGCATTGAGCCTGCGACTGCATGAATACGCCCTTCTGGAGCATACTCACCCAGATGTTTCCCGTAAAATCTTCTATAATGCTGGTAATCTTGCACTTGGCAAGATTTACTTCACGGCTGAACAGAGGATTATTTTGCAAGAATCCTGTTACAGGATTATACACGAAGATACCCATACCATCGCAACCGATAAACAAGCGCTGGTCGCGGCTGATATAGATGTTGTCAATAGGAAGATTGCCTATGCCGGCTATCTTGGTGAAGATGGTTGAACCTGCCTTGAGAAGGTAAATACCATCATTCTTGGTAGCAAGATAAATGTTGCCCTTGTTGTCTTGCCTGATATCTTTTGCTTCCAGCGTTTCTGCTCCAGGAATCTGTTTGGTCAGTTTCCCTTTCTTGTCGGCACGGTATAGTTTGCCGTTCTCCAGGATAATCCAAAGTCTATCCTGTTTATCTTCCAGAATCTTATGTATGAATTTCAGGTTCTCCACTTCGCCCTTCATAGCATAGCATACTTCTGCATTTTCTTTCTTGAGCATAATTCCATATCCCGATGTAACTACGGCAATATCGTTGTTTTTCAGACGATAAACCTGGGTTACATAGGTGCTGAAAGGCTGGTTCTTGGAGTCGAGCAGCGGAATATTGGCAAAACTCTTTCCATTATATAAAAGGAGAGAGTTGTTTGTACCCAACAGAATATGCCCCTGGATATCTTGGGTAATACAGTTGATGTAATTGCTGCTCAGTCCTCTGTCGTCTTCCTTGGTTTTTCTGATGGTCGTAAAGTTATAGCCATCATAGATATTCAAGCCGTTACGGGTGGCAATCCAAATGAAACCATTTGAATCCTGGAACACCTGAGTGGCAAGGTTGCTCGAAAGCTGGTTGTCTGAATTGAAAAGTTTTCCTCGCTGCGCCATCATGTTCTGCGCAGTGAGACAGAAGATAAACATCAGTAAAAGACCGATGTATCTCATTGTTCTGAGGTTTGATTTCATGGAAATCATCATGATTCTTGGTTTCATTGTCTTTTGGCTTTTTTATATTCGTTTGCAAAAATACGAAATAAATGGGAGAATAAAGCATGGTAAAGTATGTTTTTTATAAGTTTATGCTAAAAAGATGTTAAAATGTTACGTAGGGTAAAGATAATGTTACATGTGGTACAAGGGAAAAACTATTGGTTACTTATCATAAAGTATATATAAAAGATTAGGAGTATCTTTGCATCGGTTTTTAAAGAAGTATATTTCAGAACATTTAGGTTAGTTAGGTTTATACATAATAGGTTTGTAGATAGGTTTAGAATTTCTAAAAGATTTTGATATTATGGTTTTTATATAGAATCATGATTAATTGGTTTTCGGGAATGGTGCGTAGTGATTACGCGCCATTCTATTTTAAAAGACCAGCATCCTTTTCTGTAAACTGGAACCTGGCAATCCTTCATGAAAAAATAAAGTGACTGACAAATAATGATAAATCTAAAAATAATTATAACAATGAACAGAAAGAAATTGTTAATATCACTCGCTATGGCTATGCTGTCAATGGCGGGACAGGCTGCCGATAATCTGCCGGCACTTCGTGTGCAGGGTAAGAATCTAGTAGATGCCAATGGTAAAACTGTGGTTCTTCATGGTGTGATGGACACGCCTAACAGATACTTCAACGGCAATCGTTGGGGCACGGGTGGATATACTTACAGCGACATTAAACCTTGTCTCAATTATTTCGAGAAGATGTTTACCGCCATCACTGACAAGGAGCAGGGAGCTTATTGCACCGTCTTCCGTCTGCACATGGACCCATGCTGGACCAACTATAATGCGCCAGCAGGAACGGGTGAAAACAATATCCAGTATTTTAGTGAGACTCGATACGAGACATTCTTGAGCAAACTTTATGTCAAGCTTGTGGAGAAAGCCTTGGCTCATGGACTATATGTAATCGTTCGCCCTCCTGGCGTTTGTCCACAGAATATCAAGGTGGGAGATGAGTATCAGGCTTATCTGAAGAAGGTGTGGAATCTCTTCGCTTCCAATGCCACCATCCAGAAGAATGCCGGACAGGTGAGCATCGAGCTAGCCAATGAGCCTATTAATGTGTTGCTGGCAAATGGCTCTCAATCAGACAAGGCTCTCCATGATTTCTTCCAGCCTGTGGTGGATGAGATTCGTGCCACTGGCTTCAAGGGTATTATCTGGGTGCCAGGTTCTGGCTATCAGAGCAACTATGTGGGCTATTCCAAATATCCTATTACCGATAAGGAGAACAATTTCTCTTATGCCGTGCATGTTTATTCCGGATGGTATGGAAATATGACCGATAAGAATTGCAATCACGATGCTTTCATCCGCAACTTCAAGAGTCAGGTGCCGATGGTAGAGACGAAACCTATCATGGTAACGGAGATAGACTGGAGTCCGGAAGATCCGGACAAGAAGAACGAAGGTCACTACAATGAGTGGGGAGAGTGGACGCAACCTAACCTGGGAAGCTGGGCAACAGCATCAACTTCGAAATGGGGATTGGCATGGAAGGCAGTTCACGACCACTTTGGCAATATCGGAATGACGATTACCCATCCACAGGAATATTACGATATTGATGAATATCTTAAAACGGGCAAGGTGATTCCAGGTTTCCAGAATGCCAAGAAGCACGGATTGTTTGAAGAATGTTGCGGTTATGCCTGTATGAACTGGTATAAAGAATGGTATTTGAAACAAAATACAACAGGAATTAAACAAACAGAAACCCAGGCAGACGTGGTTTCCACCTTATATTATAATATAGAAGGAAAAGAGGTAGAAAAGCCAACTGCTGGTGTTTATATAATAAAACAACTGTTAAGTAATGGAAAAATACGTTCTCGCAAGGTTTTTCTAAAATGATAAACTTTCTGTTACACCACGCAAAGTGAGTTTCGAAAGAAATCCATACCTTTGCCGCCGTGAATAAACAGTTTTTGTGCACGCCTAAATTTTTAAAGCATAAATCAAAAATGAATAGAACATGATTGAACAAGTGTTAACAATGAAACGGACAGCAGCCTTATGCTTGGTGGGAGCTTTCTGCAGCTTGAATGTTCAAGCCCAGAAAATCCATGTCAAGGGTAATCTTGTTGACGGTACAGGTGAACCTCTGATAGGTGCCACTGTAAAAGTAAAAGGTAATGCCAGCGTCGGTACGGTCACCGACTTTGACGGTAACTTCAGCATCGATGTGCCTTCTGAAAACTCTTCTCTCGTATTTACCTACGTAGGTATGAAGACCAAGGAAGTGAAAATCGGTAAGAAGAGAGAGTTCAAACTCTCATTGGAAGATGACAACGCTATCGGCGAAGTCGTAGTCGTAGGTTATGGTCAGCAGAAGAAGGCATCTGTCGTAGGTTCTATTGCACAGACCACAGGTGAGGTGCTGGAACGTGCTGCCGGTGTCAGCGACATTGGTGCTGCCTTAACTGGTAACCTTCCTGGTGTGGTAACTGTTCAGGGCAATGGTATGCCTGGTGAGGAGGAGCCACAGATCATTATTCGTGGTGCTAGTTCTTGGAACAACAGTGACCCTCTCGTCCTGGTCGATGGTATCGAGCGTCCTATGAGTAGTGTAGACATTGGTTCTGTAGAGAGCATCTCTGTATTGAAGGATGCATCTGCCACTGCCGTTTATGGTGTGAAGGGTGCCAATGGTGTCATCTTGATTACTACCAAGCGTGGTAAGGAAGGCAAGGCTAAGATTGATGTAGGCTTCAACGCTACATTGAAGGCTCCTTCTAAGTTGCCTAACAAGTATGATTCATACGATGCCTTGATGTTCCGCAACAGGGCAGTGGAGCATGAGTTGGGTGTTTCTCCTGAATCTTGGTCTTACATCCGTCCTCAATCATTTATTGAGAATTATCGCAACCAGACCACACAAGAGCAACGCGAGCGTTATGCTAACGTGGATTGGCAGGATGCCCTCTTCAAGAAGAGCGCCATGTCATATAATGCCAATGTCAATGTGAGCGGTGGTACAAGCTTCGTGAAGTATTTTGCTTCTGCCGACTTTGTACACGAGGGTGACCTCTTCCGTGAGTATGATAACGGACGTAACTATAACTCTGGCTATGGATACAATCGTATCAATGTGCGCAGTAACTTGGACTTCTCTATCACTAGAACTACTACATTAAAGGTAAATGTATCTGGTTCTAATGGTGTGCGCAAGGCTCCTTGGAGCAACATGAGCAATAGCGAGTGGCAGATAGGACAGCAGTGGGCTGGTGCTTATAACATCGCTCCAGATGTATTCTTGCCTCAGTATAGCGATGGCTCTTGGGGTTATTATCCAAATGCGTCTAACGTAAGTAACTCTGCTCAGAACCTCGCCATCGGTGGTACAGCGCAGGCTACTACTACTCGTATCAATACCGACTTTACCTTGGAGCAGAAACTCGACTTCATCACCAAGGGTTTGAACTTGCGTGGTACCGTTTCTTGGGACAACGTGTTTGTTGAGACGAGCCGTGGTATCAATGACTTGAACAATACAGCTCAGACCAAGTATGTTGATCCGGAGACTGGCAATATAACATATGGCCAGATATATGAGTCAAACAATAAGTTCGACTGGAAACAGGGCGTTAACTGGAGTACTTCAGGTGGTTCGGTTGATAACAACCAGACTGTTCGCAATCTTTACTATCAGTTGCAGCTCAACTGGGCTCGCAAGTTCGGACAGCATGATGTTACAGCCATGGGCTTGTTCTCTCGTCAGGAGAATGCACGTGGTAGTGTGATGCCTACTTACCGTGAGGACTGGGCATTCCGTGCTACTTATAGCTATGCTGGTCGTTACAACATCGAGTATAACGGTGCTTACAACGGATCAGAAAAGTTTAGCAAGGACAATCGCTTCGCCTTCTTCAATTCTGGAGCCATCGGTTGGACCATCACTGAGGAAAACTTCATGAAGTATCTTCGTGACAAGCACATCATTGATATGTTGAAGTTCCGTGCATCTTACGGTGAGATTGGTGATGATAACCTGGGCGATCCATTCGACTCTTCTCGTCGTTGGCTCTACATGAACCAGTGGGCATACGGAGGCAACACAGTGATGGATCTTGACCATACCAACAGTATCTACACATGGTATCGCCAGAATACATTGGGTAATAAAGATGTGAAGTGGGAGACTGTGAAGAAGACCAACTTCGGTATTGATTATGGTTTCTTGGGTGGTTTGATTACCGGTTCGCTCGATTTCTTCTGCGACCGTCGTAACGACATTTTGATCTTTGGTGATAACCGCTCCATCCCATCTTACTTTGGTACTACAGCTCCTACTATCAATAAGGGTAAGGTTCGTACCAGTGGTTACGAGTTGGAGTTGAAGCTCAACAAGAAATTTGCCAATGGCATCCGCCTCTGGGGTAACTTCAATATGACCCATGCCAAGAACAAGGTGCTCTTGAAGGATGACGCTCAGCTCACTCCTAACTATCAGAAGGAGGCTGGCTACTCTATGGGGCAGTATCGCTCATACATTGATCGTGGCTTTATCAACGACATCGATGACTTGATTGGTTCTCCAGCTCATGAGTCTAATGACAACCACCGCTTGGTAGGCGATTACTACATCGTAGACTTCAATGGTGATGGTGTGGTAGATAGCAAGGACTCAGCTCCAGTAGGTTATAGCTCAAGCCCTCAGAATACATACAATGCCACTATCGGTATCGAGTATAAGGGCTTCTCTGCTTTCGCTCAGTTCTATGGTGTAACCAATGTAACTCGTGACGTAACCTTGACAAGCTTTGGCAATAAGTTGGACAATGTTTATGACACTGGTACTTGGTGGGACAAGAATGAGTCTTCTCCAGAATCTATCATTCCTCGTTGGGGTGCTACCCAGTCTGATTACAGCAATGGTACTCAGTTCCTCTATGATGGTTCGTACATCCGTCTGAAGAACGTAGAGATTGCTTATACTTGGACCAAGGGATGGATCAAGGCTCTCGGTATGAACTACCTCAAGGTATACTTGAATGGTAACAACCTCTGGCTTTGGACTCGTATGCCTGATGACCGTGAGGCTAACCTCGGTGGTGGCGGTTTCCTTGGAGCATATCCTACAGTACGCCGCTTCAACTTAGGTGTTAAATTCTCATTGTAATATTAAAATGAACATTCAAATGAAAAATAAGATAAAGAATTTTTTGTTGATGGGATGCGTCTCGCTGGCTCTCGGTACCTCGCTCAACTCTTGCCAGGACTATCTTGACAAGGAGGCCGATTCTACAGTCTCAGAAAATGACGCATTTGTAAACTTCCGTAACTTTCAGGGTTACGTAGAGGAGATTTACAACTGTATCCCTGATAAGGAAAAATGTAACTGGTGTCCTTCTTGGAACTGGGGTGATGATGAAATCTTCAACCCAGAGGCTGATGGCCGTATGACACACCAGGTAGACTTGGGCAACTTCCGTGCTTGGCAGACCACTGGTAACTGGCTTTACAAGGATGGCAGCAACCCTACATCTACAGATAAGTTCAACCACTCACTTTGGCCACATGCTTGGTATTGCATTCGTAAGGCTAACCAGGGCTTGGCTAATCTCGATAAGTTGGTAGCTAGCAAGGCAGAGAAAGACCTCATTGCTGGTCAGCTTTACTTCTTCCGTGCATGGTGGCACACTGAGTTGATGCAGTACTTTGGTGGTTTGCCATACATTGATACCTATTTGGATCTCAATTCAGAGCTCAATTTGCCTCGTCTCTCTTATCAGAAGTGTGCAGAGAAGGCTGCTGCTGATTATCGCAAGGCTGCCGATCTGTTGCCTATCAACTGGGACAATGAGTATGATGGTGCTGCCACACAGGGCAAGAACGACCTTCGTATCAACAAGATCATGGCACTCGGTTATCTGGGCAAGACTTATCTCTGGGCTGCCAGCCCATTGATGAAGGATGGCGCACAGGTAGGAGCTAGCAAGAATGGCAAGACATACGACTATGATGAGGAGTTTGCCAAGAAGGCAGCTGAGGTCTTCGGTGAGTTGCTCACATTGGTTGAGGGTGGCCAGACACAATATGGGTTGGCTGAGTTCAAATATAAGGACATCTACAATCATGAGCGTTCTGCCGATGCTAACTCTTGCTTCTCTGATATCTTCTATACCAAGAAGCAGAACTGGAAAATGCCTGGATCTATTGAGGCTATCTTCCGTGGTCCATCTTCAGACTTCAACGGCTCTAACTGGAATACCTCTAAGGTGTTTGGCCCTAAGGTACAGAAAGTGGTTGGACATGACAATGTGATTCACCAGCCTACAGCTAACTTGATAGCTGCTTACGGTATGGCTAATGGTGAGCCCGCTTACATCGTAGAGAATGGCAAGTTGGTTCCTAACATAGCAGGTGGTTTCGATCCTACTCATCCATATAAGAACCGTGACCCACGCTTCTATCACGACATCGTGTTTGATGGCTTCAAGTATCTGAATGGTACTCCTGGGCAGTGGGCTAACTTGCAGTACTGCCAGTTGTATACAGGTGGCAATATGCGTCCAGTGGCTAATGGCAGCCGTACAGGTTACTTCATCCAGAAGTTGGTTCCTCATACATGTAATGAGGTGGATCGCGACTACGATTGGGGTTCAGCATTCCACTGTTACTTGCCATATATGCGTCTGGCTGACATCTATCTGATGTATGCTGAGGCTTGTGCTGCGTTTGGTGGTGCTTCTGGCAAGGCTACTAACTTTAGCAAGACTGCTGAGGATGCCATCAATACCCTTCGTGATCGTTGTGGCGCTGGTCATGTGGCTCCAGAGTATGTAGCTGATGCACATAAGTTCATGGACGAGGTTCGCCGTGAGCGTGAGGTGGAACTTGCTTTCGAGGGCTTCCGTTTCAACGACTTGCAGCGCTGGTTGCTCCTGACCGAGGCTCCTTACAATGTAAAGTACTCTGATGAGTTTGACCGTGTTGAGGGTGCCGATTTCTACAAGGAGAAAGACCCAGCTGATGCTCAGGTGGCTAACTTCCGCCAGGAAGCGATCTTGACTCGTCACTTCACAGCCAAGCACTATTGGTTCCCATTGCCTATCAAGGATGTTTATCTCTATCAAGAGCTTAGTCAGAATCCTGGTTGGTAAAATAACATTATATAGTAATACTAAAATAAGAATGATAGTATGAATTCAAAATTCAAATCATATAATTCAAAGTTCCTGTTGGCAGGTCTTGTGTCATTGGCTCCTATGGCTGCCGATGCCAAAACTGCTGCTGAGAACGAAACCGATACCGTTGCTGCCGACAAGGAGATGGTCAATGTGGCTTATCGCAAGGTAGCCAAGGGTGACATCTTGGGCGGCGTTTCGGTAGTCGATGTAGAGGGATTGATGAAGAAAAACTACCACACTTATAGCCTTGACAACATGCAGGGCTACGTGGGTGGTTGGAATGGCAACTCTCTCTGGGGCATGGATGCTGACAATGCAGGATACTTGGTATTGGTAGATGGTGTGCCTCGTGAGGCAACCAACGTGATGCCTAGCGAGATTGACCAGATTACATTCCTCAAGGGTGCGCAAGCTGTAGTGCTCTATGGTAGCAAGGCAGCTAAGGGTGCTGTGCTCATCACCACCAAGCGTGGCAAGAACGATGGCTTGAAGGTTGAGGTGCAGGCTAACGCTGGTCTCAATGTGGCTAAGTCATTCCCTGAGTATCTGGGCTCTGCTGAGTATATGACTCTCTACAACGAGGCTCGTGCCAATGACGGCTTGACTCCTCTCTACTCTGCTGAGGATATCTACAATCATGGCTTGGGCACCAACCCATATCGTTATCCTAATCTTGATATGTACTCTTCTGACTATCTTCGCAAGATGAATAGTCGCTACGAGGCTACTGCTGAGATTAGTGGTGGTGGTAAGCGTGCTCACTTCTATAGCAACATCAACTATTATCGCCAGGGCGACTTCCTGAAGTTTGGTGAGGCTAAGAACAATAACACTCAGCGTTTCAGTGTACGTGGTAATGTAGATGTCAACATCACAGATGACATCAAGGCTTGGGTCAACTCCAATGCCACATTCTATGATTCACATTCTGCTATTGGTGATTATTGGAATGCAGCTGCTACTTGGCGTCCTAACTTCCCACAGAATGCTAACCCATTGATCTCTACAGACATGATAGCTCCTAATGCCAAAGCTGCTTGGGACTTGATGAGTGTGGCTAAGCTGGTGGATGGCAAGTACTTCTTGGCTGGTACACAGGCTAACTCTTCTAACATCTTCGCAGATTACTATGCTGCTGGTAAGAGCAAGTATACTAGCCGCCAGTTCCAGTTTGATACAGGTGTTAACATCAATCTGCACAAGTTGTTGCAGGGCTTGTCTTTCGAGACTCGTTTCGCAGTAGACTATGCTACCTCTTACACCACATCTTTCAATAATAGCTATGCCATCTATATCCCAACATGGTCAAACATCGACGGCAAGGATATGATCGTAGCTTTGAAGAAGGAAGGTGAGGATAAGAAGTCTGGTGTACAGAACATCGCTAATAGTGTGGACAATCAGACCATGCTCTTCTCTGCTCAGTTCAATTACGCCAATACATTTAATAAGGTACATAACCTCTCTGCGATGTTGATTGCCTCTGGCTTCCAGCAGTCGAAGTCTGGACAGTATCATAAGAACTCAAGTGCTAATCTTGCCTTGGATGCATCTTATGATTACGCCAAGACTTATTATGCAGACTTCGGCTTGGCAGCTATCCACTCTGCACAGTTGGCTCCAGGTCATCGTGTAGGCTTCTCTCCTTCACTTTCATTGGGTTGGAGACTCAAGAACGAGAACTTCTTGAAGAACAGCAAGGTGGTAGACGATATGATGATCAGTGTATCTGGTAGCATCATCAACGAGGATATTGACTTGGCAGTAAATGACAACAGATACTATCTCTATGACACCAACTGGCAGACAGCTGATGGTTATGGATGGTATGATGGTTCTGCTGGCAAGTACACATTCTCTAAGCGTTCTGCCAACAAGGATCTCGACTTCATCAAGCGTAAGGAACTTTCTGTCAACTTCAAGACTTCCTTGTGGCAGCAGATGGTAACATTGGATGCTAGCTTCTTCGTTAACTCGATGGAGGGTTATCTGATTTCTACTCCAACGTTCTATCCTTCTCACTTTAAGCCAGGCTATCCTGATGCTTCATTCATGCCTGTGCTCAACTTTAACAATAATCGCCGCATCGGTTTCGACTTCGCAGCTAACTTCAATAAGAAGGTGGGTGATGTAGACTTGCAGCTCGGCGTAACAGGTACTTATTATAACACCAAGGCTACCAAGCGTGATGAGATGAACGCATGGAGCTATCAGAACCGTGAGGGCAAGGCTCTCGATGGTATCTGGGGTTATAAGTTTGCTGGCTTCTTCCAGAGTGAGGAAGAAATCAAGAACTCTCCTGACCAGAGCCGCTTGGGTAGTGACGTGAAGCCTGGCGATATGAAGTATGTGGATGTAAACGGTGATGGCAAGATCGACTCTTACGACCAGGTGTTCCTGGGCAAGGGTGGTTGGTATGGCTCTCCATTCACATTGGGTGTAAACCTCACTGCTAAGTGGAAGAACTTCACATTCTTCGCCCTCGGTACTGGCAACTTCGGTGCTTATGGCTTGAAGAACAATTCTTACTGGTGGGTAAAGGGTGACGGCAAGTACTCAGCTGTGGTTCGCAATCGCTGGACTAAGGCAACCAAGGAGACTGCTACTTATCCACGTCTTACCACACTCTCAGGTAGCAACAACTATCAGACATCAGACTTCTGGATGTACAGCACAGACGCTTTCCGCTTGGCTAAGGTACAGATTACATACGACCTGCCTAGCACGCTCTTCCAGAAGACTTGGCTTAAGGGCTTGTCTGCTTATGTAAGCGGTGCCAACTTGCTCACTATCTCTAAGAACCGTGAGGTATTGGAGATGAACATAGGTAGTGCTCCTCAGACACGCTATTATAATATAGGTGTGAAGGCTACATTCTAATCATTATTAAATGTATACAGAAATGAAAATTAATAAGTTATTTATATTAGCTGCATTGTCACTCTCGTTGGTGTCTTGCTCAGATCTCTTTGAGCCTGCACAGGAAAACAACCGTAGCTTGGACGAGATTTACGAAGAGCCTACTTATGCTCAGGGACTTCTCGGCTATGCTTATGCCGTGCTTCCTTATAATACCAAAAGTGTAACTGATGTGGCAACCGATGATGCTGTAAGCAATGATTTGTCTAACAGCTACCTGAAAATGGCTACTGGTTCTTGGGCTGCCAATAATGACCCTATGAGCAAGTGGACTAGCTGTCGTGCTAGCATCCAGTACTTGAACATCTTCCTTCAGGAAGTGGACAAGGTAGACTGGGCTAAGGACAAGGGTGCGCAGCAGATGTTCTGTGAGAGCCGTAAGGGTGAGGCTTATGCCTTGAGAGCTCTCAATATGTATTATCTCTTGATGAACCATGGTGGTTGGACTGAGGATGGTCAGCTCCTGGGTGTGCCAAACTTGACAAAGCCAGAGGATACTTCTTCTGATTTCAATCAGCCACGTGCCACATTCCAAGCTTGCTTGGATCAAATCTATAGCGACTTGGACCAGGCTGAGCAGTTGCTGCCTTTGGACTACAATGATTTGACTAAGTCAGATCCTGTGCCAGAAAAATACACTGCTATGGGTGTGGACAACTATCAGGACTATAACCGTGTATTGGGTTCTCTGATGCGTGGTCGTGTGAGCGGTCGTATCGCCAAGGCTATCCGTGCACAGGTTTCTCTCCTTGCTGCCAGCCCTGCTTTCTCTAAAGGTACAAACGTGGATTATAAGCGTGCTGCTGATGATGCAGCCAGCTTGCTCGACTTGATAGGTGGCGTAAGCGGCTTGTCTGAAACAGGTAATTCTTGGTATGCTCAGACTGCGGAAATCGGCCAGCTGCAGTCTGGTGAATGTCCTAAGGAAATCATCTGGCGTGGTAATAAGACTAATGGTGCAGATGATTGGGACCTCGGTTTGAACCAGGAGGCTGATAACTTCCCTCCATCTCTCTATGGTAAGGGACGTATCAATCCTACCCAGAACTTGGTGGATGCTTTCCCTGCTGCCAATGGTTATCCTATCACAGATGAGCGCAGTGAGTATGATGACTTGGATCCTTATAGTAATCGTGATCCACGCTTGGATCTCTACATTATCTATAATGGCTGCAAGTATAAGGGTGCAACCATCAATACCGACATCACCACTGCCAACAATGACAATGGACTGAATAAGATTGGTAACTCTACACGTACTGGTTACTATATGAAGAAGCTTCTTCGTGAGGATTGTAATCCTAATCCAAATGCCAAGAACGCACAGTATCACTATCCTGTGTATATCCGCTATACCGAGATCTTCTTGGATTATGCTGAGGCTGCCAATGAGGCTTGGGGACCTAAGGGTAAGGGATCTCACAACTACTCAGCTTACGATGTAATCAAGGCAATCCGTGAGCGTGCCGGAGTTGGCGAGTTTGGCGAGGATCCATACTTGGATGAGTGCGCTGGTGACCAAGGTAAAATGCGTGAGTTGATTCGCAATGAGCGTCGTATTGAGCTCTGCTTCGAGAACAAGCGCTTCAATGACCTCCGCCGCTGGAAGGCTCCTATCAATGAGGCTGTTCATGGCGTGGAGATTTCTACAGAGGCTGGTATTCCACAGTTCAAGGATATCACAGTAGAGGAAAGAAAATACGACGACTATATGTATTACGGTCCTGTGCCACAGACTGAAATCCTCAAGTGGGATCAGCTGAAGCAGAATGCAGGATGGAAAATTACAAACGACTAACATTTTATAATGATGAAAACTATGAAGATGAATAAATATTTCTCAATGGCTGCACTCGGAGCTTTGGCTCTGACTTTCGGCTCTTGTGAGAACGGCACGCCTGAGTTTGACGACTACGAGGGTGGCACATCAGTCTACTTCGCCCACCAAAACGTGGAGCGTATATTGGTGTTGGGCAATGACGAGACTCGTGACAATACCAAGGACAACGAGCATATTATCAACATCGTGTCTACCATGGGTGGTGCTTACAATGGTAAGGACATCACACTGAATGTGGCTGTAGATAATTCGCTTTGTGACAACCTCTATTTCTCTGATGGCGTATCTCCTGTAAAGCCTATGCCTGCAGAGTATTACACCTTGGCAGGTAACACCATCTCTTATGGTGGCAACTTGCAGGGAAGATTACAGGTGAAGCTCAACGATGCTTTCTTCGCTGATCCTGCCTCTGTAAAGAATACTTATGTCATCCCTCTGATCATCAAAGATCAGAAGGGTGCTGGCAAGATCTTGACGGGTACTCCTTTCCAGGAGGGGGAAACTCCTGCGCTGACCAATAGCGATGCGTGGAAGACATTGCCTAAGAACTATGTACTCTACTGTGTGAAGTATATGAACCCTTGGGCTGGATTCTATCTGCGCCGTGGTACAGATAAGATTACTGAGAATGGTCAGACCACAGAGGAGAAGCGTGAGGGTGCAACTATTGAGAAGGACGAGGTTTGCCAGATTACTACCAAGAGCCTTACAGAGGCTATCTATCCTCTCACAGTCAAGAGAGTTGTGGGCAAGGATGCTGAGGGTAAGGATATCCTCAAGTCTTATACTTGCAACTTGAAGCTTACCTTTGCTAACGATGGTACTTGCACTGTTTCTTCCGAGACAGAGGGCGTAACTGCTACAGGTACAGGTAAGTTTGTGGAGAAGGGCGCTAAGCTGGCTTGGGGCAACAAGGATCGTGACATCCTGACTCTCCAGTATACCGTAGACTTCGGTGCTGTCAAGGTAGAGACAACCGACCAGTTTGTAGCTCAAACTCGTGGTAACACCAATGGTATTCCTACTTTCGATACTCAGTATATCGTAAAGTAAGCTGCGGTAATTATCAATTAAGTATCATCTAATAATAGGTAGATTATTATGAAATTGAAAAATATTAATTTTGGTTTAGGCTTGGTAGCTCTCTTGGCTTTGTCATCATGTGCTGATGACAAGTTCTCGGAGTACAGAACTGATATGACCAAGAACTTGAAGGAATATCAGTATCTTAACAACTATGAGCCTTTGAAGAAATATGTCGAAGACATGAAGGCTTCTGGCAAGTGCAATCCCGACTTTAAGTTGGGTATTGCACTGGCTGCGCCCGACTTCAACAAACAGGAGCTTGTATATTGCTTGGCTGGTAGCAACTTCGAGGAGATGACAGCAGGCAACGCCATGAAGTATGCTTCTTGTGTAAAAAATGATGGAACCTTTGACTTTAATACTGTTAAGGATTTCGTTACAAATGCACAGGATGCAGGTTTGACCATCTATGGTCATACGCTTGCTTGGCATTCTCAGCAGAACAAGAAGTATCTTAGTAAACTTATTGCAGATAAGGAAATTCAGGTAGACCCTAGTCAGAAAGTTGATAAGGAAGATGCTTATACCGACTTTTCTGCCATGAATAGTTTCCCTTTTTTTGTAATGGACTATACTCCTGAAATCAAAGATGGAATTTTGATTAGCAAATATCCTGGAAAATGGTATCAGTATTTTGTAGTTGACAATTATCCTGTAGATGTTGATGCCAAGAGAGAATATAAGGTAACAGCTATGATCAAGGCTTCAGAAGATGGACAGATTGATGTGCAGACGGGTAACTGGGGAGCAACAACATCCCAGAAAATGTCTGTTTCTACACAGTGGAAAGAGCAATCTGTAACATTTAGTGGATTAACAACAGAAAAAGCTTTTGTCGTTTTCCAACCAGGAGATTTTGCAGGAGACATTTCTTGTAAGTGGGTAAAAGTTACTCATTCTGAGGCTCCGGTAATGGAAATCGAGACCGAGGTTCATAAGGAAACTTATACTGATGGTGATTTCCCATTCTATGCTATGGGTTGTACACCTCCTGTTATTAATGGAGCTATCCACTTTGTTCCTACAGGCGAATGGTCTCAATTCTTTGTGATGCCAGGAGGTGATAATGAATTAGGTGAAGGTAATTATGTTGTTTATTTAGACCTTACTTCTAATAAGGATGCAAGTGGTGTAGAACTCACCATGCAAAATGGTTGGGGTGGCACAGCTCAAGCTATTACAGCCAAAGTGCCTGTAGCTGCAGGTCGTCATTCGGTAAAAATCGAAATGCCTAAAGTAGAAGGTGGTAATTATGACATCATTCTTAAGCCTCAGACAGCTGATGCTACTTTGGATGTTCATTCTGTTAGAGTTTGCAAGGTTACTAAGTCTAATTCTATTCCTCTTACGGACGAAGAGAAGAAATCTCGTCTTACTGATGCTATGGGCAAGTGGATTGATGGTATGATGGAGGCTACTGATGGTTATGTTACATCTTGGGAAGTTGTGAACGAGGCCCTTTCTGGTAAAGATTATGATGGTGATGGCAAGTTTGACTTGCAGTCTGCTAAACGAGGCAACGTTTCTGCTGATGATGCAAAGAACAATTTCTACTGGCAGGATTATCTCGGCGACATCGACTATGTTCGCACAGCCGTGGCTGATGCTCGCAAGAGTTTTGCCGCCCATAATGGTGACCCTGAGAAATTGAAACTCTTCATCAATGATTATAACCTGGAGAGTGATTGGGACGACAATGGCAAGTTGAAGAGTTTGATTCAGTGGATCAAGGATTGGGAGGCTGATGGCGTGACCAAGATTGATGGTATCGCATCTCAGATGCATATCTCTTGCTATGCTGATCCTAAAACTCAGGAAAGTAAGAAAAATCATATCGTCAAGATGTTGGAGTTGATGAAGGAAAGTGGCAAGCTTTGCAAGATTTCTGAACTTGATATGGGTTATGTTGATGCCGCTGGCAAAGAAGTGAAGACAGCCGATATAACAGAGGAACAACACAAGGAAATGCGTGACCTCTACACCTTCGTTCTCCAGAAGTACTTCGAGATTATTCCTGCTGCTCAGCAGTATGGTATCACTCAGTGGTGTGCTACAGATGCTCCTAAGGATTCAGGTTGGCGTCCTGGTTTGCCAGTAGGCCTCTGGGATCTCAACTATCTTCGCAAGCATACCTATGCAGGTTTCGCTGTAGGTCTTGGTGCTCCAGAATATTGGAAGGAAGCCAAGTAAATACTCTAAAAGACATTAGTTTTAGGTTTATCATACAAAGATTAACCGAAAAAAGATGTTAGTCGTTAAGGTTGGCTGTGTTGTGATGACACGGTCAACCTTTTTGCTTTGTAACATTTGTCTTGCAATATGTTAAATGTGAGTCAGTAAATAAAAAATAATTCTGATTTTTGAGGTTGTATCACTTCTTTTTTGTATCTTTGCGCTTAAATATCACTATAATGATATATAATGGCTATTTTATGGCTTAATGTTTACTTAAATGATAGTTAAGTATATGAAAGATTTGTATGAATATTCTACTCCGGAACTGGTGAGATTGTTGGGAAATCGCTTTAGGGAATACAGAATGCGATGCAATTTGACACAGAAGGAAGTGGCTGAACTGACAGGCATTGGTATGACTACTATCCACAAGTTTGAGAATGGATGTGCTAGAAACATATCACTTTCTACATTGATTCTCTTGCTCAAGGTGGTGGGACAGATCAATGCGCTTGATAACTTAATGCCCGAATTGCCACCATCCCCTTACTTGATGACCAAGGGAGATAAAAAGGTACAAAGAATTAGACACTGATAATAGCGAATGATTTATGGTTAAGACTTTAAAAGTAATCTTGTGGGATGAGGAAGTTGGTAGGTTGTCGTGGGACGACAAAAGGCAAATGTCCTACTTCACTTATAATCCAACTTTTGTGCATAGGGGTATTGATATATCTCCTCTATGGGCATCCATACGCAACAATAGAGGACTTATGCCTATTTGGGGAGAGGAACAGAGAATTTATCAAAAACTTCCTGCTTTCCTGGCTGACTCATTGCCTGATTCTTGGGGCAATCAGTTGTTTGATCTTTGGAGACAGCAGAATCATCTCTCCAATACGGAAATTTCTCCTCTTGATAAGTTGTCATTTATCGGTAGAAGAGGAATGGGTGCTTTGGAGTTTGTCCCAGAGTATGAGAGGAGTAAGAAATCAGAGAGGATTGATGTCAATTCCTTGGTTGCACTTGCTGAACGCATATTTACTGAACGAGAGGAGGCTCTGATTTTACCAGAGGAATCTCTTACTATGCAGTCGCTCTTGACTGTGGGAACTTCTGCTGGTGGCAGGCAGCCTAAGGCTATTATTGCTATCAATTCGGCTGATGGTGAGATAAGAAGTGGACAAATCTCGGATCTTGATGGATATGATTACTACTTGTTGAAGTTTGGAAATGCTGATTTCAACTCTGCCGAACTAGAAATGACATACTACGAGCTTGCCGTCAAGGCTGGCATCAATATGATGCATTCTGAACTCTTGATGGTTGATGGCAGCAAGCACTTCATGACGCAGAGATTTGATAGAAAAGATGGGAAGAAGCTTCATACTCAAACTTTGGCGGCTATGTATCCTGAGGCAAATAGTTATGAGCAACTTATTTCTGTTTGCAGGTCGCTCCATTTGCCAGAGGCTGATTGTGAAGAGGTTTATAGAAGAATGATATTCAACGTGCTGGCAAACAATACTGATGATCACAACAAAAACTTCTCCTTCATGATGGATAGGATGGGTAATTGGCGGTTATCACCTGCTTATGATCTTACCTATATCCTCAATATGGGTGGAGTGCAGCCCAATCAAGACCACTGTATGTTTATCAGGTCCAAACTGCGTAATATTTCAAAAGAGGATGTCTTGCAATTTGCATTCGATAATGGTATTCGAAAGCCAGAAAGCCTGATTAATGATGTAAAGAATGCTTTGTTGCAATTTAGAACTGTGGCTGTAAAATATGCAGTGGATGAAAAATGGATAGGAAGAGTGGAGTCTACCATCCTTTCTCATCTGAAAGAATGGGGTGAGTATGAAGATGATAAACCGACGTTATCTGTAGAGATTAATGGTCATCAAGTGAGCGATGTACATATAGAGCAAGCCTACAAGGGCAACTTTCATTTGTGTGCAAAGATTGATGGCAGGGAAAAGAAGTTTGTGATAAGCAAAAACAAGAATGAGTTTTCCCTTATAGAGAGTATCGGAATCGCTAATCTTACAGAGAAACAACTGTTGACTATGGTTGAAAAATTCCTATGTAAGTAAAGAAATAAAAATGGCACGAAAACGCACTTTTTCTCACTTTTTTTTCGAGAAAAAGTGCGTTTTCGTGCCAAAATCTTTCACATAGGCTCTGGCTGCATAGAGGGAATATTCCATAAATTATGTAAACGCTGCTCAAACGTAATGATGTTGATAAATCTGTATATTTTTCCTCTGTTTTGACCAAACATTTGGGGAATCTGGAACATTTTGGGCAAAAACATTTGGGGAATCTGGAATATTCGTTTATTTGACTTTTCCTGATTTCCTCTTCAAATAGGTTTGATGGTGTATCATTTTCGTTATAATGTTGGCTATCAAACCTATTTGGTGCTTCTCACAAAGTGTAACTACTACAGCTACCGGTATTTCTAAGGTAGAGAATCTGAAGGTTGCTCAGGATGGCAAGTGCTTCAACCTCGCTGGTCAGCAGGTTGGTAAGGGTTACAAGGGCATTGTGATCAAGAATGGTAAAAAGATGGTTATCAAGTAATAGATGAGACGTTTTACAATGCTCGCATCGTACTATATATAATAATGTGAACGATGATGTAGAATCTATATAATATAAATATTAAACAAATGGTATAAAAAATCCCAGAATCGCTCTTCTAAGCAGTTCTGGGATTTATTATGTCTGATAGTTTGCCATGATGTGCTTCCGTTTGCCTACAGATATGGCTGCGTGGGGTTAAGAATATGACTGCATTGGGTTACGGATACGACTCCGTAGGCTAACGGAGACGTATCCTTCGGCTTGTCGAGATATCTGCGTCAGCTGATTGAGTCACTTGAGTTAGCTGATTGAACTACTTGAGTTAGCTTACTGAACTACTTGGGTTAGCTTACTGAACTACTTGGGTTAGCTGATTGAACTACTTGAGTTAGCTGACTGAGCTATATCAGTATTCTGTAGTATTACATGTGTATTTTTTTCTAATTTAATGCCACATTTGCCACGCTTATACTTAACTCTTTGATTATTAGAGGATAACGTGTGGCAATAAGGGGTGTTTTTATTGTCACCTTATTGCCACCTATTACCACTTTTGGCATAAAATCAGCAAAATAACGGTGTTTTTGAGGGATTTGCTACGTCCCGACGCAGCAAAAGTTACGTCCGGACGTAGTAAAAGATACGTCGTGACGTAATTTCAGTGCGGGAATTCAATGGCAAAAAGTATATAAATAAATCCCAGAATCGCTCTTCCAAGCGGTTCTGGGATTTATTATGTCTGATAGTTTGTTTACCATTTAAAGAGGTGAGGAACAAATTCCTTGAAGCAGCGGCGCCAGGTGAGCCACTCATGATGAGTGCCTGGTGATACATAAACATCGAGCTTGATGCCCAGCTCCTTCAACTGCTGTGCCATCTTCTCGGTACCGAAGTTCTCTTCCGAACCGCAGCCCATAAACATATAATGAATGTTCTTGTTGTATTTCTCTGCATCGGCAAAAACTCCATTGAAACAGGTCTTTACATCCACGCCAAAGAGAGCACCGCTAAAGGTTCCAAGGGCAGAGAACTTGTCCATGTGAGGCAATACCGTGTTGAATGTCTGGCAACCGCCCCATGACAATCCAGCCATCGCACGATGCTCACGGTCGGTATAAGTGCGGAATGTCTTGTCAACCATCGGAATCAGATCCTTGATAATCACATCATAGAAAGAAGCTCCATAGTGGCTGCGCTCTTCATCTACATTCTTGCCTGGACGGGCAACGAAAGGCTTCTTTACATCGCCACTCTCCATGACCACAATCATAGGCTCAGCCTTGCCTTCTGCTATCAGGTTGTCCATGATGTGCTGCATCATTCCCTGCTTGCTCCAGCCCGTTTCGTCTTCGCCCATGCCATGCTGCAGATAGAGCACAGGATAGCGCTTGGTGGTGTTGGTTTCATATTCGGCAGGGGTGTAAACCATGGCGCGGCGGAACTGCTTCTGAGAGGCTGCATAGTAAGATACTGAGCGAACCTGACCGTGGGCTACGCCCTGCTGAGGACGATAGTAGTTGCCTTCTGCTCCTTCTGGAACTTCCAGACCGCCTGCTTCACGGCAGCAGCCGAAGTAGGTTTCGCTGGCAGGGTCAACTACCTGCACGCCATCTACATTCAGAAAATAGTAGTGGAATCCTACTACCAGCGGATCGCTCACGCCGTACCAGTCGCCATCCAAATCCTTTTTCATCTCATATTGCTTGCCGCAGATGTCGAAGATTACTTTCTTTGCCTCAGGAGCATGGAGCTTTACATAAGCTCTGCGGTCCTTATCTACACGCGGATAGTTGCTGTCTGGAATGATTCCTTGCAGGGCGAGCATCATGTTTGCATAGCGCTTGCCCATGGTGCGGTAGCTTTCTGCGATGAAGTGTAGACCGTCGCCACGCTGCGGACAGCCCTTTGAAGAAATGACGTGGGCTGTAGGAATGGTCTTGGCAATATCATCAACGATGGCGATATGTGCCCAGCATTTTCCGCCCATATCCTTCTGTACGGTTTCGCCTACGAGCAGAGGTACGTCTTCTGCCTTCAGATTCAAATCCTTCAAGATGTCGTTATAAACAGTCTTTACACGGTTAGGCCAGTTGGTATCGCCGTTGTTGGTTTCGCCTTGATGCAGGAGGATGCCCTTGATAACACCCTGCTTCTTGGCTATTTTTGCCAGTTCTATCAGTCGGGCGTATGGATTTCCGTTATACTGGGATGCAAAGTTCTTCATCCAGTCGGGTTGTTTCTTGAGATAAGCCTTATAGGTACGCTTATCGAAGAGGTCGATGCTGGCTCCGCCCACGGCCACGGTGATGGTTCCCACCTTGATGCTGTCTGGCAGGTTATCCACCATCTTCCTTCCGAAATAGTCAACAGGAGTCAGTCCTGTAGAGGGTCTTGCCTGTGGCGGCACAGCGGTGTGCCATTGTCCCTTCTTCCATCCTGCCTTTTTATCATCCACGGCATACATAGCCTGGAATCTCGGGTTCACGCCCGTTCGGTCGATGTCTTCGATAGCCGCATTTCCTTCCATGTTCGACTGTCCGAAGCAGAGATAAATCTGAAAATTAGGATCAGGCTTTTCCTGAACCTTACTGCCCGTTTTTTGTGCCATCATAGGTAGGCACGCCATCGCGAGCATCGATGCTAAGATTGATAATCTATTCATAGTTTATATTTAATTAAATTATTAGATTGATTTTCATCTTCTGTTCTGTTTGCAAAGTTATGAAAAGATTTCCATACGTGCTTTGTCTCATATATCAATAACTTTTCCCTTTCTTATATAATAAGGTGATTCTTTTGTCTCAGGTTTCAGAATATGTTTCATTTTGTCTCTTTTTGGGTAGATGTTATGTTTGATAAAGTATTTGTTACTTGAGATAAAATGCGTTTTAATGTTTTTATCTATTTTTGCGACATGTTTCAGCATCCTTAATGAAATTTTAGAGAATTTAGGATGTATATATAATAATGTAGTATTAAACAACTGACTAGTAAGTAAAACTATTAATCTATTTTTAAGATGAAGAATTTAAAAATGATTGAAAAGCCGTTTGTATTGCTATTCCTGCTCTGTTTTGCTTCCTTTGGGGTTTCGGCTCAGAGCATAGTAAAAGGTATAGTGACTGATCCAAGTGGAGAACCTGTGATTGGTGCTACTGTTAAAGTAGATGGTAGCAAGCTGGGTGTTATTACCGACTTGGATGGTAAGTTTAGCATTGATGCTGCCCCTGATGCAACATTGACTATTACCTATGTGGGTATGGAGCCTAAGACCGTGAAAGCTGAGGCTGGTAAAACACTTTCCATTACCTTGAAGGATGATTCAAAAGTTCTTAATGATGTCGTTGTCATCGGTTATGGCGTTCAGAAGAAGAGCGACCTGACTGGTGCAGTTGCATCTATCAAGAGCGATGACATCAAGGGTTTGTCTGCTACCGATGCCGGTGCTGCCCTCCAGGGTAAGGCTGCCGGTGTGCAGATTATCAACTCGGGTGGTCCGGGTGAGGCTGCCGATATCCGTATTCGTGGTTATTCTTCCAATAGTGGTAATATCGGTCCGTTGCTCATTGTCGATGGTCTGAAGGTGGATAACATCCAGTACCTGGATCCATCTATGATCGAGAGCATGGAGGTATTGAAGGATGCCGCTTCTGCTGCCATCTATGGTGCGCAGGCGGGTAATGGTGTCGTTATCATTACTACCAAGACGGGTGCTGCCAATGGCGGTAAGGCTCAGATTTCTTACAGCAGCAAGTTCACTATCCAGTCGTTGGGAAAGAGGGCTGATATCTTTGATGCTCCTGAGTATATTGAGTATCATAAGTACTTGGGTGATATTGATGATGCCTTGCTCCAGAAAAACGGTTATAATGGACAGAATACCAACTGGTATGACGAGGTATTTGAGAATTCCTTGGCTCACCAGCATAGTCTCACCGTGCAGGCAAGCAATGGCAAGGGCCGTTTCCTCGCCAGCTTGAATATCCTGAACAATGATGGTATCGTTAAAGGTAGCAAGGATACTTATAAGCGTTTCACTGGTCAGATCAATGCCGATTATGATGTTTACAAGTGGTTGAACATTACTACCAATACATCTTTTGAAAAGTGGAAGACCAAAGGCGTGACCAAGGGTTATGGTTCATTGCTGAACTCTGTGGTTTCTATCGATCCTTTGACTCCAGCTTATATCAGTAATGTGGAGGATTTGGCTCCTGGCATGAAGGCAAAGGTAGAAGCCGGTGGCCCTGTTCCAAGAGATCCAAGCCATAACAATGACTTCTATGGTACTTCTAAATATGTAGAAGATGCTACTGGTAACCCTCTCTATCAGCGCGACCGTCATGATACATGGAATTCTGGTATCAATGTACGTGGTACCGTTGCTGCCAATATCAAGCCATTCAAGGGCTTTACATTTACTTCTCGCTTAGGTTATCGTATCACTCAGAGTAACTATCATAACTACGAGACTCCATATTGGTTAACATCTATGGCACATAGTGAAAACTATACCATTGAAGCGAATACCAATAATGGTTTGTACTATCAGTGGGAGAACTTTGCCAACTATTTGACAACAATCGGCAAGCACACTATTGGTGCCATGGCAGGTATGTCGTTTACCAAGAATCATTGGGATAACAGTTCCATCAGTTCTACAGGAGGTAACATACTCACATCTTATGAGCCAAACTTCCATTACATCAACTACTTGTTGGCTGATGCAACCAAGAATGTAGGTAACGCTCCTTCAGATGCCACAGAGTTATCTTACTTTGGCCGTGTATCTTACAGCTATGACAACCGTTACTTCATGCAGGTTAACTTCCGTCGTGATGCTTTCGATACATCAAAACTTTCAAAGAAGGCACGTTGGGGTAACTTCCCATCAGTTTCAGCAGGATGGGCTATCAGCAATGAGAAGTTCTTCAAGGACAATATAAGCCGTGATGCCATTTCTTTCTTGAAACTTCGTGGTTCTTGGGGTCAGAATGGTAACGTCAATATCTTGAGCGATTATCGTTATGCTTCTACCATAGCTCTTAATCAGAGTTTCTATCAGTATAATCCTTCTATCGGAGATGGTAAGCTGACTTTAGGTTCTAAGCCTTCTGGACTTGCTAACCCAGACTTGAAGTGGGAAACTTCAGAGCAGGTTGACCTTGGACTTGATGCGCGATTCCTTAACGACCGTTTGACTTTGGGCTTAGACTGGTATCGTAAGACAACCAAGGACCTCTTGATTGAAATCGCTCCTATTCCAGAGATTGGTGTAAACAAGAGAGTTGTCAATACAGGTAAGGTACTTAACTCTGGTCTTGATTTCGAGTTGGGTTGGAGAGATCACATCAAGGACTTTAAGTATAGTGTGACCGTAAATGGTTCAACTCTGAAGAATGAGGTGAAGGAGGTTTCTAACCTTGTAAGCCGTTTGACCGAAGTAGGTATCGATGGATTCAATAACCAGCTTAAGCCTACATTCGAGGCTGGCCATCAGGTATGGTATTTCCGTGGTTACAAGTATGCAGGTGTAGCCGAAGATGGTAGCGCTCTCTATTATAATAAGAATGGCGAAACAACTTCAGCTCCAACCGATGAAGATAAGCAGGATTTGGGCTCAGGTATTCCTAAGTTTACTTATGGTATTACTCTTAATGCAGAATATAAGGGCTTTGACCTCACCGTATTTGGAACAGGCTCTGCTGGCAACAAGATTTACAACTTGATGGTTTCTGCTGACCGTCCGTTGATCAATGGAATTGATACCTACTGGAAGGATTCTTGGAGAGCAGACCGCACCAATGCTAAATATCCTGATATGAAAAAGGTTGCTACAGACTGGAAGTTCTTCAGTTCTGATGCAGCTGTGTTCAGTGGCTCATATTTCAAGATCAAGCAGATTCAGTTGGGCTATACATTGCCAAAGTCTATCTCTAGCGTGGCAGGTATCAGCAATCTTCGTGTATATTGCTCACTGGATGATTTCTTCACCATCACCAAGTATCCTGGTGCTGATCCGGAGACTGCTTCTATGAATAGTGGTGCTTCTCGTGGTTTTGATAATGGTACTTATCCAACTTCCAAGAAGGTGGTATTTGGTATCAATGTAACATTCTAACCTTTAATATTCAAAAACAATGAAGAAAATATTATTTTCAACAATATTGGCTCTTGCTGCCACAGGAACAATGACGCTCACTACATCTTGTGAGGATCAGCTTGACATTGAGCAGAAGGGTGTAATACTTACCGAGAACTTCTATAAGACCGATGCTGATGCAGAGGCGGCCCTCGTTGCTGCATACGAAAGCTTTATGTGTAATGTGATGGGACGTAACCACGATGGTGGTGGCCCAGGTATTTATACTCCATTGAAACTGATAGTCAATGAGTGTGGAGACGATGTGTTGGCAGCAGGTGCCAACTCTGGTGATAATACGTTTGGTATCATGCTCAATCAGTTCTATTATGATGCTGAGGCTGAGGTGCCAAAGTTTATGTACACAGGACTCTATCACTCTGTATATGACTGTAACCTTGTACTCGATCACTTTGCCAAGGGTACTACCGCTGTGCAGAAACGTTGCGCCGCAGAGGCTCGTGTGCTTCGTGCTTATGATTATTTCCTGTTGGCTAATCTCTGGGGTACTCCACCATTGGTAACTAAAGCTCTGGATCCTACTGCACAGCCTTTTAATTGTGATAAGGATCCTGAGCATCCTATGAATCACCAACAGTTGATAGAGTGGATTGCGCAGGAATGTGAGAATGCTGCCAACGATTTGGATGAGCGTAAAAGTAAGGATGACAAGGATGGAGCAGTGAAGGTAACCAAGGGCTTTGCATATGCTCTGGCTGGTAAGGCTTACCTCTTCGCCGGTAAATATGAAGAGGCTAAAACTGCCCTTAAAAAGGTTATAGACTCGGAGAAGTATGATCTTGTTCCTGGTGAGAAATATGCCGACAACTTCCATATCGAGGGTGATGCCAACGAGGAGAAGGTATTTGAAGTCAACTTCGAGTATAATACAGGTAAGTCCAATTGGGGTGGTATGATTCAGCGTTCTAGCTGGATGGAGACCAACTATTGGGATTGGCGTGCTGATCACTTTGTGGTTTCTCCTAACAAGGTTTATTGTGGCGGCGTTGATGGCTGGGGTGGCCTTGGCGTGCCTCAGTGGTTTGGTGACGAGTTCTATAAAAATGATGGTGATCACTCTTATCGCTTGAATGCTACTTTAAAGCATATTGATGATGCGGTTTATCATATGCCTTACGGCAAGAAAGAAATCGATAATATGACTGACGAGCAGAAGAAAACCAGTGACAAGATTGGCATCAATGACCCTGTTCAGGGACTCTACGGCAACTCTACCTGGTTGGCGTTCAAGCAAATAATGAGAGCTTCTGATACTCAAGGCAAGAAATATGGTGATAACATTCGCTTGAATAATTATCTTGTCATGCGTTACGCTGAGGTTTTGCTCAATTATGCAGAGGCTTGTATTCAGACAGGCGATCTGGATGAAGCTAAGAAATATATCAATAAGATTCAGGAACGTGCTGGTTCCAAGACAATCAGTGAAACTGTTAATATGGATGTGTTGATGAAAGAAAAGTCATATGAACTTTGGCTTGAAGGCTGTCGTTGGTTCGATATCATGCGATGGAATGATACAAAGGCCAAAGAGCGTTTGACTAAGGCTGGTACAGTCGTGCCACATTTGTTTGATAAGGTTTTCAGAGCTCCAAAGGCAGACGACCAGGATGTAACTTGGGAGCATGGATCAGAAGCAAACAGCCGTTTCTATACGACCAACACTCCTGAGACTAATTTCAAGGTAGGTTTCAAGGAGGGCAAGCATGAGTTCTTCCCTTATCCACAGACCGTGTTGGATAAGAACCCTAACCTGAAGCAGAATCCTGGTTGGTAATCATGAAGTTGTTTTGTTAATATAGTGTTTTTAGTTTAAAGAACTATAGATTGTTTGACAATTAGGGGGTGTTTTGAAAAAAAGCACTCCCTTTTTTTCTTCTTTAAAGGAATTTATGTATGAAAACATGGATGTGTGCCTTGATGCTGGCGTTATCGACAGGAGCTTCAGCTCAGAACCCGATTATCAGCGGACAGTATTCTGCTGATCCTACGGCTCGCGTGTTTAATGGGAAGATGTATCTTTATCCTTCTCATGACATTCCGAGTCCTATCGAGAAACTGAAGGAATGGTTCTGCATGGCAGATTATCACGTTTTCTCTTCTGCCAATCTTACAGAATGGCAGGATCATGGAGTCATCGTTTCGCAGGACAAAGTACCTTGGGTACAGGACGGCAGTTATACGATGTGGGCTCCTGACTGTGTGGAGAAAGATGGGAAATATTATTTCTATTTCCCTGCCGCTCCGAAAGGGGAGGAGAAGGGATTCGGAATAGGTGTGGCGGTTGCTGACCAGCCTGAAGGACCGTTTATGCCGATGTGGAAACCCATAGAGGGTGTGCACGGCATAGATCCTTGTGTGCTGATAGATAAGGACGGACAGGCTTATATCTACTGGGCTGGAGCTGGTTTGCACATGGCTAAGCTGAAACCAAACATGACGGAACTTGCCTCGGAACCCAAACTGGTAGAGGGATTGCCTGAGGGATTCAAGGAAGGACCATTTGCCTTCGAGCGTAACGGCAAGTATTATTTCACCTTCCCTTGGGTACGTGAAAAGAATGGAACCGAAACGCTGGCTTATGCCATGGCTGACCATCCGATGGGACCTTTTACATTCAAGGGTATCATCATGGATGAGTCGCCTACGAAGTGCTGGACCAATCATCATAGCATCGTAGAATATCAGGGACAGTGGTATCTCTTCTATCATCATAATGATTATTCGCCTAAGTTCGACAAGAACCGCTCGGTGCGAATCGACTCTCTGAACTTCAATCCTGACGGAACGATACAGAAGGTGATACCTACGCTAAGAGGTGTGGGATTGACGAAGGCACGTTCGCATATTCAGATTGACCGTTATTCTGCGTTGCAAGGCAAGGGTATTGGTATTGATTATCTGGATAAGAACAACTGCTTTGCCGGATGGAAGACTCTCTTCTCTAAATCGAATACTGCCCTTATATATAATAAGGTGGATTTCGGTAATGAGAAGGTGGAAGAAATCACCGTTCGTGCCAAGTCTTCAAAGGGCGGTGTGCTCGTAGTCAGAGCCGATGGCAAGAAGGGTAATATCATCGCTAAGGTGAAGATTCCGAAGTCGGCTGGCTGGAAGAATATCCGTGCCCAGGTGCTTCATGCTCCTCAGGGCGTTCATGATCTCCATGTATCCTTGCAGAGTGGAGCCGATGTTGAGGTAGACTGGCTGGGCTTCGATGCGTTGCCTTGGGAAAAGGGTGCTTTCGAAACTCACCAGTATCGCAATCTCTTTGCCGAGATGGGCTATAAGCAGGCTGATATTGACAGGAAGGTGAACGAAGTGTTCAATGATGTATTCTACGGTAAGAACAAGGTCTATTTCGAGGTGGGCGATTCCATGGGATATGTCAGCGATATAAAGAACAATGATGTGAGAACCGAAGGCATGTCGTATGGAATGATGGCTGCCGTGCAGTTTGACAAGAAGGACATCTTCGACCGCCTCTGGCGATGGAGCAAGAAATACATGCAGCATCAGGAAGGACCTTATAAGGGCTATTTTGCATGGAGCTGCAAGACTGATGGAACGAGAAATGCGCAGGGAGCCGCATCGGATGGTGAACTCTATTTCGTAACTTCGCTCATCTTTGCATCCAACCGATGGGGCAATGATACGGGCATCAACTATCTGAAGGAAGCGCAGTATATTCTGGATTGCAGCATGCAGAAGGCGGGAATGGACCGCACAGCTCCGCTTATCAATCTCGAACATCAGCTCATCACCTTTACGCCCGATCATTGGGGCGGGAAGTTTACCGATCCTTCTTACCATCTCCCTGCCTTTTACGAGGTTTGGGCGAAATGGGCTAACGACGGACGTTCCCAGTTCTGGAAGGAGTGTGCTGAGAAAAGCCGTGAGTTCCTGCATAAGTGCATCAATGAGAAGACGGGCTTGAACCCGGACTATTGCAACTATGATGGCAGTCTGATGAAGACCGGTCAGTTGCTGGGTGATGCTTTCCGTTATGACTCATGGCGAGTGCCAATGAACATAGCGCTCGATTATTCCTGGGCTTGCAAGGATAAGGAGTGGCAGCAGAAATATGCCAATACGCTGCAGAACTTCCTGTATAGTAAGGGCATTGATTCTTTCCTGGACCAGTATAATGTTGATGGAACGATGGTAGAAGATATTCTGCCGGCAGGTACAGCTCCTAAGGCACTCCGCCATTCCATCGGTTTTGTTGCCACTTCGGCTGCGGCATCATTGGTCAGCAATCATGTGAAGGGCAGGGAATTCGTCTGTCATTTCTGGAATGCCAAGCATGAACCGGATAAAGAAGGCTTCTTCGATGGCTATTACGACGGATTGTTGCGTCTCTTCGCCTTCATGCATCTGAGTGGCCGTTATCAGATTATCGAACCTCAATAATAATGAATAGTCTATGTACAACATTTTCAATAAAATAGTTAGATTGTTTTGTTTATGTGTATTCCTTTTTGGACATTCCTCTGCGGATGCCCAAAATAGGAATTTACCTGCAGACATCAATCCTTATTTCGGACCAGTCGGCAAGCAGCCTGTCATGCCTAATGCGGCTGGCTTTATTCAGAGATGGTTGCTTCTGGAGCCAATCTCTATGCCGGTCAAGAGCAATGTCGTTTTTACTGATTCTTATCTGAAGGAGGTATTCCATACGCAGTATTTCCCTAAACAGATGGAAACTGTTCCTAAGGATGGAGCCGTCGTGAAGGTGGGCAAGGAAAAACTGAAATGGCATGCGCTGGACAGTAAACTGTTTAATGTGAAGCTCTTCCGTTTCGCTACTTCGTTTAAGAAACCCAAGTATGGTGTCTTGTTCTGGGCGGTTACCATTATCGATTGCCCTGAGGAGATGAAAGACGTCCGCTTGTCTGTTGGCTCGAATGGTGCTTCCATGTGGTGGCTCAATGGTGAGGAGGCGGTGATGCTCGAAGGCGACCGAAGAATGGTTCGCGATGATGTGGTTTCTAAGAAGCTTACCTTGAAGAAAGGTAGGAATATTCTTCGTGGTGCAGTCATCAATGGTCCTGGTATGAGTGACTTCTGTGTCCGATTCATCGACGGACAGGGCAAGCCTGTCAGAAACCTGTCTATTCACGTGAAGTAGTGCAATCAATAAAGAAAGTTATGAAACAGAACAATATATTTTTCAGATATTTTAGCCCGGTTGCTGCTCAGCAGAAACTTTATGCCGCTGCTTTGGTTGCCTTGTTGTCTTCCTCTGCTTACGAGGCAGAAGCCCAGGTGGGCGAACCTTTCATTCATGATCCTTCTACCATTGCCCTGTGTGATGGAAAGTATTATACCTTTGGAACGGGTGAAGGCGGAATCTGGTCGGAGGATGGCTGGACCTGGCAGGGTGGTGCTGTTCGTCCCGGCAGAGGAGCGGCTCCTGATGTGTTGAAGATTGGCGACCGTTATCTTGTAGCCTACAGTGCTACGGGTGGTGGATTGGGAGGCAGTCATCGCGGTGATGTCCTGACGATGTGGAACAAAACGCTCGATCCGAAATCGCCTGATTTCAAATATACCGAACCGGTGGTGGTAGCTTCTTCATTGGATGATGAAGACTGTGATGCCATTGATGCGGGCTTGTTGCTCGACCCTACTACCGGCAGACTCTGGCTCAGCTACGGAACCTATTTCGGATTTATCCGTCTGGTAGAACTTGATCCGAAGACAGGTAAGCGGATGGAAGGCAACGAACCCGTCAATATCGCCATCGACTGCGAAGCTACTGATTTGATTTACCGCAACGGCTGGTATTATCTTCTCGGCACTCATGGCACCTGTTGCGATGGTCCTAATTCTACCTACAATATCGTGGTGGGACGTTCGCGAAAGATAACCGGTCCATACGTAGATAATGTGGGCAGAGAGATGTTGCAGGGCGGTGGAAAGATGGTGATTGCTGCCAATAATCTGAAGACGGGTCCCGGTCACTTCGGACGCTATATTGAGGAAGAGGGTGTAGAAAAGATGTCGTTCCACTATGAGTCTGATTTCAGACAGGGAGGACGAAGCGTGTTGGCTATCCGTCCTTTGTTGTGGAAGAACGACTGGCCTGTGGCTGGTGATGAATTTCATGCCGGAACCTACGAGATAGAATCGGAACGAAGAGGCTATGCTCTGGAGATTGCCGTAGATTTCGTGAGAATGCAGCGGGATATCGAACCTTTCTGGATTAAGCCGACCAAGCCTCTGAAGAATATTGAGCCTCAGACCTTGAAGGAGGTAGAGACAGAATGGCCTAAGGGCGAGGTAAAGGTAAGAATGAACGATTATATGTTCCGTCCTCATCAGAAGTGGAGTATCATGCCTGCCGGAAAGGGTGGTTATCTGGGTGGTCCTTATTATAAAATCTGCATAGAAGGCACTACTCGCTATCTTACCGCAACCGCTCAGCATGATGTCATTGCCAAACCTGAGTTTACGGGTGAAGATGCCCAGCTTTGGCGTATCGAACAGCTCACCGATGGTACCTATCGCATCATGCCTAAGGCAGTGCCAGGCACAGAAGAGAAACTGGCATTGGTTTCACTCGGCGATTGTACCCCAGGCTTGGCTCCTTTCGATTTCAATAGCGATAATTCTAAATGGAATTTCAGACAACAATAAATTCATGATGATTTGACAATCGAGAAGCGTCCCAATCATAAACCCTCTAATAAAATAAACAGAAGTATGCTAAAGAATTTATCTTTCATTGCCCTTTTGGGCATCGCTGTCGTTGGCGTTCCAAGTGAACTCAGCGCCAAGAATGTAAAGGTGGCAGGCACCCAGAAAGGTGCGGCTGCCAAGTCTATCACCTGTCAGGTGGCTCAGCAGAATGTAACCATCGAATTCTATTCTCCATCCATCGTCCGCATCTTGAAATCTGATGCCGGACTTGGTGCTCCTGTTCAGAAGAAAAGCTATTCTGTCATCTTGAAACCTCAGCAGATGAAGGGCGTTCAAATACAGGAAAACGGTGATATTGTAAAAATCAATTCTAGTTTTATTTCCGTTGAACTGAATCAGCAGACTGGCGAAATCCGCTTCCTTTCGAAGGATGGAAAGCTGCTGCTTACTGATATGAAGACCCGTCTGGAAGCTCGCAAGGATGAAGCCAACAAGGGCAAGTACCGTATAGAGCAGGACTTCCGTCTTGCTGATGACGAGGCCATCTATGGTCTGGGACAGTTGCGCGATGTTTACATGAATCAGCGTGGTAGACAGAATATCGTACTCTGGAACAATAATACTTATATCGCCATCCCTTATTTCACCAGTGAGAAGGGCTATGGTCTTTACTGGGACAATGCAGGAAAAACCTATTTCAATGATATCGTAGCATCCAAGAATAATGGCAACCAGCCATCATGCACTTCCTTTACCAGTGAAGTGGGAACCTGCGCCGACTACTATTTCATGTATAAGGATGGTACGCAAGATGGAGTCATCGCCAGCATCCGTGAACTCACCGGACAGGCTACGATGTTCCCGAAATGGGCGATGGGCTTCTGGCAATGCCGTGAGCGCTATAAGACCAGTGATGAACTGGCTGGCGTGTTGGACAAGTATCGCGAACTGAAGATTCCTACTGATGCCATCGTGCAGGACTGGCAGTATTGGGGATGCGACTCCAACTGGAATGCGATGAAGTTCCAGAACCCATACTATATAAATAAGGTGGGCGACCCAGCCTATGCCAAGTATCTTCCTACCGATATGAAGCAGATGAAGGTACAGGGAGAACCCCGTCTGAAGAGTCCGGAAGAGATGGTGAAGTATGTTCATAAGAACGATGCCCATCTGATGATTTCCATCTGGGCAAGTTTCGGTCCTTGGACAGAGCAGTATCGTGAACTGAAGAAGATGAATGCCCTCCTTCCTTTTGAAACGTGGCCAAGAAACAGTGGCGTGATGCCATACGATGTCTTCAATCCGAAGGCTCGCAACCTCTACTGGAAGTATCTTACTCATCTCTACCAGATGGGTTTTGATGCCTGGTGGACCGATTCTACGGAGCCAGACCATTTTGAGAAGCCGGGCGATGAGAACTATCAGACCTTCGATGGTTCATGGTTGGGCGTGAAGAACGCCTTCCCATTGTTGCACAACAAGAGCATCTACGAGCACCAGAGAGCGATGAAGGGCAATACAAAGCGTTCGCTCCAGATGACCCGAAGCGGCAGTTTCGGTATTCAGCATTATGGCACCATCTGCTGGAGCGGTGATGTGCTGGCTTCCTGGAACGAGATGAAGAATCAGATTCCATCGGGCTTGAACTTCTCGCTCTGCGGTATCCCATTTTGGAACACCGACCTGGGTGGTTTCTTCTATTGGGAGTTTGAACAGAATCCAAAGAACCCTGCCCTTCAGGAACTGCAGACCCGCTGGATGCAGTGGGGAACCTTCATGCCATTGATGCGCAACCACTGTTCTTCGCCGATGGTAAGCGAACTGTATGAATTCGGAAAGCAGGGCGACTGGGCTTATGATGCTATGATTAAGGCCATCAAGCTGCGCTATCGCCTTTTGCCTTATATCTACAGTACGGCTGGCGACTGTGTACAGAATAGCGGAAGCATGATGCGTGCCCTGGTAATGGATTATGCGGCAGACAAGAAGGCTTCCCGTCTGAACGATGAGTATCTCTTCGGCCGCAACATCCTGGTGAAGCCGGTAACCGATCCTTTATACACCTGGAAGGATAAGGAGAAGAAGGGCCATACCATCTATCCTGATGTAAGGAAGGCAGCTGCGCCTGTGAATGTTTACTTGCCAAAGGGTAATAAATGGTATGATTTCTGGAGCAACACCCAGTATGAGGGCGGTCAGGATATCCAGCGCCTTTGTCCTATCGACATCATGCCTGTGTTCATCAAGGCTGGTACCATCCTGCCATTCGGTCCTGAAGTGCAGTATAGTTCAGAGAAGCCTTGGGATGAGCTGGAAATCCGTGTCTATCCTGGTGCTGATGGTAAATTTACGCTCTATGAGGACGAGGGCGACAACTACAACTACGAGAAGGGTAAATTCTCGGAAATCCAGTTTGTTTGGAATGAAGCTGGCAGAACCCTAAGCATCGCTCCACGCAAGGGTAGCTATAAGGGAATGCTCCAGCATCGCAGATTCCATATCGTATTGGTGGATGCCAATAGTGGAGCGGGCGATCAGCCTATGCAGGCAAGCAAGAGCGTGGAATATGACGGAAAGGCTGTAAAGATACAGATGTAAGTGTTACATCATTTAAAGTATTTGATACTTGTGATAAAGTAGTATTCTGTTTTTTTGTTTATCTTTGCAGCACAAATAACAATTTAATATACTAATAGCTTAATAGTAATTACAATGAACAAGAATGTTATATACGCAGCTTTGATGTTTGTGGTAACTATGTCTTCCGGCAATGCCTCAGCTCAGCAGTTTCCTTATCAGAATCCTGCTCTCTCGGCTCATGAGCGAGCGGTAGATTTGTGTGGTCGTCTCACTTTGGAAGAGAAAGCCTCTCTGATGCTGGATGATTCGCCGGCTATCCCTCGATTGGGAATCAAGAGATTCCAGTGGTGGAGCGAGGCACTGCATGGTGTGGCGAACATGGGAGATGTAACCGTCTTTCCGGAACCTATCGGAATGGCAGCTTCGTTTAACGACAGAATGGTGTATAGAGTCTTTGATGCAACATCTGATGAGATGCGTGCCAAATGGAATGAACTGCAGCAGAAGGGAGGAGATGTAACCCGTTTCCATGCTTTATCTGTCTGGACTCCAAACGTGAATATCTTCCGTGATCCTCGCTGGGGACGTGGACAGGAAACCTATGGTGAGGATCCTTATCTTACCAGTAGGATGGGATGTGCCGTGGTGCGCGGATTGCAGGGACCTGAAGATACGAAATACCGCAAACTCTGGGCTTGTGCCAAGCACTATGCAATTCATAGCGGACCAGAATGGGCTCGCCATACAGACAATATTACCGATGTTACACCGCGCGACCTTTGGGAAACTTATATGCCTGCCTTCAAATCACTGGTGCAGGATGCCAAGGTGCGTGAGGTGATGTGTGCCTATCAGCGTTGGGATGATGAACCATGCTGCGGCAGTACCCGCCTTTTGCAGCAGATTCTCAGGGATGAGTGGGGATTCAAGTACCTGGTAGTTTCCGACTGTGGCGCTGTTACTGATTTCTGGTCCAGCCATAAAGTTTCTAGTAATGCCAGAAATGCGGCTGCCAAGGGCGTTCTGGCTGGTACAGATGTGGAGTGTGGATATAATTATGCATATAAGTCTGTGCCTGAGGCTGTGAAGTATGGTGCCTTGACTGAAGATGAAGTTGATAAGCATGTGATTCGTCTGCTCGAAGGTCGTTTCGATTTGGGCGAGATGGATGACAACAAGATCGTATCATGGTCGAAGATTCCTGTATCGGTGCTTTGCAGTAAGGCGCATCGCCAGCTCTCGCTCGATATGGCTCTGCAGACCATGACGTTGCTCCAAAACAAGAATGAGGTTTTGCCTCTCAATAAAAAAGTAAAGAAGATTGCTTTCATCGGACCAAATGTGGATAACGAACCGATGATGTGGGGAAACTATAATGGTACTCCACGACAGACAATTACCATCCTGGATGGTATCAGGAGTCGTTTGAAGAGAAACCAGGTTGTCACCTTTAATGGATGCGACTTGGTGAACGACCAAGTTTTGAATTCTTACTTCGACCAGTGTAGCATGGATGGCAAGATGGGCTTTAAGGGCACTTTCTGGAACAATCGTGAAATGAACGGTAAGCCTGTTACCATCACCCAGGAGAAGAATCCTGTGCAGGTAACGACCTATGGTCAGCACTCCTTCGCTCCTAATGTGAAGCTGGTGGGCTTCTCTGCAAAATATGAAACCGTGTTCCGTCCTAAGCAGACAGACAAGGTGTTGCTCGACGTGGCTGGTTGCGGTCACTACGAGGTTTATCTGAATGGTGAGAAGAAGGCAGAGCATTCTATCTGGCGCACTACCGAGAGTCGTATCGAGTTCCAAGCCGAGAAGGGCAAGGAGTATAAGATAGAGATTCGCTATCACGAGATGCCTAACTATAATGCGGATATAAAGTTCAATATCGGGCATGAGAATCCTATCGACTATCAGGCTTCGCTCAAGCAGTTGAAGGATTGCGAGACAGTAGTCTTCGTAGGTGGTATCTCTCCACAGTTGGAAGGTGAGGAAATGCCTATCGAGATTTCTGGCTTCAAGGGTGGTGACCGCACCAACATCGAATTGCCTAAGGTTCAGCGCAATTTCCTGAAGGCTTTGAAGGAGGCGGGCAAAAAGGTTGTCTTTGTCAACTGCTCGGGTTCGGCTATCGCCTTGACTCCAGAGACAGAGAGTTGCGATGCCATTCTCCAAGCCTGGTATCCTGGCCAGGAAGGTGGAGAGGCTGTGGCTCGTGTACTCTTCGGAGAGTACAATCCTGCCGGCAAGTTGCCTATTACGTTCTATAAGAATTCAGAGCAGTTGCCTGATTTCAAGGATTACAGCATGAAGGGCAGAACCTATCGTTATATGAACGATGCGCTCTTCCCATTCGGTTACGGCTTGAGCTACACTTCTTTCCGTATGGGTGATGCTACACTTTCCAACTCTATCCTGAAGAAGGGTGAGAAGATTACGCTGAAGGTACCGGTAAGCAATGTAGGAAAGAAGGATGGAACCGAGGTGGTGCAGGTGTATGTGAAGGATCCAACTGATGCTGATGGACCATTGAAGAGCTTGAAGGCTTTCGAGAGAGTGGAGGTGAAGGCAGGAAAGACTGCTGAGGCTGTCATCACGCTGGATAGCAGAAACTTCGAACTCTTCGATGCTGCAACCAATACCGTCCGTGCCAAGGCAGGAAAGTATGAGATTTATTACGGCAGCAGTTCGGCTGATAAGGATTTGAAGAAACTGGATGTTTCTATTGAATATTAAGTAACTTGAGAAAATCATCAAGGAGCTGAGTAAATATGAAAAGAGGGTGTGTCTTGGACTTTTGGCACATCCTCTTCTTACTTGTTACATCATATAAACTCTTTGATAGACGTTGATAGAGTGATCAAATTCCCTTCAAGGTATTGGGTACACAGTTCTATACAGAATAAATCCCGAAATCGCTTGGCGGTTTCGGGATTTTTGCTTATCTTTGTAGCTGTTTAAAGATTAACAAGTAAACATGAATACAGAGCAACAAAAGATAGAATACAAGAGTCTGCAAAAGATTCGAACTGGAGAGAAAGGATTCAAGGAACTCTCTACTACTTGTGTAGCTTTAGCCAATGCGCAAGGAGGACAGATTATGATTGGCGTGGAAGATAAGACAAAGAAACCAGCTTCCAATCAAGTTATATCGCAAGAAGAGGCAAATAGTGCCGTTACAAGATTGCGTGGACTTTGTTTCAATGTTGGTCTTGCAGTAGGCGACGTATGTGCAGACGAAACTGGCAGCCAGTACTTTGCTATCACAGTATTCCCTTCACTCCATTCATATGCCACCACTTCTGATGGCAAAATGTACATCCGTGTCGCAGACAAATGCGAGCCTGTGCGTAGTGAAGATATTCAACGTGTAGGAGAAGAGAAAGGAGCTTTCCAATGGGAACTTGTGCCAACACGATTTGAATTGGAAGATGAGAATAAGACGAATCTCTCTAAATTCGCTAATGATATACGCCAATCTGATAGAGTGAAGCAGCATATCAAGCAGCTCGATGATATGGAAATTGGCGAACAGTACCATCTTCTTGACGGCAACAAGATGACTAATCTTGGTGTTTTATGGATTGGTACAGCCAAACAGCGTAGCCGTATTTGCTATCCTATCACTGTGCAATATATCGTATATGATGACTTGGAGAACAAAACCAACAAATTGGAATGGCGTGACAATACACGTAATCCGAAAGAACTTTTGGAAGATATTATGGACAAGGCTGTAGAGTTGACCTATAGCTATGAGATGCCTAATGGACTCTTCCGTAAGACAGTACGCTATTATAACGAGAACTTAATCAGAGAGTTGCTTGTTAACAGTTTGGCTCATAGTTCAAGAACCATCTCTAACGACATCACAATCAAGGTATATCCAGGTTATATCAGCATCTCCAATCCTGGTGGTCTCCCTTTGGGTGTAACCAAAGACAACATCCTTCATACTAAGCACAGACGTAATCCGAATATGATTGAGATACTGACTGCACTTGGATTGATGGAAGGTGAGGGCTCTGGCTATGACTTGATTTATGAGTTGGATGCCGTTGAAGCAAAGAAACAACCAGAGATAGAATCAACATTCAACACTGTCACGGTATATCAAAGTGCAGAGATTACGGATAAAGAAGTTGTTCGCCTGATGGATTATGTTGACCATAATTATCAGCTTTCCCAAAAGAACAAAATAGCTTTCGGTATCATAGCCAGAGAGAAACGCATTGCCGCAACTGATTTATCTAAAATCCTCCAGCTATCTGCAGAAGAACGATTGAGAAGCTATATCGATAACTTAGACAAAAGCAATCTGATAACGAAAGGTGGCGTCAAGAAAGGATCATTTTTCCAAATCAATACAACTTTGCTGAAAAATGCAAAATCTAACATTGTTACTAGTTTGAAGACTATAGAACCACATGTTCTTAAGGCACTAATTATGGAAGATCTCCGTGTGCATCCTTTGAGTAAAATATCTGATATAGCAGAGCGCATTCCTGATATAGATATGAAAGAGATTCGAAAGATGCTCTATTCTATGGTTGGGAAGGAGATAGAAAAAGAGGGCACTCGATTTGATAGTAAATATTATATAAAGTAATGGCATAAAAAAAAAGGTCTGAAAAAGAAAAAACTGTTAAAAATCATGTATTGGACTAATAATCAGCGACTTTCTTTTTTCAGTATTCTTTTTCAACTCCTATATTTCATAAAAGAGATTTTAAGTCTCGGTATAAGAACAGACATTACGATGGAAACAAAGGATACCATCTATGTGATAGAACTGAAATTTAATAAGTCGGCACAAGAGGCTCTTGACCAAATCAACAACAAGCATTATGCTGATGCTTTTGCCCTAAAAGGCAAAACCGTGGAAAAGATTGGTATGAACTTTATGATTGATGAAGATAAGACGATTGTATTGGATTGGGTAAAATAGTTCCCTTAGTAGCAGAACCTCTTCTTCCTGGATTGGTGGAAGTTTGGGGAGTAGCAACAGAAAAGATGGCCTTGCAAAATGCGGGGTCATCTTTTCTGTTTTATAAAACAGACACTCTTAGATAATTATTCGACATGAAAACCATAACAAAGTATTTGTTACATGAGATAAAGTAATGAATCGAATAAATCGCTATTTTTGCATCGTTTTAACAGCTTTAATAAAGAAAGCCGGTGAAAATCATCGGCATCATAACAATTTTAAACTTTTATATTTCAACCTAAAAACAAATGAAAAAGAGATTTTTGGCGATATTGGCGGCTGTGTTGCTACCGTCATGTCTGTTCGCCCAGTTTGGAGTGGTTTCGCCGCTTCATGTGAATGGCAATCAGTTGAATGATGCCTATGGCAACAAAGTGGTTTTGCATGGTGTGATGGATACACCGAGTCCTTACTTCAACAAATATCGTTGGGGGTATAGCTGTACCGACAATAACATCTCGGCATGCATAAGCTATTATGACAAGATTTTTGGAACACTCCAGAATCCTGCCAAAGGTACCTATTGTAATATCTTCCGTCTTCATCTCGAACCAGGCTGGACCAATGATCCCAACAAGAAGTCAACGGGTTCTGATACTGGAGAGGCTAATATATCGCGTTTCAGTGCTACCCGTTTGCAGAAGTATCTTGATGCCCTTTATCTGCCTATTGCGCAGAAGGCCATCAATCATGGCTTGTATGTGGTGATTCGTCCTCCAGGCGTATGTCCTAAGGATTTGAAGGTAGGCGATGCTTATCAGAATTATCTTAAAACGGTGTGGAACATTGTTTCCAGCAACAGTTGGGTGAAGAATAATTCAGGCATCGTATCCCTGGAACTTGCCAACGAGCCTGTTCATATATATAATAGGTATGGTCAGAGTTCTGCCACAGCCATGCGAGATTATTTCCAACCAGTGGTTGATGTGATTCGTAAGAATGGCTTCAAGGGTATTATCTGGATTCCTGGCACGGGCTACCAGAGCCAGTATGAGAATTATGCCTCTTATCCTGTTTCCGACAGCAACTTCGGCTATGCCGTGCATGTGTATCCGGGATGGTATGGGGCAAGTGATACCAGCTATGATTCCAATGCTTTCATCTATAATTTCCAGAAGCAGGTGCCTGTGGTAAAAAATAAACCGATTCTTGTTTCTGAGATAGACTGGAGTCCGGAGAAACCTGGTACAGGTAAGTATAATGAGTTTGGACAGTGGGTGGCCAGCAACCTGGGTTCATGGGGAACTGCTACCACAAGCAAATGGGGCAATGCCTGGAAGAAGGTGATGGATCATTTCGGAAACATCAGCATGACGCTGACCAGTACTGATGATTATCTTGATATCGACAACTTCCTGAAAACTGGTGAAATCAAGGCAGGATTGGAGGCTAATCCTGAGGCATGCGGTCTGACCTGTTTCTACTGGTATTATGAGTATTCTAAGAAAGACTATGCTCATAAGTTTGCTGGTACGTCTTCTTCTAACCAGAATACTCAGCCTTCTACCGGTTCTTCTACTTCTGGCAATACCCAGGGCGAGAACATCATCAAATCGTGGGGCAATGGCAGCGGATTCGTTCCTTCGGGATGGACGGTGGCAGATAATGGCAATCAGGTTTATGCCGGCAATAAGTCGAGAGGTCCTCGCATCTTGAATTTCTCTGGTGATTTCAAGAATGCTTTCTATGTGAGAACTGTTTCTGCCGATAAGGCTGGCTATATAGAATATGGTAATACCAATGGTTATACCCTGCCTCTGGTATATGGCGAGTATGAGCTGAGCTGCAATGTGGCAGCATGGAAGGGTGCTCCATATATGAAGGTGGAGGTGTTCGACCCTCAGAATGCTGTTCTTGCTTCTACCATCGTCAAGGCAAATGGCAATGCGAATGGCAAGGCGGGTGCTTATCTCTCGGGTACCAACAAGGTATTTCTCTCTTTCTATTCCATGATCAAGGGCAACTACCGTGTACGTTTCACCCCTGTGGCAGATGCCAAGGGCACAGGTGGTGCCTGGGTTGAGGCTCTGGTAGGCAATGTGGCTCTTTACTTCAAGGGAAATCCGCTGGCACTGAATGCCGTGGGACAGGTTCCTGCCGGATGGAAGATTGTTGATGCCGGAGAGCAGAAGGCTGCTGGTGCTGCTGGCATAGGTCCACGCATCTTCAAGTTTGCCGGTGGTGATTTTTCTACGGGTCTTTACATCCGTCAGAGCGATGCCAGCAAGGCAGGCTACGCTGAGTTTGGTTCTACTTGGGGCTATGGCTTCTCGTTGAAGCAGGGCAGCTATGTATTCTCTTATAATGCCGTGGCGTGGTCGGGGTCTCCTTATCTGAAGTGTGAGGTTCTCGACGAGAGCAACAACGTGCTGGGTTCTCAGATTATCCAGTGTACCAAGAATGTGAACAAGAACACCAGTGCAAACACTTTTGGCAGCAACAGTGGCAAGGTATGGTTCACCGCTTCCCGCACGGGTTACTATCATTTCCGCTTCACTCCTGTGGCAAACAGCTGGGGTGGCAGTGGTTCATGGCTTGAGGTAGTGGTAGGTCATCTGAAGATTTCCAAGACCAGTGCTTCCCGTTCAAGAAGCATCGATGGCGGTTGGAATGATGGCACTACGGGCATCGAGCAGGTCGAGAGTGCTGAGAATATCAGCGGTCAGGAGACCAGACAGAACTCCGGCTGGTACACGCTTCAGGGTCAGCGGGTAGAACACCCAACCAAGGGTATCTATATCCATAATGGCAAGAAGGTGGTTTTGAGATAGAATATTAAATGTGAAGAATGGTGTGCCATAAGTTATAGGCACACCATTTTTTTTGTAAGGTCTGGTTACATAATATAAACTATTTGAAACATGAGAAAAAGTAGAATTCTGCTTTTTTGCTTACCTTTGCATCCATAAATAACAATTTAATCAACTAATAATTAATTTAAATCATAAAATGACTAGATACAGAATGATTTTATCCCTGCTTTTGGCTGGCATGGGAACTGCTGCAACAGCACAGAACATCAACTTGCCAATCATCCAGACCAAGTACACGGCCGATCCTGCACCTTATGTGCACAACGATACGGTTTATCTCTATACCACCCACGATGAGGATGGGGCTGAGGGCTTCCTGATGAAAGACTGGCTGCTCTATACCTCTACGGATATGGTAAACTGGCAAGACCGCGGTGCCGTGGCTTCATTGAAAGACTTCAAGTGGTTCAAGGGCGAGAATGGTGCCTGGGCAGAGCAGGTCATCGAGCGCAATGGCAAATGGTATATGTATTGTCCTATCCATGGTCATGGCATCGGAGTGCTGGTAGCTGATAATCCATACGGACCGTTTAAGGATCCTATCGGAAAGCCTCTGGCATGGGAGGGCGACTGGTTCGACATCGACCCTACTGTATGGGTAGATGATGATAACCAGGCTTACATGTATTGGGGCAACCCGGAGTTGAAGGCAGTGAAACTGAACGAGGACATGATTTCTTATTCTGATTCCATCATGCACTTCCCGAAGATTCAGGATTATCAGGAAGGTCCTTGGTTCTGGAAGCGCAATGGCAATTATTATCTGGCTTATGCTTCTACCTGCTGTCCTGAGGGCATCGGTTATGCGATGAGCAAGAATCCGCTCGGACCATGGGAATATAAGGGACATATCATGAACCATACGCCTCGTACTCGTGGCAATCATCCGGGCATCATCGACTATAAGGGCAAGAGCTACTGCTTCGGCTTGAATTATGACATCTTCCGTTTGAAGACGGGGCGTCATGCCGAGCAGCGTTCTGTATCTGCGGCCGAAATGACTTACAATCCTGACGGAACCATCCAGGAGTTGCCATACTTCCAGGACTGCAAGTTGGAGCAGATAGAATGGTTCAACCCTTATCGCCAGGTTGAGGCTGAGACGATGGCTTGGGGCTATGGATTGAAGACGCAGCCTAAGAACCAATGGGCACAGAAGGACAGATGGAACCAGGTGGTTACGAATGTTGATGAAGGAAAATACATCCTCGTGAAGGGTGTTGACTTCAGGAAGGGAGCAGGAAAGTTTGAGGTTTCTGCCTCTTGCCACATGTTTGGCGGCAGCATCGAAATCCGTCTTGATGGGGTAAACGGCCAGTGCATCGGCAAGGTGGATATCAAGAACACCAAGGATGAATACAAAACCTTCTCTACTCAGGTGAAGAAAGTAAAGGGTGTTCACGACCTCTACTTCGTCTTTAAGGGAGGCGACATCCAGAAGCAGAACCTCTTCTTCCTGGACTGGTGGAAGTTTGGGGAGTAAGATAAACTTAATAAAGTTTTTGAAACATTCGATAAAGTCATTATGATTGTTTTTTCGTAATTTTGCAGCGTTAAACGAATAAACAATCATAATGATGAATACAACGAAAAACTTGGCTCTCAGAAAGCCGTTACTGATAAGCGCATGGCTGCTTGCCATGCAGGGTGCTACCTATGCACAGAACCCAATCGTGCAAACACAGTTAACTACTGACCCAGCACCTCTGGTTGTCGGAGACCGTCTCTATGTATATACCGGTCATGATGAAGATAAGGCCGACTTCTTCTGGATGAACGAATGGCGTGTGTATTCCACCAAGGATATGGTGAACTGGACAGACCATGGTTCACCGCTCGACCTCAGTTCTTTTTCCTGGGCAGATGACCGTGCCTGGGCAGCACAGACCATCGAACGTAATGGTAAGTATTACTGGTATATCTGTGCGCACTCTAAACTGACGGGCGGAATGGCTATCGGCGTAGCTGTGGCAGATTCTCCTACCGGTCCGTTCAAGGATGCGCTGGGCAAACCGCTTTTCGATAACGGAAGTTGGGACAATATCGACCCTACCGTTTGGATGGATGAGGATGGTCAGGCTTATCTCTATTGGGGTAATCCACATCTTTACTATGCCAAACTGAATAAAGATATGATCAGCTTCAAGGGTGGTATAGATGCTAAGGCAGCTGTTGATGAAAAGCGTGAAGTGGGCAGAATCGTGATGACTGAGGAGGGATTCGGCTCGCCTGACGTGGAGAAGCGTGATTCTACCCGAAAATATAAGGATTGCTACACAGAGGGACCTTGGTTCATGAAGCGGGGCAAGAACTATTATATGCTTTATGCTGCAGGTGGAGTGCCTGAGCATATCGCTTATTCCATGAGCAAGAAGCCTTTCGGACCATGGAAGTATATGGGCGAAATCATGCCATTGGAAGATACGGGTTCCTTTACTAACCATTGCGGTGTGACCGACTTCAAGGGCAAGTCTTATTTCTTCTATCACACGGGTAAACTGGGTGGCGGATTCGGACGCAGTGTAGCTGTGGAAGAATTCAAATATAATGCCGACGGCACCTTCCCAATTATCCACCATACTGAGGAAGGAGTAGCTCCTATCGCAACCCTCAATCCTTACAAGCGTCAGGAGGCTGAAACCATCGCTTTCTCTAAGGGGGTGAAGTCGGAGCAGACCGATGATACGGGTGTTTATATCTCTGAAATCCATGAAGGCGATTATATCAAGGTACGTGAGGTGGATTTCGGAAATGAGAGTCCGGATGCATTTGCCATCTCTGCAGCGTGCTCTTCGCTTGGAGGTTCGCTGGAGGTTCATCTCGATAAGGAAGATGGCGAACTGATAGCTAAACTTGATGTTACCAAGACGGGTGGCTGGGAAAAGTGGAAGACTTTCTCGGCACAAATGCTAAAGAAAGTAACAGGAAAGCATGATATATACTTCGTGTTCAAGGGATTGAAGGGAAGCAAACTCTTCAATTTCGACTGGTGGAAGTTTGAGAAGAATTTCGCCAATCCTGTGGTTTGGGCTGATGTGCCTGATGTGGATGTAATCCGTGTGGGTGACAGCTTCTATATGGTAAGCACCACCATGCATCTGATGCCGGGTGCGCCTATCATGAAATCGAAGGATTTGGTGAACTGGGAAACCGTGAACTATATCTTCCCTAAACTTACTGATTCACCTAAGTATGACATGAAGGAGGGTACGGTGTATGGTCGTGGTCAGTGGGCTACTTCGCTGCAGTATCATCGTGGCAAGTTCTATGCGCTCTTTGCTCCGAATGATAATCCCGGTGGAGAGACTTATATCTGCACTGCCGATGATATCGAGGGCAAATGGACTATCCACAGCCGTTTGCAGCATTTCCATGATGCCGCTCTCTTCTTCGATGACGACGATAAGGCATACGTGGTTTATGGAACGGGAGAGATGGTGCGGCTGAATACAGACCTTACGGAAGTGGTGCCGGGCAGCCATCGCAAACTCTTTGAGCGTGATGCTGATGAAACGGGTTTGCTCGAAGGCTCCCGCATGATCAAGCACAACGGCAAGTATTATCTCCTGATGATTTCGTGGCCACAGGGACATCCTCGTCGTGAGGTTTGTTATCGTGCAGATCACATTCAGGGCCCTTACGAAAAGAAGGTGATTCTGGAAACGGAGTTTGCCGGATTCAATGGCGTAGGACAAGGTACGATTGTAGATGATAAGGATGGCAACTGGTATGGCATCGTATTCCAAGACCGTGGTGGTGTGGGCAGAGTGCTCACGCTGGAGCCATGTACCTGGAAGGACGGGTGGCCTATGCTGACCGATGAGAAGGGCAATATTCCTGCAAAGATGCAGAAGCCTGTGCTGGGCTACGACGGCAAGGGACTCGTGTATAGCGACGATTTCTCGAATGATAAACTGGAACTGCAGTGGCAGTGGAACCACAATCCTGTGGATAATGCCTGGTCGCTCACAGAGCGCAAGGGCTGGCTCCGCCTGAAGACATCCCGTATTGTTCCTAACATCTTCCTGGCTCCTAATACCATCAGTACCCGTACCGAAGGACCAACCTGCGAGGGAATCATCAAGATGGATGTAAGCAAGATGAAAGATGGCGATGTGGCTGGTCTGTCAGCCTTCCAGGGTGATGCAGCCCTGCTTTCTATTGTAAAGGAAGGCAAGAAACTCTTTGTGGTTGGTACCAAGGAGAGTGTAGCTTTGACTGAAAAGGAAAAGGCAGTGACTGATGTGAAGCGTGAGGAGGTGTATCGCCAGCCTTTGAATCTGAAGCAGGATAAGGCAACGAAATCAAGCATCATCTATCTGAAGATGAGTTGCGATTTCCGTCTTCATCAGGATCTCGCCACCTTATTATTTAGTATAGACGGAAAGACCTGGATTCCTGTCATCAAGGATTTCAAGATGCAATATGATTATCGCCGCTTCTTCATGGGTACCCGTATCGCCATCTACAATTATGCCACAAAGGCTGCTGGTGGATATATAGATGTTGATTCTTTTGAGTATTCTAAAAGAAAATAGGTTTATAGTTTGAGTTTTTTTTATTTTAACGGCACAAAGTGATGGAAAATCAAAAAGTTTCCTTATCTTTGTGCCGTTTTTAATAACTAATCAATGCTGATTTTATGAACAGAAATAAGATGATTTTGGGGGCTTGGGTCTTGGGATTATTGTTTCCGATAGAGATGATGGCTAAGACAAGTTGCACAGATAATAGTACTCGACTTTGGTATAACGCCCCAGCCCAGCAGTGGCTGGAGGCTCTGCCTATCGGAAACTCACATCTGGGAGGTATGGTATATGGCGGAACCACGGACGAGAATATCCAGTTGAATGAGGAAACATTCTGGAGTGGCGGTCCTCATAACAACAATAGTAAGAAATCTTTGGAGAATCTGCCAAAGGTGAGGGAACTCATCTTCAATGGCAGGGAAGAGGAGGCGGCTGCTCTCATCAACCAGACTTTCATTCCAGGTCCTCATGGCATGCGCTTCCTGCCGATGGCAAATCTGCATATCAGCATGAAGAACCAGGGAAAAGCTGAGCAGTTTGTGCGTAACCTCGATTTGAAGAGGGCGATTGCCACGACTTCTTTCGTGATGGATGGCGTAAGATATACCCGTACTACCTTTGCTTCGCTGGCTGATGGCGTCATCGTTTGCCACATCAAGGCGAGTAGAGAGGGGGCTTTGAATATCGATGTTACCCTGGATTCGCCTTTTGAACATCAAGTTCAGAAAACGCCTTCAGGGGTTATGCTGAAGGTGAAGGGACAAGACCAGGAAGGCATCAAGGCGGCTCTCACTGCCGAATGTGTGGCGGATGTAAGGACGGATGGCACCGAGGCAACCATCATCGTGAGTGCTGCCACTAATTTTGTGAACTATCACGATGTGTCGGGCAATGCAGCCCAACGCAATGCCAACTATATAAATAAGGTGAAACTGATGAGCTATGCACAGTTGGAGAAACGTCATGTGGAGGCTTACCAGAAGCAGTTCGCTACTTCTTCCCTGATTTTGCCAACCGATATCAATGCTTCGTTGCCTACTAACCAGCGCCTGGAGAAATTTGCAGGCAGCAAGGATATGGCGATGGTGGCACTGATGTATAACTATGGTCGCTATCTGCTCATCTCCTCTTCCCAGCCTGGTGGACAGGCGGCAAACCTGCAGGGCGTTTGGAACGACAGCAAAAATGCACCTTGGGACAGTAAATATACCATCAACATCAATACGGAGATGAACTACTGGCCTGCCGAGGTAACGAATCTCGGTAACACCACGGAGCCTCTGTATTCGCTCATCAAGGACTTGAGTGTAACGGGAGCACAGACGGCTAGGGAAATGTATGGTTGCCGTGGCTGGATGGCACATCATAATACCGATATCTGGCGCATAGCAGGTCCGGTGGACGGTGCGCAGTGGGGCATGTTTCCGAATGGCGGAGCCTGGCTAACCACTCATCTTTGGCAGCATTATCTTTATACAGGCGATAAAGCTTTCTTGAAGCAGTGGTATCCTGTGATTAAAGGGGCAGCAGAGTTCTATCTCGACTATATGCAGAAGTTGCCGGGCACCGAATGGAAGGTAACCGTGCCGTCGGTGAGTCCGGAACAGGGACCTATGGGTAAGAGAACTGCCGTAACGGCTGGTTGCACGATGGATAACCAGATAGCCTTCGATGCTCTGACCAGTGCTGTGAAGGCTTCTGAAATATTGGGTGTTGATGAGGCTGAACGCAAGGCGATGCAGCAGTTGGTTTCTCAGATTCCGCCGATGCAGATAGGAAAGTACGGACAGTTGCAGGAGTGGCTTGTGGATGCGGATGATCCGAAGAATGAGCATCGCCATATCTCGCATCTCTATGGATTGTATCCATCCAATCAGATTTCTCCTTTTTCTCATCCGGAACTGTTCCATGCCGCAGCCACCACTCTGAAGCATCGTGGCGACCAGGCTACGGGCTGGAGTTTGGGTTGGAAGACGAACTTCTGGGCACGCATGCTTGATGGCAATCATGCTTTCAGAATCATCAGCAATATGCTTCGCCTGTTGCCATCTGATGCGCAGGCAAAGGAATATCCTGATGGAAGAACCTATCCGAATCTCTTCGATGCCCATCCGCCTTTCCAGATAGACGGCAACTTCGGAGTAACAGCCGGTATCGCCGAAATGCTCCTGCAGAGTCATGATGGAGCCGTGCATCTCTTGCCAGCCTTGCCTGATGCCTGGAAAGAAGGAAGCGTAAAGGGACTTCGTGCCCGTGGCGGCTTTGTGGTGGATATGGACTGGAAGAATGGCAGACTGATGAAGGCGAAGATTTGTTCTACCATCGGAGGCATCCTGCGTCTCCGCTCCTACGTTCCGCTGAAGGCGAAGAATCTGAAGAAGGCAGAAGGAACATGTCCCAATATCCTTTTTGCATCTGCAGAAGTGAAGCCTGTAATGGAACAGCATCGGATAGCAGAAGGAGTGAAGGTTTCTATTCCTGACGTATATGAATATGACTTGGAAACAGAACCAGGAAAGACTTATCTGATTAAATAATGTCTTGAAATTACATTTGTTGCCATAAAAGTATCATTTTGTCCACCTCTGTTTGGATAATTATTCGTACTTTTGTGGCAATATTTTTTATAATAATCTTTTAGACCTATCAATGAGAATGAAGAAATTATTATTTGCAACCTGTTGCATCGCTTTTTTGAGCGGTTCTTTGGGAGCTGCGGCGCAGAAAAAATCTGCAGCCAAGAATGTTCTGACACAGACTTTGAAAGGGAAGTCTTGGTCGGCTGATAATGGTAATGGTACCTTTACAAACCCTTTGTTTTATGATGAGTTTTCTGACCCTGATATTATCAGAGTAGGGGAGGATTACTATCTGGCGGGTACCACGATGCACAGTGTGCCGGGACTGGTGGTTCTCCATTCCAAGGATCTCGTAAATTGGGAGTTCTCTTCCTATTGCTTCGACCGCTTTGATGATTCTGATGATTTCAATCTCCGCAATGGCAAGGAGGCTTACGGACAGGGTATCTGGGCACCTGCAATCCGATATCATAACGGCAAGTTCTATATCTTCTCTAATATCAACGGGCATGGATTGCAGGTGTATATCTCGGACAGTGCCAAGGGTCCTTGGACGCATCATAAAGTTAATGGCGATATCTACGACCTCTCTGTGCTCTTCGATGAGGATGGCAAGATTTATGCCGTGCACAAGTATGGCAACGTGACCATTACGGAGTTGAAACCCGATTTGAGTGGTCCGGTAGAGGGCAGCAGTAAGGTGGTGATTCCGGAAGGCAATGCGATGGGTGAGGGACATCATGTTTATAAAATCAATGGTATGTACTATATCCTCTCTGCAGATTATTCACCGATGGGCCGCATGCAGTGTGCCCGAAGCAAGAGCATCTGGGGACCTTATGAAACTTGCGTAATCAGCGAGCGTGAATCGTATGGTTATGCTGCTGGATGGAGCGTAGGTAACATGGGAATCGGTCGGCCTTTGCCGGAAGATGGTTTCAGCTTCCAGAACAACAAGCCTAATGGTCTGAACCTGGGATGTGCTACCATTCATCAGGGTGGCATCGTGCAGGCTCCGGACGGAAAATGGTGGGGCGTTTCGATGCAGGACTTCAATGCTGTGGGAAGAACGGTGTGCCTGTCGCCTATCACTTGGGTTGACGGCTGGCCTTACTTCGGATTGGAGAAGAACCTGGGACGCTCGCCTCGTACCTGGTTCAAACCGAATGATGCGGTAAAAGCGCCTCAGGCTCCATACGACAGATGTGATGATTTCTCGGGTAAAACTTTTAAACCGGTTTGGCAATGGAATCATAATCCGAATGACAAGATGTGGTCGCTGAATAAGGAGCGAAAAGGATGGCTCCGTTTGCATTCCATGCCTGCCAAGCAACTGCTTTGGGCAAAGAATACATTGACGCAGCGTGCCATCGGACCGGTATCTTATACATCTGTAAAGTTGGATGCTTCCCGCTTGAAGGTAGGTGATGAGGCTGGTTTGGGTGCCATCAATACGCCATACGCTTCATTGGGCGTTGTCAAGACGGATAAGGGGTTGAACTTGAGATGTTATGACCAGAATACCAACAAGGAAGTGTTGAAGCCGTTGACTAAAAGTAAGGTAGTATGGTTGCGACTTTGGGGTGATTATGACAAGAGCCAGTTGCAATATTCCTACTCTCTGGATGGTAAGAACTGGGAGAATATCGGTGAGCAGATGCTTTCACCTTATCAGTTGAAGACCTTCCAGGGTGTACGTGTGGCACTTTATGCTTTCAACAAAAAGGAATTGAATGGCGGTGTGGCTGATTTTGATGATTTCAAGGTGGAGGAGCCGATGGCAGACAGAACTGCCAATCTGCCTATAGGCAAGACCATAAGATTCTCTAATCTCGCTGATGGAAGTTTAATGGATGCTACCGGACATGGGTTGATGCATAGTTCTAGTAACCGAAAGGACATGAGAAATCAGGTGAAGTTTGTTGTGGAGGATAGAGGTAAGGGAAAGATTGCTTTGAAGACGGCTGACGGACGATATGTTTATATTGCTGGTGCTGGTTTATCTGGTGATGTTCGTCTGACTTCCGACTCTTCCAAGGCAGAGGAGTTTGTATGGCAGGATATGCTTTATAACCGCTGCATGCTGCTTTCTCTGAAGACTCAGCGTTATGTAGGTAAAAATCCAATAGATGGAAGCCCTTATTCTGCAGATTACCAAGGTGCTGATGCCGGCATGAAGAACGGCTGTGTTTTTACATGGGAAGTTGTTGAGTAAAGATATCTATTCTTTATAAATTAGAAGAGGCAGACTCTCGCTGTGGGGAGTCTGCCTCTTTTTCTTATGTGATATTGTTCGATTATTCGAAATAGAATGTGAGAGCTATCATCTTGCTATGTGCTGACTTAGCTGATAGTGTATATGGAAGTGTACTCTTGTCTTTTACATTTTTGATGTGATTCTTATCGTATGTATCTGTTATTCCATACATGAATTTCAATTCAGGGCGAAGTTTGAAATAAGGCAGATAGAAATCACACCCCAATCCCAGTTCTAGGAACAGATCTGTTTTCTTCAGTTTGATATAATCTTCGTTCTTGCTGTTCAGATTCATCATCGGGTTGATTCCTGCCATGATGTATGGACGGTGATTGTTGAATCTCTGTGCTGCAAATATCAGGTCGAGGGCACTGGAAATGTAAGCCGTCTTCATCTCCTGTTTCTGTTGGATCGGATTACCGGCTCCATCTTTTTCCAGCATGTTGTAGAAGGAGAGATGTCGGGTACCGAAATACATGGCTGGTGCTATGCGTAGCTGGAAGTGGGTGTTGAGACGGAATTCTCCTAGTACACCTACTGTAAATCCAGTATCCCATCTGTCCTGGTCTACTGTTACACAGCTTTGCTGCTCAATGCCGTCAGCATCAAGATAATTCACCGGTCCTGCATTCTGGAATTCTATATCCTGGAAGTGGGTGCCTACTAATACACCGAAGTGGAATGTACGCAAATCGGTATAAGGACGGTTTTCTACCGTTCTTTCTTGTGCGCTAGCCTGGATTGTGATGGCAAGGCTTATGATGAATGTCAATAGTTTCTGTTTCATATATTTATAACGGAATATTCCTCTTCATATTGCTTTCCGTTTTATTTCGATTATGTATAAATTAATCTAATTCTTGAAAATTCTTATACCTAATTGTAGGTATTTCAGAAATTATTATTATCTTTGCACCATAATTATTAGGTAATATACCTGATGTTATGAAGTAAGACAAATTAAAAGCATATTATACAAAAACATTATAAACATTTAAACATTAATAATTATGGCATACGTAATTGGTGACGATTGTATCGCTTGCGGTACATGTATTGATGAGTGTCCATCAGGTGCAATCTCTGAGGGCGATAAGTATTCAATCAACCCAGACCTCTGCACAGAGTGTGGTACTTGTGCTGATGTTTGCCCTAACGAGGCAATCAGTCTTCCTTAATCTGTAAGGATAGATACTTTTAGTTACATAAAACATTGAGAGCGGTTCCCTTGTGAATCGCTCTTTTCGTTTTCTATTGTTTAAAGATTTTGTTTTATCGTTATTTCCTTTTATTTGCTTATAGTACAAATCAAATAAACTAAAAGGGGATTGCATCAGATATTGATGCAATCCCCAATATGTTGTAGTTAATGTTATGCTTATTCGCCTGGCTTGAGACCTGCCTTCTCGTAAGCATCGTTAGCTAACTTATTCTGTGGATCAAGCTTCAGAAGCTTATCCCAGTATGGCTTAGCTGTATTGAAATCCTGCTTGTCGTAGGTATAGATGAAGCCCATATACTGGTAAGATGTCTTCAGGTAGCTGAGCTCATCTTCATCACACTGCTTTGCTTCCAGCTCATTGATTACTTCTGTATAAGCAGCAATAGCCTTGTCGTCCAACTCGTTCTGGAAAGCTGTGTTACCCTCTTGAAGCTTAGCAAATGGCTTCAATGTAGGATACTTCTCTGCTAACTTAGCGTATACGCTGATAGCCTTGTCAATGTTCTCAATCTTCTTGGCTGGATCTTTCTTAGCCTTGTTTACATAGATTTCAGCAAGCTTCATGAAGTCTGTAGGAGCAGCATTTGGATTCTTATCCATGTACTGCTGGTTGTACTCCAATGCCTTGTCTTCATCGCCCAACTCCTTGTAAGCCTCAGAGATATACTGCAATGGCTTAGGGTCGTCAGCCTTCATCTCCAATGCCTTCTGGTACTGAGCAATAGCCTCATTATACTGCTTGTTGCCAGCCAAAGCCAAACCATAATAAGCAACGATACTAGCATTCTTCTTGATAGAATCGGTATTCATTACGATGTTTGCATGCTGGAGAGCAGATTCAAAGTTCTTTACGTCAACAGCAGCGCGCATGGCCAAAACCTGCATAGCTGCATCCTTAGGGAACTTCTGGATACCACTTTCGCAAAGGCTCAAACTTTCTTCCTTCTTTCCAACGATATAAGCTGTGAAAGCATATTCGTACTGAGCATACTCTTCAAGTGTGTTTGGCTTAGCCTTTGAGAAATACTCATAAGCCTTCTCGTAGTTGCCGGCGCTGAAGAAGTTATGACCAGCTTCTGCCTCGATAGGGTAGTTAGGGTTGATTTCTCTCAGTTTGTTCAAAGCTTCAGCACTAGCCTGTGGGTCAATCTTACGGTAAACGTTAGAATAGCTGATGTATCCCTGAGGATTCTTAGGATCCATTGTCATACACTGACCATACCATGTAGCAGCCTCACCACCATTGTCCTGCATTGCATAGATGTCGCCTTTCAGAATGTAAGCGTCACCATAGTTCTTGAACTTAGCGATGACAGCATCAGCAACGGCATTAGCTTGATCATAGCTCTTGTTCATTGCAAGAAGGTTACCCAAAGCTACCAATGCCTTAGGATCCTTTTTGAACTCCTTCTGGTATTCCTTGATTTCCTTGGCAAAAGCCTTAGGATCTGCATTACCAGCCTTCAATGTAGTCTCTATAGGTTTCAGCATGTCCTTATAGTTGACATCCTGTGCCATTGCAGGTGCTGCCAAACCCATGACGAGCAAACCTGCTACTAAATATTTAATTGCTTTCATAATTCTACTTTTTTATATGCGTCTCTTTCTTAGCGTTTTACATTAACGGTCTTTATAGTGATGTCACCTCTGTATGGAAGTAATCCGGTTTTGAACAGTATGAGCTGACCTCTTGGGCCTGAAATGTAGTTTGCGAAGCTCCAAGGCAATGCCCTGTGAGGGTCAACTACAATAGCATATAATGTTCTGACGAACGGATATCTTCCATCCAGCAAGTATGCCTGATATGGTTGCCAACTGTTATATGGTGTTGCCACATCTTTGATAGATACTCGCATGACATGAATATTCTTCTTAAATGTAGTGTTGGTTGAATCACGGCGGTCGTTGAGCCAGTTAGATCCAATTACACCGATTGAGCCTGGGTTCTGATCCACATAGTCGATAACCTCTTTACTAGTTTTTGCGGCCATGATTTTTGCACCCATTTTAGCTCCGTGCAGTACAGAGTCTACTACATAATTGGTTGTTGCAGAGCGGGTATTGTCGAAAATAACTTCGATGTCTCCTCTCTTTGAACCTTTTACAATATCACTCCATTTAGTTGCCTTACCTGTAAGGATACGTTTGATATCTTTTACCGTAATACAAGTATCATTGTTTTGCTTGTTTACAATAAAGGCCAATCCATCGTAACCGATAGGAAAAACAGAAGGAATTACATTGCTTTTAGACTTCAAGTAGGCTATTTCACTATCTTTCAAATTACGTGTAGTGAACAAGAGCGCTGTTTTGAAATCTTTAATCATCTGAAGTCCGGTGACTTCATCTGTATACTTCGGCTTGAGTTTAGCTTTCGGGAACTCATACTCAAACTGACTTCTTTCTTCGTCAATGATAGGACTCAAACTCTCGTCTGCCACAAATTCAATTGTGCCTGAAGTAGGAGTATCAGTTCTACCATCTTTGGCTTTCTTCTCGCCACATGACGAGAAGAAAGCCATTGATAGTACTGTTAATCCTATACCTAAAAAAATATAAGATGTTTTTTTCATTCTATTACTGCAATCTAAATACAACTGGTACAGTATATTTAACACGTACAGCAGAACCGTTTTGCTTACCTGGTTTCCACCTAGGCATGCTCTTAACGACACGCTGTGCTTCACGGTCAAGTGAAGGGTCAACTGAACGAGCTACCCTAACATCAGAGATAGAACCATCACGCTCTACCACGAATGATACGATAACACGACCCTGTACACCATTCTCCTGTGCAACGACAGGATACTTGATGTTGCTTGCAAGGTAAGACATCAGGGCGCCTTGTCCACCAGGGAATGAAGGCATCTCCTCTACAACATCGAAGACCTTAGTTGAAACTTCAGGTTTTGGAGCTGGTGGTGGAGGTGGGGCTGCTACTGCAATCTCACTTCTTACAGCTTCAATTGTACGGTCCTTCACACCTTCCTTGTTTTCAGTACCGACTGCAACTTTTTCATCCAGTTTATCCATCTGCTTAACCTGGTTTTCCTCTTTTACGAGTTCATCCTTCTTAATGACAGGTGCGGTAAACTTCTGAGTTTCGCGAGCCACAGGTATCTCCTTCTTTGGTTCAATCTTTGGCTTCACTGGCTCCTTCTTCTTTTCTTCCTTCTTAGCCTGCTGCTGGAGTTTAGCCAACTCCATAGCTTCCATATATGCCTGCTGTTCTTCGGCCTGTTTCTGTTCGATGACTTTCCAAGCCAAGAATCCACCCACGAGAGCTGCAGCAATGACCAAGATCAGAAGAGCCTTGATGTTTCGGCCAGAAGTACCCTTACGGAGCTGGTATGCACCATACTCCTTGTTCTTTCCGGCGAAAACCATATCGACCCATTTAGGATCGTAAAGATCTATTTTTGCCATTTCTTTCTTGTTTAAAATTGTTTGTTACTCATCTTACATCTTAACGTTTCTAGACTTGAGAAGTTTCTCGTCGTCTGCGTTAATCTTATCGATGACGTAAGTACCAATGTTTGAAATCTGCATTTCGTCGAGAGCGTCAACCATATTCTTGTAAGAAGCGTTGTCGGTAGGCTTGATGACGATGGTAAGAGTAGGAATCTTTCCGTCCTTCAAGTTACCAGCCTTCAAATCGCTCAACTTCTTCTGATAGATGCTATCAGGATACTGCTTAGGATTCTTCTGACGGTCCATGTTCAACTCCTTGACAGCAAGTGCGATTCTTTCTACAGGGCGTGTGCCGTTTTCTGTAGCATGCTCTCTCAAGACCTTACGGATGCCCTGGCTTCCCCATGTAGTTTCCTTGATCCATGATGGGTCATCGTACTTAGGAATACCTGCACCATAATAAATCTTGTTGTCTGCTGTTACGTAGAGTGTCACAGTCTCAGAAGCCTTTGCTTCGTTCTTCTGATTTTCTTGAGTATTCTCATCATTACTTGGCATAGTCAGCTCCATAGTCTGAGGTTTGCTCAAAGATGTACACAGCATGAAGAACGTGATAAGCAGCATGAGCATATCCACCATAGGCGTAAAGTCTACGCGGACATTCATTTTCTTTTGTTTGCTTTCTTTCTTTGCCATTTATTCGTCCCCCTGTTTTTTTAACTGTGTAATCATATAGTAATGACTCTCGTCCATATCCTGGAGTTCGTTCATCACTCTCTTAACGGTCTTGTAAGGTGTAGAAGCATCTGCCTTGAGGGCAATCTTGATGTCTTCGTTTACGTTACGAGCTGCGTCAACCCACTGCTGGAACTCGCTCATACCGCCCTTAATACTGTCGAGAGGAATACCTTTAGTCTGGAGATACTGTGGACGCTTAGAAGCGTTCATTGTCAGATAAGTACTCAAGTCGCCCATAGGTACGCCGAACGTACCTTCGCTCTTGAATGTCTCAATCTGTTTTGGGTTCAATGACACGCCGAATGCTCCTGTCATTGTGCTCAGTGTAGCTCCCAACTGATCAGTATTATCAATACTCATAAATACTTGGCCCTCGCCGGTAGGATTACCAGCCTTGTCCTTTTCAGGACTTACCAAGATAGTCAAGACGCCGTTCTCTGGCACCTTAATCTCAGACACAGATCCTGGTGTGTTAACCTTTACAGGCTCATTCTTTACGAATGTAGAGGTGAGCATGAAGAAGGTAAGCAACAGGGTCATAACGTCTGACATAGGCGTCATATCGATCCAGACGTCACTCTTCTTAATTTTTACTTTACCCATAGCGATAAAATTTTAAAGGGTTAGCAAAAATTAAGCCTCTTCTGCGTGGTTAGCTTCGTATGTCTGAGCAATTGAGTAACCTACCTCGTCGAGTGCGTATGTCAACTTATCTACCTTGTTGGTGAATGTGTTGTAAGATACAACGGCACACCATGATGTCAAGATACCGAATGCGGTGTTGATCAACGCCTCAGAAATACCTACAGAAAGTGCTGCTGAGTCAGCGCCACCACCTTCACCCATGGCCTGGAATGACTTGATCATACCGGTTACAGTACCGAGAAGACCTGTCAAGGTACCAAGTGTTACGATTGTAGCGATGATAGGCAAGTTCATTGTCAAAGTTGGCATCTCCAACTGAGTTGCCTCCTCGTGAGCCTGCTGGATCTTAGCTACCTTCTGAGCCTTCTTCAAAGATGCGTTAGCACCAGACTCCATAGACTTGTAAGCGTTCAAAGAAGCCATAACAACGTTAGCTACTGTACCGCGCTGCTTGTTGCAGAGCTGCTCAGCCTTAGCGAAATCATTTGCGTTCAAAGCTGCCTTGATGTTTGCAACGAACTTAGGAAGAGCACCTTTACCTGTAGCGGTCTTAAGAGCCAACCAACGCTCGATTGTCATAGCCAACACTGTGAGCAACAATGTGTGGATAACTGGTACGATTACACCACCTTTGTAGATAGTACCCCAAATGTCTGCTGGGTGATCCTGTACACCTGGATCCTGGAAGTGCATGTCATTACCGAACCATGTGAAGAACAATGTGAATGCGATGATAGCACATACCACGATGATCCAGAATGCGCCTCTTACTCCCTGAAAGCCCTCAGACTTCTTAGCTGGGGCTGCTTGTTTTGTAGTTGCCATAATTTTACTTTTTTTTAAATTATTAGTTAATAAATTATTAATATTTTCTTTTTTTTCTTTCTCGCTTCGTAGACCTTGAATGTGTCGTTTGTCAATAAACACAGTTGGGTTATCTATTTTGCATTGGCAAAGATAATAAATTAAAGTTTACTATCAGCCTAATTAAGAAGTTTTAACGAGATATTGGCTTATTTTATACCAATATCTCGCATTTTTCTTACATTTTGACCCTTGAAAATGGTCTTTAAGCCATTTTTATTTCAACTTGCCCAAAGCTTCCTTGATGCGCTTGATAGCTTCAACGATGTTCTCGTCGCTTGTTGCATAGCTCATGCGGAAACAGTCTGGATCACCGAATGCGTCACCACCTACGGTGGCTACATGTGCTTCCTCGAGAAGGTACATGGCAAAGTCGGTTGAATTGTTGATGGTCTTCTCACCATTGCTCTTGCCAAAGTAGCTGTTGCACTTAGGGAAGAGATAGAAGGCACCCTGTGGCATGTTTACCTCAAGACCTGGAACCTCTTTTGCCAACTTTACAATCAGGTTGCGTCGGCGCTCGAAAGCTACGCGCATTTCTTCTACTGCACTCTGGTCGAGTGTGTAGGCTGCTTCTGCTGCCTTCTGGCTGACAGAACATGTACCGCTGGTATACTGTCCCTGGAGCTTGTTGCAGCCCTTGATGATCCATTCCGGACCTGCCAGGAAACCGATTCTCCATCCTGTCATGGCGTAAGCCTTAGATACACCATTGGCAATGATAACCTGCTCCTTCATGCCCGGTTCCTGAGCAATGCTATGGTGCTTGCCGATATAATTGATGTGTTCGTAGATTTCATCTGCCAACACAAATACTTCAGGATGCTTCTTGAGTACTTCTGCCAGTGCAGCCAGTTCTTCCTTAGAGTATACGCTACCGGTAGGGTTGCTTGGAGAACAGAGAATGAGCATCTTGGTCTTCTCTGTAATGGCATTCTCCAACTGCTCTGCGGTCATCTTAAAGTCCTGGTCGAAACCGGCATTTACAATGACCGGAGTACCTCCTGCCAATTTCACCATCTGTGGATAACTTACCCAATATGGTGCAGGAATGATAACCTCGTCGCCTGGATTTACGAGTGCCAATACTGCGTTGCAGACGCACTGCTTACCACCCGTACCAACGATTACTTCATTGGTAGTGTACTCCAAACCATTCTCGTTCTTTAATTTGGCTACAATTGCTTTTCGCAAGTCAGGATAACCTGGTACTGGTGAATAACGGGAATAGTTCTCGTCAATAGCCTTCTTTGCTGCCTGTTTGATATTGTCAGGAGTGTTGAAGTCTGGTTCACCTACGCTCATGTTGATTACATCAATACCTTGAGCTTTCATTTCACTACTCTTCTGTGACATCGCCAGCGTTGCTGAAGGTGCCAATCTGTTTAAACGATCAGATAATTGTGCCATAATTTTATTCTTATATTTGTTTATCGTGTGCAAAAGTAAGCAAATTATTTCTTTTTCGGAAGAAAATTGAGCATTATTTCATGTTTTGTATTGAAATAATAACATAATTTTATTATCCGAGGTGCAAAGTATGCCCCATGCGGTCTCTCTTGGTCTTGAGATAACGCTCATTGTACTTGTTTGGTACAACTTCGATAGGTACATTTTCTACGATTTCCAAACCGTATGCTTCGAGACCTACGCGCTTTACCGGATTGTTGGTGAGCAGACGCATTTTGTGTACACCGAGATGACGGAGCATCTGTGCACCGCAACCATAGTCGCGCTCGTCTGGCTTGAAACCGAGATGTGTATTGGCGTCAACAGTATCATAGCCTTCTTCCTGTAGTTTGTAGGCTGCAATCTTGTTCATCAGACCGATGCCGCGTCCTTCCTGCTGCATGTAGACAACAACTCCCTTTCCTGCCTCGTCTATCATCTGCATGGCCTTGTGGAGCTGCTGACCGCAGTCGCAACGCTTGCTGCCCAGGATGTCACCTGTAGCGCAAGAAGAGTGGACGCGTACCAGGATAGGCTCGTCTTCTTTCCATTCTCCCTTGATGAGTGCCATGTGTTCCAGACCATTGCTAGACTGGCGGAACGGAATGAGGCGGAAGTGGCCGTATTCTGTAGGCATGTCAACCTCTTCGCCCACTTCGATGAGTGATTCTTTCTTGAGTCGGTATTCTATCATGTCTTTGATAGAAATAACCTTGAGGTTCCATTCCTGTGCCATCTTCATCAGTTCTGGCAGACGTGCCATGGTGCCGTCTTCATTCATGATTTCCATAAGTGCGCCTGCTGGATAGAGGCCTGCCATTTTACAAAGATCGATGGCTGCTTCTGTGTGTCCGCTTCTTCTTAATACTCCGTTATCTTGTGCGTAGAGCGGATTGATGTGACCCGGTCTGCCGAAAGTCTGTGGGGTAGAATTTGGGTCGGCAAGTGCTTTGATGGTTTCAGCACGGTCGTGTGCAGAAACACCGGTAGAGCAGCCTTCCAGTTTGTCTACGGTTATGGTGAATGGTGTACCCAATACTGAGGTGTTCTCTGAAACCTGATGAGGCAAGTCGAGCTCATCGCAGCGGCTCAGGGTGATAGGGGCACAGAGTACACCTCTTGCGTGTTTCAGCATGAAGTTTACTTTTTCTGCGTCTATCTTCTCTGCGGCAATGATGAGGTCGCCTTCGTTTTCGCGGTCTTCGTCATCAACAACGATGACGAACTTTCCTTCCTTGAAGTCTTTTACTGCATCTTCGATGCTATTTAATTTGATTTCTGACATGTTTGATACCTTATTATATAGTTACATTTTACTTTTTCTGTTCTCTAATCCGCTGGATGATGTCCGTATTGGTCTGGCTGATGACCTTGAGGTCACGGAACAAGCGCAGTCGGAATCGACACATTCTCAAGTACAGCAGTGTGCCCACTGGGAAAATGATGGCTGCAATGATGTTGAGCCATTTCCGCTCGAATGGGCGTGTATGTGCCTTGACTGAAAGAACCGGATATTGGTTCATGTCGTGCAGGATATACTTGTTGGCGGTGTTGGTCAAATCTTCTATTACCTCTTCCAATTCTGCATTGATTCTTTCTATCTCATGATCAGGCTCGTATTTGAAGAATACATTGATGACGTTTGGAAGATGAACCAGTTTGTGTTCCTTATTATATAAGGTGATGTCTTGGTTGATTCTTTCCAGTTTCTCTGCATCCGCCTGATAGTCCGGATCGGTGATGATGACTTCCTTGCCGAAGTAATGGCGTTTCTGTCGTAAACCGAGCAGTTTCATGAAGAACTCTTTGTAAACATCCATATTGAATACGGAAGAGTCATTGGTTGCCTTGTAGGTTACGAAGATAGCCAAAGGCGTCAATACTGCCGGTGCAAGACCTTTACCGAACCAGATAGCCCACATGCCGCTTCTTGACATTCTGTATCCTGTATTGTCGAGGATGAAGAAGACGATGAACACAAGTACGGAGATGACGACAGGGAAACCCAGACCTCCCTTTCGGATGATGGCTCCTAATGGTGCTCCGATAAAGAAGAATATGAGACACGAAAGGGCTAGAGTGAACTTGTTGATAGCCTCAATCTTGTGCTGTCTTATCATGTAGTCAGCATCGCTCGTTGACATCGATTTGAAATCAAGGTCAGAAAGCTCCTGTTGTACGGTAGACTGTGCCTGGTTTACCGCCATGAGTTTCTTGTCCTGTGGCAACTTATTATATAAGGTGTCGAAATTGAGCTTTTCGCCCTTCTTGATTTCTTTGAGAGAGTCCTTCTTGTTGATGCGCTGTGCACCTCCATAGAATCTCACGTTGGCTTCGTTCAGGTAGATTCTTCCGATTGAATCATATAATTGGTTGAGCGAATCGATGTCGTGGTTGATTTTCTCCAGACTTTTACCCTTTGCATTTCCTGAAAGCGAAGCTGCATCGGTCATACTGAAGTCTCCATCAAAGTCGAGAATGATTTTCTTGGAAACGAAAGTCTCTCGTCTGTATGGTACGGCAGCAGTATTGGCAAGTGCACTGCTTTGCATGTTCTCAAACCATTCTCCGCTGTAGAGACTCAGAACAAGATGCTTCTTTTCTGCTGTACTCTGGAGCATGCCAGAGTCTGCCAATATGATTGCGGCATCTTCATAGCTGTCGGTCATGCGGTAAATCATGATGCCGTAAAGTTTTCCGGTTTTCAAATCCTTCTTCTGCACATAAAGGTTGCAGTTTGGAATACCATCATAGAAGATTCCTTCCGGAATTTCCAGTTCCGGGCTTTTCTGTTTCATTGAAATCAGAAGTTGTGCCAGTTTCATGTTCGACTTAGGTCCCACATTGTTCTGGAAATAGAATGAGCCAAACATGATGATGATGGTGATGACGATGAGTGAGCGGAAAGCTTGCATCAGTGAAATGCCGGCAGCCTTGATGGCTGTAAGTTCCGAACTCTCGCCGAGATTACCGAACGTCATGAGTGAAGACAGGAGAATAGCCAAAGGCAGGGCCTGTGGTACGAGCATCAGACCCATGTACCAGAAAAATTGAGCCATCACGTCCATCGTGAGTCCCTTACCGATGAGATCATCAATATATCTCCATAAGAACTGCATCATCAGCACAAACTGGCAGATGAAGAAAGTTCCCATGAAAAGGAGACCAAACTGCTTGGCAATAAATATGTCTAATTTCTTAATTCTAAGCATTTCAATATTCTGTTGTTTCAGACCTTTTCTTTATTTAAAATAATAGCAGGTCTGTTATTCAGCGTGCAAAGGTAATATAAAAAAATAAGAAAACCTTTATTTTTCGTTTTTTTTATATATATAATTAGGTGAAAGTGGGGCTGGAATGTGAGAAAAATGAGAAAATAAAACTTTTTTTGAAAATTTCTGCCGAAAAATTTGTTCAATTCAAATAAATGTATTACCTTTGCACCCGCAAATGAGAAATCAATTGCTTGGATGGCGGGATAGCTCAGCTGGTTAGAGCGTCGGATTCATAATCCGGAGGTCGAGGGATCGTGGCCCCCTCCCGCTACAAGATGAGAGACATCAACTTTTTAGTTGATGTCTTTTTTATGCTCTAAACTTTTCCACACTTATTCACTTCTCATAGAAAAGTTATCCACATATGTGTTGATAACTATGTTATTCCGTTGGTTATCAGATGTTTTTCCTGTTGGTAACTGTTGTGGAAAAGATAAATATGAAAGATTTTCCTATGTTTTTCTTGGTGTTCTCAGAATAAAATATTTGTAAAAAACTGACCAATGGGGCTAAAATACAAAAAAAAGTTGTATATTTGCAGCGGTAAGTTTTATTTTTAGGCATTTGTTGACTGCCTCTTCTTTATAAACATAGAAATTGTATAAGCTGTATGAAACGAAAATTACACCTTATTATATATGTAGCGATTATTGTGTTGCTGACCGGTTGTGCTCAGCAGCCTAGGAAGTATGTCATTGGCGTATCCCAGTGTTCGGAAGATACCTGGCGCGATAAACTGAATGATGAACTGAAGATGGGCGAGTATCTCAACGATTCGCTTATCGTGAAACTGGCTTCTTCCAACGATGATAATATGTTGCAGAATAAGCAAGTTAACCAGTTTATCGATGAGGGTGTAGATTTGCTTATCGTATCTCCTAATCAGCTGAGTGCTATATCCAAGGCTGTAGAGCGTGCTTACGATAAAGGTATTCCTGTGATTCTCTATGACAGGAAGACCAATTCTGACAAGTATACGGCATTTATCGGCTGCGATAACTATACGATAGGTAAATCGATGGGAACTTTTATCGCCCAGCAGCTTCAGGGAAAGGGCCGCATCGTTGAAATCAGAGGCTTAGAGGGCTCTTCGCCTGCTTTGGAGCGTCATCGTGGTTTTATGGATGCTATCAAGCCTTATCCTGGGTTACAGGTTGTAGCCTCTGAGGGAGGAAACTGGAAAGAAGAGGGTGGAATCCAGGCGATGAAACGCATATTGAAACAGACACAGGACTTTGATTATGTCTTTGCCCATAATGACTGTCTTGCCTGGGGAGCTTATGTGGCTGCCCGCCAGATGAGGGTAAAGCGTAACTATAAGTATACCGGAGTAGACGGCATGGCTACCGAAGGTGGTGGTTTGGAACTTGTGCGCGATGGTATTTTCGAAGCCTCTTATCTTTATCCTACCAAGGGTGACGAGGTCATAGCGCTTGCCATGAAGATATTGAAGCATCAGCCTTATGAACGCGACAATTATCTGAGCACTTCTATCATAACCCAGGCAAATGCTGCCCTTACATTGATGGAGGCTAGAGATGCCGAGCGTCAGACGCACAATCTGAAGACTTTGCATAAGCAGGTAAATCAGTATCTGTCTGATTATAACTCACAGAAAGTCATGCTCATAGGTCTGTGTCTGTTCCTCTTTGTTTGCCTCGCAGCTGCGGCTTTAATTTTCAGAGGTTATCTGATAAAGGTGAAACTGAACGAAACATTGGCTAAGACAAATGGCGAACTGAAGCGACTGAATGTAGAATTGGGTGAAAAGAATGGAGAATTGAAACGATTGAATGAGGAGGTCTTGGAACTCACTCATTCCCGTCTGGTATTCTTTACCAATATCAGTCATGAACTTCGCACGCCTTTAACCCTGATAGCCGACCCGGTAGAGATGCTGCTTGAAGATTCCGGCATCAAGGGCAAGAGCCGCGAACTCTTGAAGATGGTGCAGCGTAACGCCCTTGCTCTCCAACAGTTGGTAAGTAACATTCTTGATTTCCGTAAGATTCAGAATGGCAAGATGGAACTGAAACTCTATCGCTTCGACATTGTGAAGACCTTGACGATGTGGGTGGGAGACTTCCAGCTTACTGCCGAGCGCAAGCAGATCAGACTGCATCTGGATGTTGATGACTTGAAAGGCAGCCATGAAATGATTGCCGATCAGGAGAAGATTTCCCGTATCGTGTTCAATCTGTTGAGCAATGCCTTGAAATATACGCCTGCTGGTGGCGAAATCTTTGTTTCGTTGAAAGATGAAGGTGCCAATCTACGTCTTGACGTGAGAGATACGGGCAAGGGTATCTCGCAGGATGAGGCTGATAAGATCTTTGAACGCTTCTTCCAGGCCAAGGGTGCTGCCAGCGGTACGGGTATCGGTCTGGCTCTGGTGAAATCATTTGTAGAGTTGCATCATGGTGAGGCTAGGGTAGAAAGTGAACCGGGAAAGGGCTCTGATTTTATCGTTGTCATTCCTCGTGAGCAGGAGGGTGATTCACAAGTTATCCACAATGATGTGGATATTGTGGATAACTCTGTAAATGCTTCTGCGTCAACTGGTAAGAATGTGGTAGATGAATCTGTTTTGCAATATATTGACGATGGAGACAGAAGTCGTGGAAAAGTCCAGCAGCTGGTAAGCGAGAATACCAATCGTCCTACTGTTCTGGTTATTGATGATAATACCGATATCCGTCAGTATGAGCGTACTCTTTTGCAGGATGAGTATGTTGTTCTTGAGGCTGCTGATGGTAAAGAGGGTCTGGCTGTCGCCTTGAAAGAGGTGCCTGACCTGGTGATTTGCGATGTGATGATGCCTGTTATGGACGGATTGGAGTTTACTAAACAGTTGAAGACGAATACGGCTACCTCTCATATCCCTGTTATTATGCTCACGGCGAAGAACCTGGAGGAGCATCGCGCAGAGGGTTATGAGCATGGAGCAGATTCCTATATTACCAAACCATTCCACAGCAAGGTGCTTCTTGCCCGTATCGAGAATCTCCTGCGACAGCGTCAGCTTCTGAAGAATCTTTATCAGGGGGCTCAAGAGGCTGAGAAGGAGATTTCTGAGTCTCATCTGGAAGATCGTGACAAGCAGTTCCTCAAGCAGCTTCAAGCCATTATCCAGAAGAATCTTTCTGATAGTGAGTTTGGAGTTGAGGATATGGGACAGCAGATTGGCTTAAGCCGTGTGCAGCTCTATCGCAAGGTGAAGGCGATGACAGGTTCTTCTGTTGTTGACTTACTCCGTAAGGCTCGCCTTGCCAAAGCTAGGCGTTTGCTCGAAACCCGTAGCATGAGTGTCTCTGAAGTAGCCTATGAAGTGGGCTTTTCAGCGCCGTCTTACTTCACAAAATGTTTCAAGGAAGAGTATGGAATGTTACCTGGTGATGTAGGTAATGTGATGAAATAGAGAGAAATACGCTATACCTGAAGTATAAAATCTGTGAATATATGGATAAAAATCGTTCATTTCCTAGCATAAAAGGTACATTGTATCATTTTTATCACTATTTGAACGATAATTGTACCTGCTGTTCGCTGAAACTTACTATCTTTGCACCAGAATTTAGAAGTTTATAAATTGTTTCATGCAGAAATAGTTGCATTTTCATAGGTTTAGGTTTTATGTTTTAAGGTTATAGGATTGAGTATTCATTAAGGTAAGTAGTTTTCTTTAAGGTTAAAAGTTTTGTTTTTGGGAAATAACTAGTAATGAGAGAAAGCAGCTGTATAGACGGGATGTCTGACAGCTGCTTTTCGCGTATTATCTGGTTTGTTTCTTTTTAAGCGGGCATACTATAGCTTTTTAAAGGGGGCTTATTCCCAATCTTCGAATTCCAGTTCCAGTTCTTTGTATTCGGGTTTGAAACTGCTGTTCTCCTTATCTTGCTTCCTGGCTTCTTCTGATGAGGCATTGCTTACGGACAGACCAAGCAGACGGATGGGATGAGCAGAGGAGTAATCTACCTGTTTCAGTAGTCGTTTGGCAAGAGGCAGAATATCATCCTTCTTTTTCAGAACCTTTTCTTGCGAGATACTTCTTGTTATCTGGGTGAAATCGGCAAACTTTACCTTCAGCGTCAGAGTTCTTCCTTCGAAACCGCTTTTGGCGATGCGCTCCAGCAGTTCGAGTACAGTATGGTACAGTTCGATAATCACAGCCGTTTTTAGATAGATATCTTCCAGGAAAGTCTGTTCGCAGCCTACCGATTTCCGCTCCCGGTAGGTGATGACAGGTCGTTCATCTATCCCCCTTGCGAAATCATAGAAGATGTGTCCGGCTTTTCCGAACACTTCTACCAGATGTTCTTCGGATACTTTCCTCAGGTCAGCTCCGTTGAAGATACCCATGAAATGCATCTTTTGCAAGGTTTTCTTGCCCACACCCCAGAAATCCTCTACAGGAAGCTGGGCGATGAAATCAAGCGCCTTGTCGGGATGAATGGTGCAGATGCCGTCGGGTTTGCGGTAATCTGAAGCCACTTTGGCGAGAAACTTGCAGTAGCTGATGCCAGCCGAGGCGGTGAGTCCGGTTGCCTCCTTGATACGGGTTTTGATTTCTTTGGCAATATCCACCGCCAGTTCTATCCCTTTCTTATTCTGCGTTACATCAAGAAAGGCTTCATCTATGGAGATGGGTTCGATGAGGTCTGTATATTCCTGGAATATCTGATGTATCTGATGGGATATTTTAGCATAATAATCATGCCGGCAGGGCACGATGATGAGGTTAGGGCAGCGCTGCTTGGCTTGAGCGATGGATTGCGCCGAGTGAACGCCATACTTCCTTGCCTCATAGCTGGCTGTAGAAACCACACCACGAGGTCCGTCGAAGCCTACCGCTACCGGTTTGCCCCGAAGTTCCGGATTGTCTCTTTGCTCTACCGCAGCAAAGAAGGCATCCATGTCGATATGTATGATCTTTCGCTCAGTCATTCTTGCCTTATTTTTCCCAAAAGTACAAAAAAGATGCGTTTCCACAAAATCTAAGCTGTTTTTTATTGTTCGTTAACGTTTTCGGGTATTAGCCTACATGGCCCATCGAAACTGGCTGCGTTGAGCATCGCAAGTACTTGCGTTAGCCAACTCAAGTACTTGCGTTAGCCAACGAAGCTATCTGCGTCTGCTTCCTGAGTCGTCTCCGATAGCTTACGGAACCACTTGAGTAAGCTGAACCAGACACTTGACCTCACTGATTCAAGCACTTGACCTCATTAACTCAAGTACTTGAACTCATAAACTCAAGCACTTGACCTCACTGATTCAAGCACTTGAACTTATTAACTCAAGTACATCATGACACGCTCTTAATAGTCTGTAGTGATCTATATGACTCCCTTTGTCTGAAATAGAAAAGAGTTAGTTAAGAAGTAGAAAATAGCAGAAAAGTGTGAAATTCCGTTCATGTAATAGCAATTATGTTACAATGAACGGAATTTTTTATTCGATGAAATGATTTTTTAAGCCGCTGTTCAGACCTTTATGTATTTTTGCAGCAGAAATCAAAACATTAACGCTAACAAATTAAACATTTAAAGTATGAACAACTTATTAAATGGAAAGAGCGCAGCTATGATGCTTGCACTTTCATTGGTAAATGTTACAGCAGCTTTTGCACAGGATGATAATTCTAGTGCTAAGGAAGAGGGTAATCGTAATGTGATGCTCAATGCAGCCAGTGCGAATGGTCCTCGTGAGATTCAGATAGGCTTGCCTTCTGCCGATGTCAACGTTTTGGAGAATGGGCTGCCTGTTACTTACGCAACCAATCCTCATTCTGTGAATACTATCTGGCGTGGTGATGCAAGTTTGAGCCATCAGGGATTGCTCAAGATTGCAGAAACTGCCATCACTACTGGTAACATTGGTTATGCCGTGAACTCTTTTACCCAGAAGGGACAGAAAGGTTTCAATGGTACTCTGAACTATAAGAGCAATCATTTCGGATTGCAGGAATTCTCTTTGAATATGAATGGTGATTTGGGTAAGGACTGGTACTACAGCTTTAATATGTATCAGGATTTCGACCCGGGAACCTTCAAGATTAAGTCAACTCCTTATCAGGACCGTACTCAGATTTATAAGGCGCTCCTCACCAAGAAGTATAACGGCAACCGTGGTGAGTTCACTGCCATGTATAAGTATGCCAATAGCCATAACGTGTATAGCTATGCTACCCAGAGTGCTCCATTTATCTATGTAGGCGATGGAAGCGTGAAGGAGTATGGAGATTTCAAGCTCGGAACTACCTCTTATCTTCCTGTAGATAATGATATGACCTATCGTGATATGCGTACTGGTGAGTTGAAGCAGACTTCTCTCTATGATGCCTGTCTGAACAAGACAAGCGAGGTAACCCTGATGAACAACTATCGTTTTGACAACGGTTTGAACTGGAAGGCTACCTTGAAGTACGATCACTCACGTGGTGCGATGGTTTACCAGTCACCAATGTCTATCATCGATTTGAAGAGTGATGCCAATCAGGGCGTATATAATTATATGTATCGCGACATCAACGGACAGACCAAGGCTTACGATGGTCAGTATGTTCAGACCCGTATGTCCTGTCTCAATGCCGGTAAGATTGATGAGGCTCTTTTCACCACCGAGCTCAGCAAGAAATTCAGTACTTCCACCTTCCGTCTTGGCGTGAATGAGTGGTTCTACCATATCGATTATTGCTCAAATACAACCATGTATGACCAGAGTGTTCCTGCAGATGGCAATTATGCCTTGCGAGTTTGGGATGCCAACCACCAGCGCACCGGCTATTTCTACGATTTCAACAAGAACGCCTCTGAGTATTATAAGGGAAGCGAAAACAAGCTGGCTCTCTACTTCACCCACGATTGGGACATCACCAAGAAGTTCAATCTCTACTATGGTGCCCGTCTGGAGTGGCAGAAGCTGAAGGGTGAAAACGCAGCAGTGAAGAATGCAAAGGGGGATTACGTTGGTCGTTTCACTGATTACCATCTCGGTGCTAAGGCAGCAGATGGAACCGTGATTGCTCCGACAGACTTGAGTTACAACTGGCTCAACTACGATTTCTCTGTAGCAGCAACTTATAAGTTGACCGATAACTTCGGCTTCACTGGCGATTTCACTTACATCGTTCAGCATCCAAAGTTTGAGGCTTTTGCCCCAGCTACATTGCCGAATACGGATAAGATTTCTGTGCCACTCGGTCGTGCAGGTATCTACTACAATAACTCATGGTTGAGTTTGACATCGTTGTTCTCTTACATATCAAAGACCAACAACAACTCAACTCTGAATTTGCAGCATGGCAGTGAGATCAAGGCAGCTCCTTTGACTTACGATATCCAGACATGGGGATGGACAACCGACGCTGTGGCTCATCCATTCAAGGGATTCGATTTCCACTTCCTCTTCACTTATCAGAAGCCAACTTACAAGAAGTATGAAACCAGCATCACCTTCAGCGATGGCTATGTTGGCAAAATCAACGCCACTGGCAATATCGTAGCAGAGATTCCTCAGATTCTCATCGAGTTGGATCCTAGCTACATGATTACCAAGGACATCAAGCTCTGGACCAGCTTCCGTTACTTCAGCAAGACCTACGCCAACATCAACGAGGCATATTACTTCAACGGTCACTGGGAGACTTTCGGAGGTTTGAACTGGCAGGCAACCAAGCGTTTGGCTCTCGGCTGCACCGTAGTCAACTTCCTCAACCAGACTGGTGCCAAGGGTAGTATCGCAGGTGCCGAACTGATTACCAAGGATGAGGCAAAGGGAATCAAGAATCAGATAATGACGGGTAGCTATCTTCGTCCATTCACTGTAGAATTCACAGCTTCACTGAAGTTCTAAGCGATATAAATATCAATAAACATCATCGACAGCTCCTATATATAATATAATGTATAGGGCTGTCGGTAATAAGACAAACAATAATACGTTATAGATATAAACAATAACAATTAACAATAATAGTACAATGAGAACAAATAATATGATGAAGGCTGCCTGCCTCATGTTGATGGCATCAGCTACAACTTCTGCCTTTGCACAGAAGATGAACATCGAACACAAGGGTGATACTACTATCATCAAGGTGGAGAATCCTACCAAGTATCTTCTTCTCCCTATCCAGGAAGAGAAGGATGAGGCTCAGGTTTTGCTTGATACAGGTTCTAAGGATGATACCTGGATGGACGTTCGCCTGGCTCAGAATGGTTCTGATTACTATGTGCCTTTCGCTTTGGGCAAGGGTAAGACTGCTACAGTCAAGATTCTCGGTTTGAAGAAGGATGCTTTGGCACTCAACTTGCTCAAACTTAGCGATACATTCGATACTACCAACACCGATTACTATCGTCCATCTTATCACTTCACTCCGCTCTACGGCTGGATGAACGACCCTAACGGAATGGTGTATAAGGATGGTGAGTATCATCTCTATTTCCAGTATAACCCATACGGAAGCAAGTGGGGCAATATGCACTGGGGACATGCCGTAAGCAAGGACCTAGTTCATTGGGAGCATCTCGATCCAGCCATCGCCCGCGACCCTGTAGGTCATATCTTCTCTGGTAGTTCTGTGGTAGATAAGAAGAATACGGCAGGTTTCGGCAAGAATGCCATCATCGCCATCTATACCAACAACAGTAGTGTAAACCATGATGAGGTGCAGTGCATCGCTTATAGCAATGACAATGGTCGTACCTTTACCAAGTACGAGGGCAACCCAGTGTTGACTCCATTCGATGGCTTGAAGGACTTCCGTGACCCTAAGGTGTTCTGGTATGAGAAGGGAAAATGCTGGTATATGATTGTTTCTGCTGATAAGGAGACCCGCTTCTACAAGTCAAAGAATCTCAAGAAATGGACTTACGTGAGTGCCTTTGGTAAGGGTTTGGGTCAGCAGCCATGCCAGTATGAGTGCCCAGACTTCTTCCAGTTGCCTGTAAATGGTGATAAGAAGAAGATGAAGTGGGTGATGACCATGAATATCAATCCAGGTTGCTGGTTTGGTGGCAGTGCAACCGAGTATTTCGTAGGCGATTTCGATGGCAAGAAGTTTACTTGTCCTGATGCCCACGATGTGAAGTGGCTCGATTGGGGTAAGGATCACTATGCTACCGTTACCTTCTCAAACACAGGCGACCGAGTATTGGGTATCACCTGGATGAGCAACTGGCAGTATGCCAACCTTACTCCGTTCAAGCAGAACCGTGGTGCCAACGGTTTGCCAAGAGAGTTGAAACTTTACGAGAAGAATGGCAAGTATTATGTTTCTGAGAATGTAGCTCCTGAAGTATATGCTTTGAGAAAAGAAACCAAGGATTTGGCTGATGCTTCTGTTGCTGATGCCAAGGAGCAGAAGGGTGTTGCTGCCAATATGAATGGTGCTTTCGAAATCGAGGCCGATGTAACTCCAGATGCCAACGGCATTGCCGGTATTGAGATTTCAAACAACAAGCGTGAGCGCACCCTGATTTACTTCGATATGAAGCAGGGCAAGGTGGTAATGGATAGAACTGAGAGTGGTTTGACCGATTTCGGCAAGCAGGCAGTTCCTCACGATATCGAGTTGGCTTGGGACAAGCAGCGTGCAGCTGAAGGCAAGGAGCCTGCCCGCATTGCCAACTCCATCAACTACAAGAACGATTTCGCTCTGGCTACCTGGGCTCCATTGAGTCTTTGCGAGGATAGCAAGAAGACCTATCATGTTGATATCTTCGTAGATAAGTCATCTGTAGAACTCTTCGTAGATGGCGGCCGTATCGCCATGACCAATCTCGTGTTCCCTGTAGCTCCATACGAGAATGTGAAGCTCTACACCCAGGATGGCAAGGCTGAGTTCAAGAACCTGAAGGTTCATAAACTTGGTTTGTAATCATGTAGATATTGTATAGTCGAATTGTAGGTTTAAATGTAAATAGTAATGAGTCGCAACCTGATAATATTTTAGGTTGCGACTCTTTTTTTCGGTTCAGGGGAGATTGTCCGTGGATAAAACAACCTCTGTTTCTTATTTACCGGTTTGCTGTTTCATTCCCTCAAAAAACTTTTGCTGCAATTGTTTGGCCAGTTGATTATCTGGGTTGAGTTTGAGAGCTTTCTCGTAATCCTGCATCACTTCCAGATAATAGCGTTGACCGTTTTGTCCAGGATTCTGTACGATGCGTACCATATAGAGAAAACCGCGAAGGGTACAGATGTCAGACGGGTCAGCATGCTTTATATTCTCCATCTTGGCAATAGTTTCTTCAGTCTCTTTTAGAAGATTTTCTGTTTGTGGAGCATGCGGATTCATCACGGAATAATTGAGACTTTGCAAAACTATCTGAAACTTGGGCTGGATGCTATCAGGAAACATATCATCAATACGCTTCATCTCTGCAATACAATTAAGTATGCTCTCTGATGTCGGTTGCTGAAGTTTTGCAAGCGACTGTCCGATAAGCCCCTGCATTGTGGATTGCTGGGCATAGATAACTACAGATGTTGTCATGAAGAAGACAGACATCAATACGAATCGTTTAAAAGTTTGAAATGTCATATGCTTTATTATTTTTAAGTGAAACAAATATGCCTATATATAAAAATCTGTCTCTAGAAGGAACTATCGAACGTCCGTTAGTATTATATCCGAAAATGTTTGTACGGCCGAGGATGTTGTTCAGAGAAGAATAGATAATGACCTTGGGACTTAGCAGATAAGTAAGGTTTATATCTACGCTATTATAATGTGGTGTCTTGCCAATCAGAAAATGACGTCCGCTTGCATACGATTCAGTCAGCCCAATGATTGCTTTGCCGAATGAATATTTTGCTGTCAATCTCAGATTATGCCTTGAGGCGTAGTCAGGTATTCGCTCTTCTGTGTATTCGTGATAGAATCGCTTGGAATCGTTGTAGGAATATGAAAATGCTGTGGTCAGATGTTTGAAAAGCGAATGCTCTTCTACAAAAATGTCTATACCTTTACTCTTTCCATATCCTTTCGGTTGGTAAATACCCTTTTCCCATAAAGGCAATCGCTGATATTTTTTCCAGTAGGGTTCTATTCGTATGAGTGTACCAGGCGACTTATATTGTATGGATAGGATAGCATGATCTGCCGTACTTTGTCCAAGAGATTTCTTGTTTGTTGCAAGATAGTCATCTTCTGGAATCTGGCTATACCGACCGGTAGCAAATGAAAGCTGAAAATTCTTGTTAGGAATATAACATAGTGTAGCCCTTGGCATAAACAGCCAGTTGGCATGAGCCATATATTCTGTCCTTGTCGAAATATTCAGGAACACATGGGGCATCATCCTCCATTGGGCATCAATATGAGCAGCAAGAATATTATAATCCAACTTGTAGCAATCGTTTTCGTACTCCATGAGGCTGTTTCGCTGATAGTCCTCCATTCCTGCCGATATTTTTAGTGCATCCGAGCAAATTTTGCGTATTCCTGTTTTCAGATGTATCTCATTCCTGAAGTTGTAATATCGGTCACCAGCAATCTTCGCATCTTCTATATCGTTGAATACCGATGAGCTTGCCATACCACAAAAGAGCGTGTAGCCAGCACCCCACTGTGCCTTATAGGTTGTGTTGGCATAGATATTATTCTCTTTGAGCGAAAGGTTTTGGTTGTCTATATGCTGTCCTACAGATGTAAAATCATAGCCAACGTATGTTTTCAATATTCCGGCATTTCGGAACTCATTCTTGTATTGTGATTCGCCAGAAAGTTTTAGATAAGGCTTGTTGAAATCAAGCCTTTCTGAAAATAACTGATTGTAGATTCCCAAACTTGTTAGTGCGGCATTAAAGGATAAGCTGCTGTGGGAATATGCCTTGGTGCCACCGATGTTCCAGTCAACCAATGATGCGCTGACTCCATATTTGTCACTTGTTGCAGCATCTGATGTTTCCATAGGGAGAACGGAGGAAAGTGCTTGTCCATATTCTCCGCTATATCCACCAAGAGAAAAGTTGATACCTTTAAATATAAAAGGAGAGAATCGTCCACGTACATCAGTATTTTCTGTGTTTGTACTATATGGAACAAGGACGTGCATTCCGTTAATGAAAGTCTGGCATTCTTCGCTTTCTCCACCACGGACATAGAGCTTTCCGTTTTCTCCCACTTTTTGAGTGCCGGGTAAAGTTTGCAGGGCTGCAACAATGTCCCCGCATGAATTACCTGCCATCACAACATCTAAGGCATCCATAGTCTTGAAGTTGTCACTTTTCCCGAAACTGTAAGTGCTGGCAGATATTACAACTTCTTGGATTGCCGTAGCTTTTTCTTTCATTTGGATAGAAAGATTATGTAACTTGCAGGCATCTGCAGTCTGCATATATTCTTCAAAACCAATCATGGTAATCTTGATAGACGCTTCTCCGGTTTTTGATGTGGAAAAGGAAAACCTGCCCAGAGAATCTGTCAGGCATCCATCAATTGTGCCCATGATGAAAACATTGGCACCAGCAAGCGGTTCCTGACCGCTTTTTACCATGCCTGATATGATGGTCTGTGCAGCCAGGTTGCAGACTGAAGTCAGCAGCAATGCGATATGTATTATTCGATGTTTCATGCCGCAAAGATACTGCATGAAACTGGAGTTACCAAATTCTTAGGATATACAACTAAAACTTATGATAGAAAGCTAGTTAAGATGCCGAATAACTAAGTTGAAGGACAAATAACTATGTAAGATAAGTCTTTAACTTGGGCACAAATTTTCGGGAAACGGGTATGATGTTTGTGCAATTTCCGAGAGTCAGTTGATAACCATTTGAGTTGCCTCGTGCCGAAGTGATATTATTCACATTGACAGCAAAAGAACGGTGACATTGGAAAATGTTCTCAAACTCTTTCAACTCTTCAAGAGCATGGGTTAGAGTTGTATGGATATCAACAGCAACAACATTACCTTCTTTTAGAAAACAGACGGATACATTGTTTTTCTGTGCTTCGATATAAAGTAGATCGTTGATGGCAATCGACAGATCGTTTCCTCTTACGTTAGTATCATGGATGGTAATAGATACTTCTTCCTGTTCCTTTGTTGTATTGCGCAACAACTCTTCCATTCTCTCTCGTAATGTTCTGTTGTATTGCATTCCGATAGATAATGTCGTAAGAAATATGCCTATGATAATAGTCCAATTTAGAAACAAGAGAAACAGACTGAATGTAATCGTATAATGAAACAAGTACGAGAATAGGAGGAAATTACCGAAGGCAATGATGAAAATCAGTCCGAGTATAGCTACTCCTTCATGCCAGATACGCCAGGGCTTGATAGTTTGATGCAAATACTTCAATATCGTTGCAGCGTATGTTATGTGGCATCCAAAAGTTACCAGTCCGAATAATGTAGCAACAAAGCATTTGTTACCTTGATATAAGCAGAGTCCAAATGGCTGCAGAAAATATAAAATTACCCAAATGATGAAGCCAAAGATGCTACTATCTTTTAGCAAGTGTTTACTCTGTTTAAAAGGATATGTTCGAGTTAGAAACGACATGTTGAATCTGATTTATTTAATTAACGCAGCACTATCATTTATCTTCTTTATCAGAGTACCTAAGCTACTCTGTTGGTGCACTGGGATGCTTGCCATATCCAGACATTTTGTTTATTATCGTGCTGCAAAAATAAAACAAAGTTCTGAATGACACGGCAAAAGTACAAATAAAATTTGAGAAACGCACTTTTGGAGACGTTTATTTTGGTAATGAAGCATTTTCTTATGATGTCTCAGGACTTTTTTTCTTGATGACATCTGTAACTTTCTGCGCCTTCCCAGGTCCGAAGGTGTAATAGATAGCCTCTTCCTCATCACATACCTCGCCTTGCGAATTGGCAAGGGTACTCTGTTCGACCTCTCGGGAAGAAAAGTCCTTGTGCCACAAAAAGGACACATTTATATTATGGGCAACAAGAAAGTCGTATGGTAGGAACGTGTGTTTCGGATAAAATATAATAAAAGCCGCAGTTTGTAAACGCAAACTGTGGCTTTTTCGTTTTTTTATGCTATCTTTGCACACAGATAAGTTTTTAAAGATAGATTATGATGGAACTGCAAGTTAAACAAGTACCTTATGGGGTGGCAGATTTTGCTATGGTAATAGAGCAGAATCTATATTATGTGGATAAGACGATGTTTATCCCGGAGTTGGAGAAGCAGCCTCGCAATTACATGGATTACGGATGTTCTCCTCGTCAGATGATAGACCCGAATACCCGTACCGATTACGGCAAGATGAAGAAACTGTTGCAGTTTGACAAGCTGGATGGAGAGCGTAAGGGCATTATCCGCAAGATAGCAGAAGAGGAGCAGATTGTTACCCAGCTTTATGAGTCGTTTTCTGCGTATCAGATTCCAAAGGCAGAGATATTCCCAAGTCTTCTGTTCTATTATGGCATGTTGACCATCAAGGGAACTCGTGGCTCCAAGCTCATTCTGGGCATTCCAAACAATAATGTCCGCAAGCAGTATTATGGTTATCTGGAAGAGGAGTATCAGGCAAAGGCTTATGTGGATGTCAACCAGCTCACCGATTACTATTATGATATGGCATATGATGGTAAGTGGGAAGAAGGATTGCGCTTTATGGCGGATGCCTATGCCAAGGTTTCTTCGGTGCGTGATGGCATTGAGGCTGAGCGAAACCTGCAGGGATTCTTCATGGCTTATCTGAATCTGAATGATTATTATATCACGGCTCCAGAGTTGGAGTTGAATCATGGCTATTGTGATTTCTTCCTTTTGCCAGACCTTACCCATTATGCCAGTCAGCATAGCTACATTCTGGAGTTGAAGGTTCTTTCGAAGAAAGATTTCTCTGCGATAGTTGAAGGTGAGTTCACGGAAGATGGCAAGCCTATGACCAAGGCAGAGAAACAGTGGCGTGAGGCCCTAGATCAGATTCATCGATATGCCGAGGCTCCAAGGGTTGAGGCTTTGCGCCAAGGAACAAAACTCCATCTCATCATCATGCAGTTTGAGGGGTGGGAACTTAAACGGATGGAAGAAGTATAAATTCAATGAAAAGAATCAATATTATCTTAATAGTACTATCTTTTAGTATGCTCCTTCTTCTTGGTGCTTGTACCCAGAAGAAGATGGTGATTGGTGTGTCGCAATGTTGCGGCGGAGTTTGGCGTGAGAAGGTGAATAATGAGATGCGGCTGGCGCAGTATCAATATGATTATGTGGATTTGCTGTTTACTACTGCAGAGAATGACGGGCAACGCCAGGCTCGTCAGATAGACAGTATGATAGCTAGGAAGGTAGATTTAATCGTGGTGGCCCCTGATAACGTGAATGATGTTACTCCCGCCATCGAGCGAGCTTATCGTGCGCATATCCCGGTTATTCTCTTCGACAGAAAGGTAAAGACAACCTATTATACAGCTTCCATCGGTGGCGATAATGTAGAAGCGGGTAGGGAAGTGGCCCGCTTTCTTGCCAGTAAACTGGATGGAAAAGGTACCGTTGTTGAGATTACGGGCTTGAAGGATGCTTCCCCTGTCATTGAGCGCCATCGTGGTTTCCACGAGGTGATGAAGAATTACCCGGGAATCAAGGTGGTTACCCTGGAAAGCAACTGGAAGTTAGAGCGTGCCCAGGAGTTAATGAAGCAATATCTGGATAATGGCGGACATGCGGATGGCGTGTTCGGGCATAGCGACTTGGGTGCCATAGGAGCCTTTCTGGAAGCAGAGAGACGAGGCATTGATAAGCAGATGCTGATAGTAGGCATTGATGGATTGCCTGGAGAATGGGAAGGAGTGGATAGAGTGAAGAGAGGACAGTTTGCTGCTTCTTATGTCTATCCTACCCAGGGCGAAAAGATTATGGAATTGGCTATGAATATCCTTCAGGGTAAACCCTATAAGAAGGATAATGTGATGAAATCATTCCTTGCTACCCCGGAGAATTGTGATGCCATCGCCCTGCAATATCAGGATTTGGAAGCCAAGATGAAGAATCTGGATCAGATTTCTGACAGTCTTGATTCTTATTCAGAGGTTTCCCGTATCCAGAAATGGATGCTTTTGATTGCCTTTATTGTAGTTCTGATTCTGTTCTTTGTCATCTACTATATATATAAGGTATATAGAAAGAAGCTGCAGAAACAGAAAGCCGTGGCTCGTGGCTTCATCGAGAACAAGGAGGGCTGGGCTGCAGAACTGAATCATCTGGATGAGAGTAACCGTTACTTCATGGACCGTTTCAAGAAGAAGATCCTTGAAAATATGGGCAATGCTGATATGAAGATGGATGATTTGGGAGCCCAGATGCTGTTGAGCAAGGTGCAGCTCTATCGCAAGGTGAAGGCTATGACAGGAAAAACGCCTGCCGAGCTCTTGAAAGAGATGCGCCTGCAGAGAGCCTATACCCTCTTGCAGCAAACAGACAAGACAATCTCTGAAGTTTCGGCAGAAGTAGGCTTTGCATTACCGGGCTATTTCTCTTCCTGTTTCAAGAAACAATATGGCGTTCTTCCTACCGATTTCAGAAATGAACAGTTATCTAAAAGGAAATAGTATTCTAACTCCTTTAAAATAAGTACTTTAAAATCTTAGCAAAAGATAAGAAAATCGTTTCATGTAACATAATTATTGTTGCAGGAACGATTTTTTTTATTGTTATGGTTGAAAACAAAGTACTTTTGCCAGCAACAAGCAACTATAATAATATTAAAGAATAAACAATTTTATTAATTCAATAAAAACCGTATGATAGAACATTTGAATAAACAATTAACGAAATTACATCTGTCTTTACTGGTGTTAATGTCGCTGCTGATATTCCAATCAGTAGAAGCTCAGCGTCTTTGGAATTTTGATGGGCAAAATCCATTTGCTGATAGCCAGGGACTGAATCCTCTTACCTGTTCTTCGGTGAGAACGAGTGTTGATTATTGTGCAGGCATCAAAGGAAAAGCTTTGAGAACCGATGGATATTCCGTAAGTCTTCGTACGCAGGTTTCATCTCCGTGCCACTCTGTGTCTGCATGGTTTGCCCTAGAGTCTTTGCCTACGGATACGGCTACCTTTATAGGTATCAAGGACAAGAATGGCAATGCTGTTTCCGTGAGCGTTGACTCTTATGGAAAGTTGATGTTTGAGATTTCTGGCAAGAATTCTGGCAAGGAGGTGAATACTTCTGTCTATGCTGGTTGTAAAGTTGAAACTTTTAAGTGGTTGCATCTTTTGTTGGATATCGAAACCTCCACCTTATATTATAATGGTAAAGACGTGGCTTCATTCAAAGGTGTTGTTTCTGATTTGGTAGGTCCGTTTCAGATGTTTTTTTGTCAGGGATTCAAGTCTAGGCCTTTGGGAATGTACGATCAGTCATTTATCAATGGCGTGATAGACAATGTACGATTGAATGTTGTGTCTGCTGAAAAGGTATTTTTAAAGGATGAAGTGGCTAAGTATGTTAGGGAAATTCCTGATTTGTCGATTCCTGTCTCTAGGTTTATGACAGACTATAATCGTCCGAAATATCATTTGATGCCTGCTGCCAACTGGACTAATGAGTCGCATGGTTTAATATATTTTAATGGCATGTATCATATTTTTGATCAGAAGAATGCTTCCAATATTAATCTCAAACAGATAAACTGGGGCCATTTCGAGAGCAAGGATTTAGTCAGTTGGACTGAGCGTAAGCCTGTTCTTTCTCCTGATAAAAGCTATGATAGTTTAGGTATCTGGTCGGGCTGTGCGTTCATTAATGATGAAGGAATCCCTCAGATTATTTATACTGGCGGAAGCAGGCGTAATTCCATCAATGCCGCTTTTCCTCAGGATTCATGTTTGAATGTATGGCAGAAGTTTGCTCACAATCCAATCGTTGCAGATTGTCCGAGCGAATTTTCCCGTTCTGATATGAGAGATCCCTTTGTTTGGAAAATGGATGGTCACTGGTATATGGTTGTAGGCTTTGGTGTGACTAGAGATCAGGAGGAGCATGGAACCTTGCTTCTGTACCGTTCTGATGATTTACGCTCATGGACTTACAGAGGACTGTTTTTTGGGGGAAATCCTCAAGTAGATCATACGGGTATCTTTTGGGAGATGCCTATCGTCATCAAGATGGGCGATAAATATGTCCTGTCCGTCAATCGTGTGCCTCATCGCGGAATCCCAGCCCAGACTCAATATTGGGTGGGCGACATTCAGAATGAGAGATTTGTACCGGATCAGCAGGTGCCAGAAAATCTGGAGGTAATCAACAGATTACTGTCTCCGTCAGTATGGCAGATTGCGGATAGTCAATATGTGGCTATGGCTATTATTCCTGACGAGATAAGAGAAGTGCCTACTTATCAGCAAGGTTGGGCACATCTTTTCAGTTTACCTAGAGTGTGGACGTTGAGAAATGGCAAGATATGCCAGATGCCGCTTCCTGCTTTGAAACAACTTCGTGACAAGGAATCACGTATAGCTAAAGAGAGCCTTGTTCGGTCGAAACTTATCTACGATGGTAAGCGTCAGGTAGAGATTGATGCCGTATTCTATCCTCAGGATGCCAGTCAGTTTGGTTTCCAGCTGCAGACAAATGGCGGTAAGGAGAAGTCTTTCATCTATTATGATGTGAAAAAGCAACGTTTAGTGGCTGATCATACGAAATCATCTTTGCAGATGGGTATTCCTCTTGAAATCCGTACAGGCAATTTGCACTTGCCGATGAATTCTCCAGTCCGTTTCTATCTTTTTATAGATGGTTCGATTATCGAGGGATTTGTTAATGACGAATATGCTTTCACCTCTCGCTTCTTCCCTAAAAATGCAGAGAATGTACAGGTTCAGCTATATTCCAAGAAAGGAAAGACAGAAGCCGAAGTAAAGGTATGGACTCTGAATGGTGCCAAAATGAAAACTAACTTTTAAATAACAATTAATATGAAAGCAAAGAACGTATTGATGACCGTGCTTTTCAGCATAGGTTGTTTAGGTGTGTATGCTCAGGCATCTTCTCTTTACCATGAGAAGTATAGACCTCAGTATCATTTCTCCCCAAGCAAGGGATGGGTAGGTGATCCAAGCGGATTGATGTATTATCAAGGCAAGTACCACTTGTATTGGTGGGGTAAGGCGGAATCCAAGGACTTGGTTCATTTCGAGGAAAAGTCAGCAGATAACGTGATGCAGAATGTGGATTCTAACACTTCCTGCTTTACGGGTTCAGCTTTGATCGACAAGAACAATACGGCTGGATTCGGCAAGGGTTCCTATATAGCAGCCCTTACCGTATTCTCTAAGGATAGCAAGAAGCAGGCTCAGGGCATAGCCTACAGCCATGATGGCGATAAGTTTTATCTTTACGACCAGAATCCTGTGTTGGATATATGGAGCACAGAGTTTAGAGACCCTACTGTCTTTTGGTGCGAGAAGACCCATAAGTGGGTGATGGTTGTGGCTAAGGCCTTGGAGAAGAAGGTGATGTTTTATGAGTCTGATGACTTGAAGCATTGGACGTGGTTAAGCGACTTTGGTCCATCAGGAAATTCAGAGAAGAGCTGGGAATGTCCCGATTTGTTCCAATTACCGGTTGAGGGTGATTCTAATGTGAAGAAATGGGTTCTTGTGATTTCCATCAATTGGGCACAGGAGCAATATTTTGTTGGCGATTTTGATGGCAAGTCATTCAGACTGGAGGCAAATCATCCTGTAGAGCCTCTCTATGTTGATAAGGGCATGGATTATTATGCATCACGTACCTTCCGCGATTATGATGGTAGCCTGCACGATGTTGTGTCTTTAGGTTGGGTAGCCACATGGGACTATGCTCAGCAGCAGCCTTCACAATACGGAAAAGGCATGTGGTCGGTGCCTCGGAAGCTGGCATTGAAAAAGGTGGGTTCCCATTATTTTCTGACTCAGCAACCTATTGAGGCTTTGCGTCAGCTTAGGGGCAAGCAGGTATCAGCCAACTATAAATTGCCTTTGGGAAGTGCAAGATTGAAGTGTGCATCTCCAAAGAGTAATGTCTATGAGATGGATGTAACCTTCTCAGCTCTGCAATCAAATGTCTTTGGCTTGAACCTATGTTCTGGACACGGCAGGAAGGTGACAATCAGTTATGATACTGATTCTCATAATCTGGTAATCGACCGTACGCATTGTGCTGATGTGGATATTCCTAAGTTTGACCGTATGGCTCATGCTCAGGTGTTGCCGCAAAATGGGAAGCTGCGAATGCATATCTTCGTAGACAAATCGAGCGTGGAAATATTCTGTAATGACGGTCAGGATGTGTTTACGCTGCAAACTTTCCCTTCTGAAGATCAGATAGGTATCGAAACATTCTCCCAAAAGAGTGTAACGAATATGGAATTGAAATGGTGGCCTCTCCAAGCTATTTGGAAATAGCTCCAAAGATAAAAAATGATTTCGTTTACTGAGAAAATCATTTCATGTACGATTTCTTATAGTGAAAGAACTAAAAGTTACAGTTCTGCTCGCAGACTTTCCCTAATTTTGCAGCAGATACAAGCAATAACAATTTTTGAAACTTAAAATGTTATAATAGTATGAACAATCTTTCAAAATTACTAATGAGCTCTGCGCTCTGTACTGTTTGCACCGTAGCTAGTGCACAACAGGTAAATGTAAATGGCATTGTGAAAGATGCTACTGGTGAGACAGTCATTGGTGCATCTGTCATGGTGAAGGGTACTAAGACCGGAACCGTTACCGACTTTGATGGAAACTTCCATGTAGAATGTGCTCCTGGTTCCACACTTGTTATATCTTATATTGGATATAAGACGCAAGAAGTGAAGGCTACTGATGATATGGTAGTGACACTTCAGGAAGAGTCTAATAGCTTGAACGAGGTGGTTGTTACTGGTTATACATCAGAAAAGAAAGCAGACTTGACAGGTTCTGTTGCCGTTGTCAAGATGTCTGATATTGCTGACGTACCTACAGGTAATGTCCTTTCCAGCTTGAATGGTCGTGTAGCAGGTGTTAATATCACTACCGATGGTACTCCTGGTGGTGGTAACACAGGAACATTGGTTCGTGGTACTACAACTATTAATAATTCTTCTCCACTTTACGTTATCGATGGTGTGATGACCCGTGATAACGTAGGTTCAATCTTGTCTTCCAATGATGTAGAGAGTATCCAGGTTTTGAAGGATGCATCTTCTGCTGCCATCTATGGTGCTCAGGCTGCCAATGGTGTCATCATCATTACCACCAAGCGTGCCAAGAAGGGTGAGGTGAAGATAGATTTCGAGGGTTCTCTTACCGCTCAGACTTTTACAACCAATTATGACTTGCTGGATGCCAACCAGTGGGGTGATGTTTATTGGCAGGCTTACAAGAATACCTATGGCACTCATCCAAATTCATTGATTTATGGTAATGGCGAGCAGGCGCAGTTGAATACCACAACTCCTTATTTCACTGGTGCAAATGGTCAGACTTATACAGCAGCCAATACCGATTGGCTTGATGTGATGTATAAGACAGCCCTGATGCAGAACTACTCTCTGACATTGAGTAGAGGTGGAGATAATGGCGCATCTTCTTTGTCAGTCAACTGGATAGATCAGGATGGTATGCTGAAAAATACAGATTACCAGCGTTTCAACACCCGTTTGACATCCGATTATCAGTTCCTCAACAATAAGGTACGAGTAGGCGAGAGTGTTGCCATCAACTATTGGACCCAGCATGTAGCTCAGGGAGGCATAGAAGAGCAGCTTGTCAAGCAGCACCCTGCACAGCCTATTTATGACAGCATGGGCGGATACGGTGGTGGATACATTGATGTATTCAATGATTCTCCAAACCCAGTTCGTCTTCAGAACAATCAGAAGGATAATAAGCATCAGTACTGGAGAGTTTTCGGTAACATGTACTTGGAGATTGAGCCAATCAAGAATCTTACCTTGCGCTCCAACTTCGGTGTGAACTACTATAATGAATTCAGCAAGACCTTTGTACCTTCCTGGAATGAGGGACCTCGTGTCGTCAATACCAATGAATTGGATTCATATCACTATCACAACCTCAACTGGGTTTGGACCAATACAGCCAACTATCAGTTGAATCTTGGCAAGCATGCCACATCTTTCCTCTTAGGTATGGAGAGCAAGAAGAATTCTACCGAGGATTTGAAAGGTTACGGTCAGGGCTTGACTTCTGAAGATCCGAACTATCGATATCTGAATTCAATCACCTCTGTTCCAAACGTGAATGGTTTCGGTTCTAATTACAGTATGGTATCTTATTTCGGTAAGATCAACTATGCTTATGATAGCAAGTATCTCTTGGCTTTCACTATTCGTCGTGATGCTTCTTCCCGTTTCGGTAAGAATAACAACTCTGGTGTGTTCCCTTCTGTATCAGGAGGTTGGCGTATCAGCAGCGAGAAGTTTATGAAGAATACCCACAAGTGGTTGGACGATTTGAAGCTCCGTGCCAGCTGGGGTATCAACGGTAACGATGAGATTGATAACGAAGCTACTTATACAAAATATCTGGTATCACTCTCCAATGCCAGCTACAACATCTCTGGCAATAACCAGACTCTCGCTCCAGGTGCCAGCAAGACTTATACAGGTAATCCTGACTTGAAGTGGGAGCAGACCAAGCAGTTGAATCTCGGTTTCGATGCTACTCTCCTCGATCAGCGCCTGACTGTTACCTTCGATTACTTCGATAAGCGTACTACAGATATGCTTTATCAGCCTCCATATGCAGGTGTTTTGGGTGAAGGTGGTTACTCTTGGACCAACTGCATCTCTATGAACAATAAGGGTGTTGAGTTTGTATTGGGTTGGAGAGACCGTTTGAATTCCGGCTTCAGCTATGATGTTTCCTTCAACGGTTCTGTCTACAACAATGAAATCACTTCACTTCCAAATACTATCTATTATACATTTGGCGGCGGTATGCCAGGCAAATCAATCGTAGGTCACAGCTTTGGCTCATGGATGGGTTACAAGACAGATGGCGTATTCCATACTCAGGCAGAGGTGGATGAGTACAATCAGAAATATGATGTACAGTTTGGTAAGCCTGGTGTAGGCCGTATCAAGTATCTTGATGTTAACAATGATGGTAAGATTACTACCGACGATCAGACCTGGTTGGGCTCAGACCAGCCTAAGTTTATTGGCGGTTTGAACCTCTCAGCTTCTTACAAGGGCTTCGACTTGAGCTTGTTCTTCAACGGCATGGTTCGTGATGCATGGAATAATTCGAAGTACTATACAGATCTCTTCCAGTGCTGGAACGGTAACCATTCAACCCGTCTGCTGGATGCAATGAATGCTTGGACAGAGTATGAGAAGACAGGTGTTTACAACAGCAATGTACCTGCTTTGACCACATTGGACAGCAACAACGAGAATCGTAGTTCTGAGTTCTATATCGAGGATGGCTCATTCATCAAGTTGAAGACTTTGACTTTGGGCTACACCTTGCCAAAGTATTTGCTTGAGAAGGTTAATATCCGCAATGCCCGTGTTTATTTTCAGGCACAGAATCTCTTCACCATCACCGGTTATACAGGTGCTGATCCAGAGGGCTTGGGGTATACCTACCCATTACCAAGAACCTTCACATTTGGTTTGAGTGTTGGTTTCTGATATTGAGTTTAGAACAAGTAAAGTTTAATTTCTTAAAAGATCACAATTATGAAGTTTAAATATATTCTGTTTGCTGCTGCTGTAAGTTTGATGGCAACAAGCTGTAACGAAGATAGTTTCCTGGATAACCAGCCTCAGGGTTCTTTGAGTGATGAAGTTATCAAGAACGATAATAAGGTAGATTTGCTCACCAATGCAGCTTATTCTGCCTTGATGGGACCTAACCCACAGGATTGGAGTGTATGGACTTGCCCGGTAACCAACTGGAGCTATGGTAGTGTACGTTCTGACGATGCCTACAAAGGTGGCGGTGGTACCGGCGACTTGGCAGACATTCACCGCATGGAGATCATGGATGTAGATGCTACCAACGGCAATGGCGACTCTAAGTGGTATCATCTTTATACAAGCGTTCAGCGCTGCAATTCAGCTCTCCGCATGTTGGAGAGTATGAGTGATGCCCAGTTGAAGGACCGCAAGGTTCAGATCGAGGAGATGAAGGTGCTTCGTGGACATTTCTATTTCGAGTTGAGCCGTTTGTTCAATCGTATTCCTTATTTTGAGGAGAATTACGAAGGCAAGATTTCTGATCTATCTAACGTAGAGTTTACTCGCGACCAGATTCTCGAGAAGATTGCTGCCACTATGGAGGAGGCAGCCAATGTGTTGCCGGAATCACAGTCTGAGATTGGCCGTATCAATAAGTATATTGCTACAGCCTATGCAGCCAAGGTGAATCTCTACCGTGCTTATAAGCAGGATGAGACTACCCATAAGGTCATTTCCATCGATCTGAATCTTCTGCAGAAGGTAGTTAGCGAGTGTGATGTTCTTATCAATAGCGGTAAGTATGGATTGCTCGATAATTTCCAGGATTTGGATAAGGTTTCTACCGGTGATAACAGCAAGGAGGGTGTCTTCCAGGTACAGTATTCCATGAACGATGGTTCTGCATCAGCAGGTCGCATCAACTGGAGCAACTTGCTGAATGCTCCTCAGGGTCCTTATTCAGGCGACGGCTTCTTCTTGCCAAGTCAGGATTTGATTGATGCTTATCAGACCGATGAGAATGGTCTGCCTCTCTTCGATACTTATTACAAGAAGCATTTCGATGTATGGAATGCTGAAGAAAATAAGTGTGATAATACCACAGCCAATGTGGATCCTCGTGTAGATTTCATTGTGGGTCGCCCTGGTGTAACCTGGAAGACTTACGGCGAGACTCCATATAAGAACACATGGGTACGCGATCAGGCTACCTATGGTCAGCATAGCTGCAAGCGCTTCTTCGTTTCTCCTGAGAGCAATGAGATGTTCAATGGTTGGCCTTGGGGTGCCAGTGCCTTAAACTGGAACATCATCCGTTATAGCGACATCTTGCTTTGGAAGGCTGAGGCTTTGATTGAGATGAATCAGAATCTGGATGAGGCTCGCCAGTTGATTAATGAAGTTCGTGGACGTGCTGCCCACAAGCAGTATTGGGTTAAGGATTTCAATGATGATACCAAGTTTGCTGCCAATTATAAGATTGCGCTTTATCCACAGGCTGGCTGGACTCAGGATTATGCTCGTAAGGCTTTGCGCTATGAGAGCCGTCTGGAGACTGCTATGGAGGGTGAGCGTTTCTTCGACCTGGTACGTTGGGGTATTGCCGCTGAGACGATGAATGCCTACTTTGCACACGAAAAGGGTAGTAGAACATATTATAATAATGCTAAGTTCACAGAAGGTAAGGACGAGTATTTGCCAATCTCCATTACTCAGTACAACCTTTCAAATGGTGCATATACCCAGAATCCTGGTTATGCAAGCTTTAAGTAGAAATAATCAGGGGTGTTCCCTGCTGTAAAAAGACCGATATATGGAAAATTTTACAAGTTTTATTCAATATGAAGGTCATACCTTCTTTTGGGTGATGTGAAGATTCCATATGTCGGTCATAGTTTTTTCTTCGATCATGAGGAAAAAGTGTTCATTGCTTATTAAAAATGTGTCCATGTTACATATTTATTTGGGTATGAACGATTAGTTGAATCCTTTTTCTGCAAAACCACTAATTTTGTAGCAGAAAACGAGAAGAGGTTATTCTTGAATCGTTTAGTCATGCAAATAAAAACAGTTTAATCCATTGATAGTTGATTGGTTTAGTTGATATAATTAGGATTTTAGTTTTAGTTGATAAAAGGGTTTAGTTTTAAGGTTAGTTAGTTTTTAGGTAATAGTAGGAATTAGTTGCTTGACGGGTAAGAGGATTGTTTTTCAGGATACATATAAAAAAGTAAAACGTGCTGGAGGCATCATATATAAGATAGTTGCTGAAGGCATCCTATATAAAATTAAGTAGAATAAACAATAAATAATAAACAGTCTTATTAATATGAAAAAGATATTTATTTCGGCGCTTGTCGCTCTTTGCGGTTTCACCGCCAGTTATGCCCAGCAGGCTTCCTTCTTGAGCAATAACCACTGTCTCTATCGCATCAGCCAGGAGAGTCAGAACCAGAAGTGTCTCTTGCTTCCTGTGCAGGAAAATGCAGAGATAGCTAATATTAAGGTGATTGCCAACAACAAGCAGGTGAAAGCCCTCAATGTGAAGTTGGCTAAAGACCACGTAGATTATTTCGTACCTCTCTATATGGATGAGTTTGCTGGCTTGAAAGGCCTGGCTCTCGATATCCATGTCAATGGCGATTATAGTAAGGAAGGACTGAATGCCCTCACTTGCTGGAAGGAGATGAAGTTCTCTGATGCTTTCGATATGAAGAATCGCGAGCAGTATCGTCCGGATTTCCATCACACTCCTGCTTACGGATGGATGAACGACCCTAATGGTTTGTTCTATAAGGATGGCGTATGGAATCTCTATTTCCAGTATAATCCTTACGGATCACAGTGGGAGAATATGACCTGGGGACATTCTACATCTACCGATTTGGTACATTGGAAGTTCCAGGGTGCCCCTATCCAGCCAGATGCAATTGGTACCATTTTCAGCGGTTCTGCCGTTGTGGATAAGAATAATACCGCTGGTTTGGGCAAGGGTGTTGTTGTGGCTCTCTACACTTCGGCTGGTGAGAACCAGACACAGAGCATGGCTTACAGCACAGATAATGGCAAGACCTTTACTAAATATGAGGGAAATCCTATTATCACCAGTACTGTGCCAGACTTCCGTGACCCTCACATGTTCTGGAACGAGGATATCAAGAAGTGGAATATGATTCTGGCTGCCGGTCAGCACATGGAAATCTATTCTTCAGATAACTTGAAGGACTGGAAATACGAAAGCTCTTTTGGTGAGAAGTATGGCAACCATGGTGGTGTTTGGGAATGCCCAGACCTGATGAAGATGAAGGTTCGTGGCACCGATAAGGAGAAGTGGATGCTCATCTGCAACATCAACCCTGGCGGTCCATCCGGTGGTTCAGCAACCCAGTATTTCGTAGGTGATTTCGACGGACACAAGTTTACTTGCGACAGCAAGCCAGAGGTAACCAAGTGGATGGATTACGGAAAGGATCATTATGCTACAGTTACTTTTGATAACGCACCAGAAGGTCGCCGCGTGGCTATCGCCTGGATGAGCAACTGGCAGTATGCCAACCAGGTTCCTACCCAGCAATACCGTTCAGGCAACTCTATTCCTCGCGACTTAGGTCTCTTCGAGTATAAGGGTGAAACTTATTGCAGCGTGGTTCCATCTCCAGAGATGACAGCAGCAAGAAGCAAGAAGGCTGGCAAGAAACTCACAGAATCTTGCGAGATGGTAGTGAATCTCAAGGGAAATGCTACTATCACTTTGAGCAACGACAAGGGCGAGAAGGTAGTGATGAACTACGATGCCAAGGCAGAAACCTTCTCAATGGATAGAACCAAGAGCGGTAAGATGGATTTCAGCAAGGACTTCGCTGCAGTCACCAAGGCTCCAACCTACGGCAAGATCAGCCAGCTGCGCATCTTCATCGACAAGAGCAGCATCGAGGCACTGGATGCTGACGGCAAGATGTCCATGACCAATCTCGTGTTCCCAAGCAAGCCTTACAACAAGGTTACTGTAAAGGGAAAGGGTAAGTATCAGGTTTACGACATCAAGTAACCTCATCTGTTAAGAACTGAATCTATAAGATAATTGTTTCTTAGTGTGTTACTGATGTAACAATGCAACAAAAATGGTAGCCGATGAACGATATTTTATGATATATTGTATCGTTTATCGCTACCTTTGCACCAGCAAAATAGAAACAATAACGCTAACAATTATGAATAAATCATCAAAGTTATCAATCATCCCGGTGATGCTCTGTTTCTTCGCCATGGGATTTGTAGATTTGGTAGGTATTGCCTCCAACTACGTAAAGGAAGATCTCAACCTCAATGATGCAACAGCCAATCTGTTCCCATCGCTGGTATTCTTCTGGTTTCTCATCTTCTCGGTTCCTACGGGAATCCTGATGAATAAGATAGGTAGAAAGAAGACAGTACTTCTGTCTTTGCTCGTTACCGTTATCTCACTCCTTTTGCCCATCTTTGGCGAAAACTTTGAGCTGATGCTCGTGTCGTTCTCATTGCTCGGCATCGGAAATGCCTTGATGCAGACATCCCTGAACCCTCTGGTTTCGGTGGTGACATCAGGTCAGAACCTGGCATCCACATTGACCTTCGGTCAGTTTGTCAAGGCGATAGCTTCTTTTCTGGCTCCATACATCGCTATGTGGGGCGCCATGGCAAGCATTCCAACCTTCGGTTTGGGCTGGAGAATCCTCTTCCCAATCTATATGGTTATCGGAATCGCAGCTACCTTCTTCCTGGCTGGTACACCTATCGAGGAGGAGAAGAACGAGGGTAAGGCTTCCGGCTTTGGCGAGTGCTTCAAGTTGCTCGGCAAACCTATCGTGCTGCTTTCCTTCATCGGTATCATGTGCCATGTAGGCATCGATGTGGGTACCAATACCACAGCTCCTAAAATTCTGATGGAGCGTCTGGGATGGACGCTGAACGAGGCTGCCTTCGCTACATCGCTCTACTTCATCTTCCGTACCATCGGATGCTTCACCGGTACCGTTTTCCTCCGCATGATGAAGACCCGCACTTTCTTTGTCATCAGCGTAGTGATGATGGCTCTGAGTATGATAGGCATGTGGGTAGGCGAGAGCAAGACGATGCTTTATATCGCCATCGCCCTGGTGGGATATGGCAACTCTAACGTGTTCTCCATGATTTTCTCTCAGGCACTTCTTGCCATGCCTGATAAGAAGAACGAGGTGAGTGGACTGATGATCATGGGACTCTTCGGTGGTACCGTCTTCCCTTTGATTATGGGCTTTGCCAGCGATACTTGGGGGCAGGCTGGTGCTGTGGCTGTCATGGCTGTGGGAGTCGCTTATCTCTTCACTTATATCCGCAAGTTATAATAAAAATCATCCGCAATCGTTTTTATCGTATATAATAAGGTATAATTATGGAAACAAAGAATTTGAATACAAAATATTGTGTAGGTTTGGGCGAAATCCTCTTTGATGTTCTCCCTAGTGGCTCTCAACTCGGCGGTGCTCCTGCCAACTTCGCTTACCACGCAGGTCAGCATGGTTTGCATTCTGTAGCCGTGAGTGCTGTGGGTAAGGATGCCTTGGGCGATACAGCTCTCCGCATTCTCGATGAGAAGAAGTTGAAGTATGTAATGCCTGAGGTAGATTATCCTACCGGTACTGTTCAGGTGCAGCTTGATAAGGAGGGCGTTCCTACTTACGATATCAAGCAGGGTGTGGCTTGGGACAATATCCCGTTCACCAGTGATATCAGGGAGATTGCTGTCAATGCTGGAGCTGTATGCTGGGGGTCTCTGGCTCAGCGCAGTGAGGTTAGTCGTAAGACCATCTATACGTTCCTCGATCATACTCCAGAGGATTGTCTGAAGATCTTCGACATCAATCTCCGCCAGAACTTCTATACTCCTGAGGTGATTACCGAGAGTTTGAAGCGCTGCAATGTGTTGAAGATTAACGATGAGGAGTTGATTACCATCGGCCGTCTCTTTGGTTATCCAGGTTTGGATATCGAGAACAAGTGCTGGCTGATTCTCGGCAAGTATAATCTCGATATGCTCGTGCTGACCTGCGGTGTAAACGGCAGCTATGTCTTTGCTCCGGGTGTGAAGTCATTCCAGGAGACTCCAAAGGTTGAGGTGGCTGATACAGTAGGTGCAGGCGACAGCTTTACCGGTACATTCTGTGCCAGCATCCTGAAGGGAAAGAGCATTCAGGAGGCTCACGAACTTGCCGTAAAGGTAAGTGCCTACGTTTGTACCCAGAATGGAGCGATGCCTCAGATTCCTGAGGAATACATCCGTTAACCCCGCTTCCCCTATTGGTTATATAACAATATAAGATGATAGGTTTAAAGAATAGTTGATTTAAAGTTAATGTTAGTTAGTAAGCTGCATCCTGTTCGCGAAGAATGGGTGCAGCTTTTTCATTTTCAGAAATACAATCTCTCAATTACAATAAAAGAACCCCCTAAAATGGTAAAATGATGCCCCCAAATGGCAGAAATGAATAAAAAGATAACGTTTTCATTAAAAATATTATAAAAGAGTTGCAGATTAATAGATTATTTTGTACTTTTGCATCTAAAATATTAGTAGAACATTAAAAATATAGATGTTATGAAAGACTTAGATTGGTCTAATTTGTCATTTGGCTATCGCCAGACTGACTACAATGTTCGCTGTTACTATCGCGACGGCAAATGGGGCGAAATAGAAGTTTGCTCTGATGAGTATTTGAAATTGCACATGGCTGCAACCTGTCTGCACTATGGTCAGGAGGCATTCGAGGGCTTGAAAGCTTATCGTTGCCCAGACGGTAAGGTGCGCGTGTTCCGTATGGACGAGAACGCTAAGCGCTTGCAGAGCACATGTCGCGGCATTCTGATGCCAGAGGTGCCTACAGAAATGTTCGAGGAAATGGTGAAGAAGGTAGTTCGCCTCAACCAGGAGTGGATTCCTACCTACGAGAGTGGTGCTACGCTCTATATCCGTCCGCTGCTCATCGGTACAAGTGCTCAGGTGGGTGTTCATCCTTCTAAGGAGTATTGCTTCCTTATCTTCGTAACTCCAGTAGGTCCATACTTCAAGGGTGGATTCTCTACCAACCCATACGTCATCATCCGTGATTTTGACCGCTCTGCTCCTCTCGGAACAGGTATCTATAAGGTGGGTGGAAACTATGCTGCTTCTCTCAGAGCCAACAATATCGCTCACGAGAAGGGTTATGCCTGCGAGTTCTATCTCGACGCCAAGGAGAAGAAATACATGGATGAGTGTGGTGCTGCCAACTTCTTCGGAATCAAGAACAATACATACGTTACTCCTAAGAGTACATCTATCCTCCCTTCTATCACCAACAAGAGTCTGATGCAGTTGGCTGAGGATCTCGGTATGAAGGTGGAGCGCCGTCAGATTCCTGAGGATGAGCTGGATACTTTCGAGGAGGCTGGTGCATGCGGTACTGCTGCCGTAATCAGTCCTATCAGCTACATTGATGACTTGGATACAGGCAAGCGCTACAACTTCGGTGAGAAGCCAGGTCCTATCTCTAAGCACCTCTATGATACGCTCCGCGGAATCCAGTATGGTACCATCGAGGACAAGCATGGTTGGACAACCGTAGTTATTGAGTAATCAATGACTTCTTTATTGCGTAAAAACCAATATTAGAAATATAATTATGATCAGGGCACTTTGAGGAGTTCACGCTCCTTGGAGTGCTTTTTTTATGTCTTTTTTCTTGGAAGTTTCATAAAAATATCGTAACTTTGCCCGCAGAAATATAACTTCTTAAATAAAGAGGATATGAGTCCTAAATTTAAAGAAATAAATGGCTTTGTGTTCAAGATCTATTCCAATGAGGAAAAGAGAATGCATATTCATGTCGTTAAGGCCGAAAATGAAGCTAAGTATTGGCTTGAACCCAATATTGAACTAGCAGAAAATTTCGGATTCAATACTAAAGAATTAAGTTTTATAGAAAAAATACTTAAAGATTATGGAGACGATTTTAAAATCAAATTCGCAAGACACACAGGTAAGCGTCTTGATGATAAATGATAAAGGCATTATGCTTTCTGTGAAAGGAAACGATTATTTCATATCTTATAATCGGATTCCTTGGATGAAGAATGCATGTATTTCTGATGCTCTTGATGTGCAGATGAGTGGAAGGAATGCCATAGAGTGGCCTAAACTGGATGTAGATTTAGAAATAGAGAGTTTAAAGCATCCTGAGCGTTATCCTCTTATTATGAAGAGAAATGAAATGGAAGTTTTATAGAGTCTCAAAAAAAGGCAGAAAGCCTGGGGGTTAACAGAGTTAACAGTTAACAGCTGTTTTTTCGATACTCCCCCTCGCGCGTACCTTATTATAATATAATATATATATACTTATTTTTATATTTGTGTGGGGGGAACCATGCATTTTTGGGGTGTTAACTGTTAACCTGTTAACCCCTCGCTCTTTTTTCCCCGTCTCTGTGCTTTGCGGGGCATAAGTCATAGAGTTGCAGGGGAAGAAGCTATGAGTTAGGATTCTTAACATAAAGCTCTAAAGCAGCCAAAGGAGAATAAGAGAGGTTGGAACGTAAACAGTTGGGAATGAGCAGATTTGCACAAAGTTGCCAAATCGGCATAAAGCAAGCGAGTGAGGAATATTGAA